>Ga0114972_10001836_pt1 | contig 15836 bp, 10 predicted proteins | sample M_140807_EF_Meta_FD_87354 | JGI IMG/M metagenome (GOLD analysis project Ga0114972, IMG submission 87354) | Freshwater microbial communities from Lake Montjoie, Canada to study carbon cycling - M_140807_EF_MetaG | ecosystem: Environmental > Aquatic > Freshwater > Lake | place: Lake Montjoie... | reverse complement strand
GTCCCCGTATTGCTACGGTTCTCGCTCGACTTGCATGCCTAATCCACGCCGCCAACGTTCATTCTGAGCCAGAATCAAACCCTTCAATTTGTTGGTTCTTCATTGACCCCGAATTGCTTCGGGGCTTCTGTTTTGCCGAGACAAACCTCGAGAGGTTCAATCTGTCTGTGTTCTCTACTTTGTTCCCGACCCGATCACCCAGAAACGAAAAAGCGAAGCCAAAGCTTCGCCGACGCCCCCGGGATCTCTGCGGTCGGTGCCGGTCACGATCGCGTGCCGGCCGAAACTGAAAGAGATCAACTGCCGAATTGTCAAAGAACGACCCCGCCAGACGCCGTAGACAACCCGAAGGAGGTCAGGCGTTCTGGGCGGGAGGACGAAATCTATCAAACCATACGCTCGGGTCAACGGGTCTGTTCGAGAAAATTATTTCTCGGCGTTTTACCGGCTGAAATTGAGACTTTTCAGCCCTAGGATCCCATCTTATGGGGGAGGTTAAGCCTATCGCTCCGCAGCCAGCACGACCGGCAGATCGAGACGATGCCCTTCCCGTTCAACGGTGATCAGTACTTGGTCCCCCGGATTACGTGCTTCCACCTGCGAAAGAAAGTCGTCGGCATTTTTGACCGCCACACCACCGACGGCCACGATCAAATCGGCCCCGCTGCGATCGACTCGTTCAGTTTCGGCCAAGAAAGGCCCCTGCCGACGCCGTTCCCGCACCACCTTGAAGCCCCTCATCCCGGCATGCTCCGCCGGGCCGTCGGGGACGAGCGAGGCGACCACGAGGCCGTGGTCGGTTTGATAGACCCTGGCGACGCCGGCATCGGCACGGATCACCTTTCCCCGCTCGATCAAAGGGGGCACGATCCGCGCGAGAGTTCCGACGGGAATCGCAAATCCGACCCCGGAGCTCTGGCCGGTGCGGCTGGCGATTGCCGTGTTCATGCCGATCAACCGGCTCGAGCTGTCGAGGAGCGGGCCACCGGAGTTCCCAGGATTGATGGCCGCGTCGGTCTGAATGACCGCTTTGATCGTCCTTCCATTCCTGGCCGGCAGAGATCGGTTGAGGCTGGAGATGATTCCGGTCGTCAGCGTCCGCTCGAGGCCGAACGGATTGCCGATCGCGAACACGCGTTGCCCAACACGGAGATCGCTTGATCTCCCGAAGTGAACCGGCTCGAGGACCTCCACCGGGGCTGCCACCCGGATGACCGCGACATCCGTGGCGGGGTCGTGGCCGACGATCGTGGCGGCATAGGATGAGCCGTCAAAGAGCATCACCTCGATCTCCTTCGCCCCCTCGACGACGTGGTAGTTCGTCAGGACGTGGCCGAGCTTGTCGACAACGATGCCCGATCCGGCCCCTTCGGAGGGGACCTCGAAGAGAAACAGGCCGGCCGACACCGTCGCCTTGGTGTTGATGTTGACGACACTCCGATTGACCGCGTCGTAAACGGCGATGTTGGTGAGCTCTTCGGGTGTGAAACCCCTCCCCCCGTCGGTCGGCGATGCCGCGGGACCGCCCCGGGGAACGTCGGTTCCGACGGCGGGACGGGGGACCTGCGGGGCCAACGCCTGGGCCGAAGCCGTGCCGACGAAGGGGTGCAGACCTCCTCCCAAGAGCGTCAACCCGACCCACCCCATCATCCGAACCGAACGGGGCACTGGCAAAAGCGACCCCAGCGATCGTGTCATGGCATCCCTCGAGACAAGGCTCGGCAACGGCACCATTCAGGCGCGAAGCCGAGTATGGCGGCCAGTCCCCGCCGGACCAACATCGTCTCCCCCGGCGATTTCTACCCCCACCCCGACCGCGATCCCACCAGGCTGAGCAGCCGGCGAAGGTGGGAAACGCCGGGGGCGCGTCGTTCGCTACCGATCCATCCGCACCCCAACCGCCGGGAACAATCTTCCAAAAGTGGGCGAATCCCGGGGAGATCGACGTTGGCGGTAACAGGGGGGAGTAAATATGCTTTCGCAAGAGGCCGAGGTTGCATGACGCATCCGGCCCTTCTGGAGGGACCATGTCGAAGCCCATTTTCCCGGCGACCGTCTCCCTGTTCATCGTCGCTTTGGCGCTGATGCCGTTGGCCACGGCTGCCGATGACGGCGTCGCGGTGACGTTCGTAGAGACCTTCCAACGTGACGAAGCGTCGCTGCCGGTCTCGGCGATCGGCCTGCGCCCCACGGCGCTGGCCGACACCGCGGCACCGGCCGATGTGGTTGTCCTCGTCGACACCTCGGCGAATCAGTCTGGGGAGCACCGCGCCAACGCCGCGCGGGCAGTCTCCGCCCTCCTCGACAAAGCCCGCGACGACGACAGGTTCCTCGTCGCCGCCGCCGACATTTCCTGCGTGCCCCTCTCCCAGCAATTCACCGGCCCGCGGTCGCCGGGCAGCCGGGCCGCGGTCTCCGCGCTCGAAGTCCGCACGCCGCTGGGATCGACCGACATGGTGGCCGTGCTCGAGGGCGCTGCCGAACGGTTCGAGGCTTCGCCGGCGCCGCGCGCCATCGTCTACATCGGTGACGGACCGGGGATCGCAGGGGTCGACACGGCCGAGTTCCGACATCTCCTGACGATCCTGAAGAACAAACGCATCAGTGTTTCGGCTGTCGGCGTCGGGCCAGCGGTCAATTGGCCGAGCCTGGCGGCGATCGCCAACGCGACCGGGGGAATGCTCATCGTCCCCGATGCCACCATCTCTCCCTCCGATGCCGGTGCGCGGATTGCCTCCGCGGCCGTTCAACCGGTTGCCTGGCCCGAGGATGTCGTGCTCTCCGCCGAGGCCCCCGATGCCCGGCTCCGGATGCTCCCGGGCAATCTCCCGCCGCTCCGTGCCGACCGCGATTCCGTCATTCTCGTGGAGGGTGGCCTCGAGGGGGCGCGGCTCGACTTCGTCCTCGAAGTGGCCACCCCGCGGGATGGTGCCGTGCGGCAGCGTCAGACCGAGGTTGCGATCCCCGCCGCGGCACCGATTCCAGAGAATGCCTACGTCGAGGAGCTCTACCGCAACGCCCGCGAGACCGACGGCGTCTACCTGCCGACGCTCGGCCGAGAGGGGCTCGACGTCACCCGGAACGTGATTCGGGGAGAGGCCACGGCGCTGGTGAAGATGGCCCGGCAGGCAGAGGCTTCCGGGGCTCATGGTTCGGCGATGCGGCTGGCCTATGCCTCGCTCCGCAAGGATCCCGACAACGTCGATGCCTGGGTGATGTTCACCGCGGCCCAAAAGGGGCTGTTCGAGGAGGAGCAGGCCCAGCAGGCCGATGGCGACGGAAGCGATGCAGCCGAAGGGGATCCCCTCCCTGCCCCAGGTGACAGCGTCGTCGGCTTCGGGGGCCCTGGCCTCCCGCCGGTGGAAGCGACCTTCCCCGATGGCGCTCCCCCTGCCGAAGGCGATCTCGCCGCCGGCGAGCAGCAGAGCGAGCTTGCCGATTTCGCACGGATGCGGAAGGTGCGCGCTCAGCAGATCGAGCAGGAAGTGGCCGTGCGACTCCGCACGGCCCGCCAGACCTGCACGGTCGACCCGGACCGGACGCGTGTCGATCTGAAGGATCTCCAGCGCCAGGTGCTCGCCGCCGAGGACCTCGACACCGCGACCCGCGACCGGCTCTGCCGGCAGATCGAGATCTCGATCCGCGACTCGATCGTCCGCTCGCGCGAGCGGGCCGAGAGGGCCCTGGTGGCCGATCGCAACCACGCCATCGCCCAGGAGCGGGCCCGACTCGACGGCGAGCTACGGCGTCGCGAAGACCGTATCAAGCAGCTTTCCGAGCGCTATCACGCCCTCGTCGAAGAGGGGATCCGCGTCGGGTACCAGCAGCCCACCGACAAGTTCACCGAGGCGGAACGTATTGTCGCCAAGGAGATCGCCGAGCAGGCACCGCCACTATACGCCAACCGTGGCGTCCCGATGACGGCCCGGGAGATCGGCGTCACCGCGCCGCTCGTCGCCCGCATCCTCGACTACGACACCGAGAACGTCCGGATCCGCCGCGACACCCAGCGTGGGTTCATGGATGTCCTCCATCTGGCCGACATCGCTTCGATCCCCTATCCGGACGAGCCACCGATCATCTACCCCAGCGCCGCACGCTGGCAGGAGATCACGCGGCTTCGCGAGAAGTACAAGTCGGTCGATCTCGGCAATCCCGGGAGCGCCGAAAAGCGGATCTACGAGGCCCTCGACAAGCCGGTTGAGAATTTCGAGTTCAACGAGACCTCGCTCCGTGACGTGATCGCCCAGATCAAGGATTCCCAGGGGATCCCCATCGAGCTCGACCAGAAAGCCCTCGACGATGCGGGGCTTGATCTCGACACCCCCGTGACAAAGAACATCTCCGGCGTGTCGCTCCGTTCGGCGCTGCGGCTCCTCCTCGGCGAGATCGATCTCACGTACCTCATCAAGGACGAGGTGATGCTGATCACCACCAAGGAGAAGGCTGCCGAGAACATGATCATCAAGGTCTATCCGGTTGCCGACCTCGTCATCCCCGTGGGGATGATGGGAGGCGGAGGCATGGGTGGTGGCATGGGCGGCGGGATGGGCGGCGGGATGATGGGCGGCGGTGGCATGGGTGGCGGCGGCATGGGCGGTGGTGGCATGGGTGGCGGCATGTTCCAGGTGGCCGATCCCGGCCCCGGCGAGCGCGTCGGGATGCGGGAGAAGCCGGGCACAAAGGCCCGGCTGCCGAAGAAGGCTCCCACCGATGCCGCGGCGACCGACCAGCCGTCGCCGGCCGACGGCACCCCGCCGGGTTCCGAGGGAACCGCCGGCAGTGATCTCGGGCTCCCCGCGGATCTCCTCGCAGCCCGCGATCTGCGGGCCGCCGTCAGGGCATTCCTCCTTCCGGCCGGCAAGCCTTCCGCGGCCCAGGGGGATGCCTCCACAGGAGGCTCACCGGAGGGGGATCAGGTTGCCGCCCGCGCCAGCGCCGGCAAGCTCGCCCGCCTGCGGATTTCTGCCGTTGAGCTCGGCAATGCCGGCCGTTTCGATCGGGCTGCCGAATTGATCTCGGCGGCGGTGAACTGCGGCCAGTCAGAGCCGTGGATGTACGAGGCCCTCGCCGTTGCGATGGAGGCGGCGGGCAAGCCGAAGACCGAGGTCGAACGGGCGCTGATGTCGAGCGCCGACTTCGCGACCTCCCCCAACGATCTCCTCTCGCTCGCGCAGTGCCTGGCCCGCTTCGGCTCGTCGCGGCAGGCGATTCGGCTGTGCCGTCAGGTGGCGACGATCGAACCTTCCAACCGTGAGGCGTTCGCGCTGGCCATGACGATTGCCTCGAAGGAGAACGACCTCCAGGCCCTCAAGTGGGCCTGCGCCGGCGTGCTCTCCAACGAATGGCCGGCTGGTCAGCAGGATATGGCGACCCGTGCCGCCCGGCTTGCCAAGGCGGCGATCTCCGGCCTCGAGAAGCAGGGAAAGGTGGACGACGCCGAGGCCTTCCGCACCGCCGTCGACGAGGCCCTCGTACGCGACGTCGAGATCGAGTTTTCCTGGAACGGTGACGCTGACATCGACATGGTGGTCGAGGAACCGGCCGGCACGGTCTGCTCGTTGGCCATGCCGCGGACCACGTCGGGAGGAACGCTCCTGGCCGACACCGATCTCCCCGCCGATCCGACGAACGCCACGCAAAAGGAGCGCTACATCGCCGGCGAGGCCTTCCCCGGCACCTACCGGATCCTGATCCACAAAGCCTACGGCAAGGTGACGGCCGACACCGTGACGGTCCAACTGACGCTCCACCGCGGGACCGACCGGGAGCAGAAGATCCGGCGGCAGGTTCCGATCGGTGCCGACGACACGATGTTCACGATCGATCTCCCCGAAGGCCGTCGGCGGCAGCCCTTGTTCGAGGCCCAGGTCTCGCAGGACGTCGCCTTCCAGCAGAGCGTCGGCAAGGCGATCCTGGCCCAGCAACTGCGGGGCATGAGTGACTCAGCCGCCGCCGATTCGCTGGCCCACAGCCGCGGCATGACGGGGAATCCCTCGACCACGGCACCGTTTCTGCCCTTCACGCGCGGCGGCGCCACCGGGTATCAGCCGGTCATCAGCAACCTCCAGGAGGGCACCAACATGAGCGCTACGGCGGTCGTCTCCGCCGACCGGCGCTATGTCCGCGTCCAGGCCCAGCCGTTCTTCAGCGGCATCGGTGCCGTCTACACCTTCAACTTCTCCGGCGGCGGTGCCCGTGGCACCGGCGGTGGCGGTGGCATGGGCGGCGGTGGTGGCGGTGGCATGGGCGGCGGTGGCATGGGCGGCGGTGGCATGGGTGGCGGTGGCATGGGTGGTGGTGGCATGGGTGGCGGTGGCATGGGTGGCGGTGGTATGGGTGGCATGGGCGGCGGTGGCATGGGCATGGGTGGTGGCGGCATGGGCGGCGGCATGTGCTGGGTCGCCCGTGAGGTCTATGGCGACGAGAACCCGCGCTGGCTTCTGTTCCGTGCCTGGCTCAAGACCGAGGCCCCGGCCTGGCTCCATGACCTCTATGCCAGTCGCGGCGAAGCCTTTGCCGTGTGGATCAAGGACAAGCCTGCCGCCAAGGCTGTGGTGCGATTCCTGATGGACTCGGCGATTGCCGGCAGCGAGGCAACGTCTCGCTGACGGTCGTCATCCCCAATGCCCACCTACGGAGTGATCCTCGCCGCGGCCGGCCAGAGCAGCCGCTTCCAGGACGCCAACTACAAGAAACCGTTCGCACCGCTGGCGGGACGACCCGTCTGGCTCCACGCGGCGGAGAAGTTTCTGGAGCGTGGCGATGTCAAGCAGGTCGTGATCGTGGTGGCGCCGGAGGACCGCGAGGCTTTTGTCGAGAAGTTCGCCGCCAATCTCGCCTTCATGGGAATCACCCTCGCCGAGGGGGGAGCCCAGCGGGGTGAGTCGGTGCGGAACGGGCTGGCAAAGCTCTCCCCGACGATCGACACCGTCGCGATCCACGATGCCGCCAGGCCCTGCATCGCGGCCCCCTGGATCGATGCCGTGTTTGCGGCCGGTGCCCGGACTGGTGCGGCGATCCTCGCCATTCCGGTCGTGGGGACCCTGAAACGCGTGGGCCCGGACGGCACGATCCTCGAAACGGTCGATCGGACCGGTCTGTGGGAGGCCCAGACGCCGCAGGTCTTCTCCCGGCAGGTCCTCGAGAAAGCCTTTGCGATGAATCCCGGCAGCCAATCGACCGACGAGGCGCAGCTTGTCGAATCGGTTGGGCAAAAGGTGACCGTCGTCCGCGGCTCACCGATCAACCTCAAGATCACGTCGCGCGAAGACCTCCACCTCGCCGAACAGGCCCTCAAGGCGATGCCGAAGCCGAAGCTCTCCGGGCCCAACCACCCCTTCGCCGACGACGGGATGTGGCGGTAGCCGTTCCCCGAGGAGCCCACGATGGCCACCGACCTGCTCTCCGATTTCGAGGCCCGCGGCCTCGTCCACCAATCGACCGACGCCGCCACCCTGCGGGCCTGGCTCGCCACCCCGGGGCGTCGGGTCTACGCCGGTTTCGATCCCACAGCCGACAGCCTCCATGTCGGGCATCTGGTGGCACTCGTCCTCCTCCGCCGTGTGGCAGCGGCCGGGCATGAGCCGGTGGCCCTCGTCGGCGGTGCGACCGGAATGATCGGCGACCCGAGTGGCCGCAGCGAGGAACGCAACCTCCTTTCGTCGGCGGAACTGGCCGCCAATGTCGCCGGTGTCGAGCGGCAGATCCGCTTGATCCTCGAGTCGGCCGGGCAGCGGGTCCATGTCGTCAACAACGGCGATTGGATGCGCGGCGTCGGCTATCTCGAGTTTCTCCGCGATGTCGGCAAGCACGTGCCGCTGTCGCAGATGATCGCCAAGGATTCGGTGAAGAGCCGGCTCGAGCGTGACGGCGGGCTGTCGTACACCGAGTTCAGCTACATGCTCCTCCAGGCCTGGGACTTCGTTCACCTTTCCGATGCCCTCGATTGCCGGCTGCAGATCGGCGGAAGCGACCAGTGGGGAAACATCACCGCGGGGATCGACCTGGGGCGCCGGCTGCGGTCGCGCGAGCTCCACGGGATCACCTGCCCGCTGCTGACGAAGTCGGACGGCACGAAGATGGGGAAGACGGCCTCGGGGGCGATCTGGCTCGACCCGAAACGGACCAGCCCCTACCGCTTCTACCAGTATTGGATCAACCTCGACGACGATGACGCCGGCCGCTGCCTGCGCCGGCTCACCGAGGCTTCTCCCGGGGAATGGGTCAGTCTCGACGAGGCCCGGACCGCCAACCCGGCCGCCCGGGAGACCCAGAAACGGCTCGCCGAGGAGCTCACCCGGCTCGTCCACGGCGAGAGCGGACTGACGGCGGCGCGGGCCGCGACGGCGATCTTCTTCGGAGCCGAGATCGACGGTCTCGATGACGGGCAGCTGGCCGAGATCTTCGCCGACGTGCCGAGCTGTGAGTTCCCCCGCTCGTCGCTCGATGGCGAGGGGCTGATGCTCATCGACGCCCTGGTGCGGACGAACCTGGCGGCGACGAGCTCGAAGGCCCGACAGACGATCCAGCAGGGGGGCGCGTACGTCAACAACCGGCGGATGGCCGATGTTGGCCACCGCCTTTCCGCGGCCGATCTCGCCGGCGGCAGGACCCTCGTGCTGCGGTCCGGGAAGAAGTCGTACGCCGTCGTGCGCTTCATCGCCGGGACCTGACGGCGGCCAGGACGATCGCCCCCCAGCCTCCCTTGACGCGCTGCAGCCCGGCGACTTACTTCCTCCCCGGCCAATCCCGGCCCGGGAAAGAATCCATGCGCTCTCTGCTTTTCGCGGCCTCCGTGGCTGGCGTTCTCTCAGCCCCTGTGCCGGCCGTCAAGGCCCGGGCCGAAGACGTCGCCCCCGCCACCGGCGAAGAAAAACCGGCGCTGACCCTCGAAAGCCGCCTCACCACCGGCCTGAAGGCCCGCCGCCCGGAGGATGTGGAATTCGTGGCGCGGGTCGCCGAGATGGTCCGCGCGGGCCAACTGCCGGCGAAGGTGGTCGACTCGACCTTCCTGTGGGCGATCCGTCGGGGGCGGTCGTATCCCTTTCCGGCCTTCCAGCGGGCCCTGCGGATCCAGGCCGACCGGCTCGGCATCACCATCGACTGACCGTCCGGTCAGCCCTGCGGCGGAGGGAGGTCGAGCGCGGCGAAGATCCGCCGATCGGCGAGCGATGCGGCGACGAACGCCGCCCCATCGAACGCGTGACGGTGGCTGTGGCCTCCCGGCACCGCCACGGCGACCGCCCCGGCGGCCACCGCCGCCCTGCAGCCGTTGTGGGAATCCTCGAGGACGAGCATCTGGCGGGGGATCACCCCCAGCCGGCCGGCCGCGGCGAGGTAGATCTCGGGGTGGGGCTTCCCTTCGCGGACATCGTCGCAGGTGAGCACGAATCCCATCCGGTCGAGGAAGCCGACGCGGCCAAGGACGTCGTGGGCGAAGTCTGGGCCGCTGCTGGTGGCCACGCCGAACGGGATCCCGGCTGCCGCCAGGCTGTCGAGGAGCGACACCGCACCGGGCATCGGTGCGAGCCGGGAATCGAGAAAGGAGGTGAAGATTTCCTTTGTCTCTGCGGCGAGGGCCTCGATGGTGTCATCCAACCCGTGCCAGTCGATCATGATCCGCAGCGACACCTGCTGCGGCCGCCCCATCATCCGGTCGAGGAGCTCCGGCTCGAACGGTTTGCCACGGCGCCGCAGCAGCTCGGTGCCGACGTCCTGATAGAGCTCCTCGGTGTTCACCAGAAGCCCATCGAGATCGAACGTCACCCCCCGGGGTGCCGGGATCGGGATGACGAGGCCGGGGGGAAAACCGGGGCGCGTGGTGTGGCTCATGGTGAGGTGTCAGCGGGGGGATCGAGGCGGTAGACAGCATAGCCGCCGGCGACGTGGAGCGGCTCGCCGGGGAGGGGAAAGAGTTCGAGGGCGTTCACCGGCACAATGATATGGTCGGCGCCGTACTTCCCGGCCGCGGCGAGGAGTCGATCGGGCCCCAATGCAGCCGTGCTCGTGACGAGCGACTTGAGCGAGCCGTCGACGGAGAAGCAGGCGACGATCCGCTCCCGCCAGACGAGGATCGAACGCGCGTCTTGCGGGATGTCCTTCCAGTTCACCACCTCCCGTCGGCCGGTGTACCAGTGGAAACTCGTCGCCCCGCGCGGCGTCAGAAAACAGGCGTCGGCGGGGGTATGATCCCGCACCCACGCACACACATCCCGCCAGGCGGCAGCCTGGACCTTCTGATCGGCCCGGGCGACGAGCCCCGCCCGCCCCGGCAGGGGCCAATGACGGCTCTCGAAGGCGAGGTCGACGGCGAGCATCCCGAGGACGGCGACCCAACCGAGCCGGCGACGCACCGTCCCCCCGAGCCCCTCCACGAGCGCGGCGGTGGCCACCAGGGCCAGCGCTAACGGCACGATGCCATCGGCGAGCCTGAACCAATAAAATCGCAGGAGCGCATGGGCCGCCGAGGGCCACGCCAACTCCAGGAGCGAGACCGCGCAGCCGGCGAGCGAGACCCCGAGGGAGGCGGTCGTGAAGACGGCCAATCTCGAGCGTGATGGCGATTTCTCGGCGAGCGGCAGAAGGAGCCACCAGAGGAGGATGGCGAGGCAATGCCGGGCCACCAAGCCGTCGGCGAAGGTGCGGACGAGGAGATGGTGGGGAAGTCGCTCGACGACATACGTGAACGTCGCGCGGGTCCGTTCGGCGCTGTCGGTCCCCGCCGAGAGTCCGAGGGCGGGGACGACCCCGAGGGCCGCCAGCCCCAAGCCAGCCGCCAGGGCCATCCCGGTCACGATCACGACGCCACGGCCCCCGGGCCAACGCCCCTTTCCAGAGAGGTCTGTCACCGCAGCGGGAACCAACGCCACCATCGCCCAACCGCCGACGAGCGGATGAAACGCGGTGGCCGCCCCGAGCCAGACCCAAGCGAGGGCCGACCTGCCGCGGACGAACCAGCCGACGCCGACAAGCACCAGGGCCCAGGCGAAGACCTTCGATTCACAGCCACCGATCACCCACTCCCCAGCCGCAGGAGTGTGGCGGGCCGCCAGTGAGAACAACGCGGCTGCCAGGATCCTCGCTCCGGTCGTCGGCAGCAGAGCCGCCGCGAGAAACGAAAAACCAGCGGCCAGGCTTCCCCACCCAAGCCATCGGCCGATCCACGCAGCCTGATCGAGCGGGAGCGAAGCGGCCAGCGGGCCGAGCAGCCGGTAGAACACCCCATGGGCCTCCGGCGATTCGAGGAAGAAGTCCCCCGCCCCCCACGACCGATCCCAGGAATGCCGGGCGCGGGCGAGATAGTGGGCTTCGTTGGTATCGGGAGTCGGCCAGGCTCCGGCCGCCGCGAAGATCGCGGTCATGAGGACGACCTCGCAGCTCCACCGCACAAGGCGCACAAGCCGCGCCGACGGCGGTGCGACGGCGGCAGGGGAGGCGACGCTTTTCTCGGGCATGGCACGGTCCTATAACCGGCGCCCGCGGGGAGAGCGCTCCACCGTCACGCCCCGGCAGGCAGGCCTCGTCAGGATACCGCGTCTCCATGGATCACTCCTCCGTTCCCCCCGGTATGTCCCAGGCCGCGATTCTGCGCCGGCTCGTCGCCGAGCAGACGGTGGCGATTCCCGGGGCACCGATGGCGCTGGTCGCCAAGCTGATCGAGCGTGAGGGCTTCCAGGCGATGTACCTCTCCGGCGCGGTGCTCTCGGCCGGCGTCCACGCCGTGCCCGACATCGGCCTGATCACCCTCGACCAACTCGCCGCCCACACCCGGATCCTCTCGGCGGCCGCCGACATCCCCCTCGTCGTCGATGCCGACACCGGCTTCGGTGGCCCGCGGGAGGTGGAGGAATGCGTCCGCGTCCTCGAGGCGGCGGGGGCGGCGGCGATCCAACTCGAGGACCAGCAGGGGGCCGCCAGCGGGACAGGGGGAACGAAGCGCTGTGGCCACCTCGCCGGCAAGCAGGTGGTGACGCCCGCCGAGATGGTGGAGAAAGTGGCCGCGGCCCGCGCCGGCTGCCGCAACCCCGACACCGTAATCATCGCCCGCAGCGACGCCCGCGGCGTGGCGGGCCTCGATGACGCCCTCGCCAGGCTCCACGCCTACCGTGAAGCGGGCGCCGACTGGCTGTTCCCCGAGGCCCCCCGGGATCGGGACGAGTTCGCCCGGATCGGCCGCGACTTCGCCGGCGTGGCGCCGCTCCTGGCGAACATGACCGAGTTCGGCGTCGGCCCGCTGTTGACCGTCGACGAGCTCTCCGACCTGGGGTTCGCAGCGATCCTCTTCCCCGTCACCCTGATGCGCGTGGCGATGCAGGCCATGCACGCGGCGCTGGCCATCATCGGCGACGAGGGGACGCAGGAGAGCCTCCTCGACCTCATGCAGACCCGCGAGGAGCTTTACGAGCTCCTCGATTACGACCCGGCCGATCCGCAGGCCTGGCTCGCCGCGCACTCGAACCAGCTCGCCGCGCACTCGGACCAGCTCGCCGCGCACTCGAACCAGCTCGCCGCGCACTCGAACCAGCTCGCCGCGCACTCGAACTCGATCGACCGGCAGTCCCGTACCGCCCCCCGAGGAGATACCTGATGTCGGCCCCCGCCCCCAAATCACCCTCCGGCCCCGACGATTTCGCCCGTGGTCTCGCCGGCGTCATCGCCGGTAAGACGGCGATCTGCTCGCTCGACGGGGATCTCCGGTACCGCGGCTATGCCATCGGGCCCCTGGCGGAAGCGGGAGACTTCGAAGATGTCGCCCACCTCCTCCTCCATGGCGAGCTGCCCAATGCCGCCGAACACGCTGCCTTCACCCGCCGGGTGCACGAGGCTGCGGCGTCACTCGATCCGACCGTCATCGAAGCGCTGCGGGTCCTGGCCTCCCGCACCCCCAGCGCCGCGCCGATGGATGCCCTGCGGACCGGCGTCAGCATCCTCGGGCAGATCGAGCTCGACCAACAGCCCGGGTCGCACGAGAGCCTCGTGCGGCAGGCGGAGCGCCTCCTCGGACAGGTGCCGGCGATCCTCGCCGCCTGGCTCGATCTCTCCGCCGGGAGGCCGGTGGCCCCCTGGCCGGAAGGCTCGATCGCCGGCGCGCTGTTGGAGCGGCTCACCGGCCGCAAGCCGAGCCCCGAGGAGGCCTCGATTTTCGGCACGACCCTCGTCCTCTACGCCGAACACGAGTTCAACGCCTCGACATTCGCCGCACGGACGGTCGTCTCCACCGGTTCCGACATGCATTCGGGGATCGTGGCGGCGATCGGGGCGCTCAAGGGGCCGCTCCATGGTGGTGCCAATGAACAGGTGCTCGAGGCGCTGGCCGAGATCGGTTCCCTCGATCGGGTCATCCCCTGGCTCGAGGAGCGGTTCGCCGCCAGGAAGGTGGTGATGGGGTTCGGCCACCGTGTCTACAAGGACGGCGACGTCCGGGCCCGGATCCTGGGGGCGCTGTGCCGCCGGCTCGTCGGGAATGGAGCGGGCCTCCCCCTCGAGCAGTTGGCCGACGCGGTGGAACGGATGATGTTCGAGCGCAAGCATCTCCTTCCCAACCTCGATTGGCCCGCCGCCCGCGTCTACCACGCCCTCGGCCTGCCGGTGCGCGTCTTCACCCCGATCTTCGTCGTCGCGCGGATGAGCGGGTGGACGGCCCATGTCATCGAGCAGGTCGGCGACAACCGGATCATCCGCCCGCTGTCGGTCTACAACGGCGTTGCCCCCCGCGACTGGCCGCCGCGCGGCTCGCGGTGACGTCGCCCCCGGAAACGCGAGCGGCCGCCGCGGTGAGAATCCCACCGTGGCGGCCGCCTGCTTTGTCACAGCTCCGGTCGATCCCGTCCGATCCGCCCGCCGCCGAGTGTCAGGGAAGCACTGACGTCGGCACGATAACGGCCGAGGTCTGCGTTGCCGTCGGCTGGGCCGCGGCAGGCTCAGCAGCGCCGCCGGCCTGCCCTTCGACGGTCACCTGAACTGTCACCACGGGCACCGCTCCGGCACCGAGATCGGTCGAGATCTGGATCTGACGCTCGATTTTCCCGGTCGCCTCGCCGGCCTGGAACGTCACCGGGAGGATGTGGACCGGGGCGGGCGTCTCCTTGACCGGGCAGGTGATGCAGCCGTCGGGCCCGCACTCCACGCCGGTGACCTTGAAAGGGCGGTTGGCACGGACGACGACGTTCTTCGTCACCGTGCCGCCGGGCAGCACGCTCCCGAGGGCGAGCAGCTGCGGACTGACGGTCACTTCGGCGACCACGCGCCCCTCGACATCCATCGGGATCTGCGGGGCACGAGGGTCGTTGGTCACGAGGAGCAGCTGCCCCTTGACGTACCCGGCGGGCGACTCCGGCTTGAGGCTCAGCGTGAGGTCGTAGGCCGACTGCGACGAGGTGTGGAGCGGCGGTGAAAGGGTGACGGCGAAGTTCGAGTTCAGGCTCCGCACGTCCTTGATCTCCCAGGGCGTGCTGCCAGAGCGGGTGACGCGCACCTTCCGCTCGGCTCCCTTGCCGAGATCGACGTTACCCAGATCGATGAAGGGCGGATCGAACGTCACGTCGCCGCGGATGTTCCCCGTCACGCGCAGCTGTACCTCGGCGAAGAACGGCTTGTCGAAGGTGACCGTCAGAGTCGCCCCGTGCTGGCCGAGGAACGTCTTCGTGTTGAACGTCGCCACGACCTCGGAAGTCTCGTGGGTCTTGAGGTCTTTCTTCGTGATCGTCGGGGTGGTGCAGCCGCAGCTGGTGCGCACGCCGATGACCCGGAGGTCTTCCTTGTATTTGTTGCGAAACACGAAGCGGTGCTCCGTCTTCGCGCCGCGGGCGACGTTGCCGAAGTTGTGGCTCGTCTCCGAGAACATCTGCTTGGCCCAATCCTGGGCCCGGGCCGGTGCCGCACCGAGCAGCAGGAGCCCGACGACAACGACCAACGGGAGACGGAGCTTGCCGAAGAAGGAACGGGCGGCGCACATGGACGTGTCACCAGAGGGTGTGCGGCCGGCGGAAGGCTTGGCCGCGAAAGACATTGCGAAGAGTACGGATGCCATGGAAGGGGAGTCAACGGGGCTCTGGGCGGGCTGGGCGGACAACGGTGTCCGTCACCTCCCAAACATTCCCCGCCGGGGCGTCCCCGGGGGGTGTCCAGGCCTGTTTCCCGCTCGAATTTCCTTCTTTTCAGCGCCAGGACCGCTACAGCCCCGAGGGTTTGCTAGGATGGGAAAGTCGCTTGCCGGACGGCTCCCCAGCCGCTCCGGGACGACCGAGCCGGCCCGAGCCGGCCCGGACAGTCCCTCGATCGCTGGCCTGTGTTTGGTTTCCGTGGGGTTTTGGAGCTGATTCGCCGGGTGTTCTCGGTGGTTCAGATCGAGCCTGACGAACCGGCCGCCTGCCAGCCGATGGAGGGAGTGACATTCGCTTGAGCTCCCCGACTCCGGTTGGGGGTTTGAGAGACAAGGGGGCGTACTGGTTTCGACCGGATGCAAGAGGTTCAGATTGCGTGTCGTGGTTGGTCGGCTGGCCACGTTAAAAGTCGACCAAGCTTCAATTGCCGAAGCTCAGTTTTCCCTGGCTGCTTAATTAAGTAGCCCCGAGCGATGGCCCCAGTCGGAAGGGCCTCCCAATCGGTCGCCAAATCCGACTCGCTCCACTCCACCGCCGGGTACGGGTGGGGCTAAAAAAGTTCCTGGCTGGTGGATGACGAACCCTGTCGGCCGGGGGCGCATCCACGAGACTCAAATCGACCGGATACGCACGTAGACGTTTGTTCTGAATCATCACGGGACGCGGGTTCGACTCCCGCCGCCTCCATCCTTCGCGAGCCAGCGCCGGCAACGGTGCTGGCTCGCGTCGTTT
>Ga0114972_10001835_pt1 | contig 15836 bp, 13 predicted proteins | sample M_140807_EF_Meta_FD_87354 | JGI IMG/M metagenome (GOLD analysis project Ga0114972, IMG submission 87354) | Freshwater microbial communities from Lake Montjoie, Canada to study carbon cycling - M_140807_EF_MetaG | ecosystem: Environmental > Aquatic > Freshwater > Lake | place: Lake Montjoie... | reverse complement strand
GAAGGTGGTGCCATTGTTCGGGGTCGCCAGGCTGATGGCGGCCGTCGTGCCACTGCCGAGGCCAGTTCCGCCCTTGGCGATGCCGACATTGTTGTTGCGATCCTCGGTGGTCACCCCGGCCACCTTGATGCCGAAGATCTGCCCGTTGGTCAGACCGGCCTTCTCCACCGCATTGCCGGTGCTCTGCTTGTTACCGAGATAAATCGAAACCTGGTTCGTGCCGCCATCGGAGTTCGCCATCACCACCGTCTTGTTGCCGGTGGCGGCATTGGCCAGCAGATTTTCAAAAGCCGGAATGGTGTTGGGGCTGCTGCTGGTGAAGGCGGATTTAAAGATCGGCAGCTCATAGGCTTTCTGTTCGCCCACCACCCAAGCAAAGGCACGACCCAATCCGCCGCCGCCCTCTTCGCCGTTCAGGAAGATATTGCCGTTGAAGCCCTGCCCGGTCGCCGCGTTGTAGAAGGCCGAGGTGGGCGCCATGTCGGCCGAGCAAAGACGGGCGATGTTCAGCCGCGAGTCGCCGGGAATGGTATTCCCCGCGATCCAGCTGCTGGTCCCGCTGTTCCAGACGTTGAAATTGGCGGGCGTATTCACGAAGTCCCGGCCGCTGATGACCTGCAGCGTGTCCTTGTTGATCACCCATTGCGAGACATAGCCACCGGCGGTGCCGCCGTGTCCGGCCGTATTGTTGGCGCTGCCGCTGCCGGTTCCGGCGGGGGAGGCCGTCTCATGGTTCATCACAACGGTGATCGTGCGATCGCCGTTGCTGTAGGCACCGAGGCCGTCCGGCACGCCACCCATGCGATAGCCATCGGCCATCGCATTGCCCGTCGTCAGGATCGAGGTGACCGACCAGCCCAGCGCGGTCGGGGTGATGTAGGGGGTGCCTGGCGCCGCGGCGGTGGCCCCGATTGCTGCCACATCCTGGCTGGACGGGCCGCGATTGGTCTTCGCGAAATAAGGGTCGAAAATCTGCGCCCCGGCCATGGATGGCAGGGCGATCAAGGACACGCCAAGCGCGATCCCGTTCAATTCACGTAACTTCATCCACAATACCCCCTTGGCGCTACAGCCGCGACCCGCCTCCCTTCACCGATGAAAGGGAGCGCGATGTCTTCAGCTGCACTGGAGGCCATTGGTTAACGTCGCTTCACGAAACCCGTGTGAAAGCCGTGTGATAGATTTGTGTAAGAGCGCGATGCGTTGAGGCGGAATCGCCGAAGGCGCTGAATCGCGCGATCCAACAGATGCTTCATGCCGATCGATCAGTCCGGCAGGGTCAGCACCATGCCGTCATGGCCGGGCTCCATCCCCGCCGGCAGCTCCCGCGCCAGCGCGCCGAAATCCATCCCCGTGCCCATATGCGTCAGCACCGTCCGCCGCGGCCGCAACTCCGCCACCCATTCCAGCACCTGGGCCAGATTGGCGTGCACCTTGTGCGGGCCCTTGGTGAAGCAGCCGACCACCCAGGTATCCAGGCCGCGCAGCGCCGCGAGACTCTCCTCCGGCAGCAGCGCCACATCGGTGGAATAGGCGAAGTCGCCGATCCGCAGCCCCAGGGAATCCATCACCCCATGGTCCTGGCGGAACAGCCGCACCGGCATGCCGGCCATGCTCTGTTCCTCGCCATAGGCGACGCGGATCGGCTCCAGCGCCGGGCGATAGAAGAAAGGTGGCGTCGGCCCCATGAAGGCGTAGTCGAACCGGTCATCCAGCTTTTGCAGGGTCACCCGGGTGCCATAGGCCGGCAGCGCCGCGCCGATATTGCGGTTCACTTGCCGCAGATCGTCGATCCCCAGGATGTGGTCGGCATGGGCATGGGTGAAGACCACGGCATCGATCCGCCCTGCCCTGGCCGCCAGCAATTGTGTTCGCAAATCCGGCCCGGCATCGATCAGCAGCCGCCCGCCGCTGGCGCTTTCGATCAGCGCGGCGGTGCGGGTGCGGCGGTTGCGCGGCTCGGAGGGGTCGCATTCGCCCCATTCCCCGCCCTCGTCCGGCCCGCCCAGCAGCGGCACGCCGCCCGACCCGCCTGTGCCAAGCAGGGTGATCTTCAACATGCCCCCTCCGCTCAGCCCTGCGGGGCCTTCGTGAACAACCGGCAGAAATTCTCCGTCGTCAGCGCCCCGAGCGCGGCCATGCCAAGGCCGCGCGTCTCCGCCAGCACCTTCGCGGTGTGCACGACATAGCCCGGCTCACAGCGCTTGCCGCGCAGCGGCACCGGGGCGAGGTAGGGGCTGTCCGTCTCCACCAGCAGCCGGTCCGCCGGCAATTCGGCGGCCAGCGCCCGCAGCTCCGGCGATTTCGGGAAGGTCAGGATGCCGGAGAAGGAGATATAGCCGCCCAGTGCCACCGCCTGGCGCGCCAGCTCGGGGCCGGAGGAGAAGCAGTGCAACAGGAAAGGAAAGGCCCCGCCCTGCCCGTGCTCCTCCCTTAGGATAGAGAGCACATCCTCATCGGCCTGGCGGGCATGGATGCAGAGCGGCAGCCCGGTCTCCCGCGCCGCGCGAATATGGCGGCGGAAGCCCTCGCGCTGCGCCTCCCGCGGCGATTTGTCGTAGAAATAATCGAGCCCCGACTCGCCGATGCCGATGACCTTGGGATGGTGCGTCAGGGCGACCAGCTCCGCCACGCTCGGCAGACCCTCGGGCTCGCCGGCATTATGCGGATGGACGCCGATCGTCGCGCTGACGCCGTCATGCCGCTCGGCCAGCGCGATGGCCTCGGCCGATTGCGCCATGCGGGTGCCGATGGTGACGAGGTGCGTCACGCCGGCATCCCGCGCGCGTTGGATGACCGCGTCGATCTCGGCGGCGGTGAAGTAGTCCAGATGGCAATGGCTATCGACCAGCATGGTCAGGCCGGGGCCTCGATCTTGCGGAATAGCGGGCTTGGCGGCGGCAGCGGCGTGCCTGCGGCCAGCGGGGTGGCTAGGTCGGTAAGCCCCCTCGCCTCGCCCGGCACGCCGAGCTGGTCGAGCAGCCCGGCCATGGTCGTCGGCATGAAGGGCTGGAGCACGGTGGCATAGCAGCGCAGCGCCGTGTGCAAATGGCGCAGCACCTCGGCCATGCGGACCAGATCGGTCTTCTTCAGCGCCCAAGGGGCCTGGGTGGTGATATAGCCATTGGCCGCCCGCGCCTCGGCCATGATCGCTTCCAGCGCGAGATGGAATTCCTGCGCCAGCACATGCTGGCCAACGCGGCCGGGCAGCGCGGTAAGGCCATCGAGCAGCGCCGCATCCTCGGCGCGTCCGGGCGTGGCGGCCGGCAGCTTGCCCTCGCAATTCCGCTGGATCAGCGACAGCGTGCGATTGGCCAGATTTCCCAGCGTATCCGCCAGCTCGCCATTGGTGCGGTTGCCCAAGGCGGCGCGGGAGAAATCGCCGTCATTGCCGAACGGCACTTCCCGCAGCAGGAAATAGCGGATGGGGTCGAGGCCGTATTCCTCGATCAGCGCCAGCGGGTCGATGACATTGCCCAGCGACTTCGAGATTTTCTGCCCTTCATTGGTCCACCAACCATGCGCGAAGACGCGCTTCGGCGGGGCGAGCCCGGCAGCCGCCAGGAAAGCCGGCCAGTAGATGGCGTGGAAGCGGACGATGTCCTTGCCGACGAAATGCACATCGGCCGGCCAGAAGCCCCAGCGCGGCGCGGCGGGGTCGGGGTAGCCGGCGGCGGTGATGTAGTTGGTCAGCGCGTCGAGCCAGACGTACATGACATGCGCGGGGTCGCCCGGCACGGGGATGCCCCAGGTGAAGCTGGTGCGGCTGATCGAGAGGTCCTGCAGGCCGGATTTGACGAAGCTGATCACCTCGTTGCGGCGTGCGGCCGGGGCGATGAAATCTGGATGTTGCTCGTAGTAATCGAGCAAAAAATCCTGCCACTTCGACAGGCGGAAGAAATAGGACGGCTCCTTCACCCAAGCGACCGGCGCGCCGGAGGGGGCGTATTTCACCCCGTCGCGCTCCACCAGCTCATCCGCGCCGTAAAAGGCCTCGTCGCGCACCGCGTACCAGCCCTCATAATGGCCGAGGTAGATTTCCCCGCGCGCCACCAGGGCGTTCCACAGCGCGGTGCAGGCGGCCTTGTGGCGGGGCTCGGTCGTGCGGATGAAGTCGTCGTTGGAAAAGCCCATCCGCTCAGCAAGCGTGCGGAAATGCTGCGAGACCTGGTCGGTAAAGGCCTGCGGGTCCATGCCCGCATCCTGCGCCGCCTTTTCCACCTTCTGCCCGTGCTCGTCGGTGCCGGTCAGGAAGAAGACCTCATCGCCCGAAAGCCGGTGCCAGCGCGCCAGCACATCGGTGGCGAGGGAGGTATAGGCATGGCCGATATGCGGCTTGTCGTTGACGTAATAGATCGGGGTGGTGAGGAAGACGCGCGCCATGCCTGATACCTTTGCGGGCCCTTCACCCATCGGCCAGCAGGCCGAATGCCGTCAGCACCGCCTGCTTGCGGTCGAGGTTCAGCCGCTCGGTTTCATCCGCGAGTCGGCCAAGCCGTTCCCATAGCACCGCGCCATCGGAAAGCGAACGCGCGCCCAGCCAGGCGGCCGGCGGCCCGCCGCGGGCGGCCGCGCGCAGGCTGGCGGCGATCGCCCGGCGCAGCAGCGCGAAGAAGGTGACCAGCGCCGCCGCATCCCGCCGCGCCGTCGTCGCCTCGGCGATCTCCAGAGCTTGCCGTGGGGCGAGGTTTGGCAGCGCGGCCAGCAACCGCTCCACCAGCGCCTGCATCTCCAGCCCCTCCCCCGCCGCCAGCGTCAGCGCCAGGCCCGGCGCGCCATCGGCGATGCGCGCCAGGCCGGCCCGCTCCGCCGCCGGCATCTCGGGCAGCCAGTTGTCCAGCAACTGGCGCATGGCGGCTTCCGCCAGCGGATGCAGGTCGATCCGTCGGCAGCGGGACCGGATGGTCGGCAGCAGCGCGTCGGCGGCATCGGTGACGATGATCTGCACGGTGCGCGGCGGCGGCTCCTCCAGCGTCTTCAGCAGGATGTTCTGCACGATGCCGCGCTCGGACTGTTCCAGATTCTCGATCACCACGGCGCGCCAGCCGCCTTCGGCCGCCGTCATTGTCATGAAGCGCCGGGCCGCCCGGGCGTCCACCGTGCGCAGCACCTCCTTGCGGCCGCGCTCGCCCAGATTGGGGACCATGGCGTGCAGGTCGGCATGCGCGCTGGCGGCGACGCGTTGGAAGACCGGGTCACTTTCCGCCACCGCCAAGGGCGTGCTGGCTCCGCTCGGCGGCATGCCGGCCAGCAGCCAGCGGGCGAAGCGGTAGGCCAAGGTCGCCTTGCCGATCCCGGGCGGGCCGCTGAGCAGCCAGGCATGCGGCATGCGTCCGCTGCGGGCCGCCGCCTCCAAGGTGCGCGCGGCGTCGTCGTGGCCGACCAGTTGCGGATTGGCGCGGGGCTCGGGCGGCATCAGCCAAGCCGGGCCTGGACCAGGCGCAGGATCGCAGCGGCCACCGCGTCCGGCCCGGCGGTGGCATCCAGCAGGGCGCAGCGTGTCGGCTCGGTCACGGCGATCGCCCGGAAGCCGTCGCGCACCCGGGCATGGAAGGCGGGGTCCAGCGCCTCATAGCGATTGGTCTCGCCGCGCGCGGCCGCCCGCGCCAGCCCGGCTGCGGGCGGCAGGTCCAGGATCAACGTCAGATCGGGCACGAGGCCATCGAGCGCCACGCGCGCCAGCGCATCGAAGACCGGGCGCGGCACGCCCTGGCCGAAGACCTGATAGGCCATGGTGGAATCGGCGAAGCGATCGCAGACCACCCATTGCCCCGCCGCCAAAGCCGGTTCGATCGTGCGAGCCACATGTTCGCGCCGGGCGGCGAAATGCAGCAGGCATTCGGTGATGGCATCCCACCCCCCCTGCCCCAGCAGCAGGCCGCGGATCGCCTCCGCCCCCGGGGCGCCGCCGGGTTCGCGGGTGCGGATCACGACATGCCCGGCGGCGGCAAGCGCCGTCTCCAGCCGCCGTGCCTGGGTGGATTTGCCGGCCCCCTCGCCGCCTTCCAGCGTGATGAAGCGGCCGCGCGCGGTCACGAGCCGAGGAAGCCGCCGATCACCGCCGGGATGCGCCCGAGCATGCCGCGCTTCTCGACATCCGCGCCTGCCAGCAGCGGCAGGGAGAGGTTGGGCACGCCGCGGCCGGAGATTTCCAGCCGGCCGAGTTCCTGGCCCTTCAGCACCGGCGCGGGGATCGGCGCCTTGTAGCGAAGCTTGGCCTGCATCGTTTCCTGCCAGTTCCGCGGCACGGTGACGATCACGTCGCGCCCGCCCACCAGCGGCACGCCAGGCCGGGTGCCCAGATAGACCGGCACCTCCTCGATCACTTCCCCGGCCTTGAACAGGGTGATGTTGTCGAACTCCCGGAACCCCCATTCCAGCAGCCGCTCCCCCTCCTCGCCCCGCGCCTTCATGCTGGGCAGGCCGTTGACGACCATGATCAGCCGGCGATTGCCGCGCTTGGCGCTGGCGACGATGCCGAAGCCGGCTTCTTCGGTATGGCCGGTCTTCAGCCCATCGCCGCCGGGGACGCGGGTCAGGAGGGTGTTGCGGTTTTCCTGGGTGATGCCGTTCCAGGTGAAGCTGCGCTCATTGAACATCGGGTAGTATTCCGGGAAATCGATGATCAGCCGACGCGCCAGCTTGGCCAGGTCGCGGCTGGACATGCGTTGTTCCGGATCGGGCCAGCCGGTGGAGTTGCGGAAGGTGCTGTCCTTCAGGCCCAGCTCACGCGCCTTGGCGGTCATCAGCTCAACGAACTGGGCCTCGGAGCCGGCGACCCCCTCGGCCAGGGCGACGGTCGCATCATTGCCGGATTGCACGATGACGCCGCGCAGCAGGGCTTCCACCGGCACCTGGGTGCCGATCTGCACGAACATCTTGCTGCCTTGCATTTTCCAGGCGCGTTCGCTGATCGGCAATTCCTGCTTCAGCTGCAACCGGCCGCGCTTCAGCATGTCGAAGATGATATAAAGCGTCATCAGCTTCAGCATGGAAGACGGCGCCATGCGTTCATCGGCGTGTTTTTCCAGCAGCACCGCATCGGTTTCGGCATCGATGATCAGCGCCTGGCGGGCGATGGTATCGAAGGGGCCGAGCGGGGTGCTGGCCGGCGTGCCGGTGGGGGCGGCCGGACGCGCCGCGGTGGCGGGCCGGCGTTCGCGGGCAAGTGCCGGGGTGGCGAGCGGCAGGACGGCGGCGGAGAGCAGAAGGGCGCGGCGGCGCGACATGGAAGATACGACTCCGACAGACGGAAGAAACAGGCAGCTCATCTAGAGCAAACCCGGCCCGGAGGGAATCGCGGCACGGCGGCGGGCGCCGCCCCGCGCTGCAAAGCGGCTGCCCGGATCGCGCGTGGACGGCATCGCGGCGCATGGATCATGCCCTGGACCGCGGCGATATGCCCGGGCGGCCCTTGCGCCTTGGGGCGAACCGCCCGACTCTTCGCGCATGATAGCCTTCGATTGGCGGGCCCGCGCGGGCAGCCCCTTTGAGACCGAAAAGCAGCCGGCCATCGCCGCGCGCGGCATGGTCGTCACCAACCATCCCCTCGCCTCGGCCGCCGGGGCAGAAATGCTGGCCGCCGGCGGCAATGCCATTGATGCCGGCATCGCCGCGCTGTTCGCGTTGACGGTGGTGGAGCCCATGATGGTCGGGCTGATCGGCGGGGGCATGTCGCATATCCGCCTGCCCGATGGCACGCATGAGGTGCTGGACGGTCTCGCCACCGTCCCCGCCGCCGGGCGGGCGGATATGTTCACCCCGGTCAGCCAGGGCTGGCCGGCGGCGCTGGAGACGGTGGGCCGGCGCAATGCCGTGGGCGGGCTGGCGGTGGCGGTGCCGGGCAATCTGCTGGCCTGGACCGACGCGCTGGCGCGGCATGGCAGCTTTTCCCTGGCCGATGTCATGGCGCCGGCCATCCGCCTGGCGCGGCACGGCTTCACGGTCACGCCCTATCTGGCCGAATGCGCGGCCGAAGCGGCGGCCGACCTCGCCGCCGACCGGACGGCAGCGGCGCTGCTGCTGCCAGACGGCGCACCGCTCCGTGCCGGGGAGCGGCTGGTGATGGGCGCGGCGGCGGAGACGCTGATGGCCATCGCGCGGGAAGGCCCCGGGGCGCTGCATGGCGGGGCGCTGGGGACGCAGGCGGCCGAGGGCATCCAGCGCGCCGGCGGCATCGTCACCGCGGCCGATTTCGCCGCCGCACGGATGCGCCCGCGCGCACCGGTGCGGGGGAGCTATCGCGGGGTTGAGATCATCGGCCCGCCGCCACCTTCTTCGGGCGGCGTATCCATCCTGCAGATGCTGAACATCCTCGAAGGCTTCGACCTCCGCGCCCTTGGCTTTGGCACGCCCGCCACCTGCCACCTGATCGCGGAGGCGCTGAAGATTGCCTTCGCCGACCGCGCGGCGGCAACGGCGGACCCGGATTTCGTCGCCGTGCCGGTCGCCCGGCTGATCGACAAGGCCTATGCGGCCGAACGCCGGGCGCTGCTGGACACCGCCCGGGCGCAGGCCTTCACGGCCGGCGTCGCGGCGGGGGAATCGCCCAACACCACGCATCTGACCGTGGCCGATGCGGAAGGGCGCATCTTCTGCGCGACGCACACCATCAACAGCCTGTTCGGCGCCCGCTTCGTCATCCCCGAACTCGGCCTGATCCCGAACAACTATATGGCGCTGTTCGATCCCCGGCCCGGCCATGCGCTGTCGATCGCGCCGGGCAAGCGGCTGACCACCAGCATGGCCCCGATGATCGCGTTGCGTGACGGCAGGCCCTGGGTCGCGCTCGGCCTGCCCGGCGGTTTGCGGATTTTCGGCTCGGCCCTGCAGGCGCTGGTCAACCTGATCGATCACGGCATGGCCTTGCAGGAGGCGGTGGAGGCGCCGCGCCTCTGGACCCAGGGGCAGGCCCTGGAAGTGGAAGCCGGCATCACGCTCGCGGTGCGCGAGGCGCTGAGCGGCATGGGGCATGACGTGGTCACCCTGCCGCATGTCGCGGGCGGGATGTGCGCCATCGGCTTCCGCCCCGACGGGCTGCTGGAAGGCGCGGCGTGCTGGCGGGCGGATGGCACGCCGATCGGGCTTTCGGGCGGCTATGCCCGGCGCGGGGTGCGGTTCTGGCCGGATGTAAGGCGCGGCACGTAAGCTGCGCGCCCTGGCCGTGCCCGTCGCAGGCGCCCCGAAATCACCCTGCAGCACGGCCGCACTGTGCCGCGACAGGACCAGCCGGTCACCGCGACCATGTCCGGGCGCGGGCGGCGGCGCGGGTTGGTACGGCGGGAGTATGCACACGCGCAGTTCCGGGACAATCTGCGGGAATTCTGAATCCAAGGGAGAGACCGCCATGCCCGCCCCGCGCATCCTGATGATGGAAAACCCCCTCAGCGCGATCGAGATCGCCCGTGAACTGGCCCCGGCGGGGATGGAGCTGGTGGTCGCCCCGCTCGGCAGCCCCGCCTTCGAAGCCGCCCTGCCTGCTGCGGATTTCCTGGTCGGCTTCGGCAACAAGGCGGTCAATGCCGCCTTCTATCAGCGGGCGCCGCAGTTGAAGCTGATGCAGCTGCTCTCGGCCGGGTACGACACGGTCGATATCGAAGCCGCCCGTGGTGCCGGCGTGCCGGTCTGCAACAATGGCGGGGCCAACAGCACGGCGGTCTCCGAACACGCCATGCTGCTGATGCTGGCGGTCTGCCGCCGACTGGTCTGGCAGCATGAAAACGTCGCCGCCGGCCGCTGGCGCGGCAATGACCCCAGCCAGGTGAAGCTGTTCGAATTGCGCGACAAGGTGCTGGGCATCGTCGGCCTCGGCGCCATCGGCAAGAAAGTGGCGCGGCTGGCCAATGCGTTTGGCATGCGCGTGCAGTACTACGATATCCGCCGCGTCTCGGAAGCCGAGGAAGACGCGCTCTCGGTCCGCTTCAAGCTGCTGGGAGAAATCCTGCGCAATGCCGACATCGTGTCCCTGCACGTGCCGCTGACGCCGCAATCGAAGCACATGATCGACGCCGCGGCGCTGCGCCAGATGAAGCCCACGGCCTATGTCATCAATACCTGCCGCGGCCCGGTGATCGATGAGGTGGCGCTGACCCAGGCGCTGACCGACGGCACCATCGCCGGCGCCGGCCTTGATGTCTTCGACCAGGAGCCGCCGCCGGCGGACAACCCGCTGTTCCGGCTGCCCAACGTCATCATGACGCCGCATTTCGCCGGCCCCACCTGGGACAATCAGCAGGCGCGCTTCCGCAATGCTTTCGATAATTGCCAGCGCGTCGCACGCGGCGAAAAGCCACTCTGGGTCATTCCGGAACTGGTTGAGCTGGCCTGAGGCGGCGGGGCGGCGGTTACGATATCTCAACTTGCCGCCCCGCGGACCGCGGCGTAGGAGTAGCCTGCATCAGAACAGGTGGTCCTATGCGGCGTTTGCAAATCGGCTTGGCCTTGTCGTTCGGCGTGCTGCTGATGCCCTTGGCGGAGGGGCGGGCCCAGACAGCGCCGGCGACCCCAGCCGCGCCAGCGGCCTCAGTTGCGCCAGCCGCGCCAGCGGCCACAGTTGCGCCAGCCGCGGCGGCGGCAACGGTCGCGCCCCCGCCGGCGATGGAGCCGCGGGCGCTGGAGATTCTGAAGGCGTCCTGCGCGGTGCTGGGTAAGGCGAAGGCGATGTCCTTCGACGCGCTCACCACCTTCGAGAAATACGCCCGTAACGGCCAGCCGCTGTTCTACACCACACTCAACCGCGTCACGATGCAGCGGCCGAACAAGCTGCGGGTGGTCACGCCGGGCGACGGCACGCCGGATGCCTTCTACTATGACGGCAAGCAGATCATGGCCTATGTGCCGCGCGATAACCTGGTTGCGATCGCCGAAGCGCCGCCGACCATCGATGCCATGGTCGATGCGGCCCAGGGCATGGCCGGGATCTATTTCCCCTGGGTCGATAACGTCCTGTCCGACCCCTGCAAGGGGTTCGAGGAGCACAAGCTGACCTCGGCCTTCGTGATCGGCCAATCGCGGCTGATCGGCGACACGCTGACGGATATGGTGGCAATCGCCAGCCCCACGGTGCAGGCGCAGATCTGGTTCGGCGCCAAGGACCGGCTGCCGCGCATGGTGAAGCTGGTTTATCCGAAGGAGCCGGCGCAGGTTCTCTATCAAACCGAATATTCCAACTGGCGGCTGCTGGACCGCGTGCCGGCGACGATCTTCACCGATGCCAAGGCGGCCAAGGCTCACCGCATTCCCTTCGCTCCCCCGGGCCTGCACACGCCCGCGAAGCGTAATTGAGGAGCATTCCCGAAATGCGCAGGCTTCTGCTTCTTGCCGCTCTTGCAGCGGCACCCCTGGCCCCGGCCCAGGCCTATTTCCACGGCGGCGGCGGTGGCGGCTTTGGCGGCGGCGGCGGGTTCGCCCGGCCTGACGCTGGCGGCGCCGGCGGCTTCGCCCGCCCGGATGCTGGCGGCACGGCTGGCCGACCGACCGATTACGGCGGCTACAGCCGCACGGGGTCGGACAGCGACAACACCGTCAACGTCAACCGCACCACCAACGTCAACGGCGCGGCGCCGAACGGCAATTATTATCACCAGCCGACGACAGTGAATAACTACAGCTCCGGCTGCTCGAACTGCGGCGGCGGCGGCTGGGGTGCGGCGGCGGCGGGGGTCACGGGCCTCGCGGTCGGCACCGCGGTCGGCGCCGCTTCGGCCAATGCCTATCGCCCGCCAACCTATGCGCCGGGCTATACGGCAGCGCCGGCCCCGGCCTATGGCGGCCTGCCGCCGGGCTGCAGCTGGAACAGCTATGCCGGCAAATACGCCTGTCCGGGCGGCGGCTTCTTCACCCCGGCCTATGGCGCCAATGGCGTCTATTACGTCCCCTCGGGGCCGTAAGCGGCAGGATCCGCAGCGCATTCGCCAAGCCCGCCCGGATGACCCCATCCGGGCGGGTTTTTTATGGTGCGGCGCTGTTATCTGCGGCACGCGGCTGCGGCAACCTCCGGGCTCCGCCCAGCGCCTTCGGCCATGCCGCCTCAACGCATCCCGCTCTAATGCTCCACCTTCCCGGTATGCAGGCGCATCCGCATGTGGTCGGGCACGTCCTGGCCGGCATCGACGAAGGCCTTGCGCAGCGCGTTCATGCTGGGGCCGAAGATGCCGCTGCGGTTCTCGCTGCACCATTCCCGGCTCTGCGCGGGCATGGCGAGAGAGCCCTGGAAGCGCGGCATCACCCAGCGGGCAAAAAGCTCATAGCTCCGCAGCGTATCCTCGCGGTTTGCCCATTCATGGGCGCGGAACAGCACGCCGCCGGCGCCACCCTCGGTATGTTCAAGCAGCCGCTCGATGCCCTGGGCGATGGTCTCCGGGCTGCCGACCAGCGTGGTGCCGGCCTTCAGCCCGTCGCGCAGCGGGTCCTCGCTGCGCATCGGCGGGCGGCCCAGCGTCTCGCTGAAATAGCTCAGCGTCTCGATCTTCTCGCCGTGCTTCACATCATGGACCGCGCGATCATCGTCCTCGGCGCAATGCATGTTGATCACCAGGCGCCAGCCCTTGCGGTCGAAGCTCTTGCCGTGCTTGGCCGCCTCCGCTTCCCCCTGGCGCCAGTACGTGGCCAGCTTGGCATTGCCGCCCGGCAGCCCGGCCCCCAGCGAGAGCAGCCCGAGCCCATACTTGCCCGCCGCCAGCACGCCCGAAGGGGTGGTGGCGGACGCGACCGCGATCGGGAAATGCGGATAGGTATAGGGCGCGAGGTGCAGCCGCGCGTCGCGCAGCTCGAACCAGTCGGTCTTCATGGTGACCGGTTCCTCGCAGGCCAGCAGCCGGGTGATGGCGTCGAGCGACTCGTCCATCATCTTCCGCTGATTTTCCGCCTGGATGCCCATCATGTAGGCGTCGGAAACCAGCGCACCCGGCCCGCAGCCCAGCATCACCCGCCCGCGCGTCATGTGGTCGAGCTGCACGAAGCGCTGCGCGACCAGCAGCGGATGGTGATAGGGCAACGAAGTGACGCCCGAGCCCAGCATGATGTGACGCGTGCGCTCGGCGGCCGCGGCGATGAAGATTTCGGGGGAGGCGATGATCTCCCAGCCCGCTGAATGGTGCTCGCCGATCCAGGCCTCGTCATAGCCCAGCGTGTCGAGCCATTGGATCAGTTCGAGATCGCGCCCAAGCGAGAGGGTCGGATTGTCGCCGACCCGATGGAAGGGGGCGAGAAATATACCGAAGCGCAAGCCGCGATGGGCCATGTCGAAAACCTTTCCTGGAACCTTTGGTCGAAACCTCGGCTCGCAGGCTAATCCGATCCGGTGCGCGGTCAACCGGACCGGCGGCGCTTTATCGCGGCTTGTCGGAGACCTTGAGGGAGGCCGAGCCGCCAGCCACGGCGATGGGCGGGCCGGACTCGCTCAGCTTGCCGTCCTCGGCCAGGGTGAAGACATGGATGTTGCGCTCCCCCATCGTGCCCACGAAAATCCGCCGGCCATCGGGGGCGAAGGCGACGCCCTGCGTCCAGGGGCCGACCTGGGCCTCTCCGACCAGCTGCGCCTTGCCGTTTTCGATCCGCAGGATCTTGACCTGGCTGGTGCCGAAAAAGGGCGAATTCGCCGGCTGGTTTGAGCCATTGAACACCGTGACCGCGGCGAAGCGGCTGTCGGGGGAAATGGCGATCCCTTCCGGCGATTGCCCGACACTGACCGTATCACCAACCCGCCAGGGATCGCGCGTCAGGTCGATCAAGGAGACGGTATCCGCATCGCCGGTGTTGCGGCCGAGATTGGCAACCAGCGCATATTTGCCGTCCGGTGCCACCGCCAGCCCATAGGGCCGCACCCCGGCCGTCATCTCACGGTCGAGCTTGGTGACCTTCTCCCCCTCGATCGCCAGCACCGCGACCAGATGATCGCCCTGCCGGGTGACCAGGGCGCGCTTGCCGTCCGGGGTGAAGACCACGGCGGCGAGTTCCGAGCCCAGCGTCCCGGCATCCACCCGGCCGACCGGCGTCACGGTCGTGCCGGCGATCCGGAAAACGTTGATGGTCCCTTCCATGCGGTTGGCGACCAACGCCAGGGTGCCCGCACGATTGATCGTGATGCTGGCCGGTCCCTGGCCGGTGGGCAGGGTGGCGATCACCTGCGGGGGTGAGGCCGCCAGATCGACCACCGTCAGACCATTGCCGGCGATGAGCTTGCCGGGTTCGGCCGGGTCGGGGCGTTGGCTGGCAACCACCAGGGCAAGCCGTGCGTCGGGCGTGATGGCGATCGCGTTCGGCGGACCCACGACGCTGGCGGGAACCGGGATCTCCGCCTTCATCACCGGCGGATTGGCGCCGATATCGATGATGGAAAGCGTATCGGGCTTCGGTTCCCGCAAGGTGCGGACGCGGCCGTTTTCCAGCAGCACCTTGTTGTCATTGGCCGAGAGCAGAAGCTGCGCCGCGGCGGTGTGGGAGAGCAGGGCCAGCGCGGCGGCGATCAGGAACTTCACGGGAAACTCTCCTACGCTGGCGTCACTCTCGGGAAACTGGGCGCGTCTGTCCAGCGCGGCAGAGCGATTCCGCCCGCGCGCAGCAAGCGCCACGGCATATCGCATTCACCTACATTCGCGTCGCATGCTCTGGCGTTTGTTTTCAGCGCATCGTCACGCGTTCGGAGGACTCCCTCGGAACGCAATCTGCTCTACGCTCGCGTCGAACATGCCCCAAAGCGCCCTGCCCTCCTCGCCTATTATCCGCCACAGCATCGCGCGACCGCCACTGCCATGATCGGCGTCGATTGGGGCACTAGCAGCTTTCGTGCCTATCGGCTGCGGGACGGCGCGGTGATCGGGCGGATCGAGACCGCCGGCGGCATCCTCGGCATGCCGCAAGGTGGGTTCGCTGCGGCGTTGCGGCAGGCGATCGCCCCCTGGCTGGCGGCGGGGGAGACCGAGATCCTGCTCTGCGGGATGGTCGGCAGCCGCCAGGGCTGGGTCGAAGCCCCCTACCTGCCCTGCCCCGCCGGCCCGGCCGAGATTGCCGCCGCCGCCATCCCCATTCCCTTCGACGGGGCCCGGGTCCGGCTGCTGCCCGGGCTGACGACGCGCGCCCCGGGCGGGACGCCCGATTGCGCCCCGGGCGGGACGCCCGATGACGCCCCGGGCGGGACGCCCGATGTCATGCGTGGGGAGGAGACGAAGCTCGTCGGCCTGCTGGCCACCCTGGGCACTGCCCCTGCCCTGGTCTGCCTGCCGGGCACGCACAGCAAATGGGCGCGCCTGGCCGGTGGGCAGGTTGTGGGCTTCACCACGCATATGACCGGGGAGCTGCGCGCGGTCCTGCTCGACCATTCCATCCTGGGCCGGCAGGCGCGGGCGGCGCCGCCGGATGCGGCCGCCTTCCGCCGCGGCCTGCATCGCGCGGCCGAGCCTGGTGGCCTTTCGCATCATCTGTTCGGCACCCGCGCCCTGGGCCTGTTCGGCGAATTGCCGGAGACAGCGACCGAGAGCTACCTCTCCGGCCTGCTGATCGGCGCCGAATGCCGGGCCGAGGCGAGTGGCGCCGGGACGGTGCATCTGGCCGGCGCCGAGGCGCTGGCGGAGCGCTACGCCATCGCCCTCACCGCCGCCGGGCAGACCTGCCAGCGGCATCCGGATGACATCGCGGCAAGTGGCCTCGCGCTGCTCGCTGGGCGGCTGGCGGCAATGGCCGGTTGATCGGTGGCGGGCGCGCGGTCATATCGGTTGTCGCCTTCAAAACAATGGGAAACGTCCATGCCGAACCGCCGTACCCTGCTGCTGGCCGGCCCCGCGCTGCTCGCCGCCCCCGCCCTGGCCCGGGCGCAGGATGCGATCACGCTGCGGCTGCAT
>Ga0114972_10001834_pt1 | contig 15838 bp, 16 predicted proteins | sample M_140807_EF_Meta_FD_87354 | JGI IMG/M metagenome (GOLD analysis project Ga0114972, IMG submission 87354) | Freshwater microbial communities from Lake Montjoie, Canada to study carbon cycling - M_140807_EF_MetaG | ecosystem: Environmental > Aquatic > Freshwater > Lake | place: Lake Montjoie... | reverse complement strand
GTAACCCCTTTCGCCGCGGAATCTTCCACCCGATTGACCGTGAGCGACACCCCATCCACCGTGACCGAGCCCTTGAACGCGAAATACTTTGCCAACGCCGCGGGCACCTCAATGGCCAGAAACCAGGACTCACCCACCGGGTCAAACGCCGCCACCCGCCCTAAGCCATCGATATGGCCGCTGACCAGGTGACCGCCGAGGCGATCCGAGAGCCGCAATGCTTTTTCGAGATTGACCCTCCCCGGGGCGGCAAGGCCGACAGTTCGGGACAAGCTCTCGAGTGAAATATCGACCGCAAAACGGCCTTCGGCCAACTGGTCAGACATCGGCCCGCCAAGTTGAACAACGGTCATGCAGGCCCCCTGGATGGCAATCGAATCGCCCACCTGAACATCATCTAGCCCCAGACGTGCGGCTTCAATGACCAGTCGCCGGCCGCTATCGGCCGGACCAACGGTGGCCGTCAGCGTTGAGACCTCTTCGATCATCCCAATTGCGGCAACGATTCCTGTAAACATGTCCACCCGCCCTCTGAGCTTTGCTTGACTTCGTGCTAATTAGCTTCGTTTTGCTTAAAACGGGCGAGGATCCGCAGATCATCGCCAACCTTCACCATCTCATGAAAAACCAGGCGCTTGGCGGATTCGAGGGTTTCCGGCGGCTCTAAATTAAACATCGGCCGCGAATCTCCTAGCAGCGCAGGCGCCAGATACACCAGCAACTCGTCGACGCGCGCTTCGCGAACGAGCGAACCATTCAGCACAGCGCCTGCTTCGACATGCAATTCATTGACGCCACGGCGCGCCAATTCGGCCAGTAGTGCGCCGAGGTCCACTTTGCCAGGTGGTGCCAACGAGGCCGAGGCCGAGGCCGAGGACGAAGACGACGACAACTTCGGGGACGACCATAATTCGACGCCGTGATCCTGCAACAGACGCGCTTTATCAGCGAGCGGGCCAGTCACAAGCCAATCTTCGTCCAGCGCGTGGCCTAGCAATAGCCCCCCTGCTCGGACCAATTTTGCGCCTGGGTCAACCTCGAGCCGGCTGTCGATCAGAACCCGCAGCGGTTGCCGGATGGGCTGCCCGATCTGCGACCCAGTCTGCGGCCCGTCATTTTTGGGTAGATCGCGCACCGTGAGTTGCGGGTCATCGTCCCGAACGGTGCCGATACCCGTGAGGATCGCGCAGGCCCGGGCACGCCAGGCGTGTCCATCGGCGCGCGCGGCCGCGCCGGTGATCCATTGGCTACGGCCATCGAGCAGAGCCGTTCGGCCATCCAGACTCGCGGCGACCTTGAGCCGAACCCATGGCAAACCCCGGGTCATTCGTGACACAAACCCGAGATTTAACTCCCGGGCCTCGTCCGCAAGCAAACCACAACGCACCTCAATGCCGGCTTCACGCAAACGATCCAAACCGCGCCCAGCCACCAAGGGATTGGGATCCTCCATCGCGACCAACACGCGAGCCACGCCCGCCTCGATGAGGGCGTTCGAGCATGGGGGCGTACGACCAAAATGCGCGCACGGCTCTAACGTGACATAGGCCGTGCTGCCGCGGGCCTGTTCGCCGGCAGCCCGCAAGGCATGGGCCTCGGCATGGGCCTCACCCGCCCGTTGATGCCAACCCTCACCGAGCAAGGTTCCAGTTGCTGAGACCAAAACGCATCCGACCCGGGGGTTTGGCGTCGTCGACCTCAAACCCCGACGAGCCAGCGCCAGCGCCCGCTCCATCCATTGCTGATCGGCGGCGCTGAACATCAGCGGCCCAAGGCCCTAACGCGCATTAACGCTATCGGGGCGCACTTCCTGGATAATTTCGGCAAACTCATCCAGATGCTCGAAATTCCGATAGACCGATGCAAAGCGCACATAACCCACCTTATCGAGACGCCTGAGTTCGCGCATGACCAGTTCACCAATCCGATCGCTTGGCGCTTCGCGGGCCCCGGAACTGATCAGTGCCTCCTCAATCCGCGAGATCGCCGCTTCGATCGATTCGGCCGACACCGGGCGTTTGCGAAGGGCCAGAGTCATCGAACTCCGCAGCTTGGATCGGTCAAATTCGACCCGCGTTCCGTTCTTCTTAACGACGGCGGGCAGGGTTAGTTCAGCCCGCTCGTAAGTCGTAAACCGCTTGTCACAACCCGGGCAGCGGCGCCGCCTGCGCATGACATCTCCATCATCCGAAGATCGCGTCTCGGCAACCTGTGTATCGGCAAATGCGCAAAACGGGCAACGCACGTCGGTTCAAGCCCCCGCTGGCGAATAAACCGGGAACCGACCCGTCAGCGCCGCCACCTGAGCACGCACCCGCTCATGCACCGCGGCATCCTGCGGCGCTTCGAGCGTGTCGGCGATCAGGTGCGCGGTTGCGATGGCTTCGCTCGCATCGAGCCCATAGGACACGATGTTGGCCCATTTGCCTGAGAGGTTGAGCGGCATCCCGTGGGTCAGGTGCCCGCCCTCGGCGAGCGACATCCCCATGACCGTATCCCCGGGTTTGCAGAACGCGAGCATCACCGCCTGGTTGGCCTGTGACCCGGAGTTAGGCTGGACATTGGCGGCCTCGGCGCCGTAGAGCTGTTTGAGGCGGTCGATGGCCAATCGCTCGACAATGTCGACATGCTCGCAGCCGCCGTAGTAGCGCTTGCCCGGATAACCCTCCGCATACTTGTTTGTTAGCTGCGACCCTTGCGCCTGAAGGACCGCCGGTGAAGCGTAATTTTCAGAAGCGATCAACTCGATGTGGTCTTCTTGGCGACGATTCTCGGCTTGAATCGCCTGCCAGAGCTCAGGGTCGGTGTGATCGAGGGTCTGGGCGCGATCAAACATAGCAAATCCGGGTGGAGAGGTTGACCACAGATTATAGGTCGTCAGCCGGTTGCGTCAGATGCTCGGTGTCGGCCCAGACAAGGACATTCCAGACGCCGCGCTCGAACCGCAGCACATTGCGCGCCGCATTCAGGGTTTGATGCCTTCTCGGCGCATCCAGCGTGAGCCCCGCAGCGTGCCGAAACGCCATATCCAGCACGCCACCGTGGGTCACCGCAATCACCCGGAGCGGCTCGTTGAGTTCCAGGGACTCTAGGGAAGGCGCCCCGGCCCCTCGCGCGGAAGATTCCACCGCCCCCGCGATCCGATCTAGCCACGCACACACCCGAGCATTGAAGCCGCCAAGGGTTTCCCCCTCCGGCGGCCCCCAGGCGGGATCGCGGGCCTGCCATCGGGCCCAATCCGCTGGCCAGCGAGTCTCGATCTCGTCGTACCCCTGGCCTTCAAACAGCCCGTACCGGCGTTCCCGCAACTCAGGGTCCAAAGTCAGCTCGAGACCCGTTGCCTGCGCGATCGCCGCCGCCGTTTGCGCCGCCCGGGTCTGGTCACTGGAAATCAGTCGGTGAAAACGCTCTGCCCCGCGCGAGCGCTGATCCGGCCCCTGCGCATGACTTTGCAAATGACGTTGCGCGAGGGCCTGCCCGATCGCTACCGCCTGCGTTTGTCCCGTCGAGTTCAGTTCAATGTCAATCGACCCCTGAATTCGTCGAATCGCGTTCCAGGCGGTCTCCCCGTGGCGAACCAAGGTCAGCTCAAGCGCCCTCATGGCTGCAGGATGACGCGAGCAAAGCGCCGTTTGCCGATCTGCAACACGTAAGTACCAGCCTCAAGACGTAGCGCACGGTCCTCAATGACAACCCCATCGACCTTGACGCCGCGCTGCTCGATCGCACGCTGTGCCTCAGTGCTAGAAGCCACCAAATGCGCATCGCGCAAGAGTTGCTGAACCCCTAGCGGCGCCCCGACCAGCCTGACTTCCGGCACGTCTTCGGGGATCGCATTACCGCGAAATCGGGCATTGAAGGCTTCCTCAGCCTGTTCAGCCGCCGCAGGCGAATGAAATCGGGCGACGAGTTCGCGGGCCAAGCGACACTTCACATCCCGTGGGTTCAGGCCCGAGGTCACCTGATTACGCAACTGTTCAATCGCAGCCATCGACTCAAACGACAACAATTCGTACCAGTTCCACATCAAAACATCTGAGATCGACATCACCTTGCCAAACATCTCCCCCGGCGAATCGGTGATGCCGATGGTGTTGCCCTTGGACTTCGACATCTTGTCGGTGCCGTCAAGCCCCACAAGAAGCGGCATGGTCAAAATGCATTGCGGCTCCTGACCGTACTCTTTTTGCAGCTCGCGTCCAACCAGCAAATTAAATTTCTGGTCCGTCCCCCCCAATTCGAGGTCTGATTGCAAGGCCACCGAGTCATAGCCCTGCATGAGAGGATAGAGCAACTCGTGCACCGAGATGGGAACGCCACCCCGATAACGTCGCGTGAAATCTTCCCGCTCCAGCATGCGCGCAAGGGTGTAGCGCGCTGCCAGCTGGATCATCCCCCGAGCGCCCAAGGCGTCGGACCACTCGGAGTTGTAGCGAATCTCGGTGCGCTGCGGATCAAGCACCAAGCTCGCCTGCCGATAATAGGTCGCCGCATTGGCTTCAATTTGCTCGCGTGTGAGCGGCGGACGCGTGGTGTTGCGCCCCGACGGATCCCCAATCGTGGCGGTGAAATCACCAATCAGGAAAATCACCGTGTGACCGAGATCCTGAAGCTGGCGCATCTTGTTGAGCACGACCGTATGCCCCAGATGCAAATCGGGTGCGGTCGGATCAAGGCCCAGCTTGATCCGCAGCGGTTTACGCTCACGGGCGCTACGTTCGAGCTTGCGCGCGAACTCCGATTCCACCAACAGTTCGTCCGCCCCACGACGGGCCACATCCATGGCCGCCTGGACTGAGTCGGGTAGAGGCATTGAAGAACGCTCGATCATGATGCTCCGCGAAATTCGAGGTTTGATGGACTAGGCGCTAGGCATTAAGGACGACGAATTGTCATCCTTCTGTCCTTTTCGGCTATTATCCGCAGTCGTTTGGCTTTAGCCCAATTTGAACAAAGAATTTGTTTGCCCAAATTTCGACACGGTTTCGACCCATTGCCTAGTGATTGAACTGACCCGCAAGCAACGTATTTCTTTGGCCGCTCTGGTCATCTGCTCGTTGGGCGCCGCAACCGCATTCTCTATTGCGCCGGCCTCGATGGGTATTGATGCGCCCAGTCAGACGGCCATTGTAGAAAGTGTCGCACTGGAGTCGACCGTCGTCGGCGCGAGCGATCACGGAATTTTTCATCGCCAGGAACGTATTCAGCGCGGCGACACGCTTTCCCTGATCCTTCAGCGCTTGGGCGCGCAGGACCCGGCGTTTTCGGCGTTTGCCCGGAAAGATCGGGCTGCACGCCAGTTACTCCAGCTTCGTCCCGGCCGGACGGTCGCCGCAGAACTCGACGGATCTGGGCGCATCCGCCGCTTTTGGGCCCTCGTTGACGGTATCGACGGGGCTAAAGGTGCTGGTGAAGTGAACGAGCTCGGCGGCGAAGCCAAGCTCTCTGCCGCGCGTCGGGTGTTGATCACCCGCACCGCAAGCAGCGAGCAGGATAAGGCCACGTTTGTCGCCAGGGACGAAGCCGTCAAAATCGAACGCACCCTCGAGATGCGCGGTTTCGAAATCCGCTCTTCCTTATTCTCAGCGACTGACGAAGCCGGTATCCCCGATGCGGTCGCCACGCAGGTGGCTGAAATCCTCGGCGGTGATGTCGACTTCCACCGCGATTTGCGTCGCGGCGACTCGGTCCGCGTGACTTGGGAGTCCCTTAGGGTGGCAGACGGCCTGGATGTCCCCGTCGTCGGGCGCGTCCTGGCCGTTGAGATGGTTCACCAGAACCGCAAGATTCAGGCAGTTTGGTTTGACCGTGGTAACGGCCGCGGTGACTATTACAACGCCCAAGGCCGCAGCATTCGCAAAGCATTCTTGCGCTCACCCCTCGAGTACTCGCGGGTTTCATCCGGATTTTCCGAGTCTCGCCTCCACCCGATCCACCACGACTGGCGCGCCCACCGCGGGGTTGATTACGCCGCGCCCAGTGGCACGCGTGTGCGAGCAGTTGCCGATGGCGTGGTAGATGCGGTCGGGCGCAAGGGCGGGTACGGCAACGTCCTTTCCATCAAGCATCCGAACAAGACCGTCTCTCTTTATGCCCACTTGAGTGGCTTTGGCCCGGGTCTGCGGGCGGGCAGCCGAATCAGCCAGGGTGATCTGGTTGGGTTCGTCGGTTCAACAGGCTGGGCAACCGGGCCCCATCTGCACTACGAATTCTTAGTCGACGGAACCAATGTGGACCCACTCAAGGTCGCGTTGCCCACCGCCGCGGCCGTCTCTTCGATCGAACAAGCGCAATTCCGCAGCCAGGTGGACAAACACATGCACCGCATCGCCTTGCTGTCCGCACCTCGGCTCGCCCGCTTTGAGTGACGGGATCACTTCGCTCGCTTGAACGCGGCCCGTATATCGGGCTAATGTCTGGCACCAGTCTCGATGGGGTCGATGGGCTCCTCGTTGAATTCACTGACAGGCCCCAGCCCGACGCTCTTAGCTCCCCCCCGCTCCAGCTGCATGCCATCGGCTTTTCCAGCCGTCATCTGGTAGGGACTCTGCGTGAGCAACTATTCGCCCTCCAGACACCGGGGCCTGACGAGTTATCTCGTGCGGCACTGGCAGCCATTCAGTTGACCGATCTGTATGCGGAGGTCGTCGCCGAACTGGTTGCGACCGCAGGTTTGCGACCGCAGGACATCAAGGGTCTTGGCGCGCACGGTCAGACCGTTCGTCATCGTCCGGAACTCGGCTACACACTGCAGTTACTTGCCCCGGCGCGCCTCGCTGAACAGAGCGGGATCGACGTCGTTGCAGACTTTCGATCGGCCGACGTCGCTGCAGGCGGCCAGGGCGCCCCGCTCGTTCCCGCCTTCCATGCCGCGCTTTTTGATGCACCTGGCAGGGCCCGAGCGATCGTAAATCTGGGCGGTATCGGTAATGTCACCCGGCTGGACGGATTGGGCGGTGTTAGTGGCCACGATACCGGGCCGGGCAACCTGCTGCTTGATGCATGGTGCCATCGCCACACCGGTGCGGTCTTTGATGAAGACGGCGGCTGGGGGATGCAGGGCATTGTGATTCCAGATCTACTGGGGCGGTGTCTGGCCGAGCCGTGGTTTTCGTTACCGGCCCCACGCAGCACGGGTCGCGACCTGTTTGGATTGCGGTGGCTCGAAGACCGCCTGAACGGTCATGAAAATCCGGTCGACGTGCAAGCGACTCTCGTCGGGCTGACGGCTGAGACTGTCCACCGCGCCTGCCTTGGCGCGGATTCGATTTATGTCTGTGGCGGTGGGGCCCGAAACAGCGCACTGATGCGCGCTATCCGCTCTCTTTGTGCGCCAACGCCAGTAAGCACCACTGATGCGCTTGGGCTGCCCGCACACGCAGTCGAAGCAGCGGCTTTCGCCTGGCTCGCTCGGGAGCGCATGACACAACGCCCCGCCGGAAGACCTACCGTCACCGGAGCCCGGGGCGCCAGAATTCTGGGTGCCGTCTGGCCGGCACCGTTGTTAGGCTAGACGCTGAAGGCCTGATCAGGCCGAAAACGACGAGCCGCAGCCACAGGTCGTCGTGGCATTTGGGTTCCGAATCACGAACTGTGAACCTTCGAGATCTTCCTTGTAGTCGATTTCTGCGCCCACGAGGTACTGATAACTCATGGCATCGATCAACAACTGAACCCCATTCTTGTCCATGACCGTATCGTCTTCGTTGATGACTTCATCAAACGTAAATCCATACTGAAAACCTGAACAACCACCACCCTGCACAAACACGCGCAATTTGAGCGCGGGGTTGCCTTCCTCTTCAATCAAAAGGCGGACCTTGCCCGCCGCACTGTCGGTAAATACTAGAGGGGCTGGCATACCGGTGGCTGCATCCGCGATCGCGGGTTCAACGAGCGCATTCATCGCATGAAACTCCTACAGACCAAAAGAAGGTTAAACCTGAGTCTAAGGGAAACCGAGAACCCGCGTTGACAACAAGGTCAGACATCGCCAGGACTCCGGGAAAAATCATCAGGGCGAAATCGGCAATTGCGTCAGGCCAGCGGTCTCTTCCAGGTCAAATAGCAGATTCATCACCTGCACTGCCTGCCCGGCAGCCCCTTTGACCAGATTGTCTTCGACCACCAGCACGATCAGTAAATCCGTGCCGGCGGGCCGATGCACCGCGATTCGAACCATATTGGATGCGCGCACCGAACGCGTCTCTGGCGTTGAACCGGGCGGCATGACATCCACGAATGGCTCATCAGCAAACCGCGCCTCGTAGAGCGCCTGAAAATCCACCTCACGAGCCGTTGGCAAGACCCGCGCGTACAGCGTTGAATGAATCCCGCGGATCATCGGCACCAGATGCGGGACAAATTGAATCTGTACCGAGCGCCCAGCAATCGCAGTCAAGCCTTGCGTGATCTCAGGCGCATGACGATGCCCCGCCACACCATAGGCCTTAAAATTATCAGCAGCCTCGGCGAGCAAGGTACCAATCTCAGCTTTGCGTCCCGCCCCAGAGACCCCCGACGCGCAATTGGCAATCAGCGTCTGACAATCGACGAGGTTGGCCTCGAGCACCGGCAACAAACCCAATTGGACGGACGTTGGGTAACATCCCGGCAACCCCACCAGGCGCGCAGTTCGAATTGCCGCGCGGTTGACTTCTGGGAGACCGTATACCGCCTCGGCCAACAGAGCGGTCTGGGTATGCGCCATGCCATACCACTGCGCGAACACGGCGGGGTCCTTGAGGCGAAAGTCGGCCGCAAGATCAATTACTTTGACGTCGGCTTCCAGTAAGGCGGGCGCCTGCGCCATCGCAACCCCGTGCGGAGTCGCGAAGAAAACCACATCGCAGCCCTGCAGCGCGCCATCACCGGGCGCGGAGAATGCCAGATTGGCAACCCGGGCGTGACCCCGGAGATTCGGGAACATCGCTGAGACAGGGAGCCCTGCCTCGGTGCGGGAAGTGATTACGCGAAGCTCTGCGTGGGGGTGCTGCGCCAATAGACGCAGCAACTCGACACCGGTATATCCCGTGCCGCCAACGATACCGATTCGGATCAAGGCGGCCGCGATTAACGTTTGGAGAACTGCTTCCGACGGCGTGCCTTACGCAGACCGACTTTTTTCCGTTCAACTTCGCGCGCATCGCGCGTAACCAGCCCAGCCGCGGACAGCTGTGGTTTGAGCGTCGCGTCGTAATCGATCAGTGCCCGTGTAATACCGTGGCGAACCGCACCCGCCTGGCCCGATTCACCACCGCCATGCACGTTGATTTGAATATCGAACAGATGCAGGTTGCCAGTCAGTTCGAGTGGCTGACGAGCCACCATCCGACCGGTTTCGCGGGCGAAGTATTCGTCAATCGGCTTACCGTTGATCACGATACGGCCACTACCTTTTTTCATGAACACCCGAGCCACTGACGTCTTGCGGCGGCCGGTGCCATAGTTTTTTTCACCAATCATGAAGATACGTCCCGTCAGATCTCGAGCGCTTGAGGCTGCTGTGCGGCATGCGGATGATCACCTTCGGCGTAGACCTTGAGCTTCTTGATCATTGCATAGCCCAGCGGGCCCTTTGGCAACATGCCTTTCACCGCTTTTTCGAGCGCGCGACCGGGGAAGCGGGCCTGCATGTTGGTGAAATTGGTTTCGGAAATACCGCCTGGGTAGCCACTGTGACGGTAGTACTTTTTATCGAGCGCCTTGTTGCCGGTCACGCGAATCTGGGCCGCGTTAACCACGACAATGAAGTCCCCCGTATCGACGTGCGGTGTGAATTCGGGCTTGTGTTTGCCACGCAGTCGGTGCGCGATCTCTGCCGCGAGGCGTCCAAGCACCTTGTCTGCCGCGTCAACGACAAACCAGTCGCGCCGGACTTCATGGGATTTAGCCGAAAAGGTTTTCATTGCTCGAAAACTTTAAACTTTGAAGTGAGCCGCTAAGTATATCGGGGTCCTCAACTGGCAGTCAAATAAGAATGTCAGGGCGTCAGTGCAGGCGCCGATGCAGGCATCGTTGGCTGCCAGGTCTCGTCGTCGATGATCTCGACCGATCGGGTGATCTTGGCAGTCTTCTCTAACATGACCGACGCCGAGCAATACTTCTCATGCGAGACCTGAACGGCTCGCTCGACGACGTTGGCCCGTAATCGGCGCCCTCGGACCGTGAAGTGCACGTTGATGGCGGTGAAGACCTTCGGGTCGGTGGGCGCTCGTTCGGCCTCGAGCCGGACATCACAGCCACGCACGTCCATTCCACTGCGCTTCAGAATCAACACCACATCATAGGCGGTGCAGGCACCCGTCCCTGCCAGGATCATTTCCATCGGCCGCGGCCCAAGATTGCGTCCACCTCCCTCGACCGCTCCGTCCATGATGACGGCATGACCGCTGCCGGTTTCCGCCACGAAGCTCATCCCACCAGGACCACCCCAGCGCACCTGACATTCCATTGAGGCCTCCGTTGATCAGTTAGTTGAGTCGAATCCGCACCGCAACAAATCTTCCGCCCAGATAGCCAAAAATTGAGGGCAGCCCGTCAAAAAACCGTTTCTTGCGTTGCAACAAATCCCGCGCTATAGTTTGACCCATGGGTTCGAGCTTCGAGCCCCCCAGTGTCTCCTCCACCCTCCTCAACAGGTGGATTCAACCCGAGGTTAACCCCTCGGGTTTTTTTTGCCCGATCAAACGTAGTAGGCGGTCCTGGTCATTACCTGAGCGACCGTTCGCATGGCCTTCGCCACAGGCGCCGGGGGAGGCACCGCCCCTTGATTCTCGGCATCGCGAGCGTGCCGTGCCTCGTCGATTCGCATCTGAGCCACGATTGCCCGCGACTTGAGATCCTCCGGCGGCAACTTCTCAAGATGCCCCGCCAGGTGCTGCTCGACCTGACGCTCGGTCTCCGACAAAAAGCCGAGGCTCACCGGATCGCCCAATCGAGAAGCAACCGCACCCATCACAAACGCCCCCGCAAACCACAACGGGTTCAGCAGCGACGGACGCGCGCCCAGTTGATCAAGCCGATCGCGGGTCCAGGCGAGATGATCGCCTTCTTCGAGCGCGGAGTGATTTAAGAGTTGCCGCACCGCCGGATCACGGGCAAACAGCGCCTGGCCCTCATAGAGCGCCTGAGCACAAACCTCGCCGACATGATTGACCCGCATCAGCGCACCCGCATGCCGGCGCTGTTCCGGGGAAAGTTCAGCCGCATCGCGTAACCCCTCTGCAGGACTCGAGCGCGACGCCAACGGCTGCCCGCCTAAGGTTGCCAGCGCCCGCCCCATCACAGCCAACATCTGATCGATTCCACTGGTCTGTCGCATCCGAACTCCCTGAAATGTCTGCGCTCGGGCCCTTGAGACTCCGCATGAGGGCCTTCAGCCTGTGGGCCCGCAGTCTGCCCAACTCATGGTCGCGTTTGTGGCTCAAGAAAGACAAGGTTCTGCCAACTGATCCACACAGTCGCCAATGCCCGGGGCCGGGCATGACCGCGGCTTCAGACTGCTCATCACAAGCGTAGCACTGCCATCGACTGAAGCAGCACAACCGATCCAACCTCTGGAGATCCAACGGCATGAAGCAGTCTTATATAGCAGGCCCCCTCAAAGCAAGTCCCGCCGCCATCGCAGCCATCGGCATCAGCATCAGCATCAGCAGTCTCCTCACCTCGCCCCTGAGCGCTCAAGCGCAATCTAGCCTTAACCTATACGGACTTATTGATACGGGCGTCAGCTGGATGAGTACCGGTACCGATCGCTCGGGCATTCTTTCGACAGGCGTCGCTTCGACGAGCCGGCTCGGATTTCGCGGTGCTGAAGATCTCGGCAGCGGCCTACGGGCGGTCTTCGACCTCGAGTCTGGTTTTAATAGTGACACCGGCGGTCAACGAGGGGGTCCAGCTAACCGGCTCTTCGACCGGATCGCCACGGTTGGTCTGGCTGGCGATTTCGGCCAAATCCGTCTGGGACGGGACACGACACCCACCTACAATGCAGCCGGCCTGAATGACCTTCTGGGCCACGGTTACTGGGGCAATACACAAGGCTTTGGCTACACAACCGTGCGCGTCGACAATGCGGTCTTCTACAGGTCTCCAGTAGTCCAGGGCTTTAGCGGCGAAGCGGCTGGGAGTTTTGGGGGCGCTTCCTCGACTGGCACCTCCACCAGCGTCGTGGGCGGCTCGCAGATCACCGAAAGCCTCACCTCGGCGGAACGCCTTGGACGCTACTACGGTGGCCGCCTGGCCTACGAAATGGGGCCCCTTCGAGCGAATGCCGCCTATGGCCAGGTCGACGTTACGCCGGGCGTTCGGGTGCGTGAGGTGGTCGCCGGCGCATCTTACGATTTCGGCATGATCAAGGCGGGCATGGGTTATTACCGGGCGCATCCCACGGCTTCAGACCGCCTGCGCGGCGTGAACATCGGCGCTAGCATGAAGGTCGGCACTGGAACCCTGCTCGCCCAGTTTTACCAGATCAAATTCGACAGCGCTACGAACGCCCCGCGCGCCAACACCTTTGGGATTGCCTACAACTACCCTGTCTCACGGCGGACCTCTTTGTACGCATCGGTCGGCGCCCTGCACAACAACGGTTCCGCCGCCTTCAGCCTGCGATCAGCGAGCGAGGTCCTGATCCCAAGCAGCATCGGCGAAAATCCGCGGGCACTCTCACTGGGGTTGCGGCACGTGTTCTAGGACGCTGCTGGCCAAGCTCCGGTTGGGCCCCCGTTTGGCCTAAGTCGGGGCCTCGTTGGTAAAAAGCGACATTTCTCCGGTTCTACTTGGTCGGGTTGGTGCAATTGATCACAATCTGAGCACCTTCCCGAGCCCGGCTTGGGAGGAGATGCGCCAGTGCAGCGTGGCATCCCGCTACGTCCCTGGCATTCATCACTCTAGACATAGCAGGGACCATCATGAAGAAATCGCTACTCGCGCTGGCCGTCGTCGCCGCGCTTCCTGGTGTTGCACTGGCGCAATCCAGCGTGACCATCTCCGGTAACATCAAAACCGGTATCACCCGTTTCTCGACCGATTCCGTCACTGGTGTTGGCAAGATCAAGGACACCGCCATGTCGGACGGCTCCTCACGAATCATCCTGAGCGGCACAGAAGATCTGGGTGGCGGCATGGCCGCTATTTTCCAGGTTGACAACCGTTTCAATGGTAACGACGGCACCAGCGGCGGCGGCTACGGCGTTACCCCACAGGGCCTGCTGGCTGGCGGCAACACCTTCGTTGGCGTCAGGGGCGGCTTCGGACAGATCCAGTTCGGTAACCTCGATACCCACTACGGTAAGGGTCTTGACGAGTTCGGCGCACGTGCTACGTCATTGGGTGCTTCTTCGACCTCGTTGCTCGATTACATCGGCGCAGCCCCAATCGCTGTGACCTCACGGACCAAAAACGTCATCCGCTACACCACGCCAGTCATGTCGGGCTTCAGCGCTCAGATCAATTACTCGACCGCCCCGTTCGCAATTGAAGGCGGTACGGCTTATCAAACCTCGACCACGCTGACCACGATCAACCCTGGTAAAGGTCAGGCCACCCACGCTGAAATCAACTATCGTGAAGGCCCAATCTATGCGGGTATCAGCATTTGGGATGCCAAAGTTGAAAACGTCACCGGCGCGGCCACAGCGAACGTGACCTCGGGCGCCCTGGGCACCACGATCGCTGCACTCGGCGCGACCGCCAAGAGTGGTGAAGAGTCGATGAAGCTGTACGGCAGCTACGATCTGGGCATCGCCAAGATCGGCGCTCAGTACGACGACTCGAAGCTGAAGTTCGGCTCCGCTGCGGACCAGAAGCGTAAGGCATCGCACATTGCGGTTACTGCACCTGTAGGCCCAGGCGCCGTGTTGTTCCAGTACACCAAGGCTCAAGGGATCAGTGGTCAAACCAACACCGGCGCGACCCAGGTTTCGATCGGCTATGACTACAGCCTCTCGAAGCGGACGTCCATTGGGGTGAACTACTCCAAGATCAACAACGAAAGCGCCGCGACGTACCAGTTCTTTACGGGCACAGCCCTACAGAACTCGCCTGCAACGACCCGGGGTACCGACACCTCGATGTTCTACGCTGGCGTTCGCCACGCATTCTGATCGAAACACCGGCGCAAGCCGGTTGCCTCGTTGGAGCGAAAACGCCGGGGAAACCCGGCGTTTTTTTTGGTCCCGAAAAAGTGTCTGCGCGTAGTTCTGATCACGAGGGGACCCTAGCGGGAGCAGAGATTGCGTTTGGGTTTGCGTCTCAGTGTGTACTGGAACGCTTCTTCAAAGGACATGCATCATGATGCGACCTCTTCTGCCTCTCCAAACTGTCCGGCCTTTCCTCGGTTCAGATGCTCTTGCGCCCAATAAAGCGCCAACCCCCTCCGCACAATCCCTTCGCACACGCAGCGCAATGCTCTTGGGGCTCTCAGCGGGATTGCTCATGGCCCTGTTTACGCCCCACACACGGGCTCAATCGGCCTACCCCCCAATGGAAGTCAGCGCTGAAACCGGCCAGGCCGCTCAGGGGCAAACCGCTCAACCCCGATTTTCGCAACGCACTCTGACATCACCCGAGCAAAGCCAGTCTGACCGAGGTCAAGAATATGCCTCGCTAGACGATCGCATCGAATCCGTCGTGCGCCGCACCCTCGCAGCTCAGCAACGTGCTGAAGCCGCTGAGCGCGAGCGAATGAACATGGCGCGTGAAAACGCCGCTAACGAGTACCCTGTCCCGCTGAATCTCGAATAGGTTCGCCCGGGTCGGGGGGTTAACGGCGCTGGGGTGTTGGCTGGGTGCGCTGTCAGGGTTCAGGTTGTCTCGACCGAACGCAGTTCACGCCTCAAGATCTTGCCTACGTTCGTCTTCGGCAGTTCGGTGCGGAACTCGACCAATTTGGGCCGTTTATAGCCCGTAAGACCCTTGGCGCACCAATCGAGAATTTGCTGCTGGGTCACCGCCGGATCTCGCTTAACCACAAAAATCTTCACCGTCTCACCGGCTGCACCATCGGGGACGCCCACCGCTGCGCATTCCAGGACGCCTGGATGCGCTGCAACCACTTCCTCGACCTCATTCGGGTAGACATTGAAGCCAGACACCAAGATCATGTCCTTTTTCCGATCGACCACCTTGAAATAACCGCGCTCGTCCATGACCCCCACATCGCCGGTCCGAAAGAACCCATTCGGTGTCATCACGCGAGCCGTCTCCTCGGGTCGATTCCAGTATCCCGCCATTACCTGGGGGCCGCGGATTGCAATCTCCCCGCGCTCCCCGATCGGGAGCTCGTTCCCGTCATCATCCAGGATGCAGGCCTCGGTCGACGGGATCGGCATCCCGATCGTCCCGCTGTAGGCGGCTGCATCGCTCGGGTTACAGACGGCGGAGGGCGACGTTTCTGACAATCCGTAACCTTCGCAGATCGGACATCCCGTTATTTGCAACCAACGATCGGCAACCGCTTGCTGCACCGCCATGCCCCCCCCATTGGAGACCCGCAAATCCGAATGATCGAGGCTGGCAAAGTCTGGATGATTGGCAAGCGCGTTATACAAGGTGTTAACCGCCGGAAAAACGGTCGGCCTGACCTTTGCAAGTTCTACGATGAGCGCAGGGAGATCGCGTGGATTCGGAATCAATAGATTCAGCGCACCCGTACGTGCACCCAACAGCGAACAAACCGTTAGCGCAAAGATGTGGTAAAGCGGTAAAGCGCATACAATCGTCATCTGCTCCGGGGGGGGTGGCATCCGCGGATTATGCAAAGCCGGTTGCATCCAGGCTTCAGACTGCAGAAGGTTCGCAATGATGTTGCGGTGCGTCAGCATTGCACCCTTTG
>Ga0114972_10001831_pt1 | contig 15854 bp, 13 predicted proteins | sample M_140807_EF_Meta_FD_87354 | JGI IMG/M metagenome (GOLD analysis project Ga0114972, IMG submission 87354) | Freshwater microbial communities from Lake Montjoie, Canada to study carbon cycling - M_140807_EF_MetaG | ecosystem: Environmental > Aquatic > Freshwater > Lake | place: Lake Montjoie... | reverse complement strand
GAGCCCGGGCGGGAAGTTCGGGCGCAGCCGTTCCACGGTGGCGCGGACTGCGGCCGCGGTGTCCAGCGCATTGGCGCCGCTGGCCAGCCGGATGCCGATGCCGCTGGCCGGGCGGCCATCGAGTTGGGTGCTGATGGCATAATTCTCGCCGCCAATGTCGATTCGCGCCACGTCACGCAGGCGCACCTGAGAGCCATCGGCGCGAACCCGCATCAGAATGGCGCCGAATTCCGCGACATTCTGCAGGTAGGAGGGGCCGATGATGGTGGCATTCAACTGCTGGCCCGGCAGCGCGGGCAGCCCGCCCATCTCGCCACTCGAGACCTGCACATTCTGCGCCCGCACCGCAGCGGCAACATCAGCCGGCGTCAGCCCAAAATTGATCAGCTTCGCCGGATCAAGCCAGATCCGCATGGCATATTGCGCACCAAAAATTTGGAAATCGCCGACACCTGGGGTGCGGCTGATCGGGTCTTGCAGGTTGGATACGAGATAGTCGGAGATGTCGAGGCGTTCCATCCGGCCATCGGTCGAGACGAAGCCGACCACGAGCAGGTAATTGCCGGAGGATTTCACCACCCGGATGCCCTGCTGCTGCACCGTCAGCGGCAGGCGTGGCACCGCGAGCTGGACGCGGTTCTGCACCTGCACCTGGGCAGTGTCGGAATTGGTGCCTGGCGCGAATGTCAGCTGGATGCGGGCCTGGCCATCCTTGGTGGTCTGGCTGTCGAAGAAGAGCAGGTTGTCGATGGCGCTCAACTGCTGCTCGATGATCTGCACGACCGTCGTCTGTACAGTCTCCGCCGAGGCACCGGGATAGGTGACATTGATCGAGATGGCCGGCGGCGCGATGGCCGGGTATTGCGAGACGGCCATGCTGCGCAATGCCAGCAGCCCAGCCAGCATCATGCCAATCGCAATGACCCAGGCGAAGACCGGGCGATCAATGAAGAAGCGTGCCATGGCGCGATCCTAGCTCGCCACCCGCGCGGGTGCGCGTTCGGTCGGCTGCACTCGGATGCCAGCGCGGACGCGCTGCAGCCCCTCGATGATCACACGGTCGCCGGGGGCAACTCCCTCAGTCACCAGCCAGTCATTGCCGATGACGCGGTTGGTGCGCAGGACGCGGCTTTCCACCACCCCTTCGGCATTCACCACAAAGGCCATGGGCTCGCCACGCGGCGTGCGCAAGACGGCACGTTGCGGCACGAGCAGGGCGCGGTCGGTCACCCCCTCCTCGATTCGGGCGCGGACGAACATGCCGGGCAGCAGCAATTGGTCGGGATTGGGGAAGACCGCGCGGATGGTGACCGAGCCTGTGCCCTGATCCACGATCACCTCGGAGAACTGGATTTCGCCGGCATGGGGATATTCGGAGCCATCCTCAAGCAGCAGCCGCGCCACCGCGCGGTCGGCCGAGGGGCGGCGCAGCGCACCGCTTGCCACGTCGCGCCGTTGCTGCAGCAGCGCCGAGCTCGGCTGGGTGATGTCCACCAGCATGGGGTCGAGCTGGGTGACCGAGACCAGCGCCGTGGTCTGGTTGCCGGTAACCAGGGCACCCGGCGTCACATTCGAGCGGTTCGTGCGCCCGGAGATCGGTGAGGCGACGCGGGTGTAGCTCAGGTCGATCCGGGCGGTCTCGAGTGCCGCGCGGGTGGAAAGTATGTCCGCCTGGGCTTGGCGAAGCGTCGCCTCGGCGTTCTCCAGGTTCTGTTCGCTGACCACCTGTGACCGTGCGAGGGAGCGCAACCGGTTGGCCGTGCTCAAGGCCAGGCGCTCGGCGGCCTCGATGCGCGCCAGCGCGGCCTCGGCGCGTCGCACCGCAGCCTCGAAGGGGGCGGGATCGATCTGGAAGAGGGGCTGGCCGGCCCGGACGGCCTCACCCTCGTTGAACAGGCGCTCGCGCAGCACGCCGCCAACCTGCGGGCGCACCTCGGCCACACGGAAGGGGGCGGTGCGCCCAGGCAGCACGGAGCTGACCGGGATTTCCTGGCGCACCAGGGTCTGCACGGTCACGGCGACGGCGGCAGAAACGGGTTGTGGGGTGCTGGCTGCGGCGCGGGTTGACTGGTCGTCACAGCCGGACGTGGCGGTAAGCACCAGGCCAAGTGTCAGCAGCCGCGTGGCCCAGCCCCGCGACACGCGGAAAGAAGGTGAGGCAGGTTGCATCATCGCGCGGAGTTGTCTGGACATAGGGCCTCTTTCGCAGCGTTCGTTTCGCCGTCGGGACCGTTTGTTGAAGTTTCCATCAAACTGCAAGCGAAATTTCTGAGTGAATGAGTCGGAATGACGGGGAGCTTCCGATGCATGCCTTAAACTTGTGCGGCAGCGGCAGCGGAAGGGATGTCGATGCCATGCCACACGGCAGAACAGCCAAACCCTGCGGTCAGTTGCCCGACTAAATCGAGCATCGGGTTCCGCCAGCTTCGCCGCGTCATGGATCGCTATCCCGGTGGATGCCGTGCAACTCTGCCACGCCCCGCCGATCCGATGCACGAGAACTCGTCGCCTTGGTCCCACTGGCCGCCCTGGGTGAAGAAGCGCCGCACTGGGACACCACAAAATTGGTCTATTTTATTGATGAAATTTAGAAAATATCGCGGTGTGCGGTTGCTGCCGGCACTGACTGCGGTGCCACAGGATTGCTAATTTGCGGATTATATTCAAGTTTCGGCGGATTTTTCATTAAAAAATCCCGTTCTGCGAGTATTAACATCCAAACACTCCACAACGGGCCAAAAAATTATTTGATTTCATCATGTTTTCACTTAAACGAGCGGCCATCCTAACCGCCCTGCCAGGGCAGCCATTGCACATCTGCTATTCGCCGCGCGCCGGAAACCAGCATGACCAGCCGGTCCAACCCAAGCGCTATGCCGGCGCAGGGCGGCATGCCCAGTTCCAGCGCGGCCAGGAAATCCTCATCCACCGGCCAGGCGGCGCCCGGGCCATGCACCTGCACCCGCTCGGCCATATCGGCCTCCAGACGCTGGCGCTGCTCCTGCGGGTCGGTCAGTTCCTCAAAGGCATTGGCCAACTCCATGCCGCCGGCGAAGATCTCGAAGCGCAGCGCAGCGCGGGGATCGGCCACGTCGCGCCGGGCAAGCGCCGCCTGGGGGCTGGGCCAATGGGTGAGGAAGCTTGGTTCGGTGGCCAGGCGGGGTTCCACATGCTCCAGCATGAGGCGGAAGAAGCCACTTTCCCAATCCTCATCGGCTCGGGTTTCCAGCCCGGCACTGGCCGTGGCCGCTTGCAGCGCCGCGGCGTCGCCCTGGCCGTCCGCCCGCACCGTGGCCAGGATATCGAGCCCATTGCACCAGCGAAAAAATGCCTCCGCCATGGTGATCCGGCGGAATGGCGCGGCCGGGCAATCGGGCCAGACGGCGCGCAGATAGGCCTCGGCCTCATCCATCAGCCCGGCCATGGACAGGCCGGGCCGGTACCATTCCAGCATGGTGAATTCCGGTGCGTGGCGGGCGGATAATTCGCCATTGCGCCAGACCCGGGCGATTTCGAAGACCGGGCCCACGCCGCCGGCCAGCAACCGCTTGATGGCCAGTTCCGGGCTGGTGCGCAGGAAAAGCCGATGCTGCGCCCCGGCACCCAGATGCGGCTCATAGGCGGTTTCGAAGGCCGCCAGATGCACCTCGGCCCCGGGGCTGGGCACCAAGGCGGGGGTTTCGATCTCGCTATAGCCGCTGGCGGAAAAATGCGCCCGTGTCGCGGCCAGAATACGACTGCGCACCGCCAGATAGGGCAGCCGTGCCGCCAAACGTTCGGGGTGCCATGCGGGAAGGGCCATTGCGGCCCCTGCCCTAGCCCAGCTACTGCCAAGCCACCATGGCCCTGCCCCGAAAAACCCTGCGTAATGCCGCATCCCTGCTCGATGCCGGGCTGATCACCGCCGCGGCGCTGCCCGCGCTCAGCGCGTTGCAATCGCGCTATGCCATTGCTCTGACGCCAGAGGTCCAGGCGCGCATCGCATCGCCCGATGATCCGGTGGGCCGGCAATACATCCCCCATACCGATGAGGCGCTGAGCCAGCCGCATGAGCTGGCCGACCCCACCGCCGATGCGCCCTTCACCCCCATTAAGGGCGTGGTGCATCGCTACCCGGACCGCGCGTTGCTCAAGCCGCTGCTGGCCTGCCCGGTCTATTGCCGCTTTTGCTTTCGGCGCGAGCATGTCGGCCCCGATGGCGGCTTGCTGAATGAGGCGGAGATTGAGGCCGCGCTGGGCTGGTTCGCGGCGCATCCGGAGGTGGGCGAGGTTATCCTCACCGGCGGCGACCCGCTGATGCTCTCGCCCCGGCGGCTGGGCCATATTCTGGGTCGGCTGGCGGGGCTGCCGCATATCCACACGCTGCGCATCCATAGCCGCGTGCCGGTGGCCGAACCCAGCCGCATTACGCCCGAATTGCTGGCGGCGCTGCGGCTGGAGACGCCGCTCTATCTCTGCGTCCATGCCAATCACGCGCAGGAATTCGGCCCCGATGCCGGGCCGGCGCTGCGGGCGCTGCATGGCGCGGGCGTGGTGTTGCTGGGCCAATCCGTGCTGCTGGCCGGGGTGAATGACAGCCTGGCGGCGCTGGAGGGGCTGCTGCGCACCATGTTGGCGCATCGGATCAAGCCTTATTACCTGCATGCGCTCGACCCCGCGCCGGGCACCGCGCGCTTTGCCGTGCCGGATGCGCAGGCGCTGGAATTGTTACGCAGCCTGCGCGGCCGGGTCTCGGGCCTGGCCTGGCCGGTTTTTGTGCGCGAGACGCCGGGCGGTGCCGGTAAGCGGCCGCTGGGGCCAGCATGGTAGCGCCGGGCTGGCGCGGGTGACCGACGGCATTGCCATTGCCCTGATTTTTACCCTGGCCGGGCTGGTAAAGGGCGTGGTGGGGCTGGGGCTGCCCACGATTGCCATGGGCCTGCTGGGACTGTGGCTGACCCCGCTGCAGGCGGCCTCGCTGCTGCTGGTGCCCAGCATTGTCACCAATATCGTGCAGATGGCGGGGCCGGGATTGGCGGGGCTGCTGCGCCAACTCGGCCCGATGCTGGCCAGTGTCGTGCTGGGCACATGCGCCGGCTGGTGGGCCTGGGGCGGGCTGGGCGGGCGGCTGGCGGGCTTGGGCCTGGGCGTCATGGTGATGACCTATGGGCTGCTGGGCATCACGGCGCTGCGGCTCAGTCTTTCACCGCAGGCCTCGGCCCGGCTGGCCATTCCGACGGGGCTGATCACCGGGGTGATCACCGCGGGCACCGGGATTTTCGTCATCCCACTGGTGCCCTGGCTGCAGACGAGCGGGCTGCCGCGGGAGCGGTTGGTGCAGGCGCTGGGCGTATCCCTGCTGGTCTCGGCGCTGTCGCTCACCCTGGTGCTGGGCGGGGCTGGGCATCTGGGGCTGGCGGAGTTTTGGGGCTCCAGCCTTGCCTTATTGCCGGCACTGCTGGGCCAGGCGCTGGGCAGCGCGCTGCGGCGGCGGCTGAATGAGGCACTGTTCCGGCGCTGTTTTTTCGCGGGGCTTGTGCTGCTGGGGCTGCATTTGGTGTGGCGGGCCTAGCCCTAGGGCCGGCGGACAACCCGCTCGGCCGCCGCCGGCTCTGGCTGGGGTAAGCCCCCAGCCTTCCAGGATTAGCTCTGTGCGTCAGGGCTCAGCACGATGCAGGGGCCCCGCACCCGCCCACAGGCTTGTTGCGCGCCGCCCTGCGTCATGCCGACCACACGGGCGCGATAGAGGGTGGAGCGCCCGACGCGGACGGGCTGCACCTGGACCCGACCGCCGCCGCCCACGGAGTCAGCGGCGGTTCGCGCCTGACGCTCATCGGAGAAGGCACCAACCTGCACCGCCCAGCTTGCGCTGGTATTGGCGACAACCGGCCGAATATCCTGCGGCAGGGTGGCCGCCTGGGCCGAGCCGATCAGGCCAAAGCGGCGCGGCGATGGCGCAACGGCGAGGCTGCTGCCATTGGTCCGCGCCGGGCTGGGGGAATAGACCGGCCGGGCGAGCGGGCCGGTCGGAGAATTCGTCGTGTTTTGCCGGCTGGCGCTCTCAGCCAGGGCAGCGGCACCCTCGGGCGTGCTGCCATCAGGGATGGGTTCCATCGCGGCGGCGATCACCCGGCCCTCCGCCGGCGGCTGGTCATAGCCGGCAAGGGCCGTGCCGGCGCGGGCCGCACTCTCCGCCATCGCCTGCTGGCCTCCAGGCGTTGAGCCATCGGGGATCGGCTCCATCGCCACCACCGCGCCGCTGGACATGGCCACCGGGCGGGCGATGGACGGCGTGCTGCGGGCCGCAGTCAGGATCGGCGTTGCCGGTTCAGGGTCAGGCAGGCGGGCGTAGCGGGCATTCTGCTCGCGCAAGTCACGCTGCTCCTGCAAGGCCACCATCGTCGCACCATCCATCCGGCGCGGGCCGGGCGGCACACGCACGGGGAGTTCGGCCGCAGCATAGACCTCTGGCGGCGCGCGGCGCACCGGGCTGGCCTGCAGCACACCAGGACCAATGCGCGCCACGTAATTGCGCGTCTCATTGGGAAGGCTGGAGCGGTTGTAGAGATAGTTCTCAAGCCGGCGCGGCCCGGCATTATAGGCCGCCAGGAAGGCGGGAGAACCATAGAGATCGTACATCTCCCGGAGATAGGCCGTGCCTGCCATGATGCTATCATATGGATGGTAAGGGTCATCACCCAGCGCATAGCGCGACTGAAGCTCACGGTAGGTGCCCGGCATAACCTGCATAAGGCCCATGGCGCCGACGGGGCTGGTGGCGGTGGCCCTGCCGCCAGATTCCTGGCGCATCACCTCGCGGATCCAGCGATCGGGCACGTCGAAACGGCGAGAAGCCTCGCGGATATAGGGCCCCCAAGGGTCTGATGGCGGGCCGGGCGGATCGTAGCTACGCGCGGCGCTGTGATAGGCCGCCGTGGGCCCTGGCCTCCCAGCATTCCCACCGCAGGCCGCCAAAGCGCACAGCAAAGCGACGGCAAAAGCCGACCGCATCATGCCAGAAGGAACAAACATCCCCACACTCCCCTGGCCTGTGCCCTGATAGCGCGGACCCACCCCCATGGGAACGCCGGACAGCAGGCATCATGCGATTGAACGCATGACGTCACTTTGTATACCGAAACTCGCGCCCTGCACGCAACAATTGGAATTATTCCAGGTGCTTTTTCTCGGCGGCAAGTTCAAGCGCCCTGGCATAGACCGATTTTCGCGGCAGGCCCTGGGCGAGCGCCACACTCGCCGCAGCATCGCGCAGGCTCATGGAGCTCATCGCGACAGCCAGCGCATCATCAAGGCTCGCCTGGCCCATCGCCTCACTGGGGGCAGGCCCCACCAGCAAAACCACCTCACCACGCGGCGGGTCGTCCAGCGCCCCCTGGGCCAGCACGGCCAGGGGGCCGCGCCGAACCTCCTCGAAACGCTTGGTCAATTCGCGCGCCAGAGCTGCCGGCCGGGTTTCACCCAATGATGCCGCCAGGGCGGCAAGGGTTTCGGCGGCACGGTGCGGCGCCTCATAGAAGACCAGCGTGGCCGACAAGCCTGCCTGCTCCATGGCCTTGAAACGCGCCAGGTCAGCATCCCTCGCACCTGCTTTCGCCGGCAGGAAGCCCACGAACATGAAGGGATGCGGCGGCAGGCCGGACAGAATCAGCGCCAGCACCGCCGCATTCGCCCCCGGAATGCCATGCACCGGCACCCCCTCAGCAATGGCCGCGCGCACCAGCCGGAAGCCGGGGTCACTCATCAAAGGCGTGCCAGCATCGCTCACCAGCACCAAACGTGCACCTTTGTGCAGTTGGGCCAGCAATCCCGGCACCTGTGCATCCTCATTGTGATCATGCAGTGGCCAAAGCGTTATGGAAATGCCATGTCGCGCTAGCATCTTAGAGGTTACCCTGGTGTCCTCGCACAGCACGGCATCCGCCCCCGCCAGGGCGGCCAAAGCGCGTGGCGAGATATCGTCAAGGTTGCCGATCGGCGTCGCCACCAGGGTCAGCCCCGGTTGGGGGCCTGGTGAGGGCGAAACGCCAGCGGCAGGGAGATTGGTGGATGCGTCTTGCATGGGTAATGACAGTGTTGGCCCTGATAGGCTGTGCACCGCAAGTGCAGCAGCAGGCAGGGCAGCAGCGAGGCCCCGCCGGTCCGGCCTGGCGGGCTCCGAATACGGCGCCGCCGGGCACGGCCACGGGCGTGGCGCGACAGCGCGTCGGCCTTTTGCTGCCATTGTCCGGGCCAAATGCAGCGCTGGGCCATTCCATGCTGAATGCCGCGCAATTGGCGCTGTTCGAGCAAACCGATCCCGCGGTTGAATTCCTGCCGCGTGATACCCGCAGTTCCGCCGCTGGTGCCGCGGAGGCCGCAAGGGCCGCTATCAGCGATGGCGCAACCGTGCTGGTCGGCCCCCTCACCCTCGGTGAGACAGCCGCCGCTGCCGGTCCGGCCCAGGCCGCTTCGGTGCCCATGCTGTCCTTCACCAGCGATGAGGGCCAGGCGGGCAATGGCGTCTGGGTCATGGGCGTGACACCGGCTCAGGTCGCGCGCCGCCTGGCCAGTGCGGCGATCTCAGGCGGGCAGCGCCGCATCGGGCTGCTCGGCGCCGATGATGAGTTTGGCCGCCGGCTTGGCGCGGCGTTGCGCAGCATTCTGGCCGAAGCAGGGCTGCCGACACCGGTTGTGATGCTCACCCGGCCCGGCTCGGATGCCGCGCAAAATGGCCGGGATTTCGCGGCGCGATTGGCGGCAGAGGGCGGGGTGGATGCGCTGATCCTGTCCCAGGCCGGCACGGTGGCGCGGCAGGCCGTGCAGGGCCTCGTGGCGGCGGGGCTTACGCCCATGCCGCGACTATTCGGCACCCATCTCTGGGCGGGCGATGGTCAGATCGCACAGGAGAGCGTACTGGCCGGCGCGGGCTTCGCCGGGCCCGATCCCGCCACGCGCAACAGCTTCGAGAACCGCTTCCAGGAAAATTTCGGCGAAAGGCCCGCCCGGCTTGCTGGCACGGCCTATGATGCGGCAGCGCTCGCCGCCCGAGCCGCCCGCGAAGGTGGCCGGGCATTGCCCATAGGCACCGCTTTCCAGGGCGCGGATGGCCCGATCCGATTGATGGCAGGCGGCGTTTTGGGGCGGGGTCTGGCGATCCTGGAATTCCAGAATGGGCAGATTGTGCTGCGCGAAGCGGCGCCCATTCCGGGCGGGCCTGGCAGCTGATGCCGCCGCTGGGTCGCCTGCTGCGCACCGCCCTCATTCTGGGTGCGGTGCCCTTGATCGTGCAGATGGTGCTGTTGCTGACGGAGGAGGTTTCCACCCGCAGCGCCATTCTCGCCATGCTGGCCGTATCCCTGATGGCTTTGGGCCTGGCGTGGTTCTGGCTGGTGAATCTGGCCCGGTTGTCGCAGGCGCTCAGGGCGGCGGCGGCGGATGATGATGCATTTTCGCTGCCCTTCCGCACCCCGCGCCTGCCGGCGGTGGCGGATATCGAGGACGGGCTGACACGCCTAGCCCGCAGCCTTCAGGCCCGCAGCGCCCTGGTCGGCCAGCTACGCGCGGCTGACGAGGCCATTGTGGAGAATCTGCCCGACCCGCTGCTGGTGCTGGCAGAGGATCGCTCGGCCTTGCGCGCCAATCGCGCGGCGCGGCAGCTGTTTGGTCTCAAATCGGGCGCTGCCGGCGATCTGGCCGCCCTGCTGCGCCACCCGGCCCTCGCCGGCGCGGTCGAGCGTGCCTTGGCTGAGCAGACGGCACAGGGGACGGATTTGCACCTGCCGGTGCCGGTGGCGCGCGAGTTGCACGCCCAGGCGATCCCGATGAACCCGCCGCTTGCCGATGGTGGCCGGGTGGTGGTCGTGCTGTCAGATCGCACCCAGATGCGCGCAGTCGAGCGCATGCGGGCCGATTTTGTCGCCAATGCCAGCCATGAATTGCGCACGCCGCTCGCCAGCCTGATCGGTTTCATCGAGACCCTGCGCGGCCCGGCCCAGGATGATGAGGAGGCCCGCGAGCGCTTCCTCGGCATCATGGCGACGCAGAGTGAGCGCATGCGCATGCTCATTGATGACCTGCTGAGCCTCTCGCGCATCGAATTGTCAGAACACCAGCCGCCGCAGGGCGAGGCCGATGTGGCCGAATTGCTGCGGGCCGAAGCCGTGGCGCTGGAGCCTTTGGCAAAGGGCACGCGCATTGAGATCGAGGCTCCCCCCGTCCTGCTGGCCAGCCCCGCCGATGCCGAACAACTGGCCCAGGTGCTGCGCAATCTCCTGGAGAACGCCCTACGTCACGGCAAGCGCGAGGGCCTGGTGCGGGCCAGCCTGACGCGGGTGACCGGCGGGCCACGTTTGCCGAACCGGCCGGGGATTCTGCTCGCCGTGGCCGATGATGGTCCGGGCATTCCGCGCGAGCATATTCCCCGCCTGACCGAGCGCTTCTATCGGGTGGAGCAGGGCCGCGGCCGGGGCACCGGCGGCACGGGCCTCGGCCTTGCCATCGTCAAGCACATCGTCAATCGGCACCGCGGCCAGCTCATTATCGAGAGTGACCCGGGGAATGGCGCCACCTTCAAGGTGTGGCTGCCCGGGGATTGATCAGGCCGCGCTGGCCGGGTTGCTGGTCACGGGCCAAATAGCGGCAGGGCGTCGGGGGCGATCGACAATTCCTGCAGGATTGTCGGGATTTTGTCCTTGAAGGGGAAGAAGCCGGCGCGGGCCAGGGGCCAGCAAGTGCTGTCCCAGGCCCGGCGGGCGCGCAGCAGCGGAATGCCCGAAGCCCCGGCCGCCAGGGCATCGGCCACCCAGCCCACCGGCGCCCAGGGCGTCACTATGGCATCGACATCCTGCGCCATGGCCCATTCCGCCAGACTGCCAGGGGTCAGTCTTGCCGCGCGGGCGCCGAGCCTGGCCTCGGCCATGGTCAGGCCATCCTCCAGCGCCGCCTCGGCAAAATTCGCGGCCCCGTCAGCACAGGGCCTGGGTACGGAGAGGCCGGCCAGCGCCACCACCTCGCAGCGTTCGGGCCAGAAGGTCACGTCATCGGCATGGAGCAGGAGTGCGACCCGGCCGCGCGCCGCATCGGCCGGTGGCAGGCTGCCCGGCGGCGGCGGGGGCGGTTCATTCACCGGCTCGCAGCAGACATCCAACTCGCCTTCGGGATTGAAGCGGTCATTGGTGTAGCGCTCGATATTCTCCGGCCGCACCACGTAATGCTTGCCGGGGGTCTGAATGCCGGCGACCCAGCGCCAATTGAGGGTATTGGAGGCAGGATCGCCATCCTTGAGATGGTGCAGGAAGAAATCAGCCCCCAGCGCCCAAGGCAGCTTCAGGGTGAAGATCCATATGCCGGCAAACCACATCCGGACGTGGTTGTGCAGATACCCCGTCTCCTTCAACTCATGCACCCAGGCGTTGAAGCATTCGATGCCCGTCAGGCCCATCATCGCCATCTCGTGTCGGCCGCGCAGCAGGGCATCGGTGGCCAGCCGCGCCTGATCGGCGGCGACCTTGCTTTCGAAATGCCGCCACATGCCGGGGCGCAATTCGAGAAAGCCCTTCCAGTAGCTGCGCCAGAACACCTCCTGGATGAATTTCTCGGCCGCCCGCGCACCGTGATGGGCCAGGGCCATGCGCACCACCTCCTCCTCGGTGATGAGGCGATGGCGAATATGGGCGGAGAGTTCGCTCACATCCTGACGCGCGCCGGGGCCGGGATCGGTGTTCCGACCGGTGGCATAGTGGCTTCCCATGCGCGGCGCGAAGGCCTCGAGATGCGCCAGTGCCGCGGCACGGGTGGGGGGAATCTTGCTCATGCGCGACCGGTGTGAAGGATGGGAGAGCGTCAGTCCAGACAGGCCGCGGCAAAAGCCTGGAAGGCGCGGGCGCGGTGATTGGTGAGGGCTTTCTCCGCCGGGGTCATCTCGCCATAGGTCCGGGTCTCGTCTTCGGGGATGAATAACGGGTCATAGCCAAAGCCGGCGCTGCCGCGCGGCGGATGGACGAAATGCCCCTCCACCCGGCCCTCATGGAACTGCACATGCCCATCCGGCCAGGCCAGGGCGAGGGTGGAGACGAAGGCGCAGCGGCGATCGGGATTGTCACCCACCTCGCGCGCCACCCGGGCCATGGCGGCGGCATAGTCGCGGCCACCATCGGCGGCCATGGCCCAATCGGCGGTATAGACCCCGGGGGCGCCGCCCAGCGCCGTGACCATCAGGCCGCTATCATCGGCCAGCGCGGGCAGCCCGGCGGCGCGCGCCGCCGCCAGCGCCTTGATGGCGGCATTCTCCTCGAAACTTCTGCCGGTCTCGGCCGGTTCGGCCAGGCCGAGTTCGCCGGCACTCACCACCTCGAAGCCGCGCGGTGCGAGCAGGGCGCGCAGTTCACGCAGTTTGCCGGCATTGTGGCTGGCCAGGACCAGCCGGCCCGGAACAAGCCGCCTGATCTCAGGCAAGGCCGACGGCCCGCTTCTGGGCGGCGAAGATCTCCGCCGTGCCCAGCCTGGCCAGGCCGAGCAGTTCGAGCAGCTGGGCCTCGGAGAAGGGCGCGCCCTCGGCGGTGCCCTGCACTTCGACCAGACCGCCGGCGCCGGTGAGGACGAAATTTGCATCCGCCTCGGCATTGCTGTCTTCGGCGTAATCGAGGTCGAGGACGCAAGCCCCGCCAAAAATGCCACAGCTCACCGCGGCCACCTGATCGATCAGCGGGATGGCGCTCATGATGTTGTTGGCGACGCAATGCTTCAGCGCCAGGTGCAAGGCGACCCATGCGCCGGAGATCGAGGCGCAGCGCGTGCCGCCATCGGCGTTCAGCACGTCGCAATCGACGGTGATGCTCATCTCGCCCATGGCCTTGCGGTCAACCACGGCGCGGAGCGAGCGGCCGATCAGGCGCTGGATTTCCTGGGTCCGGCCAGATTGCTTGCCGCGCGCGGCTTCACGATCACCCCGGGTGTGGGTCGCGCGGGGAAGCATGCCGTATTCGGCGGTGACCCAGCCCTCGCCCTTGCCGCGCAGGAAGGGCGGCACCCGGGCCTCGACCGAGGCGGTGCAGAGGACTTCGGTATTGCCCATGCGAATGAGGCAGGAGCCCTCTGCGTGCTTCGAGAAGCCGGTGTCCATCGAAAGCCCGCGCAGGGCGGCAGGGATGCGGCCGGAGGGCCGGGCGGTTGAAATGTTCATGGCCCAGCGCATACGCCGCTTCGCCCAGGGCCGGTAGGGGGTGGGGGCATCTTGCGAAGGCCCCCTACCCCGAGTTCAAACTAACGTGTCGGTCGGGCCGGGGTGACCGTATAATCGTAAAAGCCTCGGCCAGTTTTTTTACCTAGCCAATTCGCATCGACATATTTCGCCAGCAAAGGGCAAGGGCGATATTTGCTGTCGCCCAATTCATCATGCAGCACCCGCATCACCGCCAGGCAGGTATCGAGGCCGATATAATCGGCCAATTCGAAGGGGCCCATCGGGTGGTTGGCACCGAGTTTCATGGCGCTGTCGATCGCCAGGATATCGCCGACGCCCTCATAAAGCGCGTAGACCGCCTCATTGATCATCGGGATCAGAATGCGGTTGACGATGAAGGCGGGGGTATCGGCGGAGGAGACGAGGCGCTTGCCGATGCGTTCCGCCAGCGCTGCCACGGCCTGGAAGGTGGGCTCATCGGTCGGCAGGCCGCGCGTCACCTCCACCAGCTTCATCACCGGTGCCGGGTTCATGAAGTGGATGCCAATGAAGCGCTCGGGCCGATCCGTGGCCGCGGCCAGGCGGGTGACGCTGATGCTGCTGGTATTGGTGGCCAGAATGGTGCTGGGTTTGATATGGGCCTGGAGATTTTTGAAGATGGTGTTCTTCAGGCCCTCATTTTCGGTCACCGCCTCGATCACCAGATCACTCTCGGCGAAAGCCGCGTAATCGGTGGTGGTGGTGAGGTTCAGCCGCGCATTTTCCCGATCCTCGGCGGTCATGCTGCCGCGATCAACCCGGCGCTGCATGTCGCGTTCGACCATTTTCAGCGCGTGGTTCAGGGCGTCCTGGCTGATATCAGCCAGCACCACCGGAAAGCCGGAGGCGGCAAAGACCTGGGCGATGCCACGGCCCATCTGGCCACCACCGACCACCCCCACGCTGCGGATTTCCGGCGCCGGGGCCGCCGGCTGAGGCGTGAGTACGAGCTCCGTCACTTTGTTTGCAATGCCGCTGTCAGTTCGGGCACCACGGCGAAGAGGTCACCCACCAGGCCGTAATCGGCGACCTGGAAGATCGGCGCCTCCTCATCCTTGTTGATCGCCACGATGAACTTGCTGTCCTTCATGCCGGCCAGATGCTGAATGGCACCCGAAATGCCCACCGCGATGTAGAGGTCAGGGGCCACGATCTTGCCGGTCTGCCCCACCTGATGGTCATTGGGGGCGTAGCCGCTATCCACCGCCGCGCGCGAGGCGCCCACGGCCGCGCCCAGCGTATCGGCCAGGCTGTCGATGAGGTGGAAATTCTCCGAGGAGCCGAGCGCGCGGCCGCCCGAGACCACGATCCTGGCCGAGGTCAGATCCGGCCGCTCGCTCTTCACGCCCTCGGCACCGAGGAAGGTGGAGAGGGGCGAGCCGGCCTGGGCGGCGATGGTTTCAATCCGCGCCGCGCCGCCGGTTGCGGGGGCCGCGTCGAAGCTGGCGGCGCGGATGGTCAGCACCTTCTTCGCGTCGGCGCTCTTCACCGTGGCCAGCGCATTGCCGGCATAGATCGGGCGCACGAAGGTATCGGCATCCACAACGCCAGCCACTTCGGAAATCTGCTGCACATCGAGCAGGGCGGCGATTCGCGGCATCAGGTTCTTGCCGGTGGCCGATGCGGGAGCGGCGATGTGGCTATAGGCACCGGCCATGCCGACAACCATGGCGGCCAGGGCCTCCACGGCGGGCACGGCATGGGTGGCATCCTCGGCCACCAGCACGGCGTCCACACCGGCCACGGCAGCGGCGGCGGGGGCGGCGGCGGCGGCATTGGCGCCGGTCAACAGCAGATGCACGGGGCCGAGCCCGGCAAGGGCCGCCACAGCGCTCCGGCTGGGCTGGGAGATGGCGGCGCCGTCATGATCGGCAAGAATGAGAATGGCCATGGTCAGATCACCTTCGCTTCGCCACGCAGTTTTTCCACAAGCTCCTGGACGGAGCCCACCTTCACGCCGGCCTTGCGGGTCGGCGGTTCCTCAACCTTGAGCACCGTCAGGCGCGGCGTCGGGTCCACGCCGAGATCGGCGGGGCTGAGGGTGTCGATCGTCTTCTTCCGCGCCTTCATGATATTGGGCAGCGAGGCATAGCGCGGCTCGTTGAGGCGCAGATCGGTGGTGATAATGGCGGGCAGCTTCACCTCGACCGTCTCCAGGCCGCCATCGACTTCGCGCGTGACCACGGCGGTCTCGCCCTTGACCTCAAGCTTGGAGGCGAAGGTGCCCTGGGCCCAGCCCAGCAGCCCGGCCAGCATCTGCCCGGTGGCGTTCATATCGTCATCGATCGCCTGCTTGCCCAGAATAACCAGGCCGGGCGCTTCCTTGGCGATAATGGCGGCCAGCAGCTTGGCCACGACCAGCGGCTCCAGCACGCCGTCATGCTGCACCAGCACGCCGCGATCAGCGCCCATGGCGAGGGCGGTGCGAATTTGTTCCGAGGCGGCAGCGGGGCCGGCGGAGACCACGATGATCTCGCTGGCGACACCCTTCTCCTTCAGCCGGACGGCCTCTTCGATGGCGATCTCATCGAATGGGTTGACCGACATCTTGACGTTGGCTGTCTCAACCCCGGAGTGGTCCGCCTTGACGCGGATTTTGACGTTGTAGTCCACAACGCGCTTGGCGGTGACCAAAACCTTCATGAAAACGCCTGTC
>Ga0114972_10001828_pt1 | contig 15864 bp, 16 predicted proteins | sample M_140807_EF_Meta_FD_87354 | JGI IMG/M metagenome (GOLD analysis project Ga0114972, IMG submission 87354) | Freshwater microbial communities from Lake Montjoie, Canada to study carbon cycling - M_140807_EF_MetaG | ecosystem: Environmental > Aquatic > Freshwater > Lake | place: Lake Montjoie... | reverse complement strand
GTTAATAATTGAATGGCTTCTGCATTAACTTTTGTTTTTGCTAAACCCTTTTTAATCACTTCTACCAATACTTGACAGGAACGAATCGCCTCTTTTCCGCCCTTTAAAATCACTCCATTTCCCGATTTAATCGCTAAACTGGTAATCTGAATGAGAGCTTCGGGACGGGCTTCAAAAATTACGCCTAAAACGCCCAGGGGACAACTCATTCTTTTCAAAACTAGACCTTGATCTAATTCCCGATGAATGGTAATTTCACCAATAGGATCAGCTAATTTCTGCACATCCCAAACGCCTGTGATAGTTGATTTTAGTTTGCTTTCACTCAGTTTTAATCGATCATAAAGGGGTTTAGAAATTCCTTCAGCTTTAGCCGCTTTACAGTCCAACTCATTGGCCCTCAAGATTTCTGGGATCGCCATTTCCAGGGATTCTGCGATCGCGGCGATAGCCTGATCCCGTTCAGCACTAGAGAGAACCGCCAACTCACGAGCGGCTTGACGAGTTTTGTGAGCAACTTCTAATAGAGATTCTGAAGCAACAGGAGTAGTAACCATAGAAAATATAATTTAATCTGAATATTTATCATAGACTATGAAAATATCATAAAGGAAAATACGCTCGTCGTTATCATGCAAGATAAGGACATAATATATTTTCTACTAATATTCTATCTGCCATCACAACACAATATGATTTTAACCTTGTTAAGTATAGCAACTCTTTCATTAATTATCTGGATATTTTTATTATTATTTTGGGGACAATTTTGGCGAGCAGATCAGAGATTAGAAACAATTAATCTTAATTTATCGAATTATCCTTCTATCTGTGCCATTATTCCTGCCAGAAATGAAGCTGATGTTTTACCCATTAGTTTGAAATCTCTTTTAAGTCAAGAATATCCTGGAGAATTTTCAATTATTTTAATCGACGATCAAAGTACCGATAAAACAAGAGAAGTCGCTCAAAATATTGCTAATAATTTAAATCAGTCAGACCGTTTAAAGGTAATTCAAGGTAAGCCTTTATCCGTCGGTTGGTCAGGGAAACTTTGGGCGATGGAACAGGGAATTCAAACAGTTAAAAATCAGGGATTATCATCCGATTATTTTTTGTTTACCGATGCCGATATTGAGCATCATTCAACCAATTTAAAGGAATTAGTTACTAAGGCAGAAAAAGAGAATTTAGCTCTAACTTCTCTGATGGTTTTATTGCGGTGTGATAGTTTCTGGGAAAAATTTCTGATTCCCGCCTTTGTCTTTTTCTTTCAAAAACTCTATCCTTTCCCCTGGGTCAATAATCCTCAAAATAAAATGGCCGCGGCCGCAGGGGGTTGTATCCTTATTCGATGCGATCGCCTGGAAGAAATTGGCAGTATTCCCAGTTTACGGGAATCTTTGATCGATGATTGTACCCTAGCCCAAAAAATCAAAGGACTTTCTACCTCTGGTAATCCAAGCAAAATTTGGTTAGGCTTAACGGAAAAAACTAAAAGTTTACGTCCCTACAATTCCCTCGATACCATTTGGAATATGATTGCCCGTACTGCCTATACTCAACTGAATTATTCTCCTTTGTTATTATTAGGAACTGTCTTGGGAATGAGCTTAGTTTATCTAGCGGCTCCTGTTATTTTATTGCTTGGATTCTATCTCGAATCTAGGAATTTAATTATTATTAGTAGCTTAACTTGGCTCTTAATGGCGATCGCCTACTTACCGACCTTAAAACTTTATAAACTTTCTCCTTTGTGGTCACTCAGTTTACCCTTAATTGCCCTTTTTTATAATCTTATGACGATTGATTCAGCCCTACGATACTGGCGCGGACAAGGAGGAGGTTGGAAAGGAAGAGTTTATCCTCAAAATTAATACTAAGAAGGAAAAAGATAGGCTTTCAACGTTTGGCGCATAGTATCCACTGGAACAGGTTCATTTAACCACAATTGCAGAGCGGCGGCTCCCTGTTGAACCAGCATTTCTAGCCCATCAATGGTCATATTTTCTTGACTTTTGGCCTGTTGTAAAAAACGAGTAGGACTCGGTGTATAAATCAAGTCATAGGCGATCGCGGAGGGAGATAATTTTTGTATTAATTCTTCAGATAAAGGGGATTTTTCGGTGTTAGGAGCCATGCCAACGGGAGTGGTATTGATTAATAATTCTGTGTGGGGAATTAATTGAGCTAGATTTTCCCAGGGATGCACCGAAACAACGGACTGTAAATCTGATTTTTGCCAACTCTGATGAAAAGCCTCCAATTTAGCCAGATTGCGACCCACTACCTCAATTCTAGGACATCCCAGTTGGGCTAAACCGACGACAATGGCTCTAGCGGCTCCCCCAATCCCTAAAACAACAGGATGAACTTTTGTCCAATCGCGGTCTAACGTTTTCAAGGGGGCAATAAATCCTTCCACATCGGTATTCGTTCCTTGCCAACCTGCTTCTGTCCAGCGAACCGTGTTGACGGCTCCGACGAGTTTAGCCGTTGAAGTAATGCTATCAAGTAAGGGAATAATGGTCTGTTTATGGGGAATGGTGATACTAAATCCGACTAGATCAAATGCCTGAAATCCCGCGATCGCGCTTTGTAGATTTTCGGCTTTAATCGGAAAAGCGACATACACATAATCTCTGCCCAATTTCGCGATCGCCGCATTATGAATTAGAGGAGAAAGGGAATGGGCGATCGGATCACCAATAACACCGAGAAGTTTCGTCTTGCCCGTAATTTGTTGCATGGTTTGATTAAGGTATTTAATATCCCGTTGATTCTGATTTCGACTTCGCTCAATCAACGATAATCCGAGAGTTGAGCGTAGCCGAAACTCATCAGTCAGGGTACTTTTTTTCTCGAAAATGTCCTAACAAGCTATATTTAGTCGTTCTTGTAATTGATTCGCTGTTGAACAAAATTGCCTTGGGAGTAATTGTCCTGGGAATAATACTGATTCGTTTGTTCGTAGAGATTGTCTGAATACTCATCAGATTTTTCTCTTTTTACATACACATCGGCAATCCATCCTTCTAGGGGCGGGGAGGTTAATAGACGAATACGATCCCAAGGATTACCTTGATTACTATAAATTTTCTCTAGAACCAGAATTTTATCTCCCACTTCTCCATAACCCAGAGGGGATTGCTCACGGCTCGGATCGGGATAAATTGCTAGGGGCGTTCCTGGTTCCGATGAAATCAATAAAGCTGATTGATAAATCTCCTGATTAGCCAAAGCAGGGATCGTCAAATAAAACCATAGCCCCATACAGGCGATCGCACCTAATAGCCAGCACAAGATTTTTGATGAACGATTCCCTGACACCTTCGACTCCTTTGTTTAGTTTGATTTCAAGATAAGGGGTAAATTATTTATCCTGTTTGATTTGTTTTAAGCCCTGTTGATAGGCATCCTGAGCTTGTTTCAGACCTTCAGATAATTGATCTAATCCCTGTTGATAAGCATTTTGAGCTTGCTCGATTCCTTGATTAAGTTGGGCCAGACCTTGCTTGTACTGCTCTTGAGCTTGATCAAAACCTTGTTTTGCTTGATCGACTCCCTGCTTGAATTGCTCCTGGGCTTGTTGGAAGCTTTGATTAAGCTGATCTGCCATTTGAGCATCTTGATGGGCCGCGATCGCGTTAGAAGGCATGATCACCAACATGGTTAAAACAAAAGCAACGACTACGGCTAGAAAACGACGAAAAAGCATGAGATTACTCCAGAGTGTATTCGAGTCAACATCAATATCTTAGGGGGAAAAACGCCAAATCTCAATTATGCAGAAAAGCTTAAGACTGGCAAAAAAAAGAACTCCTTCTGAACATTGCTATAATGGGGACATAAAGTTGTATCGAAAGATACTTTTCGGAGGTAGTGTTTTATGTTGAACAAAATTTTTGGGGCAGTTAAGCGTTTCTTCTGCTTCTTCATCGAAAAACCTGGCGCAAGAATGGACTGGGCATGGTCAGTAGATGCTCCCAATAGTAGCTATAAAAAATTCCCGATAAATGACTCTGCATCTTCTAAAAAATTCCAAGGATTCGGCCCAAAAGGTTGGGTTCCCGCTCAAATTGATTACTATGGCTCTGCGATGAAACAAGATGACGGGACACAAACAGGTGAAGACGTTTGGACAACAGAAAAATTGGTGAGTATGAGTAATGCCCTTGCTCAATCCTATGATGGAACGCCTTCTGGTAAGAATCAGGACTGGACAGCAGAAAAGTTAATCAATATGAGTGATAGCTTGGCTCATTCTTCTATGCCTGGGATGGATAAGCTCAAAAAAGCTTAAGTTTGATTGGAATTAATTATTCTTGAATAGAATCAGCGATCGCTTAGGTGATTTCTTACAAACTTAATACTATCAAGTTTCCCAGAATTAGCCGATTTAGGGGACTTGATCGTTTTTTGTGTGTGAGTAATAGACTTTTGTTTGCAGGAATGAGATCTTTTAAATCGTTGAATTTTAAGGGAGAATTTCTTCCCCAACCAATTTGTATCTTAACCAGGCGACTTTTGCACGGGGATCGGAATAGTCTCGGATAATTACTCCCTTTTGAGAAGCTCTTTCAAAGGCCACTAGGAGGGGAATTTCGGTTTTAAACAAGGGAAGTTTGGCTTCTTCGAGTAGTTTTCGGGCTTGCTCTCCTCCTTTCGTGCGGGCATCTACTTTGGTTAACAGAATTTTGTAATTGGCATTGAGGGGTTCCAATTGTTCAACGGCCTTAAAAGTTGCGTCTAAATCCAAATGATTCGGAGTCGTGGGAATAATCAAGAGGTCACTGCCATCCGCCAGATCTCTAAATTCGTCTGCTTCGGGTCTGGCCCTGGTATCTACAATGATATGAGGGTATTTGCGAATCAAACTGGTCGCCCCTGCTTGAGAAGCAACATAGAACGGTAATTTTTCTTCCCGTGACCAAATGAGGGCAGAGCGGTTTCTGTCGGCATCAATTAGTAAGGTGGGGGCTTTTTGCTGAAAATAGGCGGCGAGATGGATCGATGTGGTGGTTTTTCCCACACCGCCTTTTAATGCTGTAATTGCAATGATCATGCTTTGCCTCAGAAAAACAAATCGAATGAATTGCCGTCAAGAATTAACTGAATAATCTTTGATAACATTTAAGCATAACCTATAAACGTGATCCTTTACCCATTCACGCCGCAATTAAGCTACAAAAAATAAAAATTAGATTAGAGTTAAATTAAATATTTTTACGATTGTGCTTCTTCTACTTTTAAATTCTTCATATTTCACAGAAGGTAACGACAGGAATAAATTATAGAATAATGAAAATTTATTCTAAACGAGTAAAAATATCAGTTTTCGAGATGTAGGTCGCAATGGGGACGAGTCCAAAAAATTCTTGTCGAGAAAAATTTTTGAGATAATGAATGGTTTCTTGTAAATAATAATCTCTATCGGTATTATCAACAATCATGAATCCTCCCACACGAATTTTAGATAAACTTCGTTTAATACAGGATGGACGCGCACGGCCATCAATCATTACTATGTCAAAATATTCGTCGGGAAATTCATCAATTTGCTGTACATAGTGACTAAATTCGTAATTTTTAAATTCGGGAGAACTGGAACTATAGTGATCGGGATTCGCTGGATTTTTGATAGTTTTACCGTTAGAAAGTAATTCTGGTTCAACAAGCCGATAATCTACTTCTGCGATCGCTGCGAAAGAAGAGTTCATTTTGTCGTACCACTGCTTTTCATGTTCAATGGAAACGCAACTAGCTCCTTTTTTGAGCCAATAGAGGGTGGAAGCACCGCTTCCGTATTCAAAGACCCGCTTTCCCTTAAAATCAAGGGTATTTAAGAAATCAAGGGCATAAAAAGTAACCCAAGGCAATTGTTTTTTTAAGAGATAATCCTTTGATAAGCTCATCAGCCATCTGGGAATGTATTTGGCTTGATCAGGATGTTTGACAAGAAGGGAGAGAAGAAATTTAGTATTATCGAAACTAGACATAAAAATTCGTTTTTTCTGGGAGAATTTCAATGAGTCTAGATTATGATACACAATTTTTGACTTTTTAATTCTCAACTATTCAGATCCGCCATTGCGATCGCATCAATCAGGACAATAGATTAGACTTTTAGCTAGTTTTTTATCTCATAAGCCCGACTAAAACCTCCAAAATTCATGAATATTATTCAAATCCTCAAGGAAGATTATCAACGATTTCCCCGTGATCAAACCTACGAAATCTACGCAAAAGACGTTTACTTTAAAGATCCGATGACTGAATTTCGAGGAATTAAACGCTATCAAGCCATGATTGGATTCATGAGCCACTGGTTTCAAAATATCCAGATGGAACTTCACAATATTGAGCAAATCAGCGATCGCACAGAGCCGCTACGCGATCGTCTCGAAACCCGATGGACATTATCATGGACAACGCCCTTACCTTGGCAACCCCGCATTACCATTTCAGGCAGAAGTGAATTAATGCTCAACGAACAGAATTTGATTATCTCCCATATCGATTATTGGGACTGCTCTCGTTGGGATGTCTTACGGCAACATTTTTCTCGCTAAATTTTACAAAAATTAAGATAGCCTCCATAATAAAAATAAGTAATGTAAATTTTTCTCAGATAACTAACCCATGCGCGTAATTCTCATGACTGGTAAAGGAGGAGTCGGTAAAACCTCCGTCGCGGCGGCTACAGGGCTTCGTTGTGCAGAATTAGGCCATAAAACCCTGGTTTTAAGCACCGATCCTGCCCATTCCCTCGCAGATAGCTTTGATCTCGAATTAGGCCATGAACCTCGCGAAGTTTTCCCCAACCTCTGGGCCGCAGAATTAGATGCACTGATGGAACTAGAGGGGAACTGGGGAGCGGTGAAACGTTATATTACCCAGGTTTTGCAGGCACGGGGTTTAGACGGTATTCAAGCAGAAGAATTGGCAATTTTGCCTGGAATGGACGAAATTTTTGGCTTAGTCCGCATGAAACGTCACTATGATGAAGCGGAATATGATGTTTTGATTATTGATTCAGCCCCAACGGGAACCGCTCTACGACTCTTGAGCCTGCCCGAAGTCGGTGGTTGGTATATGAGAAAATTTTATAAACCGTTACAAACGATGTCAGTGGCCCTGCGTCCTTTAGTAGAACCTTTTTTTCGACCGATTGTTGGTTTCTCGTTACCCGACAAGGAAGTGATGGACGCGCCCTACGAGTTTTATGAACAAATCGAAGCTCTAGAAAAAGTTTTGACGGATAATACTCAAACGTCCGTCAGATTGGTCACTAATCCAGAGAAAATGGTGATCAAAGAGTCTTTACGCGCCCATGCCTATTTGAGTTTATATAACGTTTCGACGGATCTGGTGATTGCCAATCGCATTCTGCCTGAAGAGGTTCATGATCCCTTTTTCCAACGCTGGAAAAGTAATCAACAGGTCTATAAACAAGAAATTTACGATAATTTCCATCCCTTACCCGTCAAGGAAGTTCCCCTATTTTCCGAAGAATTATGTGGTTTAGCGGCCTTAGAACGGCTAAAAGAAACCCTTTATGCCGATGAAGATCCTTCTCAGGTGTATTACAAAGAAAATACGATCAATATTGTACAAGAGGGGCAAAGTTACCGTCTAGAGCTTTATTTGCCTGGAATTCCCAAGGAACAGGTGCAATTGAATAAAACGGGGGACGAGTTAAATATTCGTATCGGTAATCATCGGCGAAATTTAGTTCTGCCCCAGGCTCTCGCGGCATTGAAAACAACTGGCGCAAAAATGGAGGAAGATTATCTCAAAATTTCCTTCAGTAGTGGCGTTTAACTTGATTACAATGAAAAGAGTTGCTGAAATGTTTGGGCATTAATGCAAACGACAGTAACTCTTTTTCTCCTAATTTTGTTTTTTTATGGCTTCTACTTATTCTTTTGATGTGGTTAGTGAATTTGATCGGCAGGAATTAGTTAACGCGATCGATCAAACCATGCGTACCATTAACAGTCGTTATGACTTGAAAGATACTCAGACAACGGTGGAACTGAGTGATGACTTTATTACGATTCAGACCGCCAGTGAAATGACCTTAACGGCAGTACATGATACTTTGCAAGCTAAGGCGACTAAGCGAGATTTATCCCTCAAAATTTTTGATTATGGCCCCATTGAGTCGGCCAGTGGTAACCGTATTCGCCAAAAAATTACCCTCAAAAAAGGAATCAGCCAGGAGATTGCCAAACAAATTACTAAGCAAATTCGAGATGAGTGTAAAAAAGTGCAGGCTTCTATTCAAGGGGACGCGGTGCGGGTGAGTGCCAAGGATAAGGATGATCTCCAAACGGTGATTCAATTGCTAAAACAAGGGGATTATCCTGTCGCTCTCCAATTTACGAATTATCGATAATTTCTTGATTGACGACAACTTCTTGGTAGGTTCCCGCTTTGAGGATTTTTCCTTGACCTAACAGATAAAGGCGATCGCAGTGTTCGACGGTAGATAGGCGGTGAGCGATGATGATCATGGTCTTAGTTCCTGATAAAGACTTAATGGATTCATTCACTAATTTTTCCGTTTCATTATCGAGAGCCGAAGTTGCCTCATCTAAAACTAAAATTTCCCGTTCATGGTACAAAGCACGGGCAATTCCCACCCGTTGACGTTGCCCGCCTGATAGCCTGACTCCCCTTTCTCCTACTTCAGTTTTTAAGCCTTGAGGCAGTTCTTGCATCAATTCTTCTAATTGGGCCGATTGGATGGCTTTTTCTAATTTTGTACGGTCAATGAGATGATCAGAAACACCAAATGCAATATTTTTTTCAATGGTTTCATCAGTCAGAAAAATAGACTGGGGAATATAGCCAATCAAATTTTGCCAAGCACGGAGGTTCTGATAAATGGAAACATCGTCAACTTGGATATCTCCCGATTTGGGATATAGCAAGCCTAAAATGATATCAACTAAAGTCGTTTTACCCGAACCTGATTTACCAATGAGACCGATAGATTGACCTTTATAAATATCAAAGGAAATGTCATTAATGGCATTATTTGAAACTGCTGGATATTGATAAATAATATTTTTTAGGCTTAATTTGTGACCAAAAGGCATTACGGAATCATCAAATTTTTCAGTCTCTGAATTTTTTATTTGAGAGTTGCCGACAAAAATATCAATATCCTCTTGTTCATCTTCAATTTCTTTTAGGTCAAGATATATTTTATCGATGACATAGCTAAAATTTCTGACCTGGGCGATCGCCTGAACAAGAGAGTTTACGGCTGGAATTAAGCGAATAGAGGCAATTCCAAAAACGGCCATAATACCACCAACACTAGCCATGCTTTGTGAAGATCCTAAGGATGCCCAAGAAATAAATAGCACAACAAAAACAATCAGACTATTTTTGATAACAACGGGGGGAATCGCTAATAAAATCTCGAACAAGGCAGATAGTCTTGAACTTTTCTTGGCTTGTTGGTTAATTGCTTCTATGAAAAAAGATTCTGAACCAGTAATTTTCGTATCTTTTAGGCCGCCCAAGGAATGATTAATCAGTCGAATCAGTTCATCGTTTGTCTGAGAAATTTCACGACCTAAGTTTTTAACTTTTGAAGTTGAAATATAGGAAGTAATCAGCGTTGTTGGGAAAATAGTTATGGCAATCAGAACAAGGAAAAATAAATTTGTTTTGGCAAGTAGTAATACGAGAACTAACAAGATAATAAAATTTGTAATTCCTCTTAAAAAAGCCGTTAAAAAAGATCCACAAAATATGCTAATTTCTACTAATATATTGTTGGTAATCGTTGCAGTATTATTTTTTAAATGAAAGGTATAAGGGGCATATAGATAAGCCTTCATTAAATCTAAGGTAAGGACTCTTTTTTGTTCATATATAAAGTCAGATATATATTTTTGTGCATACAAATAGGATACGGATTGCACAATAAAAATCACTGTGATAGCTAATCCTAAAATAGGAATAAGAGAAGAACTAGGAGATAGGTTTAGTTGTTTAACCAGAAATGCAGTGACATCATTTTTATCAATGAGAGATGGTTCGGTAGCAAGCTTAATAAAAGGATAAATTAACCCAATTCCCACTGCATCAATGATCGATATTAATAGAAATAATAAGAGTAAGTAAAATAATTTTTGTTTTCTGTTACCGATAATAAAAAGAAATTTGGAGATGAATGATTTCATATATTCAGGTTTTTCAATCAGTAATGAGAGTTTTGAGAATCAATAATTTTAGCAAAATCTAAACAAAAGCAGGGGTTAAAAAAAATACCATGCTTTTAAATCCCGCAGATGACTAATATGATGAGATTTCCTAGATACTTACTATTCCAATGCAGTGGCGATTAAGCAATTAATCCTTAGAATTCTAGCTAATCAATAAAAAAATTGCTGGATTAGGGAAGAATCGCAACAAAACTAGTATAGTAATTTCGGTAGCGTCATGTTGCAAAATTAAGGTCATGAAATAGATATGGTGAATTCTACATTGATTCCAGTCATTCTTGCAGGGGGAAAGGGAGAGCGTTTTTGGCCCTTGAGTCGAAAACTTCGTCCCAAGCAATTTTTGTCCTTAGATGGTAGTGGTAAAAGTCTTCTCCAAACCACGAGCGATCGCCTATTATCCTTGGCGGGGGGCTGGGAAAACCTCTGGGTGATCACATCCGCCTTGATTGCCGATGGGGTGAGGGAACAATTACCCGACTTGCCCGAAGCCAATTTGTTAATCGAACCTGAAGGAAAGGATACCGCACCAGCCGTGACCTGGGCAACCTTGGAAATCGCCGAACGTTACGGAAAGGATGCTGTCGTTGCCTTTTTCCCCGCCGATCACTGGATTGCGGATCAAGCTGCCTTTGAAAAAACCTTAAAAGCGGCGGCCAATTTTGCGGTAGAAGAATCTTCCATTGTCACCCTGGGAATTACTCCCAATGCTCCTGCAACGGGCTATGGTTATATCGAACAAGGGGCATTGGCCTCTACCATTGAGGGACTGCCTGTTTATAAAGTCGCTCGCTTTACCGAAAAACCCGATCGCGATACCGCAGAAGATTTTCTCAAAACAGGTCTTTTTAGTTGGAACAGTGGGATGTTCATTTTTCGCGCAGGAGTCGTACTGGAAGAATTGGCTGTTCATGCACCCGATCTTCTCAATCTGCTGAAGAAAGACGGAAAAGCCGCCTATGCTAATCTCGAAAAGAAAAGTATTGATTACGCTCTGATGGAAAAAACCCAGTTAGCCTATGTACTTCCTGCAAATTTTGGTTGGGATGATTTGGGAGACTGGAATTCCCTCGAACGATTATTTAAGGGCGAAAACAAAAATGTTGATTTGGGCCATCATGTTGCCCTAGATACCCAGGGAGCCATTGTTTATGCTAGTAATTACGAAGATGTGGTAGTAACCATTGGCTTAGAAGATGTGGTCATTGTCCGCGATCGCAACGTCACCCTGGTCGTCAACAAAGACCGCACCCAGGAAATCAAATCCGTCTTAAAATTATTACAAGAAAACCCAAAATTCAAGGACTTACTGTGATTTTACTGGCTATTCTTCGGTTATTCCTTCAATGATTTTCACATTCATAGTCTGTAGAAAATTCTCTGACAGCGAATAAACAATTTCGTTGATCGCTTTCACGCTCATAGGTCAAATGGGTTGCGATTGTTTTCATTAGAAAAATTCCCCTTCCTCCTAGCTCAAAGGAATTGGGCGATCGCAACAAATTTTGTGAATACCGTAATAAATCAAAAGGTTTTCCCTCATCCCAAATTTTGATCTCTATTCCATCAGCAAAAAGGGTAAGATGAACTTCAATCAAATGTTCCTCAGACAAATCCCTGTGAGCATGGCGTACCGCATTCGTGAATCCCTCCGCAACAAGAAGCTGACAACAAGACCAATCTTGCGGACTAATCCAAGGCTCATGGCAATATTCAAGATAATCCAAAACCAGATTCAAGGATGAGAGTTGACTCTGAACCATAAATTTAAATTGCTGAAGGATAGTCATGACGGAGATTAGAATAGCAACCAATTTTGTTTAGTGATTATGGTACAACTATTAATTATTGATGATGATCCCGCCATTCAACAATTACTACAAAGAATTTTGACGAAAAGTGGTTATTCTGTCAGCTTAGCAAGCGATGGAGAAGCAGGAATTATCCAAGCCCAAAAACAGCATCCTGCCCTCATCATTTGCGATTGGTTAATGCCGAATATCTCTGGATTAGAGGTTTGTCGTACCATTAAAAGCTTACCCGAATTATCAACAACTTTTTTTATTTTATTAACCTCTCTTACTTCCATTGAAGAGCGAATTCAAGGGCTAGATGCTGGAGCAGACGACTTTCTCTTCAAACCCTTTCAAGTTACTGAATTACTCGCTAGAGTCAGGGCGGGATTACGACTTCATAATCTGAGTCAGGATTTAAAAGAACAAAAACAACTCCTCGAACAACAAAAGCAACTGCTAGAAGCAGAATTAAAAGAAGCAGCTGATTATGTTAGTTCGATTTTACCCGAACCCTTAGTCCATCCCAATCTTTCCATTGATCTTCGTTTTATTCCGTCACAACAACTCGGTGGCGATGGGTTTGATTATTTTTGGTTAGATAGAAATAATCTAGTAATCTATCTGTTAGATGTTGCAGGACACGGCTTGAGAGCCGCACTCCCTTCTATTTCTGTCATCAATTTATTGCGCTCCCAAAAATTAAACCAAGTAAATTATTACCAACCGAGTAGTGTCCTGAGAGAACTCAATCAAGTATTTCAAATTACATCTAAAAATGATAAATACTTCACAATTTGGTATGGTGTTTATAACTGCGCTAAAAGAAAACTAACCTACGCAAGTGCAGGACACCCCCCTGCGATTTTATTAGAAGGATTACCACAACACAAAAGGCGTGAAAAACAATTAAAAACCCAGGGATTACCAATCGGGATGTTTCCCAATATAGAGTATACCGAAGAAAGTTGTATTATTTCCTCTCCTGCTAGTCTTTATATTTTTAGTGACGGCATTTATGAGGTCGAGAGGGAAAATGGTATTTTTCTAGGAATTGACAATTTTATTCCCCTTCTTAAAGCCCATCAATCCCAAAAAGATCATAATTTAGATAAACTATTGAAATCTCTAGAAACCCATTATCATAAGACGGTTTTAGATGATGATTTATCCATTATTCAAGTGGATTTTTATTAATACACTAATGTTCTTTTAGTTAACAATATAGTATTTTCCAATGGATTAAGGACGATGTGTGCTTGTGTGGCGTACAGTCAAGGATTTTAAACCTCTTTTTTTATAGATGTGGGTATTGAGATAAAAGCATTGCCACAATATTGCTTAGTTAACTCCAGGAATTCGTATTAATTTTTTTTTCTAACTCTTCTCTTTCAGCAAAAATTTCAAAAACCCGATCCATGCCCGTCAATTCAAATAACATTTTGATCTGGTCATTAAAGGAACAGAGTAGTAATTTGACATTGACTTCACGAGTCATTTTCAGAGATTGCACTAAAGCTCCTAAGCCCGAACTATCCATAAATGTTACGTTTTTAAAATCAACTACAATAATATCAACCCGATTCATTACCAGTTGATCAATCTCTTGACAAAACTTTGCCGCCTTAGTTCCGTCCAAAATTCCCGATGGTTCGATCACTATAATATTAGTAGCCATAGATTAAATTAATAATAGTTTAATTGCAAAATATCCTGACTCAATAGGATCAGACTTCTAATAGATTAGACATAGAAAATATTAATCATTAGAGAGTAAGCGATCGCATTACCTATAAATAACACAAATAGATTATGCTTAATTATATAACGACTAAATCCAGATTTAGCATAAGAATTGTAATCTTTTGGGGTTTACTCTCTTGCGGTTTGGCGAGAAATAGTAGTTGTAAACTCCTTGGCTGTGAATCTTTTAGATCCTACTCTAAACTCTGGATATGACCTTAATGGAAACCTATGATGCCATTATCATTGGAGCAGGACACAATGGTTTGGTTTGTGCGGCCTATCTGCTAAAAGCAGGCTATAGCGTCTTGTTATTGGAAAAACGTCCCGTTCCTGGGGGAGCCGCCACCACAGAAGAAGCGATTCCCGACGATGCGCCTGGTTTTAAGTTTAATCTCTGCGCGATTGATCACGAATTTATTTTCTTAGGCCCCGTCATTCAGGAATTAGAACTGGAAAAATATGGACTAGAATATCTTTTTTTTGATCCGACCGTTTTCTGTCCCCAGCCCGATGGAAAATATTTTCTAGCGCACCGTGACCTAAACAAAACCTGTGCGGAAATTGCTCGTTATAGTAGTCATGATGCCGAAAAATACCGAGAATTTATCCAGTACTGGACAGATTTAATGGGAGCGATCTGCCCAATTTTTAATATTCCGCCCCAGGCTTTATTGGAAATTATTCGAGCCTACGATTTTAAAAGTCTGCAAAAAGTTTTCAAAGTCGCAGGAAGTCCGAAAAAAGCAATGGATTTCATTCGGACAATGGTGACTTCTCCTGAAGATATTTTAAATGAATGGTTTGATACGGAAGTGGTCAAAGCTCCTTTGGCCAGACTCGCCGCAGAAATTGGCGCACCTCCTTCCCAAAAAGGCATTACTTCGGGAATGATGATGATGGCCATGCGTCATAATCCTGGGGTGGCACGTCCCAAGGGAGGAACGGGGGCGTTAACCCAAGCTTTATTAAAATTAGTGGTAGATAAAGGCGGTAAATGCCTCACAGAGCAAGCTGTTAAACGAGTTTTGGTGGAAAATGGGGTGGCAGTAGGCGTTGAAGTCCAGGATGGCAAAATTTATCATGCTCGCAAAGGCGTTATTTCTAACCTAGATGCTAGGCGTTTATTTCTCCAATTAATTGAGCCAGGCGCGATCGATGAAGCCGATCCCCAATTACGAGAACGGGTCGATCGCCGCATTGTCAACAATAATGAAACTATTCTCAAAATTGATTGCGCCCTTTCGGAAGTTCTCCGTTTTGAAAATCATGGCGATCGCGAAGAATATTCAATGGGAACGATTTTGATTGCGGATTCCATGCTCCACGTGGAACAAGCCCATGCCTTGCCCATGATGGGACAAATTCCCGATGCTAATCCCTCTTTATATCTAGATGTGCCGACTATGCTTGATCCATCACTGGCTCCGTCGGGGAAACATACCCTGTGGATTGAATTTTTCGCGCCCTATCAAATTGCAGGAGCCGAAGGGACAGGATTAAACGGCACAGGCTGGACGGATGAGTTGAAAAATAAGGTGGCCGATCGCGTGATCGACAAATTAGCAGATTATGCTCCTAATATTAAACAATCGATAATTGCCCGTCGGGTAGAAAGTCCCGCAGAACTAGGAGAAAGATTGGGAGCCTATAAAGGGAATTATTATCATATGGATATGACCCTCGATCAGATGATTTTTTTACGACCATTGCCTGAAATTGCCAATTACCAAACTCCCATTAAAAATTTATACTTAACAGGAGCGGGAACTCATCCAGGGGGTTCTATTTCAGGAATGCCAGGACGAAATTGCGCCCGTGTCTTTTTAAAAAATCAACATTTTTTGTTCAATTTTTAGTTAATTTTAATCCCTCAAAAAAACTTCTTCAACATTGCTTTGCTTAAAAAAATAGGCATTTTAGTCATTTCAAAATAAAAATATCAGAGTAAACAGAAACATTCAATTCAAAACTAGAAACTTCTCAACTTTTGTCAGCAAGCAACAGAACCGATTACAATAGAAAAAGATTTATTTTCCTCGTGCTGAAACCGTATGACCGACGTTCCTGTCTCTCACATTCGT
>Ga0114972_10001827_pt1 | contig 15866 bp, 14 predicted proteins | sample M_140807_EF_Meta_FD_87354 | JGI IMG/M metagenome (GOLD analysis project Ga0114972, IMG submission 87354) | Freshwater microbial communities from Lake Montjoie, Canada to study carbon cycling - M_140807_EF_MetaG | ecosystem: Environmental > Aquatic > Freshwater > Lake | place: Lake Montjoie... | reverse complement strand
TTGTGGCGTCCAATGCGATTCCTGCCAGGCAAAGGGATGATCGCGATTTTCAATCGCTCGTATTACGAAGAGGTTCTCGTCGTTCGCGTCCATCCCAATTTTCTAGAACCGCAAAACTTGCTTCCTTACAAGAAGCTCTCGGATCTTTGGAAGCGACGGTACGAAGAGATCAAGTCGTTCGAGAAGACACTGGTTGAAAGCGGAACCAGCGTCTTGAAATTCTATCTACACATTTCTCAGGACGAGCAGCGCAAACGATTGCTTGAGCGACTGGACGATCCTTCGAAGCACTGGAAGTTCAATCCTCGCGACCTCGAAGAGCGAAAACTCTGGAAGAATTATGAAGAGGCTGTCGAGGACGCGATTTCGGCGACCTCGAACAAACAAGCCCCGTGGTACATCATCCCGGCAGACGACAAATGGTACGCCAGAGCCGCAGTCGCGGATATCTTGGCCGGCCATGTCGATTCCCTGGATTTGAAATACCCTGAGGTCTCCGCTGAGGATTCCGCAAAGTATGCCACCCTCGCTCAGTCGCTTCGGGATGAAAAGAAATGATTGAATTGGTCGATGGCCCGATCGATGTAGATGGCCTACTGAGGTATTGTGAGGACGAACACTGCGGGGCCACGAGCCTATTTCTGGGAACAACGCGTCGCTGGACCAATGGCACCGAGACGGCTTATCTCGAATACGATGCCTACCGGGAAATGGCACTCGTGAAAATGCAGGAGCTCGCCTCGATCGCGCAAACCAAATGGCCAGTACGACGATTGGCGCTGGTGCATCGGCTAGGGCGAGTCGACATCGGACAAGCGTCCGTTGCGATAGCGGTGAGTTGCCCACACCGAGCCGATGCAATCGCCGCTTGCCATTGGCTGATCGACGAGCTCAAAGCCCACGTGCCGATCTGGAAGAAAGAATGGTTCGCCGTCGAAGGCCCGAAGTGGATTCACCCCGGCACCGGGTCAAATTAACGGAGCGACTATTGCCCCGCGTTTAACTTCGTCGTCGACGAATGACCAAGGCCAGAAGCCCACCAATTCCAGTCAGCGCGATTGATGTTGGTTCTGGCACGGAGGAAAAAGTTGAGATGGTGCCCGGTGAACCTGTTTCTGTGCCTGGAGCAGGCCCATCTGCCTTGAAACTCACAAATGCACCATTAATCCCAGCGACGCTAAGCTGCGTGATCGCGCCATTTAAGCCTGCCGCATTATCAAACGTAAATCCAACCGTTGCTGCCCCAAACGTTACGGAGGCTTGATTCACACCGGCTGCATTGTAGATATTGACTCCGTCTCCCCCCGTACTCAATCCGACCCCGCTTCCATTGTAGCTTCCTATTAACACACTACTGGTCGGAGTACCAAACCAGAAGTTATTAAAGTTGGCAACTCGGGTCGCATAGTTAGCTGTGGATGTCTCAAGAAAAACCACTGATTTTCCCGCAGCAATTACAGTGACTTCCGCTCCGAAGGGTACTGCACTTGCAAACGAGTTGGAGTTGTCATCCATTTTCCAGCCTGTGATATCGACATCGCTTGCCCCGGTATTCGTCAGTTCAAACCAATCAACAGCATAGTAGCCGGTATTTCCACTCCCTGCGGAGTAAACCTCGCTGATAACGATATCTGCGTAACAGGGCGTGCAGCATAAAACTACCACGCAAAGGATTTGGACGATTGTTCTCACGGACTTTCCTCATAGATGCTGTTCACCGACATGCGACCTTCCGGGCCCATTCTAGTCCGTCGATGCAACCAATAGCAGTCCAGCAAAGTGAAATATTGCTTAAGAAACCATGAAGTCCTTCAGGGTTCTTTTCTCTGTCATGTCGATCTGCAAGTCGAAGCCGACCTTACCGGGTATCGCTTCTGAGCAGCACGCTCATTCCGAAAATCTCTTCGAACAACTCACCCGACTGGCGCACGGTGAGTTGTTCCAACGAAACATCCTCGACGCCGTGAGTGAGGATCACAAGTCGATCCTCTTCGCGGCGGCAGCGGATGTTGCTGATCCGCTGCGATCGAGACTCGTCGAGTGCGATTGCCAGCCGCAGGATCGCCGCCAGTTTCGCCACGGCTACTCGATCATTTCTTTCTAGCGTCGAGTAGCCTTCGTGGTCTGGTTGTGGAGACGATCTTCGGTGATACCGGACGACCAATGCGACAAGCAGTTGGTCCCGCTCCGAGAGACCGAACAGCTCGCTATTGCGGATCAGGTACATCGCATGCTTGTGATGGCTGCGAGCGTTGATAAACATGCCGATTTCGTGCAAGATCGCCGCCAGGAACAGAATCAGTTCCATCCGCTGGTCCAGTTGATGCTCATCGGCCAAATCCGCGAATAGTTTTCGCGATAGATTCGCGACGTGCCGTGCATGCGCCTCATCAAAATCCATCTTGCGACCCAAGTTGATCGCGGACCGAATGATTTGATTGCGAAACTCCGCGGTCCAAGCGTCGCGCACCGCCATGTCGCTCAACAGCCCGTCACGAAGGTTCGTGTCTGCCACAAACATCATGGGACACTGAAACTCGCGCGCCAAAAGTCCATAGCTCATCAAGGCCGGCCAAAGAGTTTCTGTGTCCGAGAAGCTCAGCGAATATCGGCTGATCAACTCCTCTTCCCTAAGCTGTCCGATCCGTCTCGCAAAATCCATCAGTGCGTCCGTGGGTAATTTGTGAAGTGTTTTTTCCTGCTCCACACCTTCGATGTTTTTGACCGCCATCCGAACATCACCGCCGATGGCAACCATTTGGATTTCGCGACCTGCGTCGACATGCTCAAAGATCTGATGCACGATCCTACGGATCTGCGTTTCGATGATAGCGCGTTGCTTGGCGTGGGAAGTCTTAAATTTGTCGACTTGCTCGAGCATCCGCAGCGAGCCTAAGCGGTAGGTGTTGGAGAACAAGACGTTGCCTCCACGCACCACCAGAACTTCAGTACTACCGCTCCCAACCTCGACCACAATCGTCTTTACCGATGCCAGAACGGGGTTGGATTGCAGCAGAGGCTGAATTCCCATGTACGTGATCCGGTTGACCTCCGCCTCATCCAATGACTCGACCTCTAGTCCTGTCGCTATGTACATACGGTCGATGAAGGCGAGTCGGTTGCTCGCTTCACGTACGGCGCTCGTCGCAACCACGCGGACTTGGTCTGCCCTGGTGATACCGAACTCTTGCATCAACCGCCGATAGCTTTTAAGTACCCGAGCGCATTCCTCAATGCTACGACGGCTAATGCTCTGGGATGTAAACGTATCTTTCCCCAACGAAACGGCTTGTGAGACCTCTTCCAGTGTCCGAACATTCCCTTGCGGGTCGATCTCCGCAATCGCCATCCGTACGCTGGTCGAACCGATATCGACGACAGCCACGGGTCGACTGGTCGCCGAGATAACAGGCGGATTAGCACGGGTTTGGGGACCAGACGACATGATTGGGGGAGCAGTTCCTTTGGATAAACGGTTTCCTGACCCCATCGATGATAACCGCGAACGCGCACCGAGCCCAGGGTTCGAACGGATCAGATCATAGCCAAAATCGTCGGTACATCGCATCGAGGACGGGACGAAACCATACAAACCAGCGTGAATAACGACCGCAAGGAACCCGAACTTTCGCTGTTGCTCCGATACGTGGATCGATCAACGTATCGATTGGCCGGATCCGAGCATCCAGCGCCGGTCCGGTCCAATCGTTCCTAAACGCATGATCTATGGATTCAATGAGTCCCGTTTTATGCACCCCAGGCTCTGACGCTAACACGAACTCAACCTTCACCCGATCCGATTTCGGATCCACTCGGTGCCAAGCTTGTAGAACGTACCCTGCATCCCAGTCCATCACACTGGACGTCAGCTGCCAATCCGCGTCCTTAGGAACAATTCGGGCCATCGGGTCCCCTCGGCGGACCGGCCGATCCTCCGAATCGTGCCAATCCGGATCGCAGACCAACACTCCGTCGACGGCCGCGTGGATTTCAAGGCGTTTCTCCTCGCCATCGAGCCATAGGAGTTGCTGGTCGATACTTTCCTGACGTTTCGACAACTCTTCCAATTCACCCGCGAGCCGTGCCCTCATCAATGTGGCCGAGTCATCGCGGTTGGATATTTCGTTAACCGTAACCTCAACACTGCTTCGCTTCTCTGCGGTGATTCGCTTTTCCGACTCCAATTGCACTCTTTGCAACTGGAGGTCGGGTGATGCGATCCGAGCGATAAGGTCCCCTGCTTGCACAGGTTGTCCATCACGGGCTGAAAATGTTGCAACGAAGCCGTCGGAGGGAGCATAGAGGATTCGCTGGGACTGTGGTTGGAGCGCTCCATCGAGCTCAATCCATAACTCAATCGGTTGGAACAAGGCGACCACTCCCGCCAAGCCGGCGAGCCATTTCCAACGGTGCTTTCCCAGCCATTGGCCCCACGTCCTTGACGGCTTGCTTAGCCAAACTTCGCTGGCGTCCAGGATCCATGGAACGACCGAGTGCAAGACACCCTGATAAGCATCGAATTGCTCGCGTTTACTCCACTCCACAAGGATTAGGCCTAGCGGATGGATCGGTGTTTGTGCAGAGTTCGCACCAACCTCAGGTCGATTAGAGTCGATTGAGCTCGGGCGAAGAGTCCGCGTCGATTCGGATAAAAAAACAGGGATTGCAATGGTGCTTCCCATCCCCGATTTCTCGGAGAAATCGTTGAGGAAATTGGTCCTCTCTTCCTCCGACCTCGAGTTCAAAACCTTCGAAGCGAGATCTAACCAAGGTTGGACAGCATCCCGAGATGGCGGCGAAACTGCAGCTCCACTCATGGCTACGAATTCTGCGTTGGTTCGACAAGCATCATCAGGGGCACTGCCATCATCAGGAACGCTGCCATCATCGGGGCCGCTGCGAAGCATTTTCGGTGGGATAGTCCTCAACAATACCGCATGCTCTGCGTCGACCAAGCAACGCAATCCCTCCATAAGATGACTGCCGGCTTCCTGGATGGAGGAGGATGCATGAGCCCGTTTTAGGATGGCGCGGACTTGCGAAACGAGCGACGATCCACTCGACTCGTTCTTGCCCTCGATTGCAGGTAGGCTCTGCATTTGCGTTCCTTGAGTGATTGGGTTCCTTGCCCCATGAGAGAGCCTGAGTATACCTGCCCACCCATGCATCGTGAACCTCCAGTCCTTCCGTCAATCCTCAATGCAGCTATTTGCCTGCGTTACCTCCGCTTTTTTCCATGTCCAGCCAACCCCCTCTACTGCCCATCCACCCCATCTTTCAAATGCAGCCCGACACCTATCAAGATTCTTTAAGCCGAGGCTGCCATTAAGTGGTTGCTGCATGAATTGCTTCATCCATTACGGCGTTGAAATCCGAAGAAGATTTACGAATCACTTCAACTTGGAATAATTGCATGCAATTCCAAGAACTGTAAACGGTTTGAGAGGAGGGGATAATGCGACGATGGCGGTGGTTGGTCGCTGCGCTTGCGCTCTCTCCCCATACGATGCTCGGCTGCGCTACACACCGAGAGAGTAAGCCTATCAAGTTTGCGGACTGCGCCCCGGAAACACGGGAGCCGACTCCTGACGTTGCTCAACTTCGGATGTCAGAACCCGCCTTCGAATTATGCAGCACCCCCGATGCCGACCTGGGCATCTCACCGATGGCGATCGATTTGAGCAAGATGTCACCGGATGACTTCTTCTCACTGCGTCTTGAGGACGCGATCCAAATGGCGTTGGCCAACTCCCGGATCATGAGGGATTTGGGGGGAACGGTCCTTCGAACACCCAATGCAGTGAATACCGTCAATGATCCGGCGGCCGTATTCACCGACCCTCGGTTTGGGGAAGAAGCCGCGTTGTCCGAATTCGATGCAACGCTCTCCGCATCGGCTTTTTTCGAAAACAATGATCGTCGACTGAACAACCGCTTTTTTGGCAACCAAGGGATCTTTCAGCAGGATCTGCATAACTACGGAAATGCCTTGACCAAACGCTCCGCTACCGGTGCGCAATTCATCGCTCGCAAGAGTTCCGTCTACGACAGCAACAACCAATTATCCAACGCCATCGGTCCAACGAGTTGGGAAGAGATTGTTGAGTCCGAGATCCGTCAGCCGTTGATGCAAGGTGCAGGGACTCGCTTCAACCGAATAGCAGGTCCAGGAGCCAAGCCCGGTCAGATCAATGGTGTGCTCGTCGCCCGGGTTCGGACGGACATCAGTCTGGCCGAATTTTCTCGAGCCGTGAGAGACTTGGTGGCGGATGTCGAAAACGCCTATTGGGATCTCTTTTACGCGTATCGAGATCTCGAAGCCAAGATCGATGCTCGTGACATCGCGCTTCTCACCGCCCGCAAGCTGGAATCGCAAACGGCAACGCAGGGAGTCGCCGATGCAGCGCAAGCCAAAGAGCAGTACTATCGGTTCGAATCCGAAGTGATCGATGCCATCCATGGCCGAGTGCTCGATGGGACACGCACCAATAACGGCAGTTCCGGAGGTAGCTTTCGAAGCATCGGTGGACTTCGATTGTGCGAACGAAGACTTCGGTTGATCATCGGCTTCCCAATCACCGACGGAAAGATACTCCGTCCGAGCGATGAACCAGCCCAATCGCCAATTGCGTACGACTGGTACTTTTCGAGCAGCGAAGCGCTCTCCGCCCGAGAGGAAATCCGTCGCCAGCGATGGGTCGTCAAGCAGCGGGAACTCGAACTGATCGCGAATCGAAATTTCCTCAAGCCTCAACTCGACGTTGTTGGACGGTATCGTTTTCGAGGTTTCGGGAAGGACTTGATCAATTACTCTGGCCAGTCCAATGCCATCGAGAATCTTCTCGATGGAGACTACCAGGAGTGGCAAGCTGGTATCGAGTATGCGATGCCAATCGGCTTTCGCAAAGCGCATGCCGCAGTCCGGTTCTCCCAACTCACGCTTCATCGTGAAACGGATATTCTAAAAGAACAGGAAAGAACGGTTCTGTTCGGTTTGAGCAATGCGATGAACGAAATGCAGCGTGCCTACGACACGATGCAGCTTCAAGAAAAACGACTCGAGGAGATCCTTCGCCAATTGCAAAGCTTGCAAGCCAAATGGGAATCGGGCCAAGACCCTGCGTTGGACGTTTTGCTCGAAACCCACCGTCGATTATTGGATGCCCGCGTACGCTACCATCAAACTCGTATCGAATACGCGTTGGCAATTCGAAACGTGCACTTCGAAAAAGGAACATTGCTCGATTACTGCAAGGTTTCCTTGAGCGAGTCGCTGTCAGATCCAAAAGCCTATGAAGATGCGGCCATTCGCGCCGAAAATCGCGGCAAACCTTGGTAACCTTGGATCGCTTACCCAGGCATCCCCATAACGGTCGCGACACGCCCGTCGACCATGAACTCGGTCCCGGGCTGAAAGTGACTTCGTCGCAGCATCCCTAATGCCATCGAATCACCCTCTGGCATTGAAGCCATCGATGTGATGGAACCGACTTCTTTTCCCTCGAGAACCATTGCATAGGGAAGTGGCAATCGATCGCTCCCTTGGATCCGCAGTTTCACCAACTTCTTCTGGACCTGCCCCAACGCATCGAGGCGAGCGACGGTTTCCTGTCCCAGGTAGCATCCCTTCTTGAAGGAAATGGTTCGTTTGTCGATCGACAATTCCTGAGGCAGATTCTTGTCATCAAAATCGATACCTGCCCATGGCCAGAAGGCTTCGATTCGTTGCAACTCCCATCCGGATCGATGCGCCGTATCGCTCGAAAAGAGCGATTGCAAACCTGTCGACAAACTTGGCGAAGCAGCGGGAGTCGGGAGGATCGCGAGCAGACTTTCTGCCCCGATCCACGGCGCATGCAGGCACCGGATTGTTGCACCCTCGCAGGTGTACTCGACGCAGGAATGAGTCGGCAATGGATCTGAAAAACCCGCGAGAATATGCGTTGCAGAGGTAGCATCCGAGAAAAGCACGGCGGTGAACTCAGCGCTTCGGTCCGCTATGACTGCATCCTCACGAATGATGTAACGATCAAAATGGGGAATCAATCGCTCTGCCTGTCCAGGTGCAGAAACGAACCAGAGCGAGTCTTTCCAACCGCAGACAACGCCGTGGCTGAGCGTCCTTCCTTTGACATCGAGAACAAAAGTCTCTGCTGTCTGCCCTTCGGCGAGCGTCCGAAGATCCTGCGTGCAGAGATTGTTGGCGATCTTGTTCCTATCCGCACCGCGTATCTCAATGATGGTCAATCCACCGATGGCGTATCCTGTCGACATAGTATCTCGATTCCTTGATAGCTCATCGATTTGCGGTGGTACGCATTACGAGAAGGCGACTAAACATTGAACAGGAAGTGGCAAATGTCTCCATCCTGCATGATGTACGACTTTCCTTCGGTGCGCATCCGACCGTTGGCGCGAATCTCTTTTTCCGAGCCGAACTGTTCGAGATCTGCCAAGGAGTATGTTTCGCAGCGGATGAATCCTCGCTCGAAGTCGGTATGGATAACGCCGGCAGCTTGGGGAGCCGTCGCACCGACGGGGATCGTCCAGGCTCGGATTTCTTTTTCGCCCGCGGTAAAGTAACTATGCAGGCCGAGAGTCCGATAGGCTTCTCGAGCGACGACTTGAAGGGCTGGTTCCTGCAGTCCGACGGCGGCGAGCATTTCGCTTCGGTCCGGTTCATCGAGTTCCGCAATTTCCGCTTCGAGTTTTGCGCACACAGGGACTACGAGTGCACCACTCTTTGCTGCTGCTTCACGAACCTTCGTGACAATCGGGCCTTTGCCTTGCAAATCGGTTTCATCCACATTAGCGATGTAAAGGATGGGTTTGGCTGTCATCAGTCCGAAGCTCGAGATCGCCTTTGCCTCTGCTTCCTCGAGCTGCAGCAATCTTAAGGGAAGCTCTTTATTCAGATGCTCCATGCATTTCTGAATCGCGATCGAACGCAGCTTGGCTTCTTTATCGCCCGTTTTCGCGGCTCGTTCCGCTTTTGGGAGCGCCACTTCCAGGCTCTGGATGTCTGAAAACATCAGTTCCATTTCGATGGTTTCCATGTCCGCAACCGGATCGACTTTGCCCGCGACGTGAATGACGTCTGGATCTTCAAAGCAGCGAACAACTTGCAAAATCGCATCGACTTCTCGGATGTGGCTGAGAAATTTATTCCCCAACCCTTGGCCTTCGCTAGCCCCTTTCACGATCCCAGCGATGTCTACCAACTTGAACATCGCAGGAATGATTTTCTGGGTCTTGATGAAGTCCTCGATCCGGCTCAATCGTTTGTCCGGGATGCTGACGATCCCTTCGTTAGGCTCAATCGTGCAGAACGGATAGTTGGCAGCTTGGGCCCCTTGCGACCCGGTGAGGGCGTTGAACAAAGTGCTTTTGCCGACATTAGGTAGGCCGACGATTCCTGCTTCCATGGTAATTGATTCCTAGCTTTCGTGACGCAACAGAGGGAAGAGGATCACATCGCGGATGCTTCGAGAATTGGTCAGCAGCATCACCAAGCGATCGATGCCGATTCCGAGACCACCGGCGGGTGGCATGCCATGTCGAAGCGCCCGAATGAAGTCGGTGTCCATTTTTGCCATGGAGTCTTCTTCGGCCATCCCGTCCAGTTGTGTTTTGAAAAGATCCTCTTGCAAAATTGGATCGTTCAGTTCGGTATAGGCGTTGGCGAGTTCCATTCCGTGGATAAAAAGCTCGAACCGTTCCGCGATATTTGGATTGCTGCGACTTCGCTTGGTCAGCGGGCATAGCGATGCGGGATAGTCGGTGACGAAGATCGGTCCGATCAAGGCATCTTCGACCTTTTCTTCGAAGACTTCACTCACGACGACATCGGGATGCTTCCCATCTGGATGCAGTCCGATCTTGCGAGCTAGTTTTACGATTCCTTCGTGATCGCTGATTTTGAGCCCTGTGTGCTCTTCGAAAAGTTCCGTATAGGTACGTCGCGCGAAGGGAGGCGTAAAGTCGATCGGCAGGTCCCCCCACATCAACTGGAAGCCTTGACCGGTTGCTTGAATAGCCTCGACGATGATTTGCTGGGTCAGATCCATCATCGTACGATAATCAGCGTAAGCCCAATACAGCTCGATCATCGTAAACTCGGGATTATGCTTTGGGCTGATCCCTTCATTGCGGTAAACGCGTCCCATTTCATAGACACGTTCAACGCCACCCACGAGCAGCCTCTTCAAGTGCAACTCGAGCGCGATCCGCAGGAACAGCTTCATGTCGAGCGCATTATGATGCGTCGAGAATGGCTTAGCTGCTGCACCACCTGCGATGGTGTGCAACGTAGGACCTTCCACCTCAACGAACTCGTGCTTGGCCAACGTACTGCGAATTGACTGGATGATCTTGGTCCGCTTCAAGAACGTTTGGAGCGAGTCCGGATTGTAGGTCAGATCGAGGTACCTCATCCGCTGGCGCAGTTCGGGGTCTTGGAGGCCAGCGTGCTTCTCTGGGGGTGGCTCGAGCGTTTTGGTCATGAAGTGCAGTTTCTGCGCGAAGACCGTCAGTTCGCCCGTGTTGGTTCTGCCCAGTCGACCATCCACTCCTATCAAATCCCCGAAATCCAACGACTTAGTCAGTTCAAAATCCTCGTCGGGCAAGTGCCCTTTGGGAATCATGATTTGAATGTCACCGGTGAGGTCCCGAATGTTGAGGAAGACCAACTTTCCGGCGGTACGCATCAAAATAATACGTCCAGCAACTCGGATATTTGGGCCAACTTCTTCTCCCGGACCGTGGCTAGCTTTCCAGGCCTTGTAATCGATTGCCTCTGGCCCGCCAAAGTCGGGGAGCGGAATCGTGGTCCCGTCTTCTTTTTGGAACTGTATCTGAGGGATTAGGGTATGGGCTACTCGTATGAACGAGCGATCGTCGAACCGGTGCCCCCATGGGTCGCGCCCGGAAGCTTCGATTTTCTTGAGTTTTTCAAGCCTCGCCGCTTGGTGTACGCCTAGTTCGGAGTTGTCGAGTGGCTGAGAATCGGACATCTTGTTTGGATTGTGGATAGAGAAATTGGTCGGATCCGGATCGGAGAATGCCGGGTACGCGGATGGCCAGGGTGGCAGATTGTAAGTGATAACGCCGGAAAACCAAGCGTTGATCAGGCCCCCGGTCACAGGATCCTGGAACCTTGAATAGCGTTAAAGATCAGGAAACGAAGCATTATGGACTTGTTCGCTCAGGCTGAAGAAGCCAATCGAGACCGGGCGCTGCCGCTGGCGGCTCGGCTGCGTCCACGCACTCTTTCCGAGATGGTGGGGCAACAGCACATTTTAGGGGAGGGGAAACTCCTCCGCCGGCTGGTCGCTGCTGGACGCATCCAGTCCATTCTTTTTTACGGGCCTCCGGGGACTGGCAAGACGACGTTGGCCAGACTCTTCGCCTCGGAAACCAAAGCGGCATTTCGGCAAATCAATGCCGTCACGAGTGGCATCAAGGAACTTCGCGAGGCTTTGGACTGGGCCCGCGACGAAGTATCTGTCAGTGGTGCTCGACCTATCCTTTTTATCGACGAAATACACAGGTTCAATCGCTCGCAGCAAGACGCATTGCTGCCCGATGTCGAGTCGGGAACCATCGCATTGGTGGGTGCTACGACCAGCAACCCTTTTTTCTCGGTCAACGGTGCCCTCCTGAGTCGATCCCAAATCTTCGAGCTCAACCCGCTCGGGGAGGATGATCTAGTGCAACTTCTTGATCGCGCCATCCACGACCAGCATCTAGGATTTGGCAGATTTCAAATTCAAGCATCCCAGGAGGCACTGAGCTACTGCGCTCGCATCGCGGAAGGGGATGCGCGACGTGCGCTCAACGCGTTGGAAGTCGCAGTGCTATCGACCATGCAATTCCCGCTTTCGATCACTGTCGAATTGATGCAAGAGAGCATGCAGAAAAAGATCTTGCAATTCGACCCTGCTGGAGACGGGCATTACGACATGGCGAGCGCTCTGATCAAAAGCCTTCGAGGATCGGATGCAGACGCGGCTTTGTATTGGTTGGCGAGGGCCATCGAAAGCGGCGAAGAGATCCGCTTCTTAACTCGCCGTTTGGTGATCTTCGCAAGCGAGGATATCGGCAATGCAGACCCGCACGCGTTACCACTTGCCATTGCAACCATGCAAGCATGCGAATTTATTGGACTACCGGAATGCCAATTGAATCTCTCGCAAGCCGTGATCTATTTATCGCTGGCACCGAAAAGTAACTCCGCCACTACCGCCATCATGAACGCCAGAAAAGAAGTGCGCGAGGGCTCGATCATCCCAGTACCCGTCCATCTGCGCGATGGTCATTATTCCGGTTCGAAATCGATCGGCCACGGAGTGGGTTATCAATACTCGCATGACGCCCCGGACGGGATCGCTTCCCAAGACTACCTCGGCGTAGAGCGACAATTCTATGAACCGGTAGAGCGCGGTGCGGAAGCGGAGATGGCACAGCGGTACCGTTGCATCAAGGAATTGCTCAAAGGCCCAAAAGATTCGTGACCGCGGTGGCAGACGATCGATCGGGGGGTTTTCCCCGCGGCTGCCCAGTGCTGGGGATACTACGCTAAAACGATTCGTTTTGATTGGGAAAGCCACCCGATTTGACTTGCGCTTGGTATTCCTTGACCGCATCCGTCGCCATGGTCCTCAGATCGGCTAACTTGCGGACGAATTTGGGAATATAGCCACTGTTCCAACCCAGCAGATCGTTGGTCACCAAGACTTGGCCATCGCAGTACGGCCCAGCACCGATTCCTAGGGTTGGGACGGTCAGTTTGCTGGTCGCCTCGCGAGCCAGTTCCGCGGGTACGCATTCCATAAGTACCGCAAAACAACCTGCATCCTGAGCAGCGAACGCGTCTCGCATCAATCGTTCGGAGTCTTTCTGGACACGGTAACCACCGAGAGCATGCACACTTTGAGGACGAAGACCAATGTGAGCGATCGTAGGTATACCCGCATCTACCATCGCCGCGATCGCTTGGGCCTGTTGATGCCCCCCCTCCATCTTCACTGCGTGGCATTGGGTCTCTTTCATGACCCGCGCCGCCGACTCCACCGTGTGCGAGATGCTGATCTGTCCAACAGGAAATGGAAGATCCACAATCACCATCGCCCTCGACGCCGCCCGTGCTACCATCTCACCATGATAAATCATTTGATCGAGCGTCACCGGTATTGTCGTCTTATGGCCTTGGACAACCATGCCGAGGGAGTCACCGACGAGCAAGCAGTCGATGCCCGCCTGATCGAGCAACTGCGCGGTTGGAAAATCGTATGCCGTGAGCATAGTGATACGCTCACCGCGGCGTTTCATCGCCAACAAGGTACGAACGGTGACTGAAACGTCCTGTTCCGCCATAGTGATTTCGATGCTATCTAGTACTGAGTGTAAGTGACTGAGTGTAAGTGACTGAGTGTACGTGTCTGAGCAGTCATTGAGCCTGCCAGTGATCGCAGACGAACTTAGCGTTTTTCCGGTGTCACCTTCGAGGATCCTGGTGGTAGCTTTTGGTCTCGCAGGAAACTCGTTCTCGCTTCTTCAAGATCGCGTAGGACCAATTTTCGGCGGCTTTCTGGCAATGTCTCCCAAGCGAGCTTGTAATACATCTCAACGCTCGCCCAGTGCCCTCGCTGCGTGGCCGAGTGCGCCAGTTCCAAGTAGGACTTGATCGCATCGTAGTCCCGTCGATTAAGTCTAGCTGCCTGCATCGACACCCCATTTCCTGAGATTGTCGGCGAACCGGTCCCATGGCCACTCAGCGCCGCGAGGTAGTCGTAGTCAGGCCTAGTGATACCTCGCTTGGCAGAGGCCGAAATTCGGGAAAAGCCGCCGGGATCATTCTGTTGCAATCTCGGCTTTTCGGGTGTATCGGATGCTTGCGAACGGATCATGCGATCGAGCTCACCCAGGTCGATCACTGTGGTTCGGACATCAAAAGAAGATGCCCCAACGTTTCCACCTTGGGCGACACTCGGTAAGCCGGGTCCTCGCGAAACCGAACCCAATTGTCCTGCCGCCATACCTCCAGCCCCGATCGCCCCACGATCCGGCACCGCTACGGAAGTCGACAAACTAAACATGCTGGAGCTGGGCAGCTGGACCATTTGTGCCCGGACTGTACATGCATGCAGGGAAACAAATAGCACGGACGACAACCCGATCAAGGCGAATCGCGTGGCAATTGGCATCGGAGGATCCTCGAAAAGTTGGGTGAAAGACTCTTCCTAAGTTTAATTCATACCCAAGTTTAATTCATAATCGTCGGTTCGCATGCAGCGAAGTCCCAGGAACCTCGACGCAAAACCCTGGAATCGACCGTTTTCTGAAAATCGACCGTTTTCCAAGAAACTCGAGAAACTACGCACGGACTGGCCCACCACCGCTTGCTCATCTAGTTGCTCACCTCCCGAAAAGCTATTCTTTAGTGTTGCGTCAGGGTTCCTCCCGAGGGCCCTTCGCCGTACGAGTAACGCCCGTACGAGTAACATCGTGTCGGGAATCCCTTCAAAGCGATCCCCGAGGCCGATTCGCAAGGGTCAAACTCACAGGCCCGATGCTCTGACGATCCGTTCCAAAAGTCCTTTCCACGTTCCCTCGAACAAATTTGGAGTACCTTCCTATGGCTATCGCCGAAACCACGATTGCAGCCCCCAAAATCAAGCACACGGAGTGTTTTATCGATGGGCAATGGCGTCCCTCCATCTCTGGCAAGACATTTCAGACGGTGAATCCTGCTACCGAAGAAGTCATCTGTGACGTGGCTGAGGGAGATTCGGCCGATATCGATGCAGCCGTCAAAGCTGCTCGCCATGCATTTGAATCGGGACCATGGAGCAAGATGGACGCGCGGGATCGAGGCAAACTGATGTACCGTCTCGCCGATCTGATCGAGGAAGAGATCGATGAACTGGCTGCTCTCGAGAGCCTGGACAATGGAAAACCTTTCCGAGAAGCTCGCTACGGTGATTTACCGTTGGTGCTCGATTGCTTGCGATACTACGCCGGTTACGCCGACAAGATCCACGGCTCGACCATTCCCGTTCGAGGCAATTTCTTCACCTACACGCGTCGCGAGGCAGTCGGTGTTGCAGGGCAAATCATCCCATGGAATTTCCCCATGCTCATGGTGGCTTGGAAATGGGGCCCTGCACTGGCCGCCGGCTGCACCATCGTGATGAAACCCGCCGAGCAAACTCCATTGAGCTGTTTGCGTCTGGCGCAATTAGCCAACGAGGCGGGTATTCCCGATGGAGTTATCAACGTAGTGCCTGGCTATGGCCCAACCGCCGGAGCCTCTTTGGTCAAGCATCCCGGCGTGGATAAGATCGCGTTCACCGGTGAGCATCGCACGGCACAGATCATCATGCGAGACGCTTCGGAATCCCTCAAGCGATTGACGTTTGAACTTGGGGGAAAGAGTCCTAACGTGGTGATGGCAGATGCGGATCTCGATAAAGCCGCACAGGGAGCCTACATCGGATTGTTCTTGAACCAAGGTCAATGCTGCTGCGCGGGGAGTCGCGTTTTCGTCGAGAAAAAAGTCCACGCCGAGTTCGTCGATAAAATCCAGCGTTTGGCAAAGAATCGCCGCGTCGGGAACCCGATGTCGCTCGATACCGAACAAGGCCCCCAAGTGGACCAAGCCCAGTTCGATAAGATCATGAGCTACATCGAAAAAGGGAATGCAGAAGGAGCAAAATGCGTGGTTGGTGGCGCCCGATTCGGGGATCGTGGGTACTTCGTTCAGCCAACGGTTTTCGATGGTGTCAACGATTCCATGTCCATCGCCAAGGAAGAAATCTTCGGACCGGTGATGTCCGTGCTCACCTTCGATGACTGGGAGGATCTCG
>Ga0114972_10001825_pt1 | contig 15876 bp, 15 predicted proteins | sample M_140807_EF_Meta_FD_87354 | JGI IMG/M metagenome (GOLD analysis project Ga0114972, IMG submission 87354) | Freshwater microbial communities from Lake Montjoie, Canada to study carbon cycling - M_140807_EF_MetaG | ecosystem: Environmental > Aquatic > Freshwater > Lake | place: Lake Montjoie... | reverse complement strand
TTAACGCCCTTTGGGCGTTATACAATAAAAATATTACTGATTCCATGTAAATTTTTATTCAGTTCCCTTCGGGAACTAAACAATAAAAATATTACTGATTCCATGTAAATTTTTATTCAGTTCCCTTCGGGAACTAAACAATAAAAATATTACTGTCCTTCTCTATCAAATCATCTATCACCGCATTTTCTTCCAATTTCATAATCACATCTGTTTCATTCAATCCTTGTTCAATACTTGATACATTTAATTCAGTATTCTCTAAAATATCATTATCCATCATTAATTGACAATATCCTGTACCACCATTAATCATTCTACCAATAATAATTCGTGATGATACACTTTTTAATTTATCTGTTTCATTAAATGCCGCTGCATTCAAAAATTGTTCCATTGTCTTTTCAAATGATGCACGTGACAAAGGATCTGTATCTTGTCTGTTAATACCATGACGATCAATTGAAATTAATCCACCTGCATGTGTCATAACATCAATTAGTAATGCAATATGATGATAGTTTACATTTGTAATTAATTCTGAAATTTCATTAATCAATGCATTTCTTACCGCCTCTACTCCAAAGTTTGCATATATTGAATACATATCATTTGTAATTGTTCTAACATGATTAATACCTTTAATACCTCTAATTCCTGACATGTTAATACCATCTGTTTGTAATATATATTGATCTTGATTTTCTATTTCACCATTTTCTTTAATTTCAAATTGTGATTGAGATATTACATCAATTCCACTTACACCATCTAATCCTTTCAAATTAAAATAGGATAAAATATAATCTTGAATTTCAATCATTTTATTAATATCATAATTATTCATTTCAAATCTAATATGAATTACTGCATTTGGATCATTTTCATTACTAGATACAATTGCACAACATACTATTCTATTAAAGATATCCTTCTCCATTTTACTAATATTTTTAGTATTGTTTAATTTATCTCTCCAGAATTTTACAAAATTCATTTTAATTTCTGTTAATCTTAATTTCTTTGCATACAACATTTCTCTATTTATTGTAAATCTAAACATCCATGGTAATTTCTTTAATTCTAATTTTACATCATAAATTTGTAATGCAGTTTTTGCATCTATTTTATCCATTGCAATATATCCATTTTGAATATTAGGATCATAACCGATATCACTTTTGATTACAATATCTCTTAATGTTAAATAACCAATATATGATGCAATTTTATATGCACTTTCTTTGTCATACTTGTATTCGTCTTCAAGATAAATTGTTAAAATTGGTGTTTTAATATTTTTAGTACATCTTAGAATTTCGTTCATACGTGTTACACCTTGAGTACCCTTCTTTACAGCACCCGCTGAGTGCTTAGTGTTTAAGTTTAATTGGGTAGTTCTTTCTCCCATACTTTGTGCACCTAAAATACCAACCATTTCACCGGGATCTACAATCGCTTTGTTAAATGCAGATATAATTTCTTTCTTAACTTTTTCTAATGTTTTCTTTGTAAATTTATAATCTAATATGCATCTTCTAGGTGATAAGTATTCATATACAGAAATCATAAACAGATATTTATTTACATCTTCTATTTCTTTTCTTAATTTGTGAGATTCCTTTTTTCTTTCTACATCTAACATACAAAATAATTTGGTGTTTTCAGATAACATAATTTCTTCTATCGTTTCCATAATATCAGTAATTTCCAAATCAGACTTTGTTTCTTTCATATCTTTATTACTATTGATAATACGGAATAAATTTACTGGTAACATAAACTTATCTTGGAATGTTACATAATTTGATTTACATTTTACAACAATTTTACGTAATTCATCTCGAAATTCAATTAATTGCTTGTAATATTCTTCATTTAATTTATTATTATCACCTTTGGATTTTTTAAACATACTTGTTAATTCTGATTTACTAAATACATGCGTACTTCTTACTTTTTCATTATCTAAATTGATTAAATTGATTTTTACTTCTTTTTGTTTTACTTGATCTAAATTACTTCCACCATAGAAATATTGTAGAATTTGATTATTGGCACTGCGAACTAAACCATCATATGTGATCATTACATCCTCCATACCCTTGATTAGTTTTCTTTGCACGTATCCGGTGTCTGCAGTATCTACAACATGTAATCCATTCGCTAATCCAAAATTCAATGTACTAGGAATTGTTAAATCATATACTTTAGGATATAGTGCAACATCAATTTTGTTAATTTCAATAATTTCATCAAGTATTACATCATTTTGTGATGAATAAGATGAACTAAATGTATGTGTAATATTTTGTAACATAATAATTACATCTTTAATTTGAGTATCTATTATATTATTTATATTAATATTACTTAAAAATGTTAGTATTGTTTGTTGATCACTACTTAATAATTCTAAACATGATTCTAATTTAAGATTTAAATAATCTATTTCATTCAAATTAATTAATTTAATTTCATTTGGAAGTTTTGGTAATTTCATAGTAACTGGAACAAAATGACCAGGTTTTACATCTGGTGTTGCTGTATGTAAAAATTGTTTCTTATCATGATTATAAATTAGTAATGCTTTTGATTCTGTAACAATTACTTTTTTTCCACTCTTAGTTTTAATTTCATATAATTCTTTTCCGGGTAAATGTCTTGTAATTGCAGTTATTTCACCCCATGTTACATTACCATCTGCATCGGTTGTAGGAATATACATTTTTTTATCAAGTTCTAAATATTCCATTTCACGTTCTTCAAAATGTTGTACTTTTTCTTTATTCATATCTAATATATTATCAATCCAATCACCTATCATAACGTATTTACTTTTATCATCATATATTATAATTGGAGTATCACCTGTTACTGATTTGATAGCTGTATCAATTAAACCATCACGGCCCGCCATTTGGTGAAAGAAAAATTCAGTAGGACGAAGACCTTTAATATAAGAACTGGAAATAAAACCACGCGCGGTCGGCGTGTCATCAAATTGATGAAAATGAGGTAAAGTTCTGTTATTCACTTTCTTTGCAATTCTTTTATTGTTCATATTCGTTTGTCCTACTAAACTGGATACACTACCTAATTGTTCTAATTTACCTTTAGCACCTGAATCAACCATGACAAAGAAATTATTACTAGAATTAATAGAATCCATAACAATTTTACCCATATTACCTGCATGTGCTGACAACATAGTACCCACGTTATCTTCAAAAATACTTTCATCTAATAATCCAGGATGATTTTCTTGTTCTGTAATTAAATGCTTAATCTCTATCATTAATTTATTTGTTTTATCTTTGATGTCAGATAAGATCTTATTATCTACAATACAATCTTTCAATCCAACTGAAAATCCTTTCTTGTGTAACCATGATAAAATTACTTTTTGCAAATTATCAATAAAATCTCTGGTTTTTTCACCACCATATTGATCATAAATTGTACCTAAAAATCCATTGGCATTATTCAAAATACCTTGATTAACTTTACCAGATTTGTATTCACCATTCTCTACATTAATTTTTCCTGTTGTCAAATTAATATTAGGAATTAAATAACTCATTAGTTCATAAGTACTAGAAGGAGATTTTTCTACATTGGTAATATCAATGTTTAATGTGTTCATTAATGTTTTCATTACGCGATTCCATGTTAGTTTTTGATCTGATTCTGTAAATAAGTAACTACCTAAAACACCATCTTGACGTAATTCAATAATAGGTTCTGTATTTCTGGGTGAAATAATTAAATTTGTTACATTCGCTAACATTGATAATTCTACTACGGATTGGATAGTTTGTGGAACGAAGATATTCATTTCATCGCCATCAAAATCAGCATTATATGGTTTGCACGCAGATGGATTCATTCTAAATGTAGAAAATTTATTATTCATTGTTACTACTACACGATGTCCCATCATACTTAGTTTGTGCAAACTAGGTTGACGATTAAATAATACATAATCACCATCAATTAAATGTCTTTCTACTACATCTCCATATTGTAATTTAATTGGGCGACTTCTATAACGAACATCATACACTACACCATTTTTCTTAATAATTTTAATAATTCCTGGATATACATCTCTTCCATTTTTTACTAATTTATTTAAATTTTCATAATTTTCAGGGGTAACTACTTCTGGAAAAGGGATACTCATTGCGATTTTTAACGGAATTCCTACTTCATCAATACCAATAGAAGGATCTGAAGTAATTACTGCGCGACCTGATCCTTCTACACGCTTACCATTCAGATTTTGACGAATCCGTCCTGTTTTTCCTGAAATTCTTTCTGCAATTGATTTGGTAGGACGACCTCCTGTTTTTTGTTGAGACGTTGGTAAATTTATATCTTCATTATTATAATATGTACCAATATGATACTGTAAATTACGAATGTAATCTTCACTATATTTAACATCTTCTCCAGTATTTGTTGACGATTCTTTATCCAAAATTTTTCTCACTTTAATATTACTTTTTACAATATCCGCTAATTTATGCGTCAATGTATCTTCAAATGCAGTTGTAGATAAAAAATCTCTTTTTGCAGGTGGACGAATTGCAATTGGTGGAATTGGAAAATTAATAATAATCATATCTTCAGGACGCGCCTTTGCTGTATCAAATCCCATAATCTGATAATCCAAATCTGAAATATTCTTCATAATATTATAAATAATTTTGGGTTTTAATACTTCAATTACTCGCTTTTTTCCAGTATCACCACCACCTTCTTCTTCGGTTACTCCTGTTAATTCTGTTTCCGCTTGTAATTGAATAATTCCTGAAGTTGCTGATAATTTTTTGGTAATGATTGGTACTGGTGATCCACACGCGTAATCTTGTCTTTGACAATATTTAATACCTGATGTTAATTTTCTAATTTCTGCAAATCTTACTTTACCATATTTATTACGAATAACTGTATTAATTTCATCAATTGATTTATTAATTAATAGTTTTGAACATCTAATGCAAACACATCCCAAAATATTTTTAATTGTTCCTAAAAATCCGAGGTGATATACTGGTTCTGCTAATTCTGTATGTCCAAAATGCCCAGGACAATTTTTATATTCCATGCCACATGTGGCGCATAAAATTGTACTATCTGCTGTTCCTAATCTAGGATCAACTAAACCACCTCTTTTAGGTTCCATTAAATCATAAGTTTCTGCAATATTAATTCCATATGTATCATTGATGGCAGATGCTCGTTTAATTTCACCATTTCCATATAACGTAAATTCTATACGATCTATGTTTGTGATTTCATCAAATCTTTCTGTCATACTATTCTTTTGTTTTATTTATACTCGTTATACTTTTAAATAAAAGTAAATATTTTATTTATCAATTTTATATATTTATTTTTTTATATCTTTCTTAGAAAATTGATAAAAACAATATAAAAGAATTAAGATACTTATTATAATAAGAAATGACTACATTAGCAAAAAAACAGGCAGAAGTAGTAGATTCTTCTAAATATCAATTTAATACTCCCTGGCATTTATGGTATCATCATGAATTAGATAATTGGAAAACTACTGGATATCGTAATATTTTTACAATAAATACGATTAAAGATTTTTGGGATTTACATAGTAACTTTGAATATATAGGAGGTATTAATAATCAAAATTTTTTCTTAATGAGAGATGGTATAAATCCAATATGGGAAGATCCTAAAAATAGAAATGGTGGATGTTGGTCAATTAAATTAACAGAGACGTCAAGAAATTTTATGATTTGGCAAAAACTTGCGATTCGAATTTTAGGAGAAAATATGTTTAAAGATCCTAAATTAGATGAACAAAAAATTATTACTGGATTATCAATCAATTTAAGAAATTCGAATACAACGATTATTAAAATTTGGAATAGTGATACAAAATATAATTCAATTAAATTATTACAAGATGATATAACTAAAGAATTTGGTTATAATATTATTTATAAAAAGAATAATATTGAATATTAAAAATATTGAATATTAAAAATATTGAATATTTTTATTTTTTTACAGGAAATATATAATTATATATTCCACCAAAGAATCCGTCAGTGGGTGCATTTTTTACATCCTCAATTGCTTTCATTTGCTCCTGAACTGATTTTGCAAAATCATTAGATGGTTGAAATAGAGATGGTTTTGAAAATGATGATCCTGGTAGAGAATAATAAAATTTACCTTTACCATTCATATATGCTGCTTTACCAGTAAAACCACTCCATGTATCAGTATCAAAAATTATCTTATCAGAATCTACTTTTCCTGCTAAAATATATCCATCTTTATCTAAAGAACCATCTTTTAATTTTGTTTTTTTATTATCTGTATAATAATAACTATCTAGAAAATTGTATTTAAGTGCAATATTTGGATCATCTAAACCTGTTACTTTTATACGATATGATTTTTCAGTATCTCCTATTGTTAATGCGGTTGGTTTAGCATTAATATCTTTATTTGCCCATGTTGTAAATAAATTTGATTTTAGTTTTAATTTTAGTTGATCTGTTATTATTAATTTACCATCTTTACCTACGACAGTCATATCTTTATTATAATTATAATAATTTAATGTTGGATCTCCATCAGGGCATGTACATGGGTTCTCTGGATCACCTGTACTTAATGCGACTATATCTTTGTCTATTGGAGTTGGTGTACCTTTATCATCTTTAAGAGCTCCACCAGAGACATCACATCCATGTAATTTTGCTTTGGGATCTCCTTTGACAGAAGTTAATTTACTATCACCGCCTATCCATTTATATTTTTTATATGGATTATCTTTTAAATTTACAGATGTTTTATCTTCTGCTTCCCATAATTTAGTATTTGTAAAATCTTGTCCTTCATCTGGGTCTGTAACATAACTATATCCTTCTTTTTGAAGTTTAGTTAAACAACAACATTTAGGTATAAATCCCATAAATTTTTTTGCTGCATCTTCATTTGCTTTCCTCATTGCAATTGTCTGTGCACCACCTTTTTTACTTGAATCAGGTTTACATTTATCTTTAAAATTTTTATCTTTGTCTACACCTGGACATTCACAAGGATTACATTTTATTGCTGCATTACATAAAATTTGTATTTCTGAACGCATACTTGTTTTAAAATCAACTATATTATTTTTATATGATTCCATATCCTCTGGATATAAAGGTTCACTACCTCCTACACCATTTTTAAACATTAATGTATCCTGTGTTAATTGATAGAATTTTTTCAAAAAACCTGGTCCACTAACAGTATATATATCTACGAATCCCTGAACACCTAAAACTGGAGCACCTGTCCATAAAAGAGCACGTTCTGCTGACACATATGCAAAATACAATAATATTATAAATACAACAAGTATCACCCATTGAATTATTGGATGACCTAATGTATAACTATATAATTTATCATTACTTATCATATTTTTTATATCTGATGATGAACCACCTCTCATAATAATTTGAGGATTTGGTATATGAATATATATTAATATTAATACTAATAAAACTAATACTAATATTGAATAATTTGTTAATGAATTACTATTTTTCATAATTTAATTTTTGAAAAAAACTTATCAAATAATTATATATTTATTGTTCTATATAATTATTTATCTATTTTAATTATTTAACGATATTATATACGATTTGTCACTATTTAATACTTTAATTATCATATTACAGTAACTTATAATTTAACTTGTGGTACACCTTCACATAGTTTTTTATTACCATCTATTTCGTCTTTTGTTAAATAAGAATTATTTGGACCATAATCTCCAACACCACAGCATGAACATGGTGCAAACATATTACAAAATAATTTTGTATATGGTTCATAATCAATTCCAAGTGCTTTTACAAATAATGAATATTCTTGTGCTTCTGGTTCTAATGGTTTATAAACCTTATTTTTAATTTCTACGGTTCTTTTTCCAAATGCAGTTAAAAATGCTTTTCCTGATTCATAAAATGAAACCTTTGTTACTAAATGGGATTGATATCCATAATATATATTAAATATTATCAAAAATACAAAAAGAAAATATACTAAATATCTCATTTGAAATAAAAATGGTGTTCCAGGTGGATATCTAGCAGCACCACCAAATTGTCTAAACCCACCACCTCTCATTACAGATGTTCCTGTAAAATCATTCATATTCATAAAACAATACGCTGCAATTACTATAATAATTATTAATATTGGCAATTTATCAATTATTTGTTTCATTAATTTATCATTAAATAATTTCTTATTCATATAATATTTTTTGAAAATTAATTTGATTTTTATTCTGAATAAAGATTTATATCATACCCTCCTGTATAATACATATTATTTCCGCCTACTGTTCTAGAAGATCTTAATTCATCAATTAATGATGTATCAGTATGTCTTAATTCAATTGTTTTATTTATTACATTAATTCCCAATAATTTAAATAATTTATCACCATTTTGAATAATTAGATATATAACTCCTATGCTAATTACAAAACATAAAATATAAAAAAATATATTTATACCTGAAAGTTGAGAACCTACATTTTCATCTTGACGCAATTTTGTTATATCTGTAACAGATCCAGTTGCACTAGATCCAGTTGCACTAGATCCAGCACTAGATGGATCACTCGATGCATTTTCTATTAATGATTTACTATTCAGTGTAAGTGGTTTTAGACTTATAACTCTATTATAAAATGATTCAAATATTGATGGTTCTTTATTATTTTCTTTATTATCTTTTTTTTTACATAACATTGATACTATTAAATTATTTGTATTATTATATATTTTATATTCACTTAATTTTACATCATGATTTATTTTTGGTATTAACTTTATTGTTTTTACTGTTGAATTTAATATTTTTTCATATAATGATTTTTCTTTCATATTATTTGCATATTTTGACTGAACAATATTTTTATAATTTTCATTTATTGATCCAAATTGATCATATATATTATTATATATACATATTATAAATATTATGACAATAATTCCTAATAATATATTTTTATCCATATATTATTATGAGTTAAATAATTGACACATTGATTTTATATCTGTATTATTAATATTATCATTAATAAATTTTACTTTTTCTTCTTTTGACATTGCTCGATAACTATCTAAAAAAATATTAATTTTTTGATTTTTTGACATTAACATACCTCGTGAAAGTAAACCATTTGCTATTATAAATATCATTAACAAAAATCCTAAAATTATACATAAAAATCCAACTGAGCTCATATTATAAATTAATATATTATTTTTCAGTTTCTTTTTTCTTTCTCTTTACTCTCTTCTCTTTTTCTTCTTTCTTTTCATCTTTCTTTTCCTGCGCTTTCTGTTTCCTATTTATCTTTCTAATTTCTTTTTGTTTCTCTTCTATTAAATCTGTATAAAATGAATATCCCTGTAATAAACAATCCGCTAAATCATCTTTTTTTGAATACTCATTTAAAAATAATTTCCATTCTTCTGTTATTAATGATAGTGTTAAATCTATAGATTTTTTCTTACCATCTTTATATGTTAATTTAGTTTTTGTTATATTTTCTTCTTTGATTTCTTCTTTAATTTCTTTACTATCTTCTTTAATATCAGGTAAAAATAATTTATTCTTTCTTCCTGGTGATATTAATTTAATATTATTTACTAATAATATCTTTTCATCAATAATTTTTCTAATTAAAAACCATGCATATAATGTATCTGCAATCGCTTTCATTTTTGGATTTTTAAATGTAGGTTGGTTTTCTATTAGTAAATACACAAAAGGTTCAAATTTCATTAAATCTAGTTTTTCTATTAATTTTACTTTTAATGATTGTGTTTCTAAATCATTAGAATATAATTTTGGTCCATGTTTTTCACACATGTATTTATTTGTTAATTTAACATCTATATTATATTTCGCTTTATCATAACATTTTTCTACATTACAAAAATGTTTTACTCTAAGTTTTTTACAATGATCCATACAATAATATTTTTCTTCATAGTCATAAAATCCATCTTTATCACAAAATGAACACTTTTCTAAAGATAAATTAATAATTCCCCATTGTATAATGGTAAGGTTAATTTTGTGTGTATTTTCATCTTCTACGTACTCAGATAAATTATATGCAAGATGTTTTATACCCACATCCCATGATAAAATACGCGTTGATTGCATATAAATATAGACGTTATATATTTATATATATATATTTCTAATTAAATATTGCTATATCTGGTTTTAGATTTTTTATCAAATTAATTGTTTCACTATCAATGTTTTCACATAAATATATTGTTTTAATATTAAGACTATTATCTTTACCATTATATAATTGTGTTCCACCATATTCTGTAATTAAATTTACATTATATGGATATAAATATGATATTCTATCCAAGATACTTACTATCTCCCAAGATTCATAATTTTTCTGTAATATAAGTAAAGTATTTATTTTTTCATCTTCTAGAAAATTTTGTATTGTTTCTAATTGTTCTGGTTCTGATGTTGCAAACCAATAATTACCTTGATATATCATTTTAATTAATTATTATATTATATAATTAATTAAAATATCAATTTTTTTTTTCAATAATATCTTTGAATCTAAATCTTGGTTCTAATTTGTAATCTTTTATTTTCTCTAAAAACTCTTCTTTCTTTTTTGGATTTGATGGTACTTCCGATACATGTTTTCCTACTGCAAATAATACACATACTTCGTATTTTTTAGTATCTAATTTTAATATTTTTGCAACCGCGTGTTTTTTAAACCCCTCCATTGGACAACTTGCAATTTTTAATTCTGTTGCAGCCGCTAATCCAAATCCTAATGCAAGATACGCTTGTTGTTTTGCCCAACCAATTGTTGTTGGTAAAGAATGTAGATAACCTAATATTGATGGTTTCTTTTCATCACCGTGCGTTTGTTTAATATATTCATTCATTCGCGCGACCAAATCTTTATACACACAAAATACAAATAGTGTATGACATTCTGATACTTGTGCTTGATTATAACACACTGGACGTAATTTTTCTTTTATTTCTTTATCTTGAATTTCATATACATGATATGGTTGCATACCATATGAACTTGGTGCATTTATAATTGCATCTTTAATTGGTTTAATATTTACATAACCTGGTGCAAAATGTTTTTCTGCTCGTCTCCATTTTAAATTATTTAAAAAAGTGTTTTCCATACTTATTTATTATAAATTAAATTTTTAATTTTGCTTGAATCTCAGACATCCATTCAATTGCCATATCTTTAGTACCACCTAAAAAATATTGTGTACCGTCTGTGATATCCCATCCTGCACCTTTCCATGAAGGAATGACAAAATTAGATGGACCTTCTTTATAAACACCAATATTTACAATTTTGAGAATAACTTTATGGGTAAGACCATTTACGACTACAATATAAATACTATTGTTTTGCATTTTGTTAAATATTAAAGATATAATAATATAATAGTTTTTCAATTTTTTATAAACAATTTATAAATTACTATATTAATTCCTTTTTCAATATATAATTGTGTTATATTTGTTTCTATATTTTCAGGAACATTAATATCTGCTAATATACTTTCAATCATATCTAAATGATATAGTTCTTTTATTTGTTCTTCAAGATAATTTTTATGTTTTTCTTTTACTCGCTGTAAAGCTGATTTATAAGTATTATATGCATTAGGATACGCTTCTCCATTTTCTATTATAATATAAACAAAATTCATTGTTAATAATTATATAATATATTAAAAATGAAACAAAGAATTATTATACCGAGTAGTGCCAAATTTAAGAACTCTTCTAAAAGAAGAGTTCTTAAATTTGTTTAGCACAAACGCTACAAGTCAAGCCTTGCTTAATTTAAGAACGGAGTTCTTAAATTAATCACTTGACGGTACAAAATGAATTTATGAAAAAAATGGAATTAGATGCTAATTGGGAAGATGAAACTGAATACATTTGGGCACTGATTCATTATCAACAATATAATTATAAATTTAGATATGTAAAAAAATTTGTTAAACATTCAGATGAAAACTTGTTAAATGCAAAAATAATAATTAATTATTTTTCACATCGATATGGTATTCGTTATGAGGATGGTTTAGAGGTTTTATCTGATTTTGCTGAAAAAATGTTTTATATATTAACGTAAAGTATCAAATTTCAATTCATAATCATATTTATCAACAATATATTATTCTGATAATTTTTCTTTTATACAGTATTTACAGTATATTTTTTATATTATCTAATATATATGTTAAGAAAATACATATTAAATAATAATTTTTCTGGAGGTATAAATCCAGATATAATTCCAATGTGTACTTATTTACAACAATTTAAAGAAAATAGTGATGATAATAGAGGATTTTCAATAAATTTAGCTAATTTATTTTTTATTAAAAGATTAAAAGAAATAAATCTAACATTTATTATTTCAGATTTAGAAAGATGGTCTAATAATATAAAAATGACTAATGACCCAATAAAATCATATAATTTACATATGGATATAATTAGAGAGAAAGTATTTAGAATTAATAATAATAATGAAATATTAATTGATTGGGATAATTTACCTAAAAATTCAGATGCGATTGATATGTTATATTCATTACGAGAATGTATAATAACATTATCTTTATTAACAGTATCAAAAATATTTGAATTATCAAGAGATGGTGATAAAATTAATATTGGAAATTCACCAACTAGAGTAATAAAAAAAACTAACACTAATGCTGTTATTATGGGATCTTTAACATTATTTAGTGATATTGATATATCAATACAATCAAAAAATGCATCTGGATATATTGCAGTTATTGAAGATTTATGGCAAATGCATAGAGACTGGTTTAATAATGAAATATGGAAAGTTGATTTATATGGAGATTTTACACAAATTGGAAATTATTATATGGATACACATTATTTTAATAAAAGTATTATTATAGAAATGTTAATATTAGCAGTTTGTTCATTTATAAAAGTTAATGATATGGCTGAAACAGATACCCAATTATTACAAAAATTAGTAGAATGGTGTATAGATAGTCAAGGATTATATACTACATTTGATAAAATAATGAATTATGCTATAAATAAAATGAAAACAATTGATAAAACTAATCGAGAATTATATTATAATAAATTAGCAGAAGCTGAAAAATTTCAAATAAATATAATAAATAAATTTAAAAAGTGTGAAATGTCTGAAGAATTAAATGATTTATTAGGCGAATGTATTATTAAATTAGGTGATGCAAATTTATACAAAGAAGAAAACTATATATTAACATCAACTGTAATTTATATTGTTAAAATTGAACAAGGACAAGACTTAACAAAAAATAAGTGTAATCCATTATATACATCAGTTGCAAATTGTTCATTAGGGTTATATACATATATTCTAAGTGCAATTGAACAATTAGGTTATATGTTACATAAAAAATATCACAGTAAATTATCATGTTCTTTACCACAAGGTAAATATTTTGGAAGATTTATAAGATCAATTGGTCATGCAAATAATTCAATGGGAATTTTATCTACAATGACTAAAAATCCAAAATATACTAAAACATTCGATGTAATAGCTGAAATAGACCGTCTTAAAAAAACAAGAAGTAAAGAAAAAAATGATGATACAACATGTCCATTTGATTATGATTTATATGATCATGCACTAGAATTATTTGAATAAAATAATGAATAACATGTATATTTATTATATTAACAATATATAATTATATTTTTTATTATAATGATATATTATGATAAAAAAATATATTCTTTGTAGAGGATCAGATACAAAAAAAGAATATTCTAATAATATTCTTAAAATTACTAGATATAATAATGTTGATACTATTTATATAAATTCAGGTCCAGAAAATCTATTAAATATAGATACTAATTTATTAACTGTATCGGGTAATTTAATAATTAGTAATAATGAATTAACAACTAGTGGTACACAAATAAATTTTACTGGTATAAGTGATGCTAGTACGCCACCCCCAGGAATGTTAGATGATGCAAATGTTCCTATTCCAATGGGAGGAATGACTTTTAATTTTTTTGGTACAAATGCAGGTAATAATATGTATTGGAATTCAAATTGCGCTATAACAATTGGAGCAATGCCAGCATATCTAGTAAGTATTTCTCGCAATACAATACCTGCAATATTACTTGGTAATTATGATAGAATATTAAGAAAATTATCATATATAAATACAACTAATTCTTATTTTTCAATTACTACATTATATCCACATTTTTATAATTATTATACTGATAATATAAGTACTGCATCATTTTATACTTGGCGTGTAAGACTTATTAAAGAAAATATTAATTCTAGACGCCAATTTATAGAAGTCTGTGTTGGTCCTGCATCCATACCAACACCTGGTTATTCTTCTGCAATTAGAACATATCCTAGTGGTTTAGATATATTTGGAAATCCACAAGATACAAATGGTTTACCAATTGATCAAACAAAAAATTCACCATTTAATATCACCAACGGAACTTCATTTTTGAATTTATGTGGTTCTACATTTGGTGTAACAAGTCCTCCTGCAAATACTTCTTTTGTATTCTCAAGTGATTCTACTGGTACTAATTGGGTATTTAATAATAATATGTTTGTGAATCTTTAAAATAAATTAACGTGGGTTAACAATAATCAATCTCTTCTTAGTATCATAAAAAAGACTAAATGATTCAAATACTGCACATGATTCTAAATCCATTTGTCCTATTTTATTATTTATAATATTATTTGCTAATATTTTAAATAATATTTTATCATCATCACTAGATTCTATAATACATTTAATATTCCATTCTAAAAATTGATTATACGATAATTTATTATTTATCCCATTGCATTCGTGATGAATCATTCGATCATAATCACGATCACTAAGTGTTATTTGTGTAAAAAGTGTAATACATTGTTCGGTAGTCATTTTATTATTTAATAGTTTTTAGTGTAAAAGAATTAGTTTATCAATTTTTAATTATTTGTGTATAATCTTTTAAATAATATTATTAAAATACTATAATGCAACAATACGGAATAATAGAATTTCATGGAGCGAAACAAATATTAAATATCAATAATACTCAAATATTACTTGATAAAGATCATTTTATACCTGGCGATAAAGTATATTTAGATGAAAATAATAAACCAATTTTATATGAAAGAAAACCCCAAGCGGTTATTGGAATAGTTAAAAGTTTATATCAAGGTGAAGCGTATTTATATTTACTTAATTTTGGTGTTAATTGTAAATATATACCAACGATTTCTAACAATAAATATGTATTAGGTGATCGATTAGTATTATGGTTATACCAAGATGGTAAAATAGATGTTTATTCTAAATATACTTCAAGTGCAAAAGATGATGTAAAATGTCTACTAGATATGTATTCTTTAATTAAAGATAGACCAGTATTTTCTGAACAATTAAAAGAACCACTTTATACTACTAATCAAATTATTAATCATAATAATTTAAATACATTTACAATTGATCCAAAATCATCGGTTGATTTTGACGATGCGATATCTGTAGATGTAGAAAATAATATAATTTATATTCATATTGTTGATATTGCAAATGTTGATTTATTATCATATGGTTCTTCTAGATTAAGAGAAAGATGTTTAACCTTATACTTATCAAATGAACACACCGAACATTTACTAGATGAAATAGATGCTTCTGATAATTTAAGTTTAATTGTAGG
>Ga0114972_10001823_pt1 | contig 15880 bp, 10 predicted proteins | sample M_140807_EF_Meta_FD_87354 | JGI IMG/M metagenome (GOLD analysis project Ga0114972, IMG submission 87354) | Freshwater microbial communities from Lake Montjoie, Canada to study carbon cycling - M_140807_EF_MetaG | ecosystem: Environmental > Aquatic > Freshwater > Lake | place: Lake Montjoie... | reverse complement strand
TGAATACCTTGGCGGATGAACTCTATGCCGACGGCCCGATCTGGATTCCCTTGGCGATAAATTCCTACATCAAGGAAACCGGTGACACTGCCTTGCTCGACGAGGTTTGTCCTTTTCTGGATGAAGGCTCCGGCACCGTGCTCGAGCACATGCTCGCCGCCGCCCGCTTCCTCTACGAAGACCGCGGCGCCCACGGGCTCTGCCGCATCCACGATGGCGACTGGTGCGACACCGCCCACATGCTTGGGAAAAAAGGACACGGCGTCGGCGTGTGGCTCACGATCGCGCTCTACCATGCCCTTGGTGAAATCATGGAACTCGCCCGGTTCGTTAAAAACGCAACGCTGGTTGACGAGATGCGCGAAAAGAGGGAATCCCTCCGCGCCGCTGTGAATGACGGCGGCTGGGATGGCGCCTGGTATCGCATTGCTTTCAACGACGACGGCCGTGCGATCGGCTCAGCCGCCGAGCGGACAGGCAAAATTTTTCTCAACCCGCAATCCTGGGCGGTCATCTCCGGAATCGCCGATTCCGGCCGTGCGCAGCAGTGCCTTCAAGCGATCGACACCGAACTCGACTCGCCCGTGGGGCCGCTCCTGCTCAGCCCCGCCTTCGATACCATGGATCGCACCATAGGCACCATCACGGGATTTTCGCCGGGCACGATCGAGAATGGATCCTGCTACTGCCACGCCGCCGCCTTCAAGATTGTCGCCGACTGCGTGAGCGGTCGCGGTGGGAAAGCCTACGCCACACTTCGGGCCATCATGCCCGGCGGCGATGCCGATCAATCGAATCCGGGAGCGGACTGCCCGCCGTTCGCCTTCACCAATTCCCGCGCCGCGATGTTCCATCCCTATATCGCCGGAAAGTCGCTCGGCCTCTGGGTCACCGGCACTGTCGCTTGGACCTGGGTCGCCTACTCGGAGTGGATTCTCGGGGTTCGCAAGAGTTTTGAGGGTTTGATTATCGACCCTTGCATTCCTGCGCACTGGGCCGGCTATTCCGTCCAGCGCACCTTCCGTGGCTGCAACTACGACATCGAGGTCACCAACCCCGATCATGTCGAGCACGGCGTCGCAAGTATTCTTGTGGACGGACAGAAGTGGACCGGTTCCACATTGCCCATCCAGCCCGGCAAGACCATGAAAGTCCATGTCGTCATGGGCGCGAAAAATTTTGATCAAGCCCGATAAGGCCCCTGCTCAATCAAACCATCAACAACCAACACTTAAAAAACATGCAAACTGCAAAATTGGGCCGCACAGGCCTTGAAGTGAGCCGCATCGGATTCGGAGGACTTTTCGTCGCCTCCTTTGCTGCCGAACTGGAAGAAGCCAAAAAAGCCGTCGCCAGCGCGCTCGACATCGGCATCAACTACATCGACACCGCTCCCGGTTACGGCAACAGCGAGGAAGTTCTCGGCAAGGCGCTCGAGGGAATCCAGAAGCCAGTCATCCTCTCCACCAAGCTGGGTGGTCGTCCGACCCCATTTCTTCCGCAAGACAAAGCCTGCCTCCGCGCCAGCGTAGAGGAGAGCCTTCGCCAGTTGGGCCGCGACTGCATCGACATCCTGATGATCCACGAACCCGACCGCCCCGGCCAATACGACTGGTGGACGAACATGGTGACTATCGAGGGACCTGTGGTGGAAGTCCTCGACGAGTTAAAGGCCGAAGGAAAAATCCGCCACACCGGTCTTGGTGGAACCACGACCACTGAAATGGCGCACCTCTGCCGCAGCGGCAAATTCGATGTGTTGCTCACCGCCTACAACTACAGCCTGCTCTACCGCGAGGCCGCGCTCGAAGTGATCCCGGCTGCAAAAGAAGCGAACATGGGAATCATCGTTGGCTCCCCGCTCCAGCAGGGCGCCCTCTCCCGGCGCTATGATGAGCAGATCGCATCCCCCGAGGCCTACTGGCTCTCGAAGATGCGCCGCGAGCAATTCCAGAAACTCTACGCGTTCGTTGACGAGTGCGGAGTCTCACTGCCTGAACTCGGTATCCGTTTTCTTTTGAGCCATCCGGACATCCACTGCGTGCTCATGGGCGCGAAGTCCGCAGCCGAGGTGCAGCAAAATGCCGCCGCATCCGCAGCTGGTCCGCTGCCTGCCGATATCCTCGCGCGTCTCGATGAGATCGCCGCCATGGTGCCTTACCGCCCGTTTGGCGAGCCGTTCGGCCTCGGATGGTTCTTGGGAAGCCCGTCGAACTATAAAGGACAAGGCGTCGCCTAATCTCTCCACGATGAACGCCAGCATTCAAACCGGAACGCGTGAAATCCCTGGCGGGATGGAAAATCAATGATCCTCGCTGATTTTCTCCCCGCCGAGCCGAACCTGCTGTGGTCGCTTGCCCAGCAGGTTGGCATTCGCCATGCCATCTGCAAGTGCGCGCCGGAACTGACCGGCATGAACCCGCCGTGGGATATCGAGGCTCTGCGGACGATTCAAAATCGGTTCGTCGAGGCCGGTTTCACGCTTTACGGTTTGGAAGGCGACCAGTTCGACATGTCCCGCATCAAGCTCGGCTTGCCCGGGCGCGATGAGGACATCGAGCGTTACCAGCAAATGCTGCGCAACATGGGCGAGCTTGGCATTCCGCTGCTCTGCTACAATTTCATGGCGGGCATCGGTTGGCACCGGACACGGACCGACCTGCCATCCCGTGGCGGCGCGATGGTCACCGAGTTCAATCTGGACGATGTGCCGGTCACCGAGACCGGCCTCACCGCAGAGCAGGTGTGGGAGAACTACGAGTATTTCATCACACGCGTTTTGCCGACCGCCGAGGCGGCGGGCGTGAAGATGGGAATGCACCCCGACGATCCGCCATTGCCTCTTGTGCGGGGCATGGGCCGCATCCTGTGCCAAGCGGAAGGCTTCGATCGTGCCCTCGCGTTGTCGGACAGCCCGAGCCACGGCATCACATTTTGCCAGGCGAATTTCAGCTTGATGGACGGCGAACTCGAACCACTCGTGCGCCGCTGGGCGGACCGCATCGTGTTTGTCCACTTCCGCGATGTGCGCGGCACGGCCAAACGGTTTGAGGAGACATTCCACGACGACGGACCGACCGATATGCCGGCCATGTTGAAGCTCTACCACGACGCCGGTTTCACCGGTCCGATCCGCGTGGATCATGTTCCCACGATGGCGGGCGAGGACAACTCGCAGCCCAGCTACGGCGCGCTCGGCCGTTTATTCGCCACCGGCTACCTCAAAGGGGCCCTGCAAGCACTCAAGATTCCTTTCCAATGAAAAAGACACCCAAAAAGACAGCGAAAAAGAAACCCAGCCTGCTTCAGCAGGAAGCCAAGATGATGAAACTCGAGAGGCTCATCGCGGAACGCGAGTCGGTCTCGACAAAGCCGTTCCCCGTGCCGGTGAAGGAACTCCTCGGCCGCTATGAGCAAATCTACACGGGAGCCATCAGCGATGTGCTCCGCGAATTTGCTCTGCTTGATCAGGCGCTGCCCGGGTATATGCGCCCCCTGCGCGACAGCGATGTGGTCGCCGGTATTGCCTTCACCGTGAAGAGCGCGCCGAATGTGAAGATCACCGGCGAGATGGCCTTCCGCACCGAGATGCTGGATGCGATGGATCCCGATTCGTTCGTGATGTGGGACACATCCCACGACGAGAAGGCGACGCTCTGGGGCGGTGTCATGACCGCGACGGCATACGGCAAAGGCGTTCGCGGCGCGTGCATCGACGGCGGCATCCGCGACACGAAGCAGATTTTGGAGAAGCCTTTTCCCGTTTACTACAAGCACCGCATTCCAAACGGCTCGCTCGGTCGCTGCCTCATCACACACTACCAGATCCCGATCCAGATCGGTGATGCGCTCATCAAACCCGGCGATGTCATTCTTGCCGATTGCGACGGCGTGGTGAGCGTGCCGCGCGATATCGCCTACGATGTGCTTTTGCGCGCCGAGGAAATCCTGGCCAACGAAAAGAAAATTTTCAGCTGGGTCGCCAAGGGCGAGACCATCCAGCAGATCACAAAAAAGGGAGGCTACTTTTGAGTTTGATCCGGCATATCTGTCCGCGATCAGCCTCCGAAATCGCCTCGTCGAATTGGTCGGTCGGCGGCGAGACGCTTGACCGCGATTTTGCCGATTACGACAGCTACAAATCGTATCTCGGCCCCCTCGGCGCGAAGGCGATTCGCGTTCAGACCGGTTGGGCGAAGTGCGAGAAAAAGCCCGGCGAATACGATTTCGCCTGGCTGGACGCCGTCGTGGACGACGCCCGCGCACAAGGCGTGCAGCCTTGGCTTGAGCTTTCCTACGGCAATCCGATCTACCCCGGCGGAGGCGGCACGAATCTCGGCGCCGGCTTGCCGTCATCGCCCGAAGCGCTTGCCGCTTGGGACAACTGGGTGCGGGCGATGGTTCTCCATTTCCGCGACCGGGTGCGGGAATGGGAAATCTGGAACGAGCCCGACCTCGGCATCTTCATTCCCTCGATGGGTGAGAAAATCACCGGCGAGGAATACGCGCGGTTCTACATCCGCACGGCGGAGATCGTTCGCGCGTTGCAACCGCAATGCCGCCTCTACGGCATCGGATGGGCGCATGTGGAGGAGTTCGCGGCGGAGTTTATGGAATGCCTTGGCGACAAGCGGCACCTGCTCGACGCCATCACGGTCCACGGCTATCCGCCGATCCCGGAAGACACCTACAGCATCACCGCCATGCGCCGCTTGGCGCCGGGAATCGAGGTGCGGCAAGGTGAAACCGGCGCGCCCTCCCAGGCGTCGAACTTTGGCGCGATGTGCGAGCAAACCTGGACCGAATTGACGCAAGCCAAATGGAACTTGCGGCGCATGCTGGTGCATCACGCGGAGGGCATCGCCTACAATATCTTCACCCTTTCGGACCTGAACTACCACGGGAAGATGAATTGCAAAGGCCTGCTCCGCGCCAATCCCGACAAAACCATTTCCGGCCCGAAGCTGGCCTACCGGGCTGTGCAGCATCTCCTGGCCGTCTTCGACGACAGTTTGGAACGCTGTGCCGATGAAGACATCGCCGGCCCGGCGGTGTTCCACGCCTACCGCCGCAAGGATACCGGCGCGAAAGTCGCGGCCGTGTGGCTCGGCGGTGAAATTGCCAAAAATGACAACACGCCGACGCTGACAAAGTTGCCGCTGACTGGTTTCACCGAACCTGTCTTCGTCGATCTTCTGACCGGCGATGTGTCCACCCTGCCGGACCCGCTTCCACTCTACGATTCACCCATCCTGATCGCCGACAAGTCGGCACTCCCATTATGAACGAAGACATGCTCCTTCACTCCTCCGCAGCCCGGCGCCTCTACCACGAGCACGCCGCCGGTTTGCCGATCATTGACTACCATTGCCACCTGGATCCCCAGCGGCTCGCCAGTGACGAGCCGTTTGAAAACATCACACGGCTCTGGATCGCGCCCGATCAATACAAGCACCGTGCGATGCGCGTGGTCGGCGTGCCGGAAAAATACATCACCGGCGATGCCACCGCCCGCGAGAAGTTCGACCGCTGGGCGGCGACCGTGCCGCTCACGCTTGGCAATCCGCTCTTCGAGTGGACACAGCTCGAGTTGAAGCGCTACTTCGACATCGACGAACTGCTCACGCCCGAGAGCGCCGACCGCATCTGGGAGCGCTGCAATTCCGTGCGTCTCACCCCTCGGCAACTCCTCGCCCGTTCCAATGTCGAGCTGGTCTGCACCTCCAACCTGCCCGACGAGGAGCTCCTGCCTCTCGGCCCGATGGTTATGCCGTCGCTGCGCGACGCGGAAAAAGTGGACGCCGCCCGCTTCGATGAATTCGAGAAGTGCGGCTGCAGGCTCTCCGACCACGGCGTGGACGATCCCCGCCAACTCGACCCGCTTCTGCCGCTGGCCCGCGAATATGCGCGGCGCGGCTGGGTGATGCAGCTCCACCTCGGCGCGCAACGCGAGACCAGTTCCCGCCTGCGTGCCATTGCCGGACCGCGCGGCGGCTACGCCACGATCGGCAATACATGCGACATCCCCGCGCTGTGCCGGTTCCTGGACACGCTCGACAAAGACGACGCACTTCCGCGCACGATCCTTTATCCGCTGAACCCGGCCGACTACGCCGCCATCGCGACGCTCACCGGCTCGTTCCCTGGCAAGCTCCAGTTCGGCCCGGCCTGGTGGTTCAACGACCACTCGCTCGGCATCCGGCAGCACCTCGAGGCGCTCGCCAGCTACGGTCTGCTCTCGACCTTTATCGGCATGACCACCGACTCGCGGTCGTTTCTCTCGATGTCCCGGCATGAATACTTCCGCCGGATTCTCTGCAACTTTCTCGCCGAATTGAGCGAGGATGAAACCCTGACCATCGCGATGGTTCGCGGCATCTGCCACGACAACGCACACCGTTGGCTCCAACCCTGATTATGAACGACTCCCACTACCAAAACAAAACCGCCGTGGTGACCGGCGCAGGCGGCCTCATCGGCTCCGCGATCGCCAAGGAACTCCACCGCCTCGGTGCCAATGTCATCCTGCTCGGTCGCGACCGCGCCAAGCTCGACGCCGTGGGCATCGGCCAGGCATTCAGTGTCGATGTCCTCGATGCAGCCGGACTCCGCGAGGTGGCTGGCAAAATCGGCCCGGTTGACTTCCTCATCAACTCCGCCGGCGGCAACCAGGCCGACGCGACTCCGACGATGAACGAGTATTCGCCGGAAGATCCGCGAGGTTTCTTCGATCTCAACCCCGACCTCATGCTGGATGTGATCAAAATCAACACGCTCGGCACGATCATTCCCTGCCAGGTGTTCGGCCGCGAAATGGCCCGCCGTGGGCGCGGGGCGATCGTGAATTTCGCCTCGATGAACAGCTACCAGCCGCTGTCGCGCAATCTGGCCTACGGCGTCGCCAAGTCCGGCGTCGTCAACTTCACCCAATGGCTTGCCGGCTACCTCGGCAGCGCCGGAGTGCGCGTTAATGCGATCGCTCCCGGGTTTTTCGTGAACGAACGCAGCCGCAAAATCCTCATGACCGAGGATGGCGGCCTCTCCGCGCGCGGCCAGAGTGTCATGAACCACACGCCCATGAAGCGCTTCGGCGAGGCACAAGAGTTGATCGGTTGCCTCCTGTGGCTCTTGGACGATGAGCGCGCCGGCTTCGTGACTGGTGTGACCGTGCCGGTGGACGGTGGCTTCCTCTCCGTCTCGGGCGTGTAAGGCAAGAAGTGCCCCCAGACTTTAAGAACCACACCAAACATGAATTCCCAGCCAACCACCCGCCTCGAACGCCTTCGTTGGTGCATCCTAGGCCTTCTGTTTTTCTCCACGATCATCAACTATGTGGACCGGCAGGCACTCTCCGTGTTGCTGCCGATCCTGCGCGGCGAACTCGGACTCTCGAGCGCTGACTACGGGACCATCACCACCGTGTTCATGCTTGCCTACACGGTGGCGCAGATCCCGTCCGGCATGTGGTTGGACAAGGTCGGCACGCGTGTCGGGTTCACGGTCTTTGTGGGCTTGTGGTCGGTGGCCGCCATTCTGCACGCCTTTACCCGTGGCGCGCTGAGTCTTGGCGTATTCCGTTGCCTCTTGGGCTTTAGTGAAGCCGGCAACTGGCCGGCGGGCGGCAAGACCGTCTCGCTTTGGTTTCCCAAGGAACGCCGCGCCTTTGCCATGGCCGTCTTCGATAGCGGTTCGGCAGTTGGCGCGATCGTGGCCCCTCCCATCGTGGCGTTGCTCGCGCTGAATTTCGGTTGGCGCGCAGCCTTCATTGTCACGGGTCTCCTGGGCTTGGTCTGGCTGGCGGCCTGGTGGTGGATCTATCGCGAACCCTCCACCCATCCGTGGCTCTCCGCCGAGGAACGTGACCAACTGGTGCGGGAAAGTGGCGGGTCACGGCCTGCAGCGGCATCCTTCGGCAGTGCCTGGAAAAAAATTGTCGGCCTGCGCGCACTTTGGGGTCTCTTCATCACACGCCTCGTCGCCACTCCGGTCTGGTGGTTTTATGTCTTCTGGCTGCCCGACTACCTCAGCAAGGGCCGTGGCTTTTCGCTCCAGGAAATCGGTTTTTTCGCCTGGATTCCTTATCTCACGGTGGACCTTGGGAAAATGTTTGGCGGCGCCATGTCCGACCGCCTGATCGCCCGTGGTCGCAGGACCAGCCTGGCACGGAAGTCCGTGATGGTCGTCGGCGCCTTGGCCATGATGGGTGGTCTCTTCGTTGTCAGCGCGCCAAATGCCGCCGCCGCCATCGCTTGGGCCAGTTTCGCGACCTTCGGCTTCGGGATGTGGAGTGCGAATATCCTCGCCCTGCATGCCGATGCATTCACTTCCGAAACCATGGGCACGGCCCTGGGAGTCACCGGCACGGGGGCAAGCCTCGGCGGCGCCCTGTTCACTTTCGTCGTCGGCCAGATGGTCGACAAGAGCGGCTACACCCCTGTCTTCTGGGCTGTCGGCGGCCTCGCCCTGCTCGCTTGTCTTTTCCTCCTCTTCGGCGTCGGTCGGGTGGAGCGTCTCGAAACAAACCCAACATGAAAGAACACCAAATGAAAACACACACGATGAAATCCCGCATGGCGGGGTCGGCCCTGTTGCTGGCAGCGGCAGGCCTGCCATGGACATTCGCAGGCACGGCCAAGGCGGAGACGCCCAAGGCCATGGATTTGTATCTGCTCGTCGGCCAATCCAACATGGCCGGGCGTGGCAAGGTGGACGAGGAGAGCAAGCAGGTCCACCCGCGCGTCTTTATGCTCAACAAGGACGGCCAATGGGTGCCGGCCACCGATCCGATGCACTTTGACAAACCCTCGGCCGGTGTCGGCCCGGGCCTCGTGTTCGGCAAGGCTATGGCGGAGGCGGCGCCGGATGCCAGTATTGGGCTCATCCCATGCGCTGTCGGGGGAACACCGCTCAAACTGTGGTCTCCGGGAGTGCAGGATCCAAATACAAAAGCGTTTCCTTACGACGATACGATTCGTCGGGTTCAGCTCGCGCTCAAGGATGGTTCATTGAAGGGGATCATCTGGCACCAGGGCGAATCGGATCGGCCGTCCACCGATTTTTCGCGCAAGCAGTATGCCGCGAAGTTCACGGATTTCATTGCCCGGTTGCGCCAGGATTTGAATGCCCCGCAAGTGCCGTTTGTCGCGGGCGAACTGCCCCAACTCGATGAGAAGTTCCTCGAAGTCAACCAGCGGTTCAATGAACTGGTGCAAGGTCTAAAGTCAACCGTATCCAACTACGCCTGCGTTTCGGCGAAGGATTTAACCGATGGAGGCGACAAATTGCACTTGGACACCAACTCCGCGCGCATCTTTGGTCAGCGCTACGCCGAGGCGATGCTTCAAATGCTGAAGAGCCCACAGGCAGCTCCGGTCGCCGCAGGTGCGGAAAAAAAGTGATTCGATGAAAATAAATGCTTTCTCACATAAACCTAAACACAACAGTAAGATACTAAACGCTATGAACATAAAAACCCTGAAGCTGAAATCCCACCTGCTTGGTCTTGGCCTGACACTGCTGGCGGCAGCGGTTCCGGCCGCAACACTGCGCGCGTCTGAACCAGTCGGCAAACCATCGGCACCCGATGTGAAGGTCGAGTTCACCGATCAGGGCGAGCTGTCCATCACGCTCGACGGCCAGCTGATCAGCCAGCCTTCCAAGACGCTCGAACCTAAAGTTTTTTTCCGCGATCCCGAAGCCAAGCTTTCGATCTGGGGGGCGGATGAGAAGACCTACACCTGGGACAAGGCTGATAGCAAAGTGCAGAGCACTTCGTATGACGCGGCCAAGCGGCAATTGACCCAGACATTTACCTGGGGCGATGTCGTTCGGACCTATCAAGTGGTTCCCGAAGGCGTGAATATCGAGGTGACGGTGCGAAACAACTCTCCCAAGACACTCGCCCAATTCGATCAACGACTCTTCACCCTCAAGATGCCAGGCAACACCGGTCCGGCGACCACCACCGAAGCGCTCTATTTCGGGCAGGCTGTGCCCGCCGCAAAAGGCGACACGCTGAGCGGTCCGGTCGCCCTGCCGCTGGTGGGACAGGCAGGTTATACCGATGGTCGCGGCAAGGACTCGCGGGCCGTTGTGGCGACGACGCCCGAGATCAAGCATCTGAAACTCAGCTGGGACACCGACACTTGGGTTCCACCGTGGGAACGCCAGAACGCGGCCAAAAAAACACTCACTGGCTACGCGGTGAATGATCCGGTGGCCATGGATTTGGCGCTACGCCAACTGGAAGAGGCGCGCGCCGAAAAGGGTGAGACTTGGTGGTTGACTCTGAGCGTCGGCGGCGACCGCCGACTCTACCACGACCGCGACGCCTCGCGCCCGATCGCTCCCGGCGGCAGCGACACCTACATGGTCTGGCTGCGCTTCGGCAATGCCAGCGACCCGATGGCCCCGGCCAAGGAAGCTCTTGAGGGCTACGCCAAGGCGCACCCGATGCTCTTCAAGTGGGATGATCGCCGCCCGATCATTTCGACGATGATCGGAGACAAGTTTCCGTTCCATGAACCGGAGGGTCTGGAGTTGAAGAAGCCCGCAGTCGGCCCCCGTGCGGAGGAGATTCGCACGATGCTGCTCAAACACGCCGACCAGTTGATCGAAGAAATGAAGGAAATCAATGCCCAGGGCGTGATTGTCTGGAACATCGAGGGGAACGGGCCGTCCTACCTCCAGTATGTCGGCGACCCGCACATGGTCGAATATCTGTGCCCCGAGGCGGATGCCGTCGCGGACGAGTTTTTCAAGAAGATCCGCGATGCCGGGTTCAAGGTTGGCGTCTGCCTGCGGCCGTCGGTGATCTCGGTGAAGGAGGAAACGAACGCCGCGTTCGCTGACAAGCATGAGCTGAACAGCAAATATTCGTATTTCCACAATTACCCGCATGACAAGCGCCCGCCGGCGGACATCCTGGCCGAGAAAGTGGACTACGCGAAGAAGCGGTGGGGTTGCACCCTGTTCTATGTGGATACCAACCATGCGGCTGGCTTCTGGCCCAAGACCGACGAGGAGAAGGCCGCCTGGCCGAAGGATTCCAAGGGTAAGCCGAAGTTTTATAACGAGCTGCTCAACGAGGATGTGTGGGCCGAGGTGCTCAAGCAGCATCCCGATGTGTTGTTCACGATCGAACACACGCCGCTCATCCAATACACGGTCAGTGCGCCGTATGATGAATGGCAAACTTCCGCCGATGGCACTCCAGCGGTGGTCCGTGCCACTTGGCCGGATGCGTTCAAGTGTCTGGTCATTAAAGAGCCAAAAGACCCATGGAAAGTGGCGGCGAGGGTCGAGAAGGGCGATGTGCTCTCAGGCTCAGGGGAAGCCTTGGACCTCTTGAGCAAGTTGGGTGGAAATCTGAAGCATGGAGCGCCGAAGGAACTCGCCGGCATGTCGCCAGACCGGTTGCTTGCGGTCGCCACCGATCCCGAGGCGGCAGAACCGATGCGTTTCTTCGCCGCAAAGCAGTTGTGTGAAGGGACGCCGGATGCCGCCACCATCGAGCAGTTGCTGACAGTCAAAGACCCGCTTGTGCAATTGCTCGCCTTGGACTCGCTCAAGACCCGTGAACAGATCAAGGCGCAGCTCCCGCTCCTGACAAAGCTTAAGGGCGGCCAGTATGGATTCCTCGGCGGACCGCTCCGTGATGCGGTCAGGCGGGGCGGCCCGGAGTTCTTGGGTGATCTGACCGACTTCGCCCGCAGCAACCCGGCGTCGTTTCCAGGCATCGTGAATATGTTCTCTGTGACGCCCGGCAACGCAGTCACACAGCAGTTGATCAACCTGATGACTGACACCACCCTCAAGGATCAGCAGCGTATTAGAGCCGCCCAGACGCTGGGCTGGCGCAAGGATGCGACCAAGGAGCAGGAGGACGCAGTCCTCGCATATCTCCTGCCGCTGCTCAACGACCCGAAAACCCGCACCGGCACGGCTGCGCTACTTCATCCGCCTTATGTCTGGCAGCATGGCCTCTGGCACAAGGATCCGCGTGTCCTCGAGGCCGCCAAGGCCGCGCTGGCCGCCGAGGAGGCGCAGCCGGAGCCTAACAAGGAGTTCATGGCCCCGCTTCAAAAGATCATCAAAGGCCAGCAATAGGATCGATAGGAGATAATGGTTGCCATGAATACGACTCCATCGACCGCCGACACGACCCGCGACGCGCGCATGCGCTGGTGGCATGAGGCCCGCTTCGGCATGTTCGTCCACTGGGGGCTTTATTCCCAGTTGGGGCAAAATGAATGGGCGATGAACCTCGACCGCATTCCGGTTTCGGAATACGAGCCGTTGGCTGATTCCTGGCAACCCAAGCCCGGCGCCGCCCGTGAATGGGCGGCCCTGGCTAAAGCGGCCGGCATGAAATACATGGTGCTCACCACCAAGCACCACGAGGGATTCTGCCTCTGGGATACCCGGCAGACGGACTTCAACGCCGTGAAGCGCGGCCCGAAACGCGACCTGATCCGCGAATATGTCGAGGCCTGCCGCGAGTTTGGCCTCAAGGTCGGGTTCTACTATTCCCTCATGGACTGGCATCATCCCGACGGCCACGAGTGCCAGCGCGATGAGGCCGCCCGCCGCCGGTTTCTGGATTTCACCCAGGGCTGTCTGCGCGAGCTGATGACGAACTACGGCGAGATCGGCATCCTCTGGTATGATGTCGGCTGGCCGCTGGATACGCCCGAACGCTGGGAAAGCGCCATAATGAACGGCCTGGTGCGAGAACTCCAGCCGGGCATCATCATCAACGACCGCTCGCTCCTGCCCGAGGATTACACGACGCCGGAGATGCACATCACTGCCGCCCCGGAAGGCCGTGCCTGGGAAGCCTGCATGTGCACGCATCCCGGTTGGGGCTGGAGGGACGCTCCCGCCGAGGACTGGATCTCGGCCCGCAGCGTGATCGGCATGCTGGCCAAGTGCGCCGGCGGCGGCGGCAACCTGCTGCTCAACATCGGGCCGAAACCCGACGGCACTGTGGGCCCTCTGGCGGTTCAATGTTTGCGCCAGGTCGGCCAGTGGCTGGAGCGTCACGGCGAGGCGGTCTATGCGGCCAGCGACCGCATCGAGCGGTTGGGTGATGTGACGCTGCCCAACGGCGACTGGACGCACAAAGGCAACACCTATTACTACTGGATCCGCTTCTGGCAAGGAGGCAGGCACAGCATAGGCCGGCTCCGCGGCGAACTGCTTCACGCCGAGATCGTAGGCATGGAGGAGCCGTTGCGCTTCACCCAGGAACGCGACCGCCTGATCCTCCACGATCTGCCCTCCGCTTGTCCCGATCCCGTGGCGGGGATCGCGGTGCTGCGACTCACCTTCCGGCAGACGCCGGTGCAGGTCTGGCACGGCCTCGGATGCGAGTATATGGAGGGGTTCGAAGCAACCGACGATGCGTGTTCACCCTACCTGACACGGTGGGAGGTGTCAGCCCCCGTGGCCCGATCGGCCGCCGGCGTGGTGGACTGCGAGCCGCCTGCGGCGCAAACCGCGTGGACCGAGCTGGCTCAGGCGGACGGGTTTGTCAATGTGCATGACCTCTATCCCGAAGCCGATGGCGTCGTTTATCTCCGGACCCGCGTGCGGGCCGAGAAGACGGCGGCGTGGAACCTCCTGCTCGGTCATGATGGCGGAGTGCGGCTCTTCCTCGACGGCCGGCCCATCCATGCGGATCCCGAGCAGAAAAACCCGGCCATCCCGACACGCTCCCGGATCCCGGTGCAGCTTGCGGCGGGCGAGCACGAACTCATGGCAGCCTTCGACCTCAACGGCGGCCGGGGGTGGGGGATCTACCTGCGCTTCGCAGCGCCGGCGGGAACGACCAAGCCCGGTGAAGTTCCGCAATTTCCCGTATGGTGAGACCGGACAGCGGCCTTAAAGCACACCGCTAACCTCATTCATAACAAAAAGGTGACCATCCATCCTCTTCTGCTTCCTCAACCCCGATCCCTGACATCACGCGACGGTAGTTTCCCTCTGCCCGCCGCCGGCGTGATCGGGATCGGTGACGCCAGCCTTTATCCAATTGCGACGGAACTGCAGTCCCTGTTCCCGGGGTTCGCCGTGAATGGGAGTTACCCGGGCAGTCACGACACCCTCTCCGTGGCCCTGCGCGATGGTCTGCATCGCGACGGCTACCGGCTTGGCATCACCCCGGCCGGCATCCGCATTGAGGCCGGCGCGGTCAGCGGCGCGTTCTACGCCGTCCAGACCCTGCGCCAGCTCGTGGAACAGGCGGCGGAGGGCGCGCTGCCCTGCTTGGAGATCGAGGACTGGCCGGACTTCGAGGACCGCGGCGTTTACTATGATGTGACCCGTGGCCGCGTGCCGAAACTGGACCAGCTTCTGCAACTGGCCGACCAGCTCAGCCGCTGCAAGATCAACCAGCTCCAGCTCTATATCGAGCACACCTTCGCGTTCCGGGGCCACCCGGAGATCGGCAAGGAGGCCTCGCCGCTGACGGCCGGGGATATCCTGAAACTCGACGCCCATTGCCGGGCGCGGCACATCGAGTTGGTGCCGTCGCTGGCCTCCTTCGGCCATCTCGCCCCCGTGCTCAAGCACCCGCAATACCACCACCTCGCCGAGGACTGGGGTGTCGGCAAGTTCGTCGATCCGGACGCGCCGCGGGACTTCGCGCTACACGCCTGGACGCTTTCGCCGGCCAACCCGGAGAGCTATGCTTTCCTGGACAGTCTCTTCGCCGAGTTCCTGCCGCTCTTCACCAGCCAACGCTTCAACGCCTGCTGCGATGAAGTCTACGACCTCGGCTGGGGCCAGTCGTATGAACTGTGCAAAGAGCGCGGCAAGGGGCGGGTTTACCTCGACCACATCGCAAAGGTCGCCGAGTTGGCCCGGAAATACGGCAAGCGGATGATGTTCTGGGGCGACATCATCCGGCACCACCCGGAGCTGGTTCCTGACATCCCCAAGGACCTGACCGTGCTCGATTGGGCCTACGGCCACAACCACAAGTTCGAGACCATCGCCGACTTCAAGGCGGCCGGGCTTGAGTTCTACGCCTGCCCGGGCACCAACTCCTGGAACGCGCTCTTCCCCCGGCTTCCCGAGGCCTGCGCCAACATCGCCGGGTTCGCGGCCGCCGGCAGGAAGCACGGCGCCCGTGGGCTGCTCAACACCGACTGGGGCGACGGCGGCCATTACAACTTCATGGAATACTCCTGGCATGGCTATTTGTTCGGCGCCGAGCAGGCGTGGAACACCGGCGCCGATCAGGAGAGCTTCACCCGCCGCTTCGTGTCGCGGTTCATCGGCCGGGACGACGCCGACCTCGCATCGGCGCTGGACGAACTGGGCGAGATCTCATTCCGCTCCCACGCCCATGGCAACAACAGCATCTGGCAGACGATATTCTTCGCCCTGCCGGACGATCCGGCCTTTTCCGAGGCCCAATCGACGGGCGGTATCATGGCCCGCGACGGCAAGATCGTCACGGGGTCCTTCCGGATCGATGCCGAAATGGGGCGTTCGGTCCTGCCCCGCGTGGAACACATCCGGGCCGTCTTTGCCGACCGCTGTGGCGCCCCCGGCGTTGATCCGCTCGGTGTGCTTCCTTACTGGCTCTTCGCCGCCGACACCATGGTCCTGGCGGCGCGCAAACTCGCCGCCTTCGGGCTGGGCGGGCAGGCCGACAAGGCGGAGCGCACCGCCATCACCAAGGCGATGCGCGATCTGCGCCGTCGCTTCGAGCGCCTGTGGCGGGCTCGCAACCGCCCCTCGGAAATCGGCGTCACCCTGGCGCGCTACGACCATGCGATCCGCGGCGTTTCCGTGCGCTCGGCCCTGGCCGAGGCGGGGCCGCACCGGGTGCGTCTCACGGTCACCAATTCCGGGGCGCGCCCGGCCTCGG
>Ga0114972_10001822_pt1 | contig 15881 bp, 8 predicted proteins | sample M_140807_EF_Meta_FD_87354 | JGI IMG/M metagenome (GOLD analysis project Ga0114972, IMG submission 87354) | Freshwater microbial communities from Lake Montjoie, Canada to study carbon cycling - M_140807_EF_MetaG | ecosystem: Environmental > Aquatic > Freshwater > Lake | place: Lake Montjoie... | reverse complement strand
TAGAACCTATTTGGTATCTCTCTTGAAACGCTTGACTGGTAAGAACTACAGGCATTTTGGTAAATTCTCTCTAATCCATACTGAGCAACGGTTCTGGCAAAGATACCAAATGGACTCTATAGAGACTGAGAAGCCTCTTTTAACCAGGTGATCGCTTTTTTTCGTTATTGCTGTCAATGTTACATTTTGTTAAACTTAGTTGTATGAACACCGTATTTTGGGCAAGCTTAGTTGAGTCTATAGGGTAGAAACAGCATGAGCGAACAAGCACTATTTGAGCAAGCAAAAGTTTGTTTAGGGCAAGACGAGTATGAAAATGCGATCGGGCTTTTAGAAAAATGTCTCGAAGAAAATTCAAAAGAATTAACTTATTACTGGTATTTGGGGTTAGCTTATTTATTACAAGAAAATGAAGAACAAGCCCAGGATATTTGGTTATCGGTATTTTTGCAAGGGAATTTAGAAGAAGTTGAGCAATGGACGAATAAGTTATTAAAATTTCTAGAAATTAAGGTTCAAGAAAATATTAATAAGAAAAAACTTGGAAATGCAAAAATTATTTATGAAGCTATTTTTATTGTCAATGCTGATTATGAAAATCCTGAATTATTAAATAATTTAGTTGAATCATTGTCTTATTTTGCATCAGGTTTAAGTTACGAAAATCAAAAAAAAGATGCTATAGAAGTTTATTTGGAAATTCTGAACTTAATACCAAATGACTCTAGATATTGGAATACACTCTCTTTTAATTATTACGAAATAGAACAATATTTAAAAGCAGAAGAGGCTATTAAAAAAGCAATTGAGCTAGATCCTGTTTCCGCAGTGAATTATTATGTTTTGGGTCTAATTTTAGAAAAACAAGAAAATAAAACCTTAGCAATAAAAACCTATAAGAAGGTTATTAAAAAAAATCCCAAATTTATCGATGCTTATAAGCATTTAGGAAGTATTTATCTTCAACAGCAACAAACAAATAAAGCAATTGAAGTTTACAAGAATGCTCTTGATACTGTTTCGACTATATCCAAAGCACCCATTTTTCATAATCTAGGTGTTGCTTATCAAAGTATAGGAAATCAATCTCTAGCTGCACTTTATTTTGGGCATTCTGCTTACTGCAATAAACAAATATCCATTGCAATTATTCATTTTGAAGAATATCTTAAAGGTTGTACAGACAACATTGATGTTTATGTTAAATTAGGTCGTTCTTATACTTTGACAAATCAACCTTTATCTGCTATTAATTTGATTGAGAAAGCCCTAAAACTTTTTCCAAACAATCTATGTTTAAAGCGCGTTGATCAATCAATTCTACCGATCATTTATAACGATGTAAAAGAAATTAAGTTTTATAGAGATCGGTTCTCTCGATTATTGACAGAATTAATTAAAAGTTGCTCATTAAATACGTCAGAAGAACAAAAGGAAGCCTTTAAAAGTATCAAAATATCTACTAATTTTTATTTAGGTTATCATGGGGAGAATGATATCGAGTGTCAAAAAAACTATGGAAAATATGTTTATGAAATAATGAAAAATATGTACCCTAAATGGTGTCAACTGCTTTCTTTAGATAAAAATATTCACCAGCGAAAAATTCGTATTGGCTATATTTCTCTTCATTTGCATAGCTTAGGAATGCTTTATTTAGGATGGCTTAAGTACTGTGATAAAAATAAATTTGAAACCTATATTTATGATATTTCTGGATACGATGAAAATGATAATAACAAAAATTTAGCTTTTAGAAATAATTTTAAAGTTCATAGCGATCATCTTAAATTTATTTCGGGTGAAATTGAGGATATTTGTTCAACAGTCCTAGACGATAAGCTAGACATTTTAATCTTTACAGAAACAGGTTTAGATCCTAAAATTAGTCCATTATCTTGTCTTCGTTTAGCCCCTATTCAATGTACCTCTTGGTGTCATCCAATTACATCAGGAAGTCCTAATATTGATTATTTTTTATCCAGTGATTTAATAGAGCCAGAAAATGCCCAAGAACACTATTCAGAAACCTTAATTCGTCTTCCTAATTTAGGCTTTTCTATCGAGCCATTTTCTTTTCCTAACAATAATAAAAAACGATCAGATTTTCAACTTCGAGATAATTCAATTCTTTATTTGTGTTGTCAGGCATTATTTAAGTATCTTCCCCAACATGACTATATTTTTCCTTCCATTGCTCAAAAGAATAAATTAGCCCAATTTATTTTTTTCGATTCTTTTCTTGGTCCAGTAATTACAGATAGTTTTAAAAAGCGTATAGATAAAGCTTTTAAAGAATTTAATCTTAATTATGAAGATTATTGTCTATTTTTGGGTAAGCTATCATTGCAGGATTATCTCAAATTTAATGAGTTAGCCGATATTTTTCTAGATAGCTTTAGTTGGTCGGGAGGATTTAGCACAAAAGATGCGATCGCCTGTGCATTACCAATAGTCACTTGTCCAGGTAAGATCATGCGTGCCAGACAATCCTATGGAATGTTAAACATGATAGGAGTAACAGAAACGATCGCTGAAACGGAAGCAGAATATATTGAAATTGCGGTACGTTTAGGATTAGATCACGAATGGCGACAAGCAGTTCGGGATAAAATGGCAGAAAATAAACATCGCTTGTTTAATGACCGAGAATGTATCAAAGGTCTAGAAGCATTTTTTCAAGAAACTATAGCCAAAAAGCTCAAATTAACTTAGTTTAACCAAGGAGAATTTTGACAAATGATTGAACCACAAAAACTAGAGCAAATAGAGTTATTTTTAGAGCAAGAAGATTATGAAAATGCGATCACATTACTTGAGGAATGTATAGAACAAAATCCCAATGAATTAACCTATTATTGGTATCTGGGTTTAGCCTATCTAATACAAGAAAATGAAGAAGAGGCACAGAACATTTGGTTATTAGTATTTTTAGAAGCAAATCTAGAAGAAGTTGAGCAATGGACAATTGAATTAACGAAGTTTTTAGAAACTAAGGTTGAAGAAAATATTGTAGAAAGAAAACTAGGTAATGCAAAAATTATTTACGAAACTATTTTTGTCATTAATCCCGACTATAAAAATCCTAAATTACTAAATAGTTTAGTTGAAGCACTCTCTTATTTTGCCTCAGGGTTGATTCATGAAAATGAGAGAGAAGTGGCATTAGAAGTTTATTTACAAATTTTAGAACTCAATTCTCATCATGCGATATCTTGGCGTTCTCTTGCCTTCAATTATTACTATTTAGAAAGATATGATAAAGCAGAAGAATCTATACAAAAATCTATTGAATATGATAGTTTATCTGCACAAAGTTATCATATTTTGGGATTAATATTGGAAAAAAGTGAAAACTATATTTTAGCAATAGATTCATATCGAAAAGCTATTAAAAAAGACTCTCATTTTATAGATGCTTACGATAGATTAGGAACCATTTATCTTCAGCAAAAACAACTAGATAAAGCTTTGTTGACCTATAAAGCAGCTCTTGAAGTGGTTACTATTTCATCTAGAATATCTATTTTTAATAAGCTTGCGTATGTCTATAATCTTCTTGGTCAAAAATCTTTGGCAAGCCTCTATTTTGGTTATTCTGCTTATTTCGATAATAAAATTGAAGAAGCTATTTCCTATTTTGAAGAGTTTGTTGCAAGTCATACTGATCATCTTGATGCTTACATTAAATTAGGTCGTTCCTACACGTTAATAGATCAACCACTTGATGCAATTAATTTAATTGAAAAAGCATTGGCTTTCTTTCCTGATAACTTATCCTTAAAATTTATCAATAAATTAATTTTACCGATAATTTATCAAGATGTTGAAGAAATTAAATTTTATCGAAATCGATTTAGTCAGCTTCTAGATAAATTAATTGAGGAGACTAATTTAAATACTTTAGAACAGCAACAAGAAGCTATCAATAGTCTTCAAATTGCTACAAATTTTCATTTAGGACATCAAGGAGAAAATGATCTTGATATTCAAAAGCAATATGAAAAATATATTTATAAAATGGTAAATATAAGATATACTCAATGGAGTCAGCCACTTTTTTTTAGTAAAGATATTCATCAAAGAAAAATTCGGATTGGCTATATTTCTTTACGTTTACATTCATTAGGAAAGCTTTATTTGAATTGGATAAAATATTGTGATAAAAATAGATTTGAAATCTACGTTTATGATATTTCTGGATATGATGAAAATGTTATTAATGAACGAATTGCATTCAGACATAATTTTAGACTTCATAGTGATAATATAAAATTTATTGCTGGAGATATAGATTGTATTTGTTCAACTGTTATTGCCGATAAACTTGATATTTTAATATTTCCTGAAATCGGTTTAGATCCTAAAATTAGTATCCTTTCTTGTCTTCGTTTAGCTCCTATTCAATGTACTACTTGGGGGCAACCCATTACATCTGGAAGTCCGACTATTGACTATTTTTTATCTAGTAACTTTATGGAACCTAAAAATGGACAAGAACACTATTCAGAAATATTAGTACGTCTTCCTAATCTAGGTTTTTCTTTCGAGTATCCTCTTATGCCAAGTTTAAATAAAAAACGTTCAGATTTTCAACTAAAACGCCATACTATTATTTACCTGTGCTGTCAAGCTCTATTTAAATATCTTCCCCAATATGATTATATTTTTCCCTCTATTGCCCAACATAATACGTTAGCTGAATTTGTTTTTATTGATTCCTACCTTGGCCCAGTCATTACAAGCAAATTTAAAAAACGGATCAATAAAGCTTTTACAGAATTTGATCTTAATTATGAGGATTATTGTGTGTTTTTAAATCGAATGCAATTAGATGATTATCTGAGACTCAATCAATTAGCTGATGTTTTTCTAGATAGTTTCGGCTGGTCGGGAGGAATTTCGACAAAAGATGCAATCGCCTGTGGATTACCAATAGTCACTTGTCCAGGTAAGATCATGCGTGCCAGACAATCCTATGGAATGTTACAAATGATAGGAGTAACAGAAACGATCGCTGAAACTGAGACAGAATATATTGAAATTGCGGTACGTTTAGGATTAGATCACGAATGGCGACAAGCAGTTCGGGATAAAATGACAGAAAAGAAATATCGCTTGTTTAATGATCGAGAATGTATCAAGGGTTTAGAAACTTTTTTCTATGAAGCAATACAAAAACATTCTAAAATAAGTTAAGGAGAAATTTTAAAAATGCCTAAGCAACAGACCTTTGAAGAAATAAAATTATTGTTAGATCAGGAATCTTATGAAAATGCGATCGCTCTTTTAGAAAAAAGTATAGAAAAAAATCCAGAAGAATTAACTTACTATTGGTATTTAGGTTTAGCCTATCTCATACAAGAAAATGAAGAAGAAGCTCAAAGTATTTGGCTATCGATATTTTTACAGGGAAATTTAGAAGAAGTCAAACAATGGACAATTGAATTAACGGAGTTTTTAGAAACTAACATTGAAGAAAATATCGCAGAAGGAAAACTAGGGAATGCCAAAATTATTTATGAAGCTATTTTTACTATTAATCCCGATTATGAAAATTTCAAATTATCAAATAGATTAGTTGAATCATTATCTGACTTGGCATTATGTTTGATCAATGAAAATAATCGACAAAGTGCTATAAATGTGTATTTAGAAATCTTAAGAATAAATCCTGATCATGCAATCTCCTTGCATTCTCTTGCTATCAATTATGATCATTTAGAACAATATAATGAGGCAGAATCATCTATTAGAAAAGCCATTAAGCTAAATGATTTATCCGCAGTTAACTATCAGCTCTTAGGGTTAATTTTAGAAAAAAAAGAGCAGTATTCATCAGCGATTAAAGCCTATCAAAAATCTATTAAACTCGATCCAAAATTTCTGGATGCTTATGCGGATTTAGCAAATATATACTTACAACAGAATCAAGCAGATAAAGCTGTTGAAATTTATAAAGCCTCTCTAGATGTAGCTCCGATTGGATTTAGAGTCTCTATTTTTGAGAAAATCGCAGATGCTTACGAAAGACTAAATAATCAAATTTTAGTCGCTCTTTATCGTGGTTATTCTGCGTATATTTCTAAAAAATGTCAAATTGCTATTCCTTACTTTGAAAGATTTGTGAATAATCATACTGACAACCTTGATGTTTACCTAAAACTAATTGATTGTTATATCGTAACCAACCAGACTTCATTGGCAATTAATTTGATTGAGAAAGCTTCAAAATTATTTCCTGATAATTTTTCATTAAAACGTTTAAATCAATCAGTTTTACCGATAATTTACAAAGATGTTGAAGAAATTAAATTTTATCGAGAGCGATTTTCTCAGTTATTGAAAGAATTAATTAAAGAGATTAAGTTAGATACAATACAAGAACAGCAAGATGCTTTATATAGTTTCCAAACAGGTACTAATCTTTACTTGGATTATCAAGGAGAAAATAATCTAGAAATTTACAAAGACTATGGACATTTTGTTCATATTATCATGAATAGGATTTTTCCTGAGTACTGTAAACCTCTAACTTTGAATCAAGATATTAGTCAACGAAAAATTCGTATTGGTTATATTTCTCTACATTTACATAATCTAGGAATACTCTATTTGAATTGGATAAAATTTCGTGATCAAAGTAAATTTGAAATTTATATATATGATATTTCTGCAAATGATGAAAATGTCAAAAACGACCATTTACACTTCAGAGAAAATTTTAAAATTTATAGTAATGGTATGCAGTTTATTTCTGATGATGTTGTTGGGATTAGCCGTCATATAATGGATGATAAACTTGATATTTTGATTTTTCCTGAATTAGGCTTAGATCCTAAAACTAGTCAATTAGCGGTTATGCGTTTAGCCCCTATTCAATGTACTGCTTGGGGCCATCCCATGACTTCTGGTAGTCCTAATATTGATTATTTTTTATCCAGTGATCTGATGGAACCAGATAATGCACAAGAACATTATTCAGAAAAGTTAGTGCGACTTCCTAATCTGGCTTTTTCTATCGACTATCCTATTTTGCCAAGGTTGAATAAGAAACGTTTAGATTTTCAAATTAAAGAAATTTCAATTGTTTATCTTTGCTGTCAATCTATACTTAAATATCTTCCCCAATATGACTATATTTTTCCATCTATTGCTCAACATAATAAGTCAGCCCAATTTGTTTTTATTGATTCTCGGCTAGGGCCAGTAATTACAGATAGCTTTAAAAAGCGAATAGATAAGGCTTTTAAACAAGTGAATCTTAATTTCGAGGATTATTGTATTTTTTTAAAGGCTTTACCTATAAACGATTATTTAATGCTTGTTCAACTGAGCGATATTTTTTTAGATAGTTTTAGCTGGTCAGGGGGACTCACAACAAAAGATGCGATCGCCTGTGGATTACCAATAGTCACTTGTCCAGGCAAAATGATGCGTGCCAGACAATCCTATGGAATGCTACAAATGATAGGAGTAACAGAAACGATCGCTGAAACAGAAGCAGAATATATTGAAATTGGGGTACGTTTAGGATTGGATCACGAGTGGCGACAAGCTGTGCGAGCTAAAATGACTACCAATAAACATCGCTTGTTTAATGATCGAGAATGTATTAAAGGTGTAGAAGCATTTTTCCAAGAAGCTATAGCCAAAAAACTGGAATTAACTTAGTTTAACCAAGGAGAATTGTGACAAATGATTGAACCACAAAAACTAGAGCAAATAAAGTTATTTTTCGAGCAAGAAGATTATGAAAATGCGATCGCCCTTCTGGAGAAATGTATAGAAGAAAATCCAGATGAATTAACTTACTATTGGTATCTAGGTTTAGCCTATCTCATACAAGAAAATGAAGAAGAAGCTCAAAGTATTTGGCTATCGATATTTTTACAGGGAAATTTAGAAGAAGTTCAACAATGGACAATTAAATTAACGGAGTTTTTAGAAACTAACGTTGAAGAAAATATCGCAGAAGGAAAACTAGGGAATGCCAAAATTATTTATGAATATATTTTTACCATTAACCCCGATTATGAAAATCCCAAGTTACTTAATAATTTAATTGAATTGTTATCTGATTTAGCCGACAACCTCAGCAAGAATAATCATCAAGAAATGGCAATAGAAGTTTATAATCAAATCTTAAATCTCAATTCTAATCATGCAATGTCTTGGTATTGCATGGCATTAAACTATTATTATTTACGTTGTTATCTTGAAGCCAAAAAAGCTATACAAAAAGCTATCAAATTGGATAATTTATCTATAGAAAAACGCCATCATCTAAACTTAATTTTAAAAGAAATCAAAAATTATCCTTCTACGATTGAAGAATGTAAACAACTCATTAAAAAAGAGCCTACTTCCATTGATACTCATTATTATTTAGGAAATATTTATTTTCAACAAGGACAAATGGAGGATGCGATTAAAATTTATAAAATAGCCATTAATCTATTGCCAATTTCCTCTAGAGTACCTATTTTTTATAAGCTTGCTACTGCTTATAAATCAATAGAAAGTCAATCTCTAGCCGCACTTTATTTTGGTCATTTTGCTTACTCTAAGAGACAAAATCAAGCGGCAATTAGTTATTTTGAAAAGTTTCTTTCTACTCAAATAGGTGAGGTTGATGTTGATACTTATATGAGTATCGTTCATTGTTATATCTTAATAGATCAACCCGTTTCTGCCATTACGCTGACAGAAAAAGCTTTAAATTTATTTCCCAGTAGCTTATTATTAAAACGTCTCAATCAAGTTATTTTACCTATCATTTATAAAAATACTCAAGAAATTGAGTTTTATCGTCTCAGATTTTGTCAGTTATTAAATCAATTAATTGAAGACACTAAATTAAACACTCTAGAACAGAAACAAGACGCGATTAATAGTGTTCAAGTAGCGACCAATTTTTATTTAGGTTATCAAGGAGAAAATGATTTGGAAATTCAAAAAAGGTGTGGAAATTATGTTTATAGAATTACCAATTCTACCTATCCTCAATATTGTCAGCCACTCCCATTAAGCCAGAGTGTTCGCCAGAGAAAAATTCGTATTGGCTATATTTCTAGTCATTTTCAGGGTTTGGGAGAACTTTATTTAGGATGGATAAAATATTGTGACAGGAACAATTTTGAAAATTATATTTATGATATATCTGGGTATAATGAAAACATCAAAAAAGAGTCTTTAAATCTAACAGAAAAATTTAAAGAATATGGTGATCATATACAGTTTATTTCTGGTAGTATTGACAATATTTGTGCCGTTCTCAAGACTGATAATCTTGATATTTTGATATTTACAGAAATAGGTTTAGACCCTAGTATTAGTCTCTTGTCGTGTTTACGTTTTGCTCCCATTCAATGTACTACTTGGGGACAACCGATTACCTCTGGAAGCCCGACTATTGATTACTTTTTATCTAGTAATTTGATGGAAGCTGAAAATGGAGAGGAGCATTATTCAGAAAAATTAGTACGACTTCCTAACCTAGGCTTTTCTATTGAATCTTCTATTGTGCCAATTTTGAATAAAAAACGCTCAGATTTTGAAATTAGGGATAATTCAATTGTTTATCTCTGTTGCCAAGCAATGTTTAAATATCTTCCCCAACATGATTATATTTTTCCGTTTATTGCTCAACATAATAAGTTAGCCCAATTTGTTTTTATTGATTCCTACCTTGGCCCAGTGATTACAAATAGTTTCAAGAAACGAATAGATCAGACTTTTTCGGAATTAGGCCTTCGTTGTGAGGATTACTGTGTCTTTTTACGTCAAATGAAATTAGACGATTATCTAAAGCTCAATCAATTAGCTGATATTTTTCTAGATAGTTTTAGCTGGTCAGGAGGACTCACAACAAAAGATGCGATCGCCTGTTCATTACCCATAGTCACTTGTCCAGGTAAGATAATGCGTTCCAGACAGTCCTATGGAATGTTGAAAATGATAGGAGTAACAGAAACCATTGCTAAAACAGAAACAGAATATATTGAAATTGCGGTACGTTTAGGATTGGATCACGAGTGGCGACAAGCTGTGCGAGAGAAAATGACAGCCAATAAACATCGTCTATTTAATGACCGAGAATGTATCAAAGGTTTAGAAACTTTTTTCCAAGAAGCGATACACAAGAATTTTCAAATGAACAATGAACTTAGTTTAGTAAAGGAGAATTTTGACAAATGATTGAACCACAAAAAATGGAACAAATAGAGTTATTTTTAGCTCAAGAAGATTATGAAAATGCGATCACATTTCTGGAGCGATGTATAGAAGAAAATCCAGATGAATTAAATTATTATTGGTATTTAGGTTTAGCCTATCTAATCCAAGAAAATGAAGAACAAGCTCAAAGTGTTTGGTTATCGATATTGCTACAGGGAAATCTAGAAGAAATTGAAAAATGGACAATTGAATTAACAGATTTTTTGGAAACGAAAGTTGAAGAAAATATCTCAAAAAGAAAACTAGATAATGCCAAAATTATTTATGAAGCTATTCTTCTCATTAATCCAGACTATAAAAATACTGAACTATTAAATAACCTCATTGAATCGCTATCTTATTTGGCAACAAATCTTAGCTATGATACTCACAGAGAAGAGGCGGTAGGAGTTTATTTGGAGATATTAAGTCTAAATCCTGATGATGCAATGTTTTGGCATTCTTTGGCATTAAACTATTATTATTTAGAACGATATTCTCAAGCCCAAGAAGCAATACAAAAAGCTATCGAACTAGATAATATATTTCCAGCAAATCATCAGGTTTTAGGTTTAATTTTAGAAAAAAAAGAGAAAGATACCTTAGCTATTGAAGCTTACCAACAAGCAATTAAACAAGATCCAAAATTTCTTGACGCTTACCTCAGCTTGGGAAATATTTATCTTCAAAAAGAACAAGCAGAAAAGACCATTGAAATTTCCAAAATAGCTCTTGATATATTCTCTGAAAATGTTTTTATTTTTCAGAATCTAGGGGTTGCTTACAAATCTTTAGGAGATTTAGTTCAAGCTAACTTATATCTTGGTTACGCTGAATACTTTAGCCATAATCATCAAGTCGCACTGAAATATTTTGAAGAATTTTATGTGGCTAAATCTGGTGATATTGACTTTTACTTAGCTTTAACACAATGTTATCTCCGATGTGATCAACCAAATTCTGCCATCGAACTATTAGAAAAAGCATTGTCCGATTTTCCTAAAAGTATTTCTTTAAAGCGAATGAATCAAGTTATTTTACCCGTTGTGTATATGAAATATGAAGAGATAGATTTTTATCGTCAACGATTTGAATCTTTATTAATTAAATTAATTAAAGAAACCCAAACAGATACACCAGAAGAGCGACAAGATATAATGAAAAGCTTAGGATTAATCACTAATTTTCATCTTGCTTATCAAGGAAAAAATGATATAAAAATCCAGAAACAATATGCTAACTATATTCATAGTATTACACAACAGATGTGTCCTCAATGGTGTCAGAACAAAGATTTTTCTTTAGAAAATTCTAAACTTCGTATTGGTTATATTTCGTGTCGCCTACATTCATTAGGATATCTCTATTTAAATTGGATAAAATACTGTAATAAAAATAATTTTGAGATTTATGTTTACGATCTATCAGGAAAGGATAAAAATAAATTATTAGATTATCACAAAGAATTTGAAATTCATAGTGATCATATTAATTTTATATCTAATAATTCTGAACTCAATAATCTTTGTACTAATATATCTGCTGACCAACTAAATATTTTGATTATTCCAGAGATTGGTATAGATCCTATTTTTAATATTCTTTCTTGTCTTCGATTAGCCCCTATTCAATGCACGACTTGGGCTCACCCTGTTACATCAGGAAGTCCAAATATTGACTATTTTTTATCTAGTGATTTAATGGAACCCATGAATGCGGAACAACACTATTCTGAAAAGCTTGTCCGATTACCAAATTTAGGTTTTTCTCTTCCTAATCTTATTGTACCCAATTTAAACAAACAACGTTCTGATTTTAAGCTCCGAGAAGATGCGATTGTTTATCTTTGTTGTCAATCTTTATTTAAATACTTACCTCAACATGACTATATTTTCGCCGCGATCGCCAAACAAAGTCCTTCTTTTCAGTTTGCTTTCTTAGATCCTGCTCATGGCAAAGTTGTCACCAAAAAATTTGAGAAACGTTTAGACAGAGTCTTTACGGATTTTGGACTAGATTATCGTGAATACTGTGTATTTTTACCTAGAACCAGCCAAGAAGAATTTTTAATGTTAAATCAACTAACAGATATTTTTTTAGATGCACTAAGCTGGTCAGGTGGTTTTACCACTCGTGATGCGATCGCCTGTGGATTACCCGTTGTAACTTGTCCTGGAGAAATGATGCGGGCTCGTCATTCCTACGGTATTTTACAAATGCTAGGAGTTACAGAAACCATTGCTAAAAATGAATCGGAATACATTGAAATTGCAGTGCGTTTAGGCTTGGATCGAGAGTGGAGACAGACTATTCGAGATAAAGTAATCGCCAACAAAGATCGTATTTTTGAAGATCAAGAATGTATTGTTGCATTAGAAGCTTTTTTTCAAGAAGTTGTACAGAAACGTTGAACCTTAAAAACCCAAAAATTACTCTGCATCTTTTGGAACTTCAACAGTCATACCATTAGAAGTTTTGACTACTCTTCCGCCTAATGCTTCAATTTCCTGTATAACTCGTTTAACCGTTTTAGCATCAGGATGATTCGCTAAAACATTAATCCAGGCACCAATTCGAGCAAGTTTACTATCAGGATTTTTTTCTAAAAACTTGATTGATCTTTTGCTAATATCAATGATTCTCTGACTATCTTCATTGCCATAGGCACTAGCCGATTCAATCGCTTTAGTGTAGGATTCTTTTGTTGCCTGAAGATCGCCGAGAAATAATAACTCATCATTCCCCTTTGCTCTCCAGAGATAATAGGGAGCAATATTACTGATAAGCTTGGAGGGGATTCTTTGTAAAGCTTGTCCTAACAAATCAACACTTTTTTGGGGAAGAGCGGCAAACAAAGAAGTTGCTACCTCTAAGGGCATCAGGGCATCAATAAAGCGGGGATCACGGTCAACCACTAAAGAAAAATATTCAGGAACTAGAGAATAACCCGTTTTTTCCCTGGCTTCATCGTCTCCAAAATATTGAATAAATTTGAGGTAGGCCCAATCCGCCAAGACATTATCAAATCCGATTGCAGGGGTTTTATTTAAAAATTTTAATTGTAGTTTTTCTTCTTTTTCTTGGGCTTGATACTCTGCGGCCGTCAGTGTCTTGTCTTTTTTTTGTATTCCAGAATATTGAAGTAGAATGATGCCTACTAGACTGAATATAATAATCGAACAAGAAAAGAGTAAAGAAATCAAGGAACCTGACTGAAAGGATCGGGAAACATTTATTTTCATCGCCTACAGTTGATTTATGCTCAAAAAGATACCATGATAAACTAATCCAATTTTACACCATTAGTGCAATCGCCCATTGAATCATCGGGAACCTGAGTGATAGTAAGATTATCAGGACTCTGACACAAGATTACTCTATAGGAATTTGAAACGCAATACGTCCCATAGGCATAATTACGGGAACTCCCTAGAGAATTAGTCTCTTTAGTGAGCGCCTGACTTTTTGTTCGATAAGTGTTAGGAATACTTTCTGGATCTGGAAAATCGAAATACTTCCCATTAATATCAACCCCTAAAACTGAGTAAGTTGGTGCAAACTGTCGATATTCAAAAAAATATCCCTGTTGAGCAAAACCAACTGCACTCAGAGCATTTTTAGCTTCAGCTTCACGAGCTTTTCCGACCTGGCGAACCAGTGTAGGCAAGGCAATGGCGGCTAAGACCCCCATAATAATCACCGCTAACATCAATTCGATCAGGGTAAAGCCTTGCTTTGTCGGTTGGCGAAGAGGCCAAAGCATCCATTGGGAGATAGAGCGTTGAAGTCGGGTCATAGTTGTACCGCCTCTTTGCCAGTCCAAATGATCTTTAAAATCCAAAGGGCAAAATGAGAGGATTATTCAGTTGACAAAACAATAGAGACAGGCAACATATTGAAATATTACCTGCCTCCATAATAATTGACATAGGGATAAAAGTAACCGATTACCTTACTTTTACGCCCAGTTATAAAGCGTAAAATTACCAGCTAGTTGTAATGGTAAACCCACTACCATCATAGGTTACCGTACCCGTTTGGGCGGTCGTTTGGTCACCTGCCGAGTTAACGGGGGTAGCAGTAGAGGTAGCAAGAGAAGAACTGCCACCATTGGCACTGGCAAAGCTGTAGTATTTACCATCTGCAACTTTCGTATCCAAGTTATCTAAGTTACCGAAAGAGCGATTTTCTGTCCGATAAACTTGTTGAGCGCGGTTCAAGGCACCAACGCCGCTTCTTCCTTCCGCAGTCCGTGCTTTAGCCACTTGTCCAAGTAAGTTAGGTAGCGCGATCGCGGCAAGAACACCGATGATGATAACAACGACCAGTAATTCAATTAAGGTAAAACCCTGGTTTTCTTTCTTAGCGGTGAGGTGAGAAAGCAATTTGAACTTAAAGTTACTATTCATAATAATCTTCTTCCTTTAATGGTTAGGGGTGGGCGGGTCTTTGTTTAACCCTTCTATTCGTAACTTACCCAAACCCCATTATTTTCCTATCACCCCTGGCAAAAAAGATTTTAAAAATCTTAAAATCCTTATTTAGCAAGGGTTTAATCACTCAATCCAAGTGTGAAGATTTCGTAATATTAATCTCCAGTAGAGTTTAATTACTTTTTCTCGGTAGTCTTGTCCAGTGCCCTTTTTTGCCCTCTTGCCCTTTGTAAACTTAACGCCGCCAAAGGCGGATCGATTTTTTTTGTAGGGATTTGGAGACCAAACCCTCTACCCAAATTTTAAGGATGATTTGACAAAAGGATTTCCGATAAAACGGTAGAAATAACGGGTAAATTGACACAAAAAGTCGCTCCCTGATCCAATTTACTCTCAACCGTAATTTTTCCCTGATGATTTTCGGCAATCACCTGGGCGATCGCGTCACAAAACTTTATAAATCAAAGGGGTAAATTTTTAGGGATAAAATCAATAAACCACAACATTGTCTGGGGAAACGTTTGACAATTCTTGCAAAAATCCTCTAGCTTGATTTGTATGGGAAATTAATTAGTAGGTCTGCATTATGGGAAAACCAACTGGTTTCATGGAATATGTCCGCGAAATACCCTCGGAAGTCTCTCCCCGCGATCGCATTCACAACTGGGACGAGTTTCATTTGCCGATGGAAGAAGTGAAACTCCGCAATCAGGGCGCACGGTGTATGGACTGCGGAACCCCCTTTTGTCACACAGGCAACCTCGTGAGTGGCATGGCCAGTGGTTGTCCCATTAACAATTTGATTCCCGAATTCAATGACTTAGTTTATCGGGGACTATGGAAAGAAGCCCTAGATCGTTTGCACAAAACCAATAATTTTCCCGAATTTACAGGCCGAGTGTGTCCCGCTCCCTGTGAGGGTTCCTGTGTATTGGGCATTAACAATCCCCCTGTCACCATTAAAAATATTGAATATTCCATCATTGACAAGGGCTGGCAAGAAGGTTGGATCACTCCCGAACCGCCCACCACACGCACAGGCAAAAAAGTTGCAGTCATAGGCTCAGGCCCTGCGGGACTCTCTGCGGCTGCCCAACTGAATAAAGCAGGCCATTGGGTCACGGTCTATGAAAGAGCCGATCGCCCAGGGGGACTCTTGATGTATGGCATTCCCAACATGAAGTTGGATAAGGAAGAAGTCGTTTTACGGCGATTAAACGTGCTAGAAGC
>Ga0114972_10001818_pt1 | contig 15907 bp, 8 predicted proteins | sample M_140807_EF_Meta_FD_87354 | JGI IMG/M metagenome (GOLD analysis project Ga0114972, IMG submission 87354) | Freshwater microbial communities from Lake Montjoie, Canada to study carbon cycling - M_140807_EF_MetaG | ecosystem: Environmental > Aquatic > Freshwater > Lake | place: Lake Montjoie... | reverse complement strand
TTCCGATAACCTCAACGAATTGACTCTGATTCTCCGCCCCGATGACTTCTACGACGATGCTCACCGGATCTTGTTCCAAGCGATGTCGGGTTTATACGACTCTGGCAAACGGGTGGACATCGCTCTGCTTGTCAATCAGCTCAAGTCCGGCGACCAGTTCGAACTAGTAGGCGGGGCTCCCTACCTGGCCGATTTGGCGCACAGCATTCCCAACGCAGCCCACGCGGTCTACTATGCCGAGATCGTGCAGTCCAAGGCGATCGTGCGCCGGCTCATCGAGGCATCGACCAAAATCCTTAACGATGCTTACGACCAAACGATCGACTCAAAGGATTTGCTCGCCAGCGCCGAGCAAGAGATTTTTCAAATCCAGGACGATCGCTCTTCAAACCAAGCTCAAAGCGTTTCGGCAATTCTCAAAGAGTCGATCGAACGGATCGACTCTCGAATGAAGGGCGAGCAACTCTCTTCGGGTGTCATCACCCACTTCAGAGACTTTGACACCATGACTGGCGGCTTGCACAACGGGGAGCTGATCATCTTGGCCGCTCGTCCTAGTATGGGCAAGACCGCCTTTGCGATGAACATCGCCGAGCAAGTAGCCATGAAGGAACAGGCTGCGACCCTGTTTGTGAGTTTGGAAATGAACTCGATCGAATTGGTCGACCGTCTCTTGTGTTCCATCGCCAGGGTCAATGGCTCTCGGATGCGAGTCGGCACGATCACGCACGAAGAGCAGCAACGCCTGATCAAGCATGCTGCAGACATCTCTGTAGCTCCCCTTTACATCGATGATTCTCCGAGCCGGACCGTCAGCGAGATCGCTGCTGTTGCTCGCCGAATCTCCAAATTGGAAAATCAAAAGACCAACAAAAAGCTCGGTTTGATCGTCGTCGACTATCTGCAGCTGATCGAACCGGATAATTCCAGAGACCCACGCCAGGAACAGGTCGCCAAAATCGCCCGCCGACTCAAAATGCTCGCCCGGGAACAAAACGTACCTGTGCTGTGCCTCTCTCAGCTAAACCGCCAAGCCGAAGACTCCAAAGACCACCGACCGCGACTGAGCCACCTCCGCGAATCAGGTGCGATCGAACAAGACGCCGACGTGGTGATGTTTATCCACCGCGAAGAGTACTATCACAAACCCGACAAGGCGGTAGAGTTTGCCGGCCAAGCCCAAGTGATCATTGCCAAGCAGCGAAACGGCCCAATCGGTGACGTCGAGCTTGTTTGGGAAAAGAACTTCACCAGGTTCCTTAACAAAGCGGCTGAATTCCACAACGACTTTTCTCCGGGGGCCAACGATTTCTCGACCCCAGGCGGATACTAAGTCACCCTTCCCCTTGCTTAACTTAGGTTCTATGAACGACACGTGGACTCCCGATTCCTGGACAAAATTTCCTGCAGCTCAGCAACCCCAATACCCAGACAACCAGGAACTCAAACGGGCCGTCGAACAACTTCAAAAACTACCGCCTCTGGTGACCAGCTGGGAAATCGATCACTTGAAAAACAGCCTCGCTGCCGCCCAGCGCGGAGAGGCTTGGCTTCTCCAAGGCGGCGACTGCGCCGAATCGTTCGAGGAGTGCCAAACCGAGCAGATCGCAAGCAAACTTAAACTCCTCCTGCAAATGAGCCTAGTGATCGTTTTTGCGTCCCGCAAGCAGATCGTTCGCGTAGGAAGAATCGCAGGACAATATGCCAAACCTCGTTCGAACGACTCCGAAACAATCGATGGAGTAAACCTCCCTTGTTATCGAGGCGACATCGTCAACGGCTATGAATTTGATCCTGTGTCTCGCAAGCCAGATCCCATACGCCTAGTCCGTGGCTATGAACGTTCAGCAGCTACGCTGAACTTCATTCGAGCCTTGAGCGAAGGTGGTTTTGCTGATCTGCACCATCCCGAAAACTGGAACCTGCTGTTTGTCAACGAAGTCAAAGGGGACGTGGCAAAGAGGTATCGCGAGCTGGTCAGCTCGCTGGGCTCGGCGCTCCGGTTCATGGAAACGATCCTCGGCGGCAGCACGGTCAACGAACTCAAACGAGTCGATTTTTTCACCTCTCACGAAGCTCTATTGCTCCCCTACGAAGCGGCTCTGACCCGCGCGAGCGTCCGAGGTGTAGGGTATTACAACATGGGGACCCATATGCCGTGGATCGGCGAAAGGACCCGTTTGCTCCAAGGTGCCCACGTCGAGTACTTCCGTGGCATTCGAAATCCCATCGGGGTCAAGATCGGCCCGAGCGCCTCACCCGAAGAGGTCGTCGATTTGGCAAAGCACTTAAACCCAGAGAATGAACCGGGACGTTTGACTCTCATTCATCGAATGGGCAGACAACGAATCGAATCGAAGCTGCCACCGATCATCGAGGCGATCGGTAAGGCTCAGCGACAGGTCCTCTGGGTTTGCGACCCCATGCATGGAAATACCATTGCCACTCAGCACGGTCGCAAAACCCGTCGCTTCGATGACATTGTCGACGAACTTCGCTTGTCGTTTGGCATCCATCACGCTTGCGGATCGAGTTTAGGCGGAGCCCACTTGGAACTCACCGGCGAAAACGTCACCGAATGTGTCGGCGGCTCCCGAGGGCTTACCGAATTCGACCTGGGTACGGCTTATCAAACCCAGGTCGATCCTCGTTTAAACTACGAACAAGCTCTCGAGATCGCTTTCGAAATCGCCGGGAAACTCCAAGAGTTCCGCATCCCGTAGATCCCTCTAATAGAGCCCATCAGACACACACTGGACGGAAGGCCAGCGCGATCCGGATTTTGTTGTAGGAAATCTGCGAATCACAGGCTTCGTAAATCGGGGTCAGCTGTCCAGTGCCACACCGTTCAGCGGCTTGAAAGACCTGCTGGAGTTCCCGTTCGCTTATCCAAGGTGAAACGTCCTGAATCGATCCGTCGAGGATGTATTCGACCAAGTACTTGGTCACCGTCGATTCCGTGACATTCAGTTCCATCGCAACCTGCTGCAGAGATCTTCGCTGCTTGAACCGAACGCCATAGGAGTCGCGAAGTGGGCTCGAGGGGAACCGAAGTGGTTGGTCCATGGGTACCGCTTTGAACGAACAGTACGATTCGATCATACCGACAATCGATTCACCATGTTGCGCAATCTGCTTGGCACCCAAACCAGTCACCGCCGTAAGGCGATCGATTTTCGAAGGCCTTCGGGCGGCAAGCTCTGCCAGCACTCCATCGGACATGAGCAAGTAGGGGGCGATTTTTTCCCGATCAGCCGCTTCTTGCCGCCACTCCAAAAGCCGTTCGAGCAAGGTCTCATCGTAGGCAAAGCGAGCCAAGGACTTCGTTGTGTCTTTTACGCTAGCGGCAACTGTTCGGACCAGTACCGGGGCGTGATTGCCAAACAGAACTGATTTTGCCTCGGGCCCGAGTTTGAGCAGTGAGTAATTGCCATCCATCGTGATCTTGAGAAGTTTCGCGTGGATCATCTGATCGATCCAATCCCGAAGCTCACTTCGGGTGTGATCTTTGAGGATTCCAAAAGTGCTCAGCGACTCGTGCCCTCGACGCTGGATGTCTCGACTGTTGGAACCTAAGAGAACATCGACGATGGCATTGGTACCAAATCGCTCTCCCATGCGATGGACGCACGAGAGGATCTTCTGTGCGATGACTTTGCTGTCCTTAATCACATCGATGTCTCCGAGGCACACGTCGCAAGCTCCGCAGTTTTCCGTCGAGTAGTGTTGGCCAAAGTACTCGACAATCTTTCGATGTCGGCAGACCGGGAGCTTGCAAAATGACACGATCTCATCGAGTTGCTGCAATTGGGATTCAAGCCAAGCCTTGGGCGCATTGTTCTCATTCGATGAATTGCTCAAGAGTTTCCTCATCGAGATTACATCCCGCATCGAAAACAGCAGCACGCATTCAGCGTTTAGACCATCGCGGCCCGCACGGCCAGTTTCCTGCTGATAGTGCTCCATCGATTTGGGAACCGAGGCATGAATCACAAATCGTACATTCGATCGGTCAATCCCCATCCCGAATGCGACCGTCGCCACAACGACTTGGACCTTCTCATTGACAAATGCCTCTTGCGCTTGCTGACGCTCTTGGTGAGAAAGGCCAGCATGGTAAGCTGCCACCGAGTAACCGCAATCGCCCAAGACGACCGCGAGTTGGTCCACATCGCTGCGGCGTGCACAGTAGATGATCCCTCCGGCAGCTTGACCCGTCGCACTTCGGTGCCGATCGATGATCTCGCGGCATTGCGCAACGACGTCGACCTGTGCGACGACTCGATAGGTCAAATTCGGTCGATCGAAGGAACTGACCGAAACTTGCGGACTGCGGAGCTTGAGCTGATCGAGGATATCCTGGCGCACTCGCTCGGTTGCCGTGGCCGTCAGTGCCATCATCGACGCGTTTGGGAAATCCCCTCGGAGCTGCGCCAATTGACGATACTCTGGACGAAAATCATGTCCCCATTGGGACACGCAGTGGGCTTCGTCAATCGCGATCATCCGGACTTGATTGCCGCGAAACAATTCGGCAAAGTCTTTTTGCAACGCGCGCTCAGGTGATGCAAAAAACAGTCTGATTTTTTGCTGACGCAGCTGTTCGATCAAGTCTCGTTTGTCCTGCGGCGAGGAGCTCGAATCCCAGCGAGCAGCAGGCACCCCAAGCTGACGCAGACCATCGACCTGGTCTTTCATCAAAGCGATCAGCGGGCTGATGACAATGGTGCACCCGCCGCGAAATACCGCCGGGGATTGGTAGCAGAGGGATTTCCCCCCTCCAGTAGGCATCACGACCAAGGCGTCCCGGTCTGCCAGTGCGGCAGCAATCGCTTGGCCTTGAGAATCTCTAAGCTCCGAGAAGCCCCAAACCTCCTGGAGCATTTGAAAAAAACGAGGCGGAATCGTCGTAGACATGGGTAAACCCTCCCTGCACAAACCGAACAGAACGATCTTAAACACCCCCGGACTTCGGGGGCCCTGTATCGTTCTATTCAAAAGGAGGGTTGTGACACGTCTGGTCACACCCAGGAAAAATTCAAGAGATTTTTCTGGCTCACTTTGGGCGCGAACCTACTGCTTGATCAGCCCCTGGATCTTCTTGCGCAGCAGCTCCTCGTTCTCATCGCTCGCACCGATGAGAACCTCGACAATCCCCCCATCGCGGTCGATCAATACCGTCTGCGGAATCGCCGCGACGTTGTACTGCTTGCCCACCGTCCCGTCGGTGTCCAAAACCACCGTCGGAATCGACTTGAGCCTCTCCAAGAACGGACGGACTCTCGCCTCGGGCTCCTCGCAGTTGACCAGCACCAACTCCACACCCGCCTCTTTGTACTCTTTGGAAATCTCGATCAGCGACGGGATCGAACGGATGCACGGTCCGCACCAAGTGGCCCAAAAATCGACAATGAGAATCTTGCCCCGACTCTCTTTGAGCCTAAAGGGTGTCCCATCGAGCTTCATCAGATCGAACTCGGGTGCACCCTGCCCGATCATTCGCATCTGCGGTGTGTCGTTGGGCCGATCATTGCCACCGTCGGGCTCTGAAACAAATTTCGGATCCGGTGCATGCTGCAACTTCCACTTGCCAAAGCGGTTCTGCGATGCATCCACAGCGATCGCATCCCCAAGCGAAATCCGAACAACGCTACTCCATGGTAGCGAACATTCGCCAAGCTGTGGGTGGGTGCCTTTGAGCTGCTCGCCGTCGACCGTCTCGGGCTGGATAGAAACACGGGCTCCCTGCTCTAGAATGATTTGGTAGACGTCCAAGGCTTTGACTGGCTGTGGCTCTCCCGACTCTGATTGGCCCGAAGCCCCCGTGCCCTCGGCCGTGTCGGCCGTGTCGGCTTGGGACTCCGGTGCCTGCTCAAGCTTGGGCGCAGCATCCAGAGCGATCAATTCGGCGATGTTCTTGACCAACACGGTCCGCTGCTCGCCCCGCACGTCGATCACCAACTGATCTCTATCAAAAAACACTAGTTTGCCCCGTAACAAATCCCCGTCGCGGGAGACGACCAAGTGGGTTGGTGGATTGTTTCTTTGAACACGAGGCAACGTCAGCAAACGCAATCGTGTGGCTCGATCGAGCTTTTCGATCCCACGATAATCGACAAAACGAATCCCTCGCACGAGCGATTGGGCAATCGACTGCTTGGGGAAAAGCGACGACTCAAAAAAGAATTCCTCGGAATCGCCTCGCCGGACCATGGCAGGAAAACAATCGCCGGAGAACAGGAACAAGCTCGGATCCTCGGGCTTGAGCGGTCGGCCAAAATCATTCTCATTGTTGGGCGCATCGGCTCGGACGTTGGCCATCGGCTCGCCGGATCTTACGCGTTTGGACGAACCGCTCGAGGGTAGCACCAGCGGTTCGATCGCACCATCTGCTTTCGGATTCAGCGCCACTGTAGCCGTGGCATGCTTGGCTTGCCAAGTAAAGGTCTTCGACTCGGGCGTATACTGCGAGACACTTGCAATCCTTCCAACCGACACCACGTCGTCGGTGATGAGCCTCTGCGATGCAGCCTTGGAACCTTCCGCATTGCCCGTCTGCGGGGGTTCATCGAGCATCGGGATCGATCGCTTGGAGATCCTCTTGATCTGCGAGAGAGGGATCTGCATCTGCTTGCCAGCCACATCGACTTCAAGCCCCGCAAAGGACTCCTCCATGAGGCTTTGGAGTCGATTGGATGCAAACCGTAATCCGTTTTTGAGCTCCACGGACGTGACGTTGTTGGCCGGGAACTCTACGACTGGGAACTCAATCCTCTCGATCTCCTCAAAACCCAAAGAAATCGGGGTCTGATCAAGTCCCTGGACGTTTACCGATCCACCCTGTGAAGCGTCGGCTTGCCCACCGACAATGCTTCCGAGAAATGTTCCGCGGGCCTTGGTCATCCATTCGGTTTGCCTTGCCCCAGCTCGATTCGGATCCGCCTCGGCGACCTCCGATGGAAGCGAAAAAGCATTGCGGCTGATCCGCAGATCCCTGAGGGTCAAAACCCCAAGTGCCGTGTTGGTGAAACTGATCTTGGTGCGCCCAACAAAACGCTCTTTGATGTTCCCTTTGAGCCGACCGAGCACTTGGTTCTCCCGCATCAAAACATAAACACCTTTGTTGGCATCGCACAGGAGCCGTAACTTGATCGATTGGTCATCTTCGTAGGGAATCTGAATGGTCGTCACGTCGGCATCCGCAGAGTTCTCCAATAGCAACGTGACGTTGAGGGTTTTCTTGTTCTGAAGCTTGCGGACCTGAAGCTCCATCCGGCGGGGTTCACCGAGGGTCAACCACCAATTAGGCGATCCTTGATCCCAAGCCACATCCATATCGATCGTCGCGAGTTCGGGTAGCTGGGCCCACTGTGTGATGGTCGTTCCGCTCGTGTCAGTCGAGATCTCACCGGCCTTGAGGTACCACTTCGTGGCTCGTCCATTGCGCGTGGCCGGCAGGATCTGTTCCCAATCCTGCGCGCCTAAAACTTGAACGGATTCAGAACCCCCTGGGATGATTCGCAAAAGGTACCGGAGTTTTTCAGTCGCTAGCGAAACCCTACCCACCTTTGGCACATCCAACTCGATGCGATCGGGTTGGATCGATACCAACTGGCCACTGACGACCTCACCGGTTTTTAGCTCTGCACAGAAAGGATGATTGCCCAAGGCCATGTCCGCCTGAGCCTCGTCGGCTTGGCCCTGAATTTGAACCAATTGGACCGCATCCCAGGGAAATCGGATCGGCTCCAAGAAGCTCGGGCTGTTCCACAGAATCTCCTTGGGGTCCTTGCCCACCGACGGAGTTCCCCGGTAGGTATCTCCGCCCTGTAGCCGAAGCACACTGGGTAGCCCAAGCACGCTGGGTAGCCGAGGCACATCGGTGGCAACTGGCGTTTCTTGAGCCCCACCCTGTAGCGAGTTGGCTAGCACCCATGCGGCAAGGAACAAGCAGATTCGCGATTTATGAAATAAGAAACAGCAGAGTGTCATAGCCATCGGTCGCTTAGCGTTCGTAAATCGGTAGGAATCGAAAATTCAGCGCCAGGGCCAGCAGCGACATGCTCGTCGCGACCGGGGCGCCGTAGTTTCCATCAAAGTGCCCATCGGATCTCTGCTTCTCCTTAAGCTCACGGATCAAATTCTTGTTCCACTTCTCCCAAGCGGCGATGTCGGATTGAAAAAGAGCTTGGGCTTTGTAATAAGCGGTGTATTCGCCATAGTGGTCGCTGGTTTCGTTCGAATCGGTCGACTTCAAAAACGTCGAGGTGGCTTTGAACTCCTTGAGTTCCTTTCGACCGGCAACGCTGTAGACGAGTGTCGCAATCGAGACCCGAGCCGGGGAATTGTCAAAGCCCCCGAGGCCGCCTGCATAAGCCACTTGGCCACTCGACGAAGTCATCGAGGTAAAGTACTCGATCGCCCGATCGATCGCCTTGTCGGGGACTTCGATGCCAGCGTTTCGAGCCGCCAGCAGACCGACCATGACCGAACCGGATACCGATGTATCGGCGTCGGTCGAGTCTGGGGAATACCGCCAGCCTCCGACGGAGTTTTTGTTTTGGCTGGTAATCGCCGTGCGAACCGCAAGTTCGAGTGCTTTTCCGATCGAGCGGTGTTTGCTATCGCTTCTGGTCACTCCGTCCCACAAACGGCGTTCATCGACGGCACCGTAAGCCTCGGCCAGGGCCAGCATCGCAAAACCGTGGTGATACATGCTCGACCCGATGTAACCGGTCGTCGAGTTCTGGTCTTCGATGATCGACCGAACCCCTTTTTTGATCGCATCGGAGTAAACACCGAAATTCGGATCATCGCCGTAGGCTAGGAAGGCCATGGTAGCAAGCCCGGTAACACCCGGCCCACTCTCGCCCCCTTTGAATCGTCCATTATCGCTCTGATTGTTTTCCAGCCAGGATAATCCGCGTTCGTACATCTCGCGCACGTCTCGCGGGACGGTTTGGCCCTGAAACATATTTTCGCGCAGGGGATTCTGTGCCAAGGCTGATTGGTTCGAATAGGTCAGTGGAGCGAGCAGCCCCAAAAGCAGCGCAGAGCAGAGACGTTTAGAGATCATCACCAAATTCACGGATCACGAGTTGCAGGTCATCGGACTGTTCCAAAGGTTTCTTCAGTTCCTGAATTTGCTCAGGGGTGAAGATATCCCGTTTCTCTTTTTCCGGGAATTGCTGGAGGGTTGCCCACGCTTGTTCGAGGGTCTTCCAGGCTTCGGTGTTCGAAAGAGTATAGGGTTCGAGTTTGTCTCGCTGCTTAGCCGATAGGCCAAGCCGCCGAGAAACGCGTTGCAAGACTTCGAGCCGGACGATTTGTTGTCGGTACTCGGCTCTCTTCTGGTTGTCCTTTTCCAACTCCTGCTTGTGCTGCTCGCTGAGATTGCTGAAAAGGACTTTCTGCCAAAGGGGCATCTTGCGAGTACCGTTCGGTTGATTTTGCATCCGATACCGTTCTGTCAACTTGAAGACTTTGTTGTAGAACTCCGAGTACTCGTCCTGCGTGGGATTGCGAGGACCTTGGGCTGCCAGAGCCAACACCTCAGTTTTGAAACGCTGGATTTCAAGCTCCGCAGTGGCTTGGACCTTCTCGCGAATCTGCTCATCGATCGTGCAGATCAGCTCGATGCGGTTGAGCGTGGATCGAACGCGCCTTCGCTGCTGCTGTTCGAAGGTCGCCTCAGCTCCTCCTAGCTGGCTATAGATAACATCAGCCCAGCGATCTGGGTCCATGGCAAAATTCACCATGGCATTTTTCTTGGGCGCTTCGACCTCCTCTTCAGGCTCAGGTCGATTGCGATCAAACGCTCGAGGGATCTTCTCGCTTGATTTGCCAGACTTGTCTGATTTAGGTTCATCGGCCTTCTTGGTGTCGTCTTTGGCCAACACTCTGACAGCATTGAGTTCCTGAACCTCAACAGCGGCCTGCTGGGCAAGTACAGCTTGGGCATTGCTAGCTGCCGCAAAAAGAACGACGATCGCGAAAGCTCTTAGCCAACACAGGGGCGATATTTCTAAGCGTGAAGTGAACATCAAGGCTCCCGTTGTGCGGGTGCGGCGGGTTGTGGTTGCAGGGGGATCGATTCGTCGCTCGAAACACCCGCGATTGCAAAACGATCGGCAAGCGATTTCGATGGCAGATCCACCGCTCCACCCGAAGTGTAGTACTCCTGACGGATCCCCGAGGGATCCGCTCCGGCAGTGCGTTGAGCGTCGCTCAGGGCCGTGCTGATCCAAGCGAACTTGGTCTCGGGCGTCGTACCGTTGCGGTACATGATCCACCAAGCTTCCTTCCATCGCTCCTGCAAAAGGGCTTCGACCTCCTTCATCTGCTTGGAACTGAGCCCGAACTTGCGCTCTGCATCGGACACCATCTTGCCGATGACGACGCGACGGCGAAGGGCGTTGCGGCTATCTAGCTCATAGTTCCAAGCACTGCGCTGCTCCTCGGTGATCGACTCGACATCCCGAAGCCATGTTTTCATTGCCGTTTCAACTCGAAATTCAAAGTCCACTCCTCCTCGCTGGTTGGCTTCTGTGTAACTTCGAAAAACCGCTGCGAATTTGGATCTCCACTCGGCCTCGATCAGATCAACCAATTCCTTGGACTGCTTTGGATTGAGGTTGCATGCTGTTTGGATCGCGTTGAGGTCTTGTTGGATCAAGCCTCGAACCCATTTACGAGCCGTGTGATCCCGATCGTTCACAGGGGCATTCGCAGGAGCGACCATGACACGGGCTTGCAATCGCACAGCAGGCACAGCAGGCACCGCGGGTATGGCGACTTGCCCGTAGACCGACGAGGGGTTTGCAAGCGATCCGAGTATTAGGATCGCCCAGCAGCCAAAGGGTCGCACAAACATTAGCGTCGATCGATCCTTTCGAAGTATTGGTCTAGCCCGTATCGGAACTCCTCTGGAAGGCTCGAGCCACTGGTTCCGGTTGCTTGTTCAACGCCATGGTCTTGGCGGATCTCTTTTTCGTTGACGCCAGGGCCAACCATGGCGATGGCCGCATCGGTGGTGTCTCCGGACCCACCGCCTCCAGGATTGGCACCTCCGCCGCCACCTTTGCTCTTAGGATTGATCCGCTTGCTCGACAAGAGCAACTCAATCGCTTCGGTCTCGGCTGCGACGGCTGCTTTACCGGTATCGGGTCGCTTGAGGGTCGACCAAGCGTCGTTCATGGCCAGTTCGACCATCTGCATGAGCTCGATCTCTTTGGCAAACTCTTTGCTCCCATCAGGCAGATCCTCGATCTTTTCTCCGACGACGACGATACGATCGCGAAGTTGTTTTTGGGTATCGACAAGCTCCTTGACAGAAGCTTGGTACTGTTCAACCGGTGCGGCGGCTTTGCCCTGTTCACTGACTCGAGTGCGATCCCGCAGATTCATTTCCGATTCGAGGATTTGCATCACCTCCAAGACGATCGACGGGGGCAAGGATCCTTTGGATTTCCCCCCCGGGCATTGGCCTTTGGATGCCGGGTCGACGAGATCTTCTGCCCAGCGGTCAAACGCATCGGACCAGTACTCGGCTTCGGCGATCGTGACGCCTTGCTGCTCGACGACCTCTTGGGTGATCTTCCTGAGACCAGCCAAGGGGTCTTCTTTTTTGATGTCATCCAGGACGTCTCGGAACTTGACCATCGGTCGGCGCTCGTGAAAGGCCTCGAGGTCATCGATGATCTGGCCGACGCTATTCAGAGCGAAATTTTCTCGCGACGAGAGTTGTTCTAGGTTTTCACGGTCTTCGCTCTTAAGCCGTTTGGCGCGGGTACCGAAGGCGGTGGGAACAGAAGTGCTGACTGCATCGGCGACAGAAATCTGCTCACGCGAAGCGGCTTTGAATCGCTTCACAAGGGTGCTTCCTTCGAGGTTGGCCATGACTTTGTTGAGCTCATCAGAAACTTTGTCAAACTCCGCCAGCAGCGCCAATTGCTGCTCGACGGCTTGATCGATTGCCTCGGGGCTTTCGGGTTGCTCTTCTTTTTTCTCCGAGCCCGGCTTGGCACCGGCCAAGGTGGTTGTGGGCAATCCAAGTCTTCCGGTGCTTGGTTTCTTTTTCTTTGCTTCCTCAGACTCCTCGGGGTTTTGACTTGGGGGTTGCTGCGAGGACTCCGCATCGACAACGCTTGGAGCTTTGGGCACATCCTTTTGCGGTGGATCTTGCTTAGATTTTGAATCGCCACCTTCGGATTGCTCGCTTCGATTCACACCAGCGATCTTCGGTGGATCTTTGGGTTGCGATGGATTGCTTGCGGTTTGGTTGTTCTTTGCAGCTTGCTTGAGAAGATTGGCAACCGAGGGCATGCGAGAGGCGGAGATGTCTTTAAGGATCTTTTGCATCTCGGCCCACTTTTCAAGGTGCCCGACTCCGATTTCGTTGTTGCGGGAGGCTTGCCGGAGAAGGTCTTCGCCGCGCGACGTGAGGTTACCCAGTCGCCTAGCGTTGGCTTGTTCGGCTGCTGCTTGCTGTTCGATTTGCTTGATCACGTCGGGCGACTCGAGTTCCTGCTCGGACAGGGCCCGGAGCTTTTTGTTGGTCTCGAGCAATTGCAGTTCGCGATCTCGCACTTCGAGAGCTTCGCGCTGCCAGCGATTTAACTGTTGCAGGATCCAAAGGGCATGATCCGATGGACTGAGGACCATGAGCAGCACAGGATTCGAATAGACTCGGTTGCGACCTGGCAAGTAGTCTTCGACGAAGAGTCTGAGTTCGAGCGGCTGGGGTTCGATCCCAAGCGAGCTGGCTTGGAAGACCGCATCTGCATCGACTCGTTCTGCCGCCGCGCCACCGGCCATGAGGATCCGCTCGCCTTGGGTTTTCTTCGAGGCCACCGCACCTTCGGCGGTCTTCCACTCAAAGCCGATCTGCTTGACTCCGAAATCGTCGGATGCATGGACCTGGAATTGAATCTGTTCTGAATCCAACAGGACCTTGGCTCGCGGCATGCCTTCGGTGTAGATCGTCGGTTCTTCGTCGGCTCGAACAACGACATTGAGTGGAAAGGGGCTCTTGGCGCGGAGTCCATAACTGTCGACCCATTGAACTTCGTGCGAGGAGCTCGATGTGTCCTTGAGCTCATCGGAATCGAAACTCTCTTTGGCCACACGCATTGCCTGGCTATCGAGAGTCACACTCGATAGCTCTCGGGAGGCTTTGCCGTTGATCGAATAGGTGGTACCCTCGACGATCGTCATCGCGCCGCTACGGATATCTTTGGTCAGCTCCTCAGGCCGTTGGAGGTAGCTGGGCAGTTGCACATTGGCGCTGGCTGCGATGAGTTCCGGACGGGTGGTAGGGATGAGCTCGATCGTGGGAGTTGCATCTCCGATGCGAAGCGTCAGCGTGGTAGGTTGGATCATCGGGGGCAGATCGAACTCATAAGCGTCTGATTGACGCGGACTTTCGATCTTCGGCTGGCCTGGCAGCCACAGGTTTGCCTGAGCAGGCTTCCAAGGGGATTGATGGTCCAGAGGGATCTTCAGCGAGATCGACTCACCGTGCGGGACTATCCACTTGGTTGGGAATTCACCGAGCTGAGCAAAGGTGTAGCGAGGGATCGACCTCCATGGGGCTGCAAAGCGGGCCAAGGAGTTCGCGGAGGCTTGGGGATACATGATCCCAAGCCCCACGACCAAAGCGCCCGCAAGGGCAGCAAAAGACCACCATCGCTTGTGGAGCGACTCAGGGGCCGCTTCGGTCAAGTCCTTGCTCGCGGCCACCTGGGCGACTTGGTCCAGTGCAGCTCGGCACAATGCCGGTGATCGCTTTTGCTCTTGGGGGTCCGAAGCAAGTTCGATGGCGCTCAAAAGAGAGTCCCCAAGCGATGGTAGTTTTTTGGTCATCAAACGCGCTAGCGATGAATGGGACCGGTAACGCAAAATCCATCGCTCAACCCAGATCGGAATCGTCGCAACGCTCGCAAATGCCGCAAGCCATGCGATCCAACGCCCCCAACTCGGTAGATCAACCAACCGGTCGATCAGGAAAACCGCCAGGTAGCCGGCAAGCACACCCAAGCACGCGATGCCGAGGCTCTCCATGACTTTCGTACGTCGTAGGTGGGCTCGGAAAGCCTGTAGCTGCCTGCCCAACGATTCGGGTAGAAGGATCGGTTGACGTTGATTTTCACTCATCCTGAGGGCTCCGGTTTTTTTCGGAATCTAGATGCAGGTTACTACATGCAGGTTAATGGTCTCTTGCCAGTGACCTATTTCAGCATCGTAGAGTATACCCGTAACGGATCCGTTTTTCCCGAAATATTCCTCGATTTCAAGGCCCAGCGATCCGATTTCCCAAGGGTTTTTATGCGTTTTGACCTCGCAAGCCATGGCGGGCTCCAGACGAACATGCTGACCGGTCTCAAACGTGCGCCAAAAGTTCTAACGCAATCTGAACAATCTTGTGGGGGTTTCTAAGGTTGAGCCTGGGTACAATGACGCTCTGTTAGCAACCAATTCTATCCTCGCATCCTTGCCATAAAGAATGTCCAAATCTCGACGAACCGCTTCAATCGCTTTGCTCATTGCGCTGGCCGCGAACCTCCCCGGAGCCTTGGCCCAAGAGACTCTTGACAAAGACAACCCACTTGCCAAACTCCCGGGATTGAAAGCCTCAGGCAGCGTCCTATTGCCAAACGGCTGGACGATCAACGCCCAAGGCAAACAAACAACCCTTGGGGATTTCCCCGTGCACATGCTTGCCAGCCCATCGAGCAACGAACTGGCCATCCTCCACAGCGGATATGGTGAGCATGAGATCATCACGATCGAACCGAAAACCCTCAACAAGATCACCCGGACCCCCATCCCACAGTCCTTCTACGGATTGAGCTTTAGCGCCGACGGAAAATTCATCCTCGCCTCCGGTGGCGAAGACGAAAGGGTCTATGTCTATCCTTACAACCAAGGTTTCCTCAGCCCTCCAAAAATCCTTACCCTGGCGACCAAGACCGACAAGTTCGTTGTCTCCGGAGTACTCCTGTCCCAGGACAGCCAAAATCTCTACGCTTGCGGTCTGCTGGGAAACGCGATCAAACGGATCCGTAATCCGATGAGCATTCCAGGTAACTCCGCCCCCTCCAAGACCGACTCGACAAAAACCGACCCTGTCCCTGCCGGCGCCGTGCCTGCAGACCTCGCGCCTAGCGACATCGTGCCCGCCGAAATTCTCGCTCTACCAGAACAAAGCTATCCCTACGCACTCCTGGAGGACCCCAAAAACAAGAAACTCTACGTGAGTCTCTGGGGGCGCGCCGAGATCGCAGTGATCGATTTGGAAACCTGGAAAATCGAAGCTACCTGGAAGTCCAAATCCCACCCGACGGAAATGCTGCTTCTGGAATCGACCAATCGACTCGCTGTGGCATGCTCAGACGAAAACAGCGTCGCGATCTTCGATCGATCATCGGGCGAACTCCAAGAGGTACTGGCCACGGCCCTCTATCCAGCAGCAAAGAACGGTAGCACTCCATCGGCCATCGCCCTGTCCCCTGACGAGAGAGTCCTGGTCGCTGTCAATTCGTGCAACAACAACATCGCTCTGTTCGATTTGTCCGAGCCAAAGAAGTCTCGCTCCCTGGGATTCATTCCCGTCGGCTGGTATCCGACCAACGTCAAGTTCTCCAAGAACGGCGAACAAATTTTTGTGACCAATGGCAAAGGGATGTCCAGCAAAGACAACCGATACGGACCGAACCCCACCAGATCCGCCCCAAGAAATCTGACCGAATACATCGGAGGCCTTTTCCAAGGCACCCTCAGCGCGATCCCAACTCCTAGCCCCGAGGAACTCGCCTCGATGACTCGGTTGGCATTTCTATCAGCACCCTTGCAAGCCGACTCAAAGGTCGACAACACAGGACGCAGCGATAACAATCCGATCCCGGCC
>Ga0114972_10001817_pt1 | contig 15915 bp, 11 predicted proteins | sample M_140807_EF_Meta_FD_87354 | JGI IMG/M metagenome (GOLD analysis project Ga0114972, IMG submission 87354) | Freshwater microbial communities from Lake Montjoie, Canada to study carbon cycling - M_140807_EF_MetaG | ecosystem: Environmental > Aquatic > Freshwater > Lake | place: Lake Montjoie... | reverse complement strand
TCCTACGTCAGTGCCGAAATACAGTGAAATTGTTCCGATCTCAATTCCGTAATCTCAACCTACATTAATTCCGCGCGTAACACTTAAGCGGTCGTACCAAGGGCCTAAGCGGTCGTACCAAGGGCTTAAGCTGGATTTCTGAGGGATGTTCCGTGCCATTTCCATCGAATGTTTTGGGTTTAGCAGAACCGGATTTTTTTTCAGCAATAAAATGAGGGGAATTTTGCCGTCGGGCTGCCAAAGCTTTGCAGCGCGCCGTTTATTTTTTTCGCGATTTTTCCACTGTTGCGTGCATGGTTTCCTTCAAGGTTTCTTGTTCCACGTCGGCGAGAACCACGCCCGCAGCTGATTTCCGCATGGCGGAGACTTTGCCGGCCACGGCTTCCTGGACGGCGTACATATCGGCATCATCGGCTCCGAAGGTGGCGGCGTATTGGGGTGAAATGCCCATGTGCGCGGCGGTGGCAATGGCATCCTGGTTGGCTCCGAGGAACAGGAATTCCCACTGGTAGGCTTCGCTCTGGTGGGTGATGCGCTGGCTGATGTCATGGATGGTGAAACGGCGCGAGCTGTTTTCCTCGCCGTCGGTCAGAATCGCGACAATCACTTTCGTGGGGCGATCGGCCTCTGCTGTGGCTGCAAGCTTTTGGCCGAGATCATCGATCGTGCGGCCGATGGCATCGAGCAATGCGGTATTGCCGCGGGGCACGTAGGTGCTGGTCGTCAGTGCTTTTGCCTCGGCGAGCGGAATGCGGTCGTAGATCGGCAGGTATTCGTGATCGAACAGGATCAGCGAAAAGGTTCCGGCGAGCGGCTGACCGTGGTCGTCCATGGTGTTTTGTTGGGCCGTGAGGAACTCGTTGAATCCGGCGATGGCGGCATGGGTCATGGAACTCATGGAGCCCGAACGGTCGAGAATGAAGGCGATTTCTGTTTTCATAGGATTGGTGCTTTGCGTTTGCTTGTTGGTTGAGGGATGAGAGATTCCGATCCCGTGCGACTGGAAAATGAACCAATAAAAATCGCAAGTCAATAATAAAAGTGAACACGTCAGAAAAAAATACAAGTTTACAAGTCTGCCAATCCATTGTACTGCAATCCCCGCAACCAAGAACAACGAAAACCATGGGAAATTACACAAGTGAAGAAAACTGGGCCGCTAGGGAACGTCTGCGCATGATCGAAGTGTTATTGTGGTGGCGCGGTTGGATTCGTCGTACGGATCTCACCGACTGCTTCAGCATCTCTTCCGCGCAGGCATCGGGAGACTTGCAAAAGTATCTCGATGTGAACGGCACGGGGGTTACCTATCATACCGCCCGCAAGCGCTATGAAGCCGGAGAGAGTTTCAGCTGCAAGCTGCATCAGCCGCAGTTCGACGAAGGAATGGCGTTGTTGCCCGGTGGCAAGCAGACGCGCCGTTCGTTGGAAGGTGGCAGCGGCGAGCTGAGTGCGGCAGTGGTCGATGGGGTGATGCCGTCGCGGCGGACGGTCAAGGAGCATGTGGCCCGCATGGTTTATCTGGCGGTGGCGCAAAAGCACAGCATGAAAATCCGCTACCTGTCGGTGCACAGCGCGTCGAAAAAATGGCGGGAGATTCTGCCGCGCGCCTTTGGATGGGACGGCGACCGCTGGCACGTGCGGGCCTGGGATGTGGAGAACGAGCAATGGCGGGATTTCGTGCTGGGCAGGATCGAAGACTGCCGCTGGCCGGCGGCGAGCGAGACCGAACCACCGCGCGATGTCGATTGGGAGACTTTCGTGAATTTGAAAATCCGTCCGCATCGCGACTTGGAAAAAGAGGCGCAGGATGCGATCCGGCTCGATTACGGCATGACCAATGGCGTCATGACCGTGCGGGTGCGCAAGGCGATGGAAATCTACATGCGGCGCCGGCTCGGGCTGCCGGTGCAGGGGGAATACAAAGAGCGCCTGGAATGCGCCGAGTGAGGCGGGGGCAGATAAACATTACCCCGCTGCGATGAATCCCCTACGATCCGCACAGTGACACTGGCCGACCTCGGGTGGAATTCGTTTTTTGCCAACGCCTTTGCGGAACTTGCCGCAAAGGATTGGGTTCCTGCGCGCCTGATCCGCGAGAGCCCGATCAACTATGGAGCGTTTCTGAACGGCGGTGAGGAAATCGACGTCGTGCTCTCGGGCAAAGTCTGGCACGATGCCGCCAGCGATGCCGAACTTCCCGCCGTGGGCGACTGGGTGGCGGTGAAACTCGGTGGAGAAAACGAGGAACATGTGATCCGCGCCCGCCTGCCGCGGCAGTCCTGTTTCTCGCGCAAGATGCCCGGAAAAAGCAGCGAGGAACAAGTGATCGGCGCCAATGTCGACATCGTCGCGGTGGTCACCGATGCCGGCGAGGATTTCAATCCACGGCGCATGGAGCGCTACTTCACGCTGATCCAGCGGTCGGGCGCGCAGCCGGTGGTGTTGCTCAACAAAGCCGACCTTTATTCCAAAAAGCAAAATCAGGAGGCTGCGGAGATCCTGCAACAACTCAGTCCCGGTGCCGCGATCCACGTCACCAGCGCGCTGCACAACAGCGGTCTGAAAACCCTGTTGTCCCATTTGAAAAAGGGCACCACCATGTGCATCGTCGGCTCCAGCGGTGTCGGCAAATCGACCCTGGTGAACCAGCTCTACGGCGAGGAATGGCAGTGGACCGATGAGGTGAACGAGGTGACGGGCAAAGGCCGGCACACCACCACATCGCGCGAACTGGTGCCGTTGCCGAAACGCGGCATGATCATCGACAACCCGGGGATGCGCGAGATCCAGATGTGGACCGACGAGCAAACCTTGAAGGAAAGTTTCGCCGATCTGGAAATCCTCGCGGCGCAGTGCCGGTTTCACGACTGCAAACACAGCGTCGATGCCGGATGCGCCATTCGCGCCGCTGTGGAAGATGGCAGCCTCGATCCCGGGCGCATCGAAAGCTTCCTGCGGCTCGATGAAGAAATCGAAAAACTGCGGCGGCGGCAGAAAAAACGCCAGATCAACACCGAGCGTCGGGCCAAACGCGACCACCGGGTCAAGGCGCGGAATCTGAACGACCGCATCCAGCTCGAGGCGGACCAGTTGGGCTTGCTGCGTCACGGCGACGATGGCGACACCGACTGAGCGTCGATGCTCGCATAGCTCCGTTAGAACGCCACACCGATGGCGAAATGAAACGCGCCGGAAGGCTCGCCCAGATCGGGCGTGAGATTGTGGCCGTATTCCAAGCGCACCGGACCGATGGGCAGATCCAGGCGCACGCCGAGACCGACCGCGACATCGACCGACGAGCTGGCGAACGATGACAAATCCTCGCTCAGCGTACCCGCATCCGTGAAAGCCACCGCCTTGAACGCCCCGGCGACCTGATGCACGTATTCGGCGTTGGCGATCCAGTAGGCCTCGCCGCCGCGGTTGACCCCCGAAGCATTTCGCGGACCCAGTTCACGCTCGGGAAAACTTCTCACGGTGTTCGGGCCGCCGAGGAAATAGCGCAGGTCGATGGGCAATTCCGCAGTTGTGGCGGGCACGATCAACCCGGTGCGCAAGCCCAGGGCCACGTGATTCGTTTCCTTCACCGGAACATACCAACTGCCGCGCATCTCCCATTTCACGTAGGAGGAACTCTCCGAAGCCAGCACAGCACCCAACTCCCCGACCGCATCGACAATCCAACCCTCGGAAGGTGTGACCTTGTTGTTCCTGCGATCATGAGTCCAGGTCAGGCGCGCGCGGTTGTAGTTGTAATCCTTGGGACCGAGATCGGCATCGTCGATCGAAGCATTGGAAATTCCAACATAGGAGGAAGCGACGAAAAGCAGCAGTGTGCTGTGTTCCGAAAGCTCCCAGGACAGATCGAACGAAAATCCGGACTCGAATTTCTGATAGACATCGAGGTCGCGGCTGACCGCGAAGAAGCGGGCCCCGGCGCGGATGTCGGATTCGAGAAACCAAGGGTCGACAATGCGGGTGTCGAACAAAATGCCGCGTCCGGTGATTTCAAGGCCACCGCTGAAGTTCCAGAGATTGCCGAAGAGATTGCGGTCGCCATAGCCCACCCCGAGGACCGGTCCTTCGTAGGATTCCAAGCCGGCATAACTGGAGAAGCTGCGTGCCTTGCCCTCGACCGCGTGCAGGGTGGCATCGATGTTCGGCTGGTCCGGACTTTGGTTCATCTCAAGACCCAGTGATTGGAAGGCACCGGTGTTGAGGAGCTTGCGCAGTTCCTTGTCGGCGCGGGTGGCATCGTAGTACTGCCCCTCCATGCCACGGAAGCGGTTCAACACCCGCGACTCCCTGGTTTTCTGCAACCCTTCCACCGTGAGTTTGTTCAAACGGTGGCGCTCACCGACCTGCACAGAAATTTGCGGAACGAACTTTCCCTGCCGCGGTTCGCCGCCCAGCCGGATTGCGACATCGGAGTATCCCGCGCTGCGATACAGCTTCTCGACTTCGCTGCGCATTTGATTGATGTTGGCGGTCGTCGCCGGCAGTCCTGCGAACCGGCTTAGCGTTTGATCGAGTTCGCTTCGTTTTTTCGCCGCGCTGCCCGTGATCACCGGTGCGCTCAGGTGATGCAATTCCCCCTTGTTCAGTGAAATGAAAAAATCCACCTTGCTGTTTGAATCAGGAGATGACCGTTTCCGCTCGGTTGCGCTGGCCGCCCAGTAACCCCGCGACTGCCATTCCTGCTGGAGATACGACAGTCCCGTGGCGACATCCGATTCCAAAAACGGCACATCGCGGGCGAAAGCCACAAGTCGCTTTTCGGCCGTACTGGTGAACAGCCGCGTCATCTTCTTCAAATCCTTGCCATCGACACCCTCGATGCTGATCACCCCGAAATACTGGCGCGAGCCCTCGGTTACCTGCAGATGAATGACCGACCCGCTTTCGGCCGTGCCGCTGACAGAGGCATTGGCATAGCCCTGCAGGTGCATCAAACTTTCCAGCATGAATGCGGCATCGGCGGCACGCGAGGAATTGGCGGGCTTTTTCTTGATCAGCTCCAGTCGATCGCCAAGAATTTCCAGCGCGTCGTTGCGGCTCATCGAGCGCAAGCCGCTGATGCGGATTTCCGCCGCACCGGCGAGACAGGCGCTCAGGGACAACAGCAGCGGTGCGGGAATGAACTTCATCGGAATCTCAATTCATACATCAAAAGGCTGCGGGTTTGCCCCTCGCCATCCACGCCGCCATAGAGGAAATAGTGGGAGCCAACCGGAATCGTCGCCGAAGCACGTTTCTTGCCGCTGTAGGGGTCGGGCTCGCCCACCGCCAGCTCGACATCTTCCAGCAATGACAACAACGGCATCAGGCGTTTGCCCATCGGCAGCCGGCCGCGGCGCAACTCCTCGACCAACAACTGCGTGCCTTTGTTCTGCGCCGTCGCTCCATCGCTCAACCCCTCGGTGGTCGTCCCTGTCGCCAGCAAGGTCATGATTTCATTTTCCGGCAACGGCGGTTCCGAGGTCAGCAGCATTTTCGGAGCGGAAACCGCGCCGTAGACGTAGATGTTGACATCATAATTGGAAATGCGCGAAGTGCCGCGGATGTCGAGCACGGGGTCCAGCCCCGATGCGGGAGTGAGGCTGACATTGCCCGAGGGGATTGTCAATTTGCTGAGCGGCAGCGAAGCGGTGAGGTTCTTGATGACCGCCTTGCCGAGTGGCTGCGGAGAGCCGAGAGTTCCGGTCACCCGTGCATCGGCGGTCACCGAGCCGCGGGCGAGATTGCCACGAATCAAAAAGGGGTCTTCGGTTTTGAGTGTCACATCGATCCTCCAGTTGCCGAATGGATCAGGCAATTGGGTGGCCTTTGCCGCGACGCTGGAATCCAGGGCCGGCAGCGACGCGGCCTGGGGAAGAGTGAACGGTTTGCCGATGGGAATCAGATCGAAGTCTTTGTAAACCAGGCTGTCGACGATCCGCACCGACCCGCTGACCAGCGCCGTCTTCCAGGGACCGGCGACGCGGATGTCGGCATTGGCGCGGGCGATCACCGCGGCATCACGCCACAGCGGCAGCGCGGTCCCGCGGATTGTGAAGTCGAGCACAGGATCACCCTGCTCGGGTAGTCGCATGATCCCGGAAGCCTTGAGTTCCCCTCCTGCGAGTTGGGCGCCGAGCGACTCCAGTTTCACCGCGCGGTCGGCGAAAGTCAGCCGCACTCCCCCGTTGCGGATCGGCGGGATTTTTTCGTTAGGAAGAACCAGCGACAGTTTCGTCAGGTCGAGCCTGCCGCGGATGTCCGGGGATTTCAGAGTGCCCTTGACGGTCACCGCGCCCTCAAGCACGCCGTTCAGCTCCTTAACTTCAGGCAGGAGATCCTTGAAGCGAACCAGCTCGAAGCGGGGAATGACGACATCGGCGCTGATTTTTTCCTCCCGGATCGATTCGGGGTGCTCGGCCCACTGCTGCGGTCGGAAAGGCAGACTCGCCTTGACCGTGACCGGAGAAGTTCGCGAAGTGAGCAACTGGCCGCTGACCTGCAGGGATTGATTCACCGTCACCAGATTGAGCACCAGATCGACGGGAGGCAGCTTCGATTGAGCCGGGCTTTTCACATCCTTCACATAAAAGTCTCCGCTGATCACCGGGGCGGCGGGAGTACCGGTGATTTGCAGGTCCAGCTTGGTCCTGCCGCTGACCGGCAATGGTTTGTCCTTCGGCAGCCAGTTGTTGAACGTCTCCAGAGGCAACTCCACACTTTGCAGGGAAACATCGAGCGTTTCCCGCTGGGTCAGAAAATCTCCGGCTCCCGACATTTTTTCGGGGATTGGAATCAAAGCCTTGCCGTGAACAAGAGTTTTACCCGAGTCCGTGAGCGTTAGACGCGAGACATAAAGATCGTGGCCCGCATAACGCGCATCCAGATTGGCCTCCTGCGTGCCTGACTTCACGCTGAAGTCGGACAAATCAACCGATTTCGGCCATTCGTATGCCGTTTTGCCTCTGGCAACGATGTCCGCGCCGCCCTCGCGTTTCATGACCAGCGATTGGATCGTTGCCCCGCCCTGATGGAGGCCATCGCCGGGGACACCCCTGCCCTGCCATTGCAATGACGCTTTGATTCCCGCGGGAATCCTCACTCCCACCCAGTCGAGCCAGGGGCTCAGCGACTGCGGAGAGAAATCCGTTAGATCCGCGCTCGCCTGATAGGCTTTGTTTTCAAGATCATACGTCCCCTTTGCTGCGATGCCAGGATGCTGTAATTCGACATTGGCCGAGGAAACACCGGCCATCGAAGCCACGAGCGAGAAGGGCGCGATGGCAGGATCAGCGGCTTTCAAGGCAAGGTCCAGATGCAGGGGGCCGACTTTTTCTCCCTGCAGACGCAGGTCTCCTTTGACTGACAAAGCGGACTCGGGAGGCAGCGGCAGTTCCTGCTCGACTTTGAGATTCATGAGTGGCCGCAGGGCGAGCAGCATCGGCAGCAACCGGGGGACTTGCAAATCATAGCGGACATTGACGTTTTTCAAATCATCGGGCGTGGCGGGGTCGCGATCCCAGTCGACTTGTGAGACCAGCGACTGCGAGGCTCCCCATGCCTTTGTTTGCATCGACAGATCCGCGTGGCTCGCGGTTTTTTTCACCTCAACAATGCATTCATCCATGCGTTGATCGCGATAGGCCAGATTCGTCAGTCGCATTGAAACGCTGCCATCCGCCGTGACCGCTGGTTCCACCCGACCGTGGATCGGAAGATTGCGGGGTGTCAGTTGCACGACACATTCGTCGAGCCGGCCCTCCAGCGGCAGTTCCTTGCCCAGCAACTCAGACAGACGGGAGAAATCCAACGCACCCTCGGCGAGACGGACTTCTAACGATTCCACATCGGGGCTTGTGCTCAATTCGAAACGGGAATCCATGACCTGCAAGTTCGCGCGCAAGGAAGGACGGAGATCGGACGGCGTCGTCAAGACCAACCCGCTGATTCCCATGTCCGCGGACAACCCAAGCTGATCGAGCGCGATTTCATCGGGTCGCCAGTCCAGCACGTTCTTTTGGACGGGGAACTTCCGGTCCCCTGAAAGAACGATTTCGCCGACGGAGAGATTCCAGGTGGATTGATCATGCGCGTGCCGCAGTTCGGTGGGACCCAATTCCACCACAGGTTTTCCGGAGTGATGGACATGGATGCTTTTCAAACTGATGCCGACATCGTGACCGGAAACCTTTTCCCGCTGGTTGCGGATCATTTCCACAAGTTTGGCGATGTCGAATGGCTCAGACTTCGCTATTGTTTTTGCTTTTGCATCCGGTGCGCTGGGAAATGATTGATCGAGATCCAGAACCAAAACGACATCGTGGATTTGAATGCCGCGCGCTTTGCCGCCGATGAGTTCTCGCCAGTCATAGTAGGGTTGTATGCCCTCGATCCGCAACCGGACCACGGGACCACCGGAAAGGTCAAATTGATGCAGGGAAAGCCCGCCAACCAAGGTGCCTTGCGCTTCAAACCGAACTACCATGCCTTGTTTTTGCAAAAAATGCGCCGCGATTTTTGGCAGCAGCCAGCGCATGCCGGGGCCGTTCAGCCAGACGGCAAATGCGACGAGGATGAGCGCGAACACCACAAGCACCCGCAGTACTCGACGGCGCTTGCGGGGTGTGGCGGGGGGCATGTTCTGTTCCTGACTCAAGACGAGGCGACTCTGCCATCATGCCAGACCGAAATCAAGCATCCGCAATGGAAGTTTGGCCCGAAAAAGAGGGAAGCCCGCCGGGACCAGATCAGCGCATGAACACCAACCGGAACAAAAAATAGTACCATCGCACCGTCGCTGTTGACACAAATTGATTTCTCAAGGATAAAGCGCGTCCGATGTCTTCCATACTACCACCGCGCCCCCGCTTTTCCGGTCACAAAGTCCGTATTTGCGTGGTGGCTTCAAAATACAACCCCGAGTTCAGCGACGCGCTCGTGGAAAACACGATCGATGAATTAGGCGAAATCATGCCGCAATCCCGGGTGGATTTGATACGCGTGCCCGGAGCTTTTGAAATCCCGGTGACCATTTCCACCGTGCTCAGTCGTGAACTACCCGTTTGCGTCATCGCCCTGGGTGTGATCATCCGAGGCTCAACAGCCCATGCCGATCTGGTTGCCGAATCCGTCACCACCTCCCTGCAACAAATGGCCGTCGCCCACCAGGTGCCGATCATCCATGAAGTGCTGCTGGTCGATGATGAAAAACAGGCCTACGCCCGCTGCATCGGCGCCAACATCAACCGCGGCCGCGAGGCCGCCCGCGCCGCCACCTCGATGATCGATATTTTCCTCGAACTCGACCGCTCGATTCCGCGCACCAACAACCGCAGCAATGCCTAGTCGCCGCCAAATCCGCGAGGCAGCCATCCAATTTCTCTACAGCGCGGACCTTGAAGGCGGCGCTCCTGCCGCGAACTATCGCGACACGTTCTGGGAACTGCTCACTGAGTCCGACCGGCGCAGCCTGATGACGAGCACGTTCCGGGCATTGGAACACATCACCCAGGGACGTGGCGAGCGCTTGCTCGAACTCGCCGAACGATCCGTCAACGCCCTGGCCCGACTGAGTGCCAGTGAAGAAACCTTGCCGATCAAGGAAGAACTCCAGCTCATTCTGCGCTATGAATCGGCCTGGTCAGCCCGCTACGACAGCTTGCGAAAAATCCCGTTGCTCGATCTCGACAACGATCATGTGGTCGGGCAGTTGGAAACCTCGATCAAGGCGATGTTTGCCATGGATCGCGAATTGGAATCGGCGCGCCAACGTTTCCTCAACAGTCTGGACGACCATCCGGCCCTGCGCCCGGTGCTCGAACCGGTGTGCGCCTCGGTGCGTCGTCTGCAACGGATTTCCGATCGGCTGCGCATGCTGGAAAGTCCGCAGGATTTCCCGGAGCAAAGCGACCTGAGACATATTCGTGAATCCCATGCCGACCTCAGCACCCTTCGCCGCGAAACCGATGCGATGGTCGATGTGGTTCTGCATAACAAAAAGGAAATCGATGAGACCCTGGCCGAGATCATAGAAAATTTCGCGCCCGAACGGATCAATCCGGTCGACCGTGCGATACTCCGTCTCAGTGCGAGCGAACTGCTGACCCGGCCGGACGTTTCACCGAAGATCATCATCAACGAAGCGATCGACCTCGCGAAAAAATTCGGAGCCACCGACTCCGGGCGTTTTATCAACGGCGTGCTCGATCAGATGGCGCGTCGCTGACCGGTTTCACGGAGCGGTAACGGAAAGCAGTGCCGTCGCAATCGTGGCGGGATCGGCTCGTTCGGCCAGGGATTTTTTCACGGCATCCGCAGATCGGGCCACGACACCTGAAAAAACCTTCTTGCCGTTCCATTCCACGATGACGGGCTCGTCGAGTTTGAGCAATTCGTCGGACAAGCGCAGGGTCAAGGCCTTGACGTCCTTGCTGGTGAGGGAAATGGTCTGCCCCTGGCAGCGCGCTTCGATAACTTGGCCGTTTTTCTCCATCGCCTCGTCGACGGCAAGCCAGAAGAATCGTGGCGACACAACATCCCGCAGTTCCCAGGTGATCGACTTCGGCCACGGATTGCGGGTGAATTTCAGCATCCACGGAACGGCCACCGCATCTTGAAGATTCATCCAGTGGCCGCACTCCGGATAGGATTTGAAAAAATGCGGATAGAATCCGGGGTTTTCCTTTTCGAGCACATCCAGTTTCTCCGCCCAGTTCTTGCAGATTTCGTTGCGTTTGAATGCGGCGTCCTGACCGCCGACCTGAATGGCCATCGGTGTGTTCCGCATGTTGAGCATCGAGGCTCCGTTCGGATGTCCCGCCATCATCGCGCATGCGGCCCAGCGGTCGGCCATGCGCGGCCCAAGCTGGTAAACCCCGTCGCCGCCGGCACTGTAGCCCATGATGTAGACCTTGTTGGGATTGATCTTGTGAACGGCGATGCAATTGGCAATCAGCCGGTCAAAAAAAGGCTCGATGTGGCGTTCCGACCACAAATTCCAGGTGTTCGTCGGCGCGCGCGGAGCGATGTAAAGCGATCCCTCGGGGTTGTAGAGTTTGATTTGATTTTTCCATTGCTGGTCGTTCACTTCAGGAGGCGCGCCTCCGCCGCCATGCATGGAAATGACCAGCGGGCGACCTCCCTCCGGTTCCGCGCCGACGGTTTTTTCCAAAAACGGCATCGTTTTATCGCCGATCGTAATGGATTTGTTTTTCATCTCATCAGCCCGCTGCTTGGTCAGTGTTTCAAGCGTGGCGGCCCACTCCTTTTTCACAAGCTCCTCCGCCTGCTGCCGGGTCAAACCCTCAGCCGCAGCGATGCAACAAATCAGCGGAACAAAAATCCAGATGGGAAGTTTCATAAAAGTATATTTACAACGAGGACAATTCGGGTCATTTGTCTAAATAAGTCACTCGTCTATTTGGGCAGCAACTCCGGATTGTTGGGGAACAACTCCTTGATCAATTCCCGCGAAACGGGTTCGAGAATCATGCCCGCCGCATTGACGATCAAAAAAAGCACGATGACATAAACAAGCCAGCGCCAGGGGGCAAGCGGGCGAAATTCCAGCCGGGTGACGGCAGGTCCATCCCACAATGCCGCTCCGTGTTTGCGGACAAACCACCAGGAAAACGCATGGCACAGCGGCATCAGGATCACATGGCTCATGCCCATGCCCATCAAATACACCCGCAGTGACCGCAGCAGGCTGCGACCGAGTGAAAGATTGCCCTCGTCGGCGGAGCGAACCCGAATCCCCAACAGAGCCTTGCCCGGTGTTGTCCGCCACAAATGCATCATGGATGCCTCAAGAATGATCCACACCAGCATCATCGAGTAATTGAATCCGAAGTTCATCAACAAATTCTTGAGATCCGCACCGGAGAGAACCAGCACGCTCATGAACAAACTCGACCAGATCGCCATGTCGAACCACCGCGCGAAAAACCGTCTCAACAACATGGCGGTCATCGGCACTGGTGGGCCCGAAATTTCACTTTCGGCAGAAGGGGGCTGCACAGTCGGTGCCGTGCTTTCCTTGCGGATCGCAAACGCATCAACGAACTGCGGCATGCTCGACAAAGGCTGCCATTCCTTCATGCCCTCGCTCCAGCCGTGGTGCTCGCCGCTGAGTTCGCCGGACTCAATGCGGCGCGCCACTTGTGCGATGTCAAAAGGACCGGTTTTTTCGCCGTCGATAATGATCCAGATTCTCATGTCTCAAATGCTTCGGAGTGATTTGGCGGCATCGCTTCTAGCGGCAAAAAAGGCGGGAACCAACGAAGCGAACATGCACAGCAGCATGCCCATGCAGCCGATGAAAATTTGTTCACGCCAATCCATGAACGCAGGCAGGGTATCGAAACCGGTGAGGCGGGAGGAAAAGGGATCGAAACCCATGTGCCGGAAAACATCCTGCAACGAACCGCGGAAATAGACCACCATGCGCCCGAGGAACACACCCAGCGCGGAGCCGGCGATACCCAGAATCGATCCCTGATAGAGAAACACCCGCATGATCTGCCACGGGGTGGCACCCAGCGCCTTCATCACGCCGATCTCGCGTTTCTTCTGGATCGTCACCGTGAACATCACCGCCATCATCGAGAATGCGGAGATCAGCACGATGAACGACAGCACGAAATACATCATCACCCGCTGCTGACTGATCAGCGAAAAAAACTGCGCATATTGGTCCGCCCAGGTTGACACGTACCAGTGCTGGTCGATCAGCGGCAGGATCTTCGGAATGAATTGATCCGCCAGATAGGCGTCCTCGATCCGCAATGCCACGCCCTGAATTCCCTCGCCCAAGCCAGAAAGCCCCTGCGCCAGCGACAGCGGCACGAAAAGATCAGGCATTTTCACCATCTGCGAAGCCTGAAAAACACCGACGATTTCCACCTCCCGCGGCAGAACGATGTCTTTGAGATTTTTCAATACCTGTGCATCCAGCTCATCCTGGGATGTATCGAGGATTTTTTTCCAATGCAGCGAGAATTCCTCCTTTGCACCCGCCGCAAAATGAAATTTGTCTTTCTCTTTGTCGAGAGTGGCCGCATCCACCACTGCCAGCATACCGAGAAGTGCGTCGTGCTCGTTGCCGCGCAGATCGGTGGTCTGCTCGATTTCGTACAATGGGTTCAAGACATCGATCATCGCCCGATTCATCGTAAATCCCTCGTCGTTTTCCAACCACTGCTTGTCAACCAATTCCCCCACCGCCTTGATTTGATTGGCAAAACGCTCGCGGACCACAGGTTGCTCGGTGCTTTTGTAGGCCCGCAGCACCTGTTGGCAATTCCTTGTCGCGTAGAGATTGATCTTGTCGCCCAGATTCCACTGATACTGGGCGGCCATGATCGATGACACCACCACGCGCGCATCGAGGCCCATGTCCGCGGTCGATCCTGGATAATGTTCCATGTCGAGCATGTCCTCCACGCCTTTCAACTGCACCGCGTCGTTGGTTTCCAGCCCCTGGTAGCTCACCGGCCGCTGCATGTCCTCGGAGTCGAGCACCGCATTGTCCTCGACGTGCGGGTAGGCGGTGACAACACCGGGCACACTCTTCATCCGCTCGATCACCGCGCCCCAATTCTCGATGGATGTCGGCCGTCCGCCGCCTTCGGAATACTGAAGGAGAATGTGCGGGCTGAAGCCCAGCAAGCGACGCTTCTGTTCCCGCTCCAAACCTGCATAGACGGCCATCACCACCACCAGCACCAGCACGCCGAGCAGTACGCCGAGCACCGAGATCATGGTGATTGAGGAAATCCACGCCCGGCGCGGGTTCAGGTATCGCCAGGCCAGCATCAGACTGAACGATTTTTTCATGACTCGGTAGCGGCAGCCACGACAATGCGGGGGAACACGGGTTGTGGTTTGTCGATGATGTGGCCATTCTCCAGCAATCCCCAGGACAGTTGGTCAAGAGTGCGTGAAAGAAGGTCGGGCAAGTTCAACTGGTTCGCCAGTTTTGCCGACGCATCGGGCAGCACGGGCGAGAGCATCACCGCGCAATGGGCGACACTTTCGGCAAGATGATAGAGCACGGTGGCGACGCGGTTCGCATTCTCCGGATTCTTGTTCATCTCCCAGGGCTTCATGCGTTCCGCATAAACGTTGCAGTGAACGACATGGCGGTTGAGCGCCTCCAAGGCCTTGGCAACATCGAAGCGATCCATCGCCTCGGAATACTGCGCGAGGGAATCCGCCAGCGATTGCTGCAATGCCAGATCGACGTCTTCCAAGGGGAAATGACAATGCAACACGCCACCTGTGAAACGCTGGCTCATGTTCAAAGCGCGATTGCAAAGATTGCCAAGCTCGTTTGCCAGTTCGGTGTTGAACAGCATGACCAGACGCTCGACATCGAAATCACTGTCCTTGCCGGTGCTGATGTCGCGCACCAGATAGTAGCGCAGGGCATCGACGCCGAACGCATCGGCCAACTGGTCGGGATCGACGACATTGCCGAGGGTCTTTGACATTTTTTCCCCGCGTATGTTCCACCAACCGTGCACCAACAACTTTGGCATGTCCTGATCGGCAAAACCCATCGCGTGAAGCATGCAGAACCAATAAATGCCATGGGCGGGCACGAGGATGTCCTTGCCAATCACGTGCACGGCGTCACGCCAGGTGGTTTCGAAATCCGGAAGGTCGGCGTTTTTTCCTCCGTAACCCGCGAAACTGATGTAGTTGATCAGCGCGTCGAACCACACATAGGTCACGTAGTCGTGATCAAAGGGAAACTCGATGCCCCAACGCAGTCGTTCCTTCGGACGGGAGATGCAGAGGTCGGTGCCCGCGTTGCGTTGCAGCGCGTTGAGCAGCTCGGCTTTGCGGAACTGCGGCAGGATCACATCGTTTTTTTCCAAAAACCCCTGCAACCACGCGGTATGCGCGCTGAGGCGGAAATACCAGTTCTCCTCGCGGATTTCAACCACCTCGCCCCACTCTGGGCCGAAGTCACCCCGCTCGTCGCGGTCGCGATCCGTCAGGAACTGCTCCTGGCGCACCGAGTAAAAGCCTTCGTAGGTTTTTTTATAAAGCTCGCCCTTCTCCTTGAGGTCGCTGAGAATGTCCTGCACGCAATTCTTGTGCCGGACATCGGTGGTCGCAGCCCAACCGTCGTAGTCCACGCCGATTTTTTCCCACAACGCACGGAATCGCGCGGTGACCAGAGCGACGTATTGTTCGGGCGACAAACCTTCCTTCGCCGCGGTCTGCTCGACCTTCTGGCCATGCTGGTCCACGCCGGTCAGAAAATACACCGGTCTGCCGCAGAGTCGCTGGTAGCGTGCAAGGACATCGGTCAGCACTTTTTCATAGGCATGGCCGATGTGCGGCGACCCGTTTGTGTAGTCGATGGCGGTGGTGAGAAGCATGCGCGGGAAAATTCTATGGTGCTGCGGTGCGACAGCCGCGAATTATTTGTCGAGTATCGAATTCCAGTGGGCGATGTTGTCCTTTTGCTCTTCAAAAAGGGCCGTGGTGTCGTCGTGAATCGTGATCGAAACGATCTTGTCGCCCACGCCGTTGAACTTGCAACCGGGTTCGCCGGTGTTGGTCTTGCCGACAACATTGTTCAGCACATCGAGCGACGAAGTCACTTCGCCGAAAACCGAGTGGCGCTTGTCAAGAAATGGGGTCGGCACCGTGGTGATGAAAAACTGCGAACCGTTGGTGCCGGGTCCTGCGTTGGCCATCGAAAAAATCCCCGGTTTGTTGTGACGGAGTTCCGGATGAAATTCATCGGCGAATTTGTATCCGGGGCCACCGCGACCGGTTTCCGTTGGGTCGCCGCCCTGAAGCATGAATCGGTCGATGACGCGGTGGAATGCGACATTGTTGTAATATCCCCGTTGGGAAAGGTTGAGGAAATTGGCACAGGTCAAGGGGACTTTCGAG
>Ga0114972_10001816_pt1 | contig 15920 bp, 11 predicted proteins | sample M_140807_EF_Meta_FD_87354 | JGI IMG/M metagenome (GOLD analysis project Ga0114972, IMG submission 87354) | Freshwater microbial communities from Lake Montjoie, Canada to study carbon cycling - M_140807_EF_MetaG | ecosystem: Environmental > Aquatic > Freshwater > Lake | place: Lake Montjoie... | reverse complement strand
GGGGCCGTCATCTTGCAGGCATTTGAGCATCCCACCGAAGATCAGCATTGCCGCCAGGGGGGATCGTTTTTGGGCCAAATTGAAAGCCTGTAGGCCCAATTCCCCAGGGCCATCGGCGCCAAAGCCGGTGAGCACATGCACGATGTCGTGGGTTTCGCGCAAACGATGGATCAGAAACTCTCGTTTGTTGGTGATCGGCGCCGGATCGATTAGGGAATCGGGGGTGAGGCCCTGGGCCTTCAACTGATGGGCGTAGGTGTGGCCGAGGCTGCCCTCCGGCAGGGCCTCGAGGGCATCCAGGTTGATGGGGGCTGGGCGCCACTGGTCAGCCAGCATTGCCTCGATGCCGGGTTGGCTCAGCAGGTGGCGACCCATCTGGGTGGCCAGCGGGCTGTTTTGCACGCTGCTGGCCACCGCAAAAACGCTCTCGAGGCTGTCTGGATTTTTAATGAACTTGGCCAGCCCCACCAACATCTGCAGGGATTGGAGCCTTTCCTTGAGGTTCAGCAGCATTTGGATTTACCCCTGGCTTGACCTCAATTATCCCCCCTTTCGGCTTGCGCCATTTCCTGCGCCACCTCTACAGGTGGTGGGCTGTTGCATTTTGGCCACTGTCGCTAGCGTAGGGACGGCTTCAAGGGAGTCATGACCCAGCTGCACGACCTGAGACTGCGCCTGCTGGTGCAGCAAGAGAGTGAACGCATTGCCGACAGTCAACCCACCGACCTGGACCTATCCGTGGTGCAGGCCCGCAGTCTCTGTTGGTTGGCATTAATGGCTGACGCCCATGAGGATCAGGCCAGTGATGCCGAGCGCCGCGGCGACGTGGAACAGGCCATGGGCTGGTTCGCCGATGCCATGCGCCTGCGGGATGTGATCCAGGTGGTGAGCAGCATCGAAATCCCGCTGCCGGCCTGTAGGGGCCCAGGGGAAGCTGAGGACGACTGGGCAGCCGCCTGATAGATGGCATGATGGGCGTTGGTTAACGAAGGGAACGCGGTGCCAGAAGAGCCCTGCCAATGCCCTGACTGTCAGCGGTTCTACCGGGAACACGACCGTCTGATTCGGGAAAACCCCAGCTTGCGTCAACAGCAAGAACTAAATTGGGCTGCCTTGCAGTCCTTTCGCACCCTTGCGGGGCGCGTACTAGAGGATCTGCAGAAAACCCAGGATGCCGCCGCCGGCGCTGCCCAGCCCCTGTTACCCGCCGGCGCTGATGCTGCCGCTGCGGTGAGCTCCGAGGATGAAAGCCTCCAGCAGGCCCTGGCTGATCTGGAAAACATCAACGCCCATCTCTTCTCGATTGAGGTGCTGATGGAGCGCATCTTTGATGTGCGGGTGCCGGAGGCAGTGGAACAGAAGTTCCAGGAGCTAGCTGGTGAGCTAGCCCCGGATCCCCTCAACGCCGATCGCCTACGGCTTAACCGCCTGCTGCATCAGACCCCTGATCTGCCTTAAGCGACCCACCTGAACCGCTTATTTTGATCGGGAAGGCTTCTGCTTTCCAGATCTTTTCGCAGTACTCGCGAATGGAGCGGTCTGAGGAGAAATAACCGGTGCGGGCGCTATTGAGCAGGCTCATCCGGTTCCAGCGGCTGCGATCTGCCCAGGCCAGGCTCACTTCCTCCTGGGCCCGCATATATTCCCGGAAGTCTGCTATTACAAAGAAAGGATCCTTGCCGCGCAGGTTATTTACCAGGGGGCGGAATAGCTCCGTGTCGCCATTGCTGAAGTAACCCTGTTCCACCAGGTGCAGAGCTTCAGTTAGCTCTGGTAGTTGTTCTAGTTGCTCCCAGGGGCGGTAGCCACTGTGGTGGAGTTCGGCGATTTCCGGGGTGGTGCGGCCAAATAGGAAGAAGTTGTCTGCCCCCACATGTTCGCGGATTTCCACATTGGCCCCATCCAGGGTGCCGATGGTAAGGGCGCCATTCATGGCGAATTTCATGTTGCCCGTGCCGGAGGCTTCCATGCCAGCGGTGGAAATCTGTTCGGAAAGATCAGAGGCTGGATAAACCCGCTGGCCCAGCTTCACGTTGTAATCCGGCAGGAATACCACCCGCAGGCGACCCTCCATGGCGGGATCAGAATTTACTGTTTCGGCGATGCCATTGATGAAACGAATAATTAGTTTCGCCATGTAATAGCCCGGGGCGGCCTTACCGCCAAAGATCACCGTGCGCGGGGCAAGGTGGTCGCCTTTACCATTTTTGATCCGCAGGTACTGGGCAATTACCTGCAGGGCATTGAGGTGTTGACGTTTGTATTCATGGATGCGCTTTACCTGCACATCAAATAGGGAGGCTGGATCCACCAACACGCCGGTGTGCTTATGGATGTAAGTGGCCAGCTGGCATTTCACTTCCAGGCGGGTTTGATCCCAGCGCTGCAGGAAGGCGCTGTCGTTTTGGTATTGCTCTAGTTTTTTTAGTTCATCCAGGTTGTGCAGCCAGCCCTCACCAATCGACTCATCCAAAAGACTGCGCAGCTGGGGATTGCTAAGGGCCATCCAGCGGCGGGGGGTGACGCCATTGGTGACATTGGTAAATTTCTCAGGCCACAGGGCCGCAAATTCAGGCATCAGGCTGCTTTTCACCAGGTCGCTATGCAAGCGCGCCACCCCATTCACATGGTGGGAACCCACCGTGGCCAGGTGGGCCATGCGCACGGACTTTTGACCATCCTCTTCAATGATTGAGAGTTTGCGCAGAATTGCATCGTCGCCGGGGTACTTAAGCCTTAACTGCTTCATGAAGCGGCGGTTGATCTCATAAATAAGTTCCAGGTGGCGCGGCAGCAGGCTGGCAAATAGGGGCAACCCCCATTTCTCCAGGGCTTCCGGCAGCAGGGTGTGGTTGGTGTAGGCCAAGGACCGGCTGGTGATGTCCCAGGCCTGGTCCCAATCCAAATGCTTATCGTCGATCAGCAGTCGCATCAGTTCCGCCACGGCAATGGCGGGGTGGGTGTCATTGAGCTGCACCGCCCAGTGGTTGGGGAACTCGCTGATCGGTAGGCCGCGCAGTTCCAAATTGCGCAGCATGTCTTGGAGGCTGCAGCTCACAAAGAAATGTTGTTGCTTCAGCCGCAGGCGGCGGCCCTCATCGGTGCCGTCGTTGGGATAAAGCACCTTGGTGAGAGTTTCAGAGCCCACCTTTTCTTCCACGGCGCCGTAGTAATCGCCAATGTTGAAGGCATAGAAATCAAAGGCTTCGGTGGCGGTGGCTCGCCAGAGCCTCAGCCGGTCGCAGGTATTTACCTTGTGGCCCAACACCGGCACGTCGTGGGGGGTGCCGATGGCGTATTCCGCCGGAATCCAGCGGGAGCGGTAGTTACCGTGCTCATCGGTGTAGCCCTCGCTATGGCCGCCAAAACCCACAAACACCGCCTGGTCGGGATCACTCAGTTCCCAAGGCCAGCCCCCCTTCAGCCACTTGTCGGTGATTTCCACCTGCCAGCCATCGCGAATCAGCTGGTCGAAAATCCCAAACTCATAACGAATGCCATAGCCCACGGCCGGCACCTCAAGGCTGGCCAGGGATTCCATGTAGCAGGCGGCCAGGCGGCCGAGGCCGCCATTGCCCAGCCCCGGCTCCTCCTCCACCTCAAATAAATCCTCCAGCTGGGTGCCGTTGAACCGTTGCACCGCCTCGGCCGCCGCCTGTTCGATCCCCAGCATCACCAGGTTGTTGCCCAGCTGGGGACCCACCAGGAATTCCGCCGAGAGGTAAGCCACCGTTTTGCTGGGTTGCTGGCGCAGGGCCTCAATGCCCGCCAGGTAGCGGGTCATCAGCCGATCGCGCACCGCATAGCTAAGCGCCATATAAAGGTCATGGCGGCTGGCATTGGCAGCGAGCTTGCCCAAGGTGAAAAACAGGTGCTCGGTGATGCAGGCAAATAGGTCGCTGGCGCTGAGGCCGGTGCGTTCCGGATCGTTGTAGCTGCTGGGGGTGGGGATGGAGGTGGAGCTGGGCTGCTGGGTCATCGGGGGCTCTACCTAGGTAGTTGATTTTGAGCGGACCGTAGCGATCCGATGCCAAGGACGGGTAAACACATTTGCAAGCCGCCACTGGCGATACTTGTCTTCATCTTGGGCGCTTTGGTTTGCCGACCATTTCCCTGCTTGCCACCAGCCATGGGGTGGAGGCAGCAATCACACTCATGGTGGCCGGTCGCTTTCTGCTGATCTTTGTGGCCGCCAGGCTTTTGGCGGAACTGATGGTGCGTTTGCAGTTGCCCGCAATCCTCGGCGAGTTGTTGGCGGGGGTGCTGATTGGCGTTTCGGGGCTGCACCTGGTGGTTTCAGGCGAAAGCGGCGTGGCCTTGGCCCCTTGGCTGGGGCACCTGTTCAGTGAGTTGGCCTCCATTAGTCCAGAGCAGGTACAGCAGCTATCGGCCGAGACCTATCCCTTTCTCCAGGCGGTGGCCAGCATTGGCCTCTATGCCCTTCTGTTTCTTACCGGTTTGGAGAGTGAGCTGGATGAGTTGATTGCCGTGGGGGCCCAGGCCAGCGGTGTGGCCCTGGTGGGGGTACTGCTGCCCTTTGCCCTCGGCACCTTTGGTTTGATTGGCTTATTTCATGTGGAGCTGATTCCGGCGGTATTTGCCGGGGCTTCCATGACCGCCACCAGCATTGGCATCACCGCCAATGTTTTTGGCGAGCTAGGCCTGTTGCGCAGTCGGGAAGGTCAGATCGTGCTGGGGGCCGCCGTGCTCGACGACATCCTCGGCATCGTGATTCTGGCGGTGGTGGTGGCCCTTGCCAGCGGGGATGGTTTCCAGTGGGCGCCAATCCTGCAGCTGCTGGCGGCGGCGGCGGTGTTTGTGGTGGCGGCCATCGGCCTGAGCCGCACGGTGACCCCCAGCTTTGATCGCTTGGTGGATCTGCTCAAGGCCCCTGGCGAAATTGTGGTGGCCAGCTTCGTGGTGCTTTGTTTGTGCTGTTTTGCCGCCACTGCCATCGGTTTGGAGGCGGCCCTCGGGGCCTTTGCTGCGGGCCTGATTCTCAGTAAGTCGCGCCATACGGAAGCGATTCAGGAAACCGTGAAACCGCTCGTGTCTTTGTTTGCCACGATTTTCTTTGTGCTGATTGGCACCTCCATGGATCTCTCGGTGCTCAATCCCTTTGATCCGGTAAACCGCAGTGGCCTGGTGGTGGCGGCTTTCCTGCTCACCGTGGCGATTGCCGGCAAGGTGGTTACCGGTTGGAGCTTTTTGAGTGAGCAACCCACCAACCGCCTGGTGGTGGGCCTAGGGATGATGCCCAGGGGGGAGGTGGGCCTGATCTTTTTAGGTTTAGGAACCGCCGCCCAGCTGCTCACCCCCTCCCTGGAGGCCGGCATACTGCTGATGGTGATCGGCACCACTTTCCTGGCGCCGGTTTTGCTACGGCTCAGTTACAGCTGGGCAGCGGCTGGGCTCCCTAGCATCGATTCAGCCTTGCAGCCAGCTTCAACTACGGATGTCGATTAATCAGAGCTGGAGCTTCCACGGCCATCCGATCCATTCCCTTAAGGAAGGCCCCCGGCAAGGGGATCCCACGGGCCAGCGGCCGGCCCTGCTGTTGGTGCACGGCTTTGGCGCCTCCACCGACCATTGGCGCCACAACATCCCTGTGCTGGCTGAGTCCTATGAGGTGCATGCCATTGATTTGCTCGGTTTTGGCCGCAGTGCCAAGCCCGAAGGCGAGACCTATGGGGGCAGCCTCTGGCGAGATCAACTGTCTGCCTATGTGCAGGAACGGGTGGGCCGGCCCACGGTGATCGCTGGTAATTCCCTGGGGGGCTTTGCGGCCCTGGCGGCGGGGGCTGCCCTTGGGGAGCAGTGCGCGGGGGTGGTGCTGCTCAACGCCGCCGGCCCCTTCAGCACCGAACAGGAACCGCCCAAGGGTTGGGGCACCATCGCCCGTCAAACCATTGGTGGGGCGTTGTTTAAGAGCCCCGTGCTCCAGCGGCTGTTGTTTGAAAACCTGCGGCGGCGCTCCACGATCCGGCGCACCCTGCGCCAGGTGTATATCGATAAAACCAATGTGGATGATTGGTTGATTGAGGCGATCCGTAGGCCCTCCCTAGATCCCGGCGCCTTTGGGGTGTTTCGCACGGTCTTTGATATCCCCCGCGGTCAACCGTTGGATGAACTGTTTGCCCAGCTGCGGTCGCCATTGCTATTGCTCTGGGGGATCCGCGACCCCTGGATAAATGCCGCCGGCCGCCGGGCCCTGTTCCAGCACCATGCGCCGGCGGCCACCACGGAGGTGGTGCTGGAGGCGGGCCATTGTCCCCATGACGAGGTACCAGCGCTTGTTAACGCAGAGCTGCTGCAATGGTTGGCGACCTTGAGCCGTTGAACCCCATGGCCCTCCGCCAGGAATTGCTTCCCTATCCCCATTGGCTGTTCAGTGACCCCGAAGGCAATGACAAGTTGCGCTTCGTGCCGGAACGGGGTGGGTTGCTCACCGGCTGGCAATGCAACGGCGCCGAGATCATCTACCTAGACGAACAGCGCTTCCTGGACCCGAGCCAGTCGATCCGGGGCGGGGCGCCGGTGTTGTTTCCGATCTGTGGGGACCTGCCCGACAACCAGCTGCCCCTAGCCGATGGCCAGATGGCCACCCTCAAGCAGCACGGCTTTGCCCGCACCCTGCCCTGGCGCCTGGCGGCCCTCGAGGACGGCCGGGGGGTGCGCCTCGAACTAACCGATAGCCCCGAAACCCTGGAGGCTTTCCCCTTTGCCTTCCACCTGCAACTTGATTACCGCCTGGCCCCCGGCGCCCTGGAGATTTCGGTAAACCTCCAGAACCGGGCGCAGCAGCCCCTCCCCTTCAGCTTTGGTCTGCACCCTTACTTCAATGTGTCGGGCCTGGGGGACCTGCGATTTGAGGGGATGCCAGAGCAGTGCTTAAACCACAAGGTGATGGCCCCAGCCGCCACTGCCGAGCAGCTGCAGCAGCTGGAGCAGGGCATCGACCTGCTGGTGCGCCCTGAAGGTTCGGTGGCCCTGGTGGATGCCGCCGCCGGCCGCCGGCTCAGCATGGACCTGAGCAGCCCCTGGAACCTGGCGGTGTTCTGGACTGATCCGCCCCGGCCGATGGTTTGCATCGAACCCTGGACCGGTCCCCGCCGCAGCCTGCTCAGTGGTGACGCCAAGCTGGAGCTGGCCCCCGGGGCCAGCCATGGGCTGCATTGCCGTTATGCAGTATCGGCACTGGACGACTAAGCGAGACCATTAAGAATCCTGCTGGTACATTTCGGAGCAGGAAACTTGTGCGGAAGGATTGGTCAAAGTTATCAATCCTTTCGCATGTTCTCTGGGCTTGTTACTTCTATCTATGTCTATTCCCGCCGGGGCCACAGAAACTGAGGTGGTGGCCCCTACCGAGGTGAACGTTGCTGCTTCCCGGCAGCCAGGATTTTCCTACCGACCAGACATTGATGCCCTGCGCGGCATCGCGGTGCTGGCGGTTTTGCTTTTCCACCTCAACGATCGCTGGTTGCCCGGCGGCTTTGTGGGGGTGGATGTGTTTTTTGCAATTTCTGGATATGTGGTAACCGGTTCGTTGTTGAACCACCAGCGGGAACCATTGCTGCAGCGCCTCGGCGGCTTCTACATTCGGCGGCTGCGGCGCCTGCTTCCCAACCTGTTTTGTGCCGTGGGGGCCACGGCCCTTGGGGTAGCCCTCTTGATCCCGCCCACGGAGACCCGGGGGATTCTTACTTCAGCGGTGAAGTCTCTATATGGCTGGTCTAACAACTACTTCGTAGAGAAAGCCACCGATTACTTCGGCCTTGATTCCAACCTCAATCCCTTTGCCCATACTTGGTCATTGGGGGTGGAAGAGCAGTTTTATATAGTTTTTCCTTTGTTGCTGGCCTTGCTTGGGCTCGGGGGCGGCCGCCGGACCCTCCCCTTGCTCTTGGCTGCCATCGGACTCTCCCTGGGCCTGAGCCTTTACTGGACCGCCCAGGCGCCGATCTGGGCGTTTTTCCTGATGCCCAGTCGTTTCTGGGAGTTGGCATTGGGGGCGGCGCTGCTGCTGGCCCAGCGCCAGGGGCTCACTGGGGCCTGGCCCTCTGGGCGCTGGCTACGGCTGGGGAGCTATGGCCTGTTGCTGGCAGCTTTGATTTGGACTCCGGAGAAGGAGGGCTTTCCAGCCCCCGGCGCCCTGGCGGCGGTGCTGGGCGCCTTGGCCTTCATCCAGGCGGGCCAGGGGGATGGCCGTCGTTTTCTGCCCTGGCCCTGGCTGGAGCGCCTGCTGGTGGCCTGCGGTTTGTTGTCTTATTCCCTTTATCTGTGGCACTGGCCGGTACTCACCTTCCTGCGCTGGACCTACGGCCTTGACCGGCCCTGGCTCTACCTGTTGGCGACAGGGCTCAGCTTCGGCCTGGCAATTGCCGCCTATTTTCTTATTGAACGGCCGGTGCGCCGCCACCCCCTGCCTGGACCCTGGCAGCTGGGTCTGGGGGTAGCGGCCCTGGGGTTCACCTGGGCGGGGATTGATGGCCTTGGCCACACCTATCGGGGGCGGCTATTCCAGGGGAGTTCCGCCGATCCAGTGCCCAAGGTCGAGAAAATTGCCGAGTTGCGGCCGGTGATCGTTGGCACCGGCATCAGTGATGCCAGCTGTGGGATTGCCACCTGGACCCCGTACACCAAAACGAGTCGCACTGATTTCCAGCGCTGCAGCAAAGCCGCCACCAAGCCAGGAGCTGGGGAAATTTTCCTAATTGGCGATTCCCATGCCCACCATCTTTTGCCGATGCTTGATCTAGTTACCGATCGCACGGGCCAAGCGATCAGCTTCACCTTTAAGAGCAGTTGTTTAATCAGCCCGGAGCTCACCGTTAGCTTCGATAAGAAGCGCTACGAGCCCTGTCGTCAGTTTGCCGCCGGCGAGATTGATCGCGCCCTGGAACGGCTGAAACCCGGCGACAGCGTGCTTATTTCCACCTGGCTGAATAAGCAGCTGGCCTCCATAGATGGCCGCGGCCGACCCAATGATTTCCCTGTGTACTCGGGTACCCGGCGCCTAACCCCCGCCCAGGTTCGCGGGGCCTACAGGGACAGCACCCGGAGGATTGCCCAGAGACTGGCCTCTAAAGGCATCAATCTTCTGCTGGTGGTGGATGTGCCGAGCCTGGCCCGGGAGCCGGTGGTGTGTGAAAGCTGGGCTGCGCTCTTGCCCGATCGAGAGGGGGGCACCTTCTGCTCACCCCCGGCGGCGGTGACCGCCGAGATGCAGAACACCCTGCGCCAGACCCTGGCCCAGGTGGCGGCTGGCCTGCCAAACGTGCATGTGTTTGACCCCACTGGGCAGCTGTTGCACCAGGGGCGGGTGCAGCACCGCCGCGCCGATGGCACCCTGCAATTTGCCGATGCCCATCACCTCAGTCTCTCTGGCAGTAGGGCTTTGGCGGAGCCCTTCTATCGCTTTTTAAAGGCCCACGGCCTGGCGGGTGGGGCCGCTCTGGCGGGGGGCAACCCCCGGTAAACGGCCCCGGGCCAGTTGCTGGAGGGGGTCGAACTGGCGTTTCACTGCTTCGATCAGACTCCGGGCTGGGGCATCACCCCAGGCGGGGATGGCACTGCCGGGGGGCGCTTGTAGCACGGTGAGACTCCCCCCCAGCCCCTGGCAGGCCTGGCGCAGGGCCTCCACCCGGTAGGGGGGCTGGGCGCTGAAGGGGGCCTCCGCTAGGCCCAGGCCACTGGCGGCCCCTAGCCGCAGCTGCCAGCCCCGCGCCTCCGGGCGCCCCAGCAGTTCTTCGCCGCGCAGGGGTTCTAGCCCCAGGCGCAGCAGCCAGTGGTTTGCGGCTACCGGATCAGCGGAGGCGGGATATGGGGTGGCTGGATAGGTGTTTTGGACTGTTTCTGAGATGTGTAAGGCCCCTACGGCATGGACCAGGGCCCGTAACTGTTCCTTTTGGTCAGCGAGGGCTGTGGCATCGAGGCTCACCAATCCAATATCTAGCCAGGGCTGCCCCTGCTTATGAGCTTGCCCCTCGGTTATTTCTGACCCATTTCCTTGGCCCCATTCCAGTAGCTCCAGGGCCAGGGGGCTATGCAGCAGCAGCTGTTGGCGCAGTTGTTGTAGGCCCGTGGTGCTGCCTTCGGCCCGCAGCAGTTGGCGCAGGGGCGGGATCGGCTGGGTGCGCAGGCTGAGTTCGGTAATTAGGCCAAGGCTGCCCCAGCTGCCACAAAACAGCCGCATCAGGTCGTAGCCGGCCACATTTTTAACCACCCGGCCCCCGGCCTTGGCCCCAGTGCCATCGGCGCGGAGCAGGGAAATGCCGATGATCTGGTCGCGCAGGTTGAGGTAGCGATGGCGCAGGCGACCGCTGAGCCCCCGGGCCACCAGGCCACCAATGCTGCTGGCCCCCGCCAGGGGAGGGTCAATGGCCAGCCATTGGTTCTTTTCGGCCAGGGCCGCCTGCAGTTCCGCCAGGGGTAGCCCAGCCTCCACGGTTACGGTGAAATCCTCCACCGCATGCTCCATGATCCGGTTGAGGTTGATGCAGCTAAGCGCTGGGCTGGGTTGTGGCAGCGGCGGCCCCCAATGCAAATGATTCCCGAGCCCCGCTGGAACCCAGGGGGTGGCCTGCCGATGGAATTCGCGAATCTGCTCCGCTAGGTCCCCCCGGTCAGGCGTTAGGAGTGGTGCCAGCTCTGGCATGCCGGAGAGATGCTGCTCAGCCCCAAGATCATCGTCTTTGACGACGACCCCACCGGCTCCCAGACCCTCTGGGGCTGTCCATTGCTGCTGCGTTGGGACACGGAAACCCTGGCCTGGGGTTTGGCCCAGCCATCGCCGTTTTTATTTTTGATCACCAACAGCCGCGCCCTAGATCCCACCGCGGCCACGGAACGGTTGCGGCAGGTCTGTGGGGCGCTCAAGCCAGCCCTGGCGGCGGCCCAGGCCGCAGGCTCCATCGACGGTTGGTGGCTGGTGAGCCGTGGCGACTCCACCCTGCGGGGCCATTTCCCCCTGGAGGTGGATGTGATCATCGCCGAACTGGGGCCCTTTGACGCCACATTTCTGGCGCCTGCCTTCCTGCCGGGGGGGCGCACCACGGTGGCGGGGCAGCACCTGCTCAATGGGCGGCCGGTGCATGAAAGTGCCTTCGCCAGCGATGGCCTCTTTGGCTACAGCACCAGTTACTTGCCCGCTTGGGTGGAGCAAAAAACCGCTGGTCGGATCGGCGCTGACCAGGTGGAGCGCCTTGAACTGACGGCATTGGAGCTGGGCGGCGAGCCCCTTAGGCAGCGCTTGGCTGGCTACCAGGGGAATTGCTGCGTGGCGGTGGATGCCGAGCGGCCGCAGCAGCTGGCGGCCCTCGGGGCGGCGGTGCGGGAGCTCACGGCCCCAGCCGCCGCCGAGCGCTGGGGTCGGCCGCGGCGCTTCCTGTTTCAAGCGGCCGCCAGCCTGCTCAATGGCCTGGCGCCATTGCCGCCCCAACCGCTCGATGGGGCTGGGCTGGTGGGATTGCGCCGGTCAGGCGCCCAGGGTTTGCTGCCTGGGCTGGTGCTGGTGGGCTCCCATGTGCCCCTGGCCGATGCCCAATTGGAGTGTTTGTTGGCGGAGCCCCGTTGCGGCGGCGTGGAGCTGGAGGTGGCCCAGCTGGCCCAGCTGCTGGCCCGGGGGCAAGGGGACAGCCATAGCTGCCAAGGGCCCTTGGCGGAGCTGGAACAGGGTTATTTGCTGGCATTGCGCGGGCAGCTGGCGGCCGGCCGCACGCCGGTGCTATTCAGCAGCCGCGGCGAATATCAGTGCGCCAGCGCCGCTGAGCGCCGCCACCTGGGCTTGGAGCTGGCCGCCTTGATGGCCCGCTTGGCGGGGGCCTTGGCCCCCGAACTCGGCTATGTGATCAGCAAGGGCGGCATCACCAGCCACACCCTGCTGGCCACGGGCCTGAACCGGGCGGCGGTGGCCCTGCAGGGCCAATTGCTGCCAGGGCTATCGCTGGTGCTGGCGGGCGATTTGCCAGTGGTCACCTTCCCCGGCAACCTGGGCGATGCCCATGGCCTGCGCCAGGCCTGGGAGTTATGGGAGGGGGAAGCTGTTAGCGGCGGCAGGCAGTTTTCCTAGGCGGGCACCAGCTGAAATCTGCGGGCAACTAGATAGCCAAGGGCGCCGATGGCCACCAATGCCAGGGCGATCAGGCTGTTGAGGGGGTCGCTGAAGGCAGCTCCGATCAGGAAGGCGAGCGAGAGGCCTAAAACCAGCAGAGCGCTAACGGGATAACCCCAGGCCCTAAAGGGCCGTGGCAATGCCGGTTCCCGTTGGCGCAGCATTATTTGGGCGGCGATGCCGGTCATGTAGATGGCCACATAGAGGATCGAGGCCATCCCCAATAGCCGCTCAAAGCTGCCACTGGCCACCAGGGCGATGGTGGCGAGGCTGGTAATTAGTAGGGCAAAGGTGGGGGTGCCCCCAGCATTTACCAGGGTGCCAAAGGCAGGGAATAGGCCATCCCGGGCCATGCCAAATAGAATTCTTGGGGCTGCCATGATTGCTGTATTCACTAAGCCCAGCAGCGAAATTAGCGCCACCCCAGTGATTAGTTCACCGCCAATGCTGCCAAAGATCACAGTGGCGGCATCGCCCACCGGCAGCTTGGAATTGGCCAATTGCTCCATGGGCAATACATGCAGCAGGGCCAGATTCACCAGCAAATAGATAACAATTACTGCCAATACACCCCCCAGTAATGAGCGCGGCAAGTCGCTGGCTGGTGCGCTGAATTCTTCGGCGAAATAAATCGGGCTGGCCCAGCCGTCATAGGTGGTAATTACCGCCTGCAGGGCCAGCACACCGGCGATCGCCAGGCCAGGCCCATCAAACCCCATAGACCAATCAGACCAGTTTGCAGCTGGGGCCAGAACCGCTGGGCCGCCGACCGAATTATTTCCATGCCAAAGGAAACAGGCCGCCACCAGGGCCAAAAAGGCCACCGCCTTGGCCAGGCTCAGCAGCTGTTGGCTGCCGCTGCCGGCCCGCACCCCCAGCAGTTGGATCAAGCTGAACAGCAGCAAGCAAGCCAAGGCGATCGCTTTGGGCCCTAGCCCCAGGCTGGGCACCAGGGCGGCGCCATATTCACCGATCGTGATCGCCACCCAGGCCAGCCCCACGCAGTGGCCGAGCCAATCGGTCCAGCCCACCACGAAGCCCAGCTCATTGCCAAAGGCCCGGTGGGCATACACATACCAACCCCCGGCCAGGGGCAGGCTGGCCCCCATTTCGGCCACGCAGATGGCCCCTAGCAAGGCGTAGAGCCCGCCCACCAGCCAGGCGGCTATCACCAGGCTGGGGCTGCCCAGTTGGGCCGCCACCAGCCCGGGGGTGCGCAATAATCCGGCGCCGATGGTGCCTCCCACGGCCCCAGCCAGGCCAAAGCCCAGCCCCAGGATGCTCAGCAGCTTGCCGGGGGCGGGGGGGCTGGCCGTGGGTTTTGGGGTTGGGTCGCTGGGGCTCAAGCTCGTTCTCGGCTAGTGGGGATTGGGCCCTGCCGGGCGGGGGCTATGCCCCTGAAGCTCCAATCCAGCAATTGCATCGGGTGGAGCACCGCCATGGGTTGCCCCTGGAGCCCCAGGTGTTCGCGGATCTGCAGGCTGCAGCCGATGTTGGCGCTCACCACCAGCTCAGCGCCACTGTTGCTGAGGTCGGCGGCCTTGATCCTGCCCAGTTCCGCGGCTTCCTGGGGTTGCACCAGGTTGTAGATCCCGGCGCTGCCGCAACACACCCCCGCTTCCACCGCCTCCCGCAACTGGATGTGGGGGATGGCGGCTAGCAGCTCCCGGGGTTGGTGGCCAATCCCCTGGCCGTGGAGCATGTGACAGGCGTCGTGGAAAACCATGGCCAGCGGTTGCCCAGCGCTGGCGAGGCTGCCATCGGCGTGGGGGAGTGGTTTCAGGCCGGCCCGGAAGCCATCGCTCAGCCCCAGCTGGTGCAGGAACTCTTGGATGTCGGCCACCGGGGCGCTGAAGCTTTTGCCCGTGAGCCGCCCGTAGGCCTTCAGGGTGTGGCCGCAGCCGGAGGCGGCCACCAGCACGGCGTCCAGCGGTTCGGCACTGGCGGCCCCAAAGCTTTTGATCAGGGCCTCGGCCAGCTGCTGGGTTTGGGCTTCCTCCCCCTGGTGGTGGCTCACGGCCCCGCAGCAGCCCTGGTCCCGGGGGATTAGCACCTCGATGCCATTGGCAGTTAGCACCCGGATGGCCGCGGCATTCACCTCCGGGTCAAACAGCCTCTGCACACAGCCCAGCACCAAGCCCACCCGGGCCCGGCGCGGGCCCCTGGCGGGGATCAACCCCTGGGGATCGGGGCCAAAGGCTTCGGCCCCTAGGGCTGGCAGCAACTTTTCCATCGCCGCCAGCTCCGGCCCCAACAGGCGCGTGAGCCCGCTGCGGCGGGCGAGGCGCTGCAGGCCGCTGCCGGCATAGGGCCGCAGCGGCGTTAGCAGCGCCCGCAGCCGTTGGGGATAGGGCAACAGGGCCAGCAGCCATTGGCGCAGCTGGGTTTGCCAGGGGCTGCGCAGGCCCGGGGCCCGCAGCTGGGGCCTCAGGGCCTCGATCAGTTCGTCGTAGCGCACCCCGGAGGGGCAGGCGGTAACGCAGGCATAGCAGCCCAGGCAACTGTCGAAATGGCTCGCCACCGTGGCATCCAGCTCCAGTTCCCCTGCGGCCAGCGCCTTAAGGGCATGGATTCGCCCCCGGGGGGAATCCATTTCCGTGGCCAGCACCCGGTAGCTGGCACAGCTGGGCAGGCAGAAACCACAGTGCACGCAGGGGTCGGTGAGATTCACCCGCCGAAATGCCGCACCACCGCCTCGCCAAAGCCGGAGCAGCTCAGCGGTTCCACCGGTGGTTCCATCAGCCGGGCCAGGTCGTAGGTGACCTCACTGTTTTCGATGGCAGCACTGAGCCCCTGGCTGATCAGGTCTGCAGCCTCCTGCCAACCCATGTATTCGAGCATCATCACGCCGCTGAGGATCACTGAGCCGGGGTTGATCCGATCCAGGCCGGCGTGTTTAGGGGCGGTGCCATGGGTGGCCTCGAAAATTGCCGCCCTATCGCCGATGTTGGCGCCGGGGGCCATGCCGAGGCCGCCCACCACGGCGGCGGCGGCATCGGAGATGTAATCGCCGTTGAGGTTGAGGGTGGCCAGCACCGAATATTCCTGGGGCCGGGTTTGGATCTGCTGGAAGATGCTGTCGGCAATGCGGTCGTCTACCAGCACCATGGTTTTCCATTGGCCGTTGCCATGGCTTTCGCCGATGGTTTCCAGCACTGCGGCCACCTCTGCGTCGATGACGGCCCGTTTATCGGGGGTGAGATTGTCGTAGCCGGGTTCGATCATCCGGGCGTTATCAGTAATTGAGAGGCCGGGATTGCGGGCCAGGTTGTCGAGGATCCAGCTTTCCCTTTCGGTAATGCAGTGGGCCCGGAACTCCGTGGTGGCCAGTTCGTAACCCCAGTCCCGGAAGGCCCCTTCCGTGAATTTCATGATGTTGCCCTTGTGCACCAGGGTCACGTGGCGCTGCTTTCCTTCTAAACGCAGGGCGTGCTGGATCGCCCGGCGGATGTGCCTTTGGGTGCCAAATTTGCTCACCGGCTTAATGCCGATGCCAGAGCCCTCGCGGATCAGTTTCTTTCCTAGTTTTGGGCTGGCGGGGATCACCGTTTCGTTGAGGTGGCGGATTAAGGCTTGGCCGATTGGGTCCTCGGCGGCCCACTCGATGCCGATATAAATGTCTTCAGTATTTTCGCGATACACCACCACGTCCAGGTCCTGGGGCCGTTTGTGGGGGCTGGGGGTGCCGCTGTAGTAGCGACAGGGGCGCACGCAGGAATAGAGATCAAAGATCTGGCGCAGGGCCACATTGAGGGAGCGGATGCCGCCGCCGATCGGGGTGGTGAGCGGACCCTTGATGGCCACG
>Ga0114972_10001814_pt1 | contig 15932 bp, 13 predicted proteins | sample M_140807_EF_Meta_FD_87354 | JGI IMG/M metagenome (GOLD analysis project Ga0114972, IMG submission 87354) | Freshwater microbial communities from Lake Montjoie, Canada to study carbon cycling - M_140807_EF_MetaG | ecosystem: Environmental > Aquatic > Freshwater > Lake | place: Lake Montjoie... | reverse complement strand
TCGAGAGACACGACCGACGCGCCGCCGCGCTCAGCAGGACCACCGCCGCTGGGCATCGCGGACGCGCCGGGCGAGTAGAAGGTCGGGGGCGCGGTGTTGTCCGCGTAGGTCGAGGTCGATGCTGAGCCGGTGCGCGCTGCGCTCGAGGCCCGGCTCGACCCGCCGCTGCGGGCCTCCGCCCGCTCAAAGGCCACGACCGCGCGAGAGACGTTCGCGTCGCCGATGGGGCGGGCAGCGAAGCCTTTGCCGAGGGCTTGCGCCACGCGCGCCTCGCCCCCCGCGAGGCCGCTCAAGAAGACCGGCATCGCCTCGCCTGCGAGCCGTGATGTCTGTGCGGCACGACCTCGGCTCGCGCGGAGGGTGTGCGCTGCGGAGAGTCCCGCGGCGCGGGCCACCCAAGCCGCCGTGCGCTCGGTCCCCCGCGACGCCGATCGAGCGTCGAGCGCCGCATCTGCGCGGGCAGCGGCGCGTGATGTGCCCGACGCAGCGAGACTCTCCGCGGGGGCCTCGCCGCGCGTTGGCTGCGGACGAACGAGCATTGCGAGGGCGTCGAGCGATTCAGCGAGCGCGTGCGGTCGCGCAGGCGCGTCCCAGCGCGCGACCAACGCCGTGGCGGCGTCCATGGTCAGGCCCGTGCGGGCCGCGACCTGCGCGGCGAGGTCGGAGACCGCTGCGGCGACTCGACCCGCCTCGGCGACTCGACTCGCCTCCGTGACTGCCGGGCCCGCCTGGTAGTAGGCCGTGATGGCCCCGCCCCCCGCGCGCTCAACCACACGGAGCGTGAAACCGAGATGCTGCGCGGCGCCGAACGTCGCGTCCGCGCCGCGGAGCCACTGGGTCAGGCCGCGCATCTCCGAAGGGCTCAGCGTCGGCAGGACCCTGGGCACCCCGCGCTCGGGGCGACCGCCGCGCGCGGGCGACGCCTCGGCGAGCGTGGCGTGCGCGCTCATCGACGGCGCGGCGACTCGGGTGCCCGCCGCTTGAGCCCACGGTCGCCCGCCCTGGGGAGCGGCGGCCGCGGACCGGGGAGACACGGGCGGCACCGCGAGCGCGCCCGAGGCAATACGAGCGGCCCGCGCGAAGCCCGCCGCGGGGCGAACGGGCGGCAAAGCGCCGCGCGAAGCCCCCGCGCGAGCGCCCGCTGCGGTGATGCGGGCATCGCCGGCCTCTGCAGCGCTCGCCGGCGCATGGTCTCGTTCAGCCAGGGGCGCCACGAGCGCGCGGTCCGCGAGCGCCATGTCGCCGGGGAGCGCGGGTCGCGGCGCATCCCCGCGCGCAGCGAGCGCTGCGAGCACATGGTCGGCTGCAGCGACCGAAGAACCCTCGCGCCGGGCCGCGGCCTCGGCGAACGCGGCTGCGCCCTGTGCGCCGCGTGTCAGGGGCGCGGCTCGCGCTTCGAGCGCTTCGACGACATTCGGCGCATTCGAGGGCCCGACCGTGCGCGTGCCCGCGTCGAGCGCGGCGAGCAAGTCAGGGCCGCGCAGCATCGCCACAAAGCGGTCGAGGGCGGCCGCTCTGTCTGTTTCCGCGTGAAATGTGAAGATCTCGAGCGGCCCACGCGACACAGACGCGGGGCTCGTTGCTCTTGTGTCGCGCGCTCTCTCGGCGGCGGCGGGCGCGCGCGCTGCGCTGAGTGTTGTTGATTCCACGCTCGGGCGGGTGCGCGCGGCCGGAGCGAGGCGAGCACGCTCCACGCCGGCGCTCACCGCGTCGGGCGGCGACGCCGCCGGCGCGCGAGGCGAGGCGACGAGCGCGCGGAGAGTCGACGCGTCGGTGGAGAACAACGAGGCCGCCGCCAGCGGCGCGTTGAGCTGTGGGCCGCGCGGCGTCGATAGTTTCGGCGCGCGTGCGCGCGGCGCTCGCTGCGGCGCAGTCTCAGAGTCCGGACTGGCTTGCCCAGCCGCTTGCGCCGCGCTCGGCTCGACAAAGACGCGGTCCGCGTCGAACGTAAAGGCCTCGTACCCCGGGGCCGGCGGGCCATCGCGTCGCGCATCTTCGAATCGCGCGGCGAGCGCCTCTGCCAGCGCGAGCTCGCGCGCTGCGCGCATCAGGAAGGTGCCCGCGGACCCGATCGCTGCGCGACCCGCAACGGGTGTGAGCGCGGGGTTCTCAGCGCCAGACGCAGCCGCGGCCGCGCGCGCGGCCGAGGTCCCGGTCGCCCGCGCGCTCGTAACAGTGCTCGCGGGATCGCTGGCGGGAGCGCTCACTGGAGCGCCCGCGGGAGCGCTCGACAGGGGCGCGCGAAGCAGCGCAGGCGTCCCATGGTTCTTCGCCCCGCGCGCGTTCAGCGCCACACGGGTCGCGGGCGCAAGGAACCGAGTGGCGCGGGCTTGAGCCTCGGTGGCGAGCGCCTGCGCGGCGAGCCCGGGCGTCGCCCGCGACGCCGCGAGCTGAACAACATCGCTGCGCTCGCCGCCGGGGCCCCGGTCAAGGACGACCTGCTGTGGCCCGCGCGCGTCGCGTGCGGCGACCACCCGCGCATCCGAGAACTTGAGGAGCGCGGCAGAGACCTGGCCTGCCCGGCCCATCGCAGCGGGGTACTGCGTCAAGGCGGCGTCGCCCGACGCGCGCCACCGCTCAATCGGCGCTGTGCGCGCGACCGTGGGGGCGTCCGGGCTCGCGGCCGGCGTGCGCTCCGCCGCTCGGCTCGGCGTCTTCGGCCGAAGGGCGCGGTCCACGGACGCAGCGGCTGCGGCTCGACGGCGGCGGGCGGGCGCGGCGCCGCTGATCTGCGCGGCGCTCAGCCCGGTCGGCTGCTCGACCGGATCAACGGGCACGACAAAGGCGTGAGAGTCGCCGAACTCCAGGTCCTCGTAGCCAGCGCGCTGGGCGTAGCTGCGCGCCCACGCCTCCAGGGCCTCGGGGTCGACCACATCAAGGCCGCGCTCAAGGTGGTCCGGCAGCGCCCACCGCGCCGAGAGCGTGTCGACCATGCGGTCAAGCGCGCCGCGCGGGGTGTCACTCGCCGCGCCGAGTCGCCTCGCGAGCGCGTCCGCGAACCGCGTAAACGGACTGAGCCGCTCTGCGGACTGCGCGCCGAAGAAGAGGTCGCGCGCGACGGGCTCGGTGGCGGGTGTGCTCATGCGCTCACCCCTCGCGCATCAGGCCGTGGTGCGCGATCTCGACCGTCTCTACCAGAATCTCACCGCCGCCCGTATCGAGCTGCGGCCCCTCCCACTTGACAGGCCACGCCTCGAAGAAGTTCCACCGGCAGACCGGCTCGCCCTCGTCGTCGCACAAGATGACCGAGCCGTTCTTGCGCCGCACGCCGCCGGGACTCTTCGAGAACGCCTCGTGCCAGCCCTCGAGCGCGCCTGCGTTGACGTAGCCCACCTTGAGCACAAGGTTCTGGTAGCGGCCCTGTGCGGGGAGCTTGTGCATGCGCTGGTTCACGCCGCCCTCTTGTACCTCAAGCGCCTCGATCTCGTGCTGTAGACCGGACACGCTCTGAAAGTGCGCGAGCGTCAGGCCGTCGATCTCGACCTTGAAGCGAAACTTCGCGAAGGGCGTAACTGCGCGCTTTGCCATGGGTCCTCGCTCTACTCCTCGTCCTGCTGCGCCTGGTCTTCTAGGCGCTGCGTGACGCGAAACACGATGAACTCGACGGGCCGGGTCACGGCCAGACCGATCCGAGTGGTCATCATACCCCGATCCACGTCGTCTGGGGCATTCGTCTCGTCGTCGCACTGCACGAAGAAGGCCTCCTCGGGGGTCGAGCCCGAGAGCATGCCCTTCTCGCGCAGGCCGACGAGGAAGCCGACGATGGAGCGCGTGACGCGCTTCCAGAGCGCGGGGCCGTTGGGCTCGAACACCGCCCACTGCGTGCCTCGCTCGATGGCCGCGGAGATGCTGCTCACCGTGCGGCGGACGTTCACGAAACGCCACTCGGGGTCGCTGCTCGCGGTGCGGGCCCCCCAAATGCGAATGCCGCGCGCCGCGAACGGCCGAATGCAGTTGACCCCCGCCGAGTTCAGCTCCGCCAGGTGGTCGTCCTGCAGGAGCAGGCTCAGGTCCACGACGCCGTCGACGACCTCGTTAGCAGGTGCCTTGTGGATCCCCACCTCGCGGTCGAGCCGCGAGATGATCCCCGCGACGTGGCCGCACGGCGGCACCGCGACCGGCCGAGCGCCGATCAAGGTGACGACCCACGGGAAGTAGAACGCCGCGTGCGCGCTGTCGAACTGCTGCCGCCAACGCAGGGCCTCCTCGTGGTCCGCGCCGGGGGGCAGGTCGAGCACGGCGAAGGCGCTGCGGGTCCGCTCGCAGTAAGTGATCACAGCATCCTGCACGACCTCGACATCGCGCAGCGTACGGAACCGCCGCCGCGGCGTGTCGTGCGCGCGGCCCCGCTCATAGGCCGCCATCAGGTCCGGCAGCGCGATCACGTCGATCTCCGGGTGCTCGACGAGCCCATGCAGCCCGCGCCGCTCGGAGGGCCCTCGGTCGTACCCGATGAAGTCCTCGGGGCCGGGGTTGGAGGTGCCGTCCGCGCCGCCCTCGAGGCGAGCGTCCGTGTGGTCCATCGGGAGCGCGAGCGCGGCGGGGGTCGCCGGTCGGAGCGCGCGCACACGCACGAGCCGGCTCTGGTCCGTGACGAGTCGCTCGACGAACCGCGGGCTGGCGCCGTGCATGCTGAGCCGCTCGAACCGCTCCTCGCGCTCGTAGTCGCGCACGGTGAGCGAGAATGTGTGCGGGACAACGTATGTCGGCGCGCCGGAGCGAAAGTCCGCGGGCAGCGGCTCGGCGAGCGTGAGCAGCTTGCCCTCGGTACGCGTGACCCAGGTCCAGAAGTCCCGCGCCTCGTCGTGCACGCACACGAGCATGCCCGACGAGAAGCCGTGGCTGCTCTTGACCTGCAGCGTCTCGTCGCCCTCGCCCGCGTCTCGGGTCAGGAATGTGCGGCCGTCGGCCTGCGTCCCCGTGAGCGTGACCCGCAGGCCGTTGCCCCACGCGCCCTCGTCCTGCGCCTCAATCACAAGCGCGGGCGCGCCTGCCCGGTCTGGGACGCTCATCGTCGCGCGCCGGGCGACGTCGTCCTCGGCGTCGCCCTGCGCCCGCGCCACCCGCAGCACGAAGCACTGGTCGCCCCCATTGTCGAAGAAGCCACGCAGCGCCGGCAGCAGATAGCCCTCCGACATCGGCTCGCCGAAGACCTCGACGAACTGCGCCTCGCTCGTGACCTTGACCGGCCGGTCGAGCGGACCGCGCCGCGTGAAGCCGAGGAAAACGGGAACGCCCGTGCGGCCGAGCTCGAGCGGGTAGACACGCTGCTCATTCGGCTCGTGGTAGATACCCGGCGCGCGCGCCTGCGCCATCGTTCACCCCGCACGACGCGCCCACCGACTCAGCGGCGGGACTCGTTGATTTCCTTGTTGATCGTCGAGATCTCTTTGATCCAGAGCTGCCGTTCCCGGTGCTCCATCGCGAGCAGGTCTTCGAGCGACCAGTGGAAGTGGTAGGCGATGTACGCTACCTCCTGGAAGATACGCTCCAGGGGGTAGCTTACGATTCCCCCAGGTCAGTCCCCAAGTCGAGCTCGTACCCGTGCCCGCAAGCGGGGCACGTGGTCTTGATCTTCGCGGAGCCCTCTTCGTTCACCCGCCGGTAGAACTCCTGCAGGTACGCGAGGTCGGACGAGAACAGCCCCTCGATGACCGAGGGGTTGATGCTCGACATGGTGCCGAGCTTCACGATCACGCGCGACAGCAGGATGATGACGAGGTACGCGCGGTTCTGCTGGACGCGGTAGTCCTGCAAGGGCGCGATCTCGTCCTTGGCCGTGGCGAGGCGCATGACGCCCTCGCGGTGGAGCACGCCGTTCTGGTCCACGAAGCCCTTGGGCAGCGTGAACGGGAATTCGGTCTGGAACGCCATGGTAGCCCCGTGGTCGCGGTCCCAATCCAACGAATCGCCGGGTGGCGACGACGTCGCCCCACCCGGCGTTCAAGCGGCTGCGCGCTGAGCGAAGCTCAGCCGGCGCCCGACACCCGCTCGAGCTTTTCGACGGCGAGCTCGATCTCCTCGACCGCCACGTCCGTGCCCTTGCCGTCGAGCTGCATGCCCTTCCACTTCGCGGGCCACGCCTCGAAGAAGTTGTAGCGCATGACCTCGTTGCCGGTGTCGTTGCACAGGATGATGGAGCCGCTCTTGCGCTCGACCTTGCCCTTGATGACCGTCTCACGCCACTTCCACAGCTCGTCCGACGCGACGTAGCCGCGCTTGAGGACGATGTTGCTGTACTTCGTGCGGCCGGGACGCTTGCGAAGAACGATGTCGTCGCCGTCCTGGTACTCGATGACCTCAGTCTCAGCGTCGAGGCCCTCGACGTTCTTGAACGCCGCCTGGGTCACGCCCTCGATCTCGACCTTGAAGTTGTAATGACCAATGTGGTCAATCGTGCGGCGGTTATCAGCCTTCAATCCAGCCATGGGAATCCTCCATCGTTGAGGGAGTGGACGCTGCCCGCAGGCAGGCCCAGAAGATTACACGATCACTCGGAGACGTCGCCACCCGTCGGCATCTGGCCGATGCGGAAGATCACGAATTCGGCGGGCTTGACCGGGCACATGCCGATCTCGCACACGAGCTGTCCCGCGTCGATGACCTCAGGCGGGTTCGTCTCGCCGTCGCACTTGACGTAGAACGCCTGCTCCGGCGTGGCGCCGAACAGGGCGCCATCGCGCCACACGCGCAGCAAGAACGCCGAGATGTTGCGCGTCACGCGCTTCCAGAGCGTCTCGTCGTTCGGCTCGAAGACGACCCACTGCGTGCCCTGCTCGATCGACTGCTCGACCATGTTGAACAGGCGACGCACGTTGACGTAGCGCCATTCGGGGTCGCTCGAGATCGTGCGGGCGCCCCAGACGCGGATGCCCCGGCCGGTGAACTCGCGGATGCAGTTGATGCCCTTCGGGTTGAGCAGGTCCTGCTCGCCCTTGGTCACCTTGTACTTGAGGCCAAGCGCGCCGCGGACGATCTCGTTCGCCGGCGCCTTGTGCACGCCGCGCTCGGCGTCCGAGCGCGCGTAGATGCCCGCCATGTGGCCCGAGGGCGGCACGAAGATGTTGCCGCGCTGGGGGTCGTAGACCTCGATCCACGGGAAGTAGTACGCGCCGTACTTGCTGTCGCGGGGCTTCGGGAGCTTGTCGACACCGCCGGCCTCGATGACCTCGGGCGCATCGAGAATGGCGAAGCGGTAGCGCATCTTCTCGCAGTGCGTGAGCACCGCGTCCTGAATCGCGGGGTCGGTCTGGCCGGGCGCGACGACGATGTTGATCTCGTCGACCTCTTCGAACGCGTGCAAGCCGGTGCGCGCGCCGGGGCCCTTATCCTCGCCGATGTAGAACGCCGGCTTGCCCGTCTTGCCCGCGGAGACCGTGTCGGGGTCGCCGACGTTCAGCACGAAGCAGCGCGCGCCGCCATTGTTGAAGAATCCGTAGACCGCGTGGGCGAGCACCGGAGCGTCGGCGAAGTCACCGAAGTTCTTCGTGAACGTGCTCCAGTTGGTGCAGAGGACCGGCTTGTTGACCGGGCCCTTCTTGCTCTCGCCGACGAAGCCGACCGTGCTCGTGCCGACCGCCTCGATCGGCTTGCTCGCCCCGGGGACCTCTTCGACATACACGCCTGGGGACAAATACTCCGGCGCCATCTCGTGCTCCTCCTTCTCGACTCAACGACCGGACCGCTTGGCCCGGGGGCATGTTGACTCTTTAAGACCCCGACGCGGACTTCGCGTCGGGCCTCACCGGGCTCGACTAAGTATCCACTCGAATGTTGCGGGCGACAACGCGCTGCAGGTCCGACGACCGACGGGGCGACGCGAGCGCGACCCGGCAGCGGTAAGCGACCGAGGGCCGGAGCTGCTCACCGAAGCCGCGCCACAGCGACATCAGGAACTCGACCGACAGGTCCTCGATTGGGCGGACGGGGATGCGCTCGTCGGGGTCGAAGGCGTCGCCCTCGAGCAGGGCGCCCTCGAGCGCAGGCGTACCGAGCACCGCGCGCATCGCGGCCCCGAGCAGCTCCTGCTGCTCCGCATCCTCGTCGGCCCACGCGCTGACCAAGAAGTCGAGGCCAAGCGGGAGCGGGGGATCTTGGTAGAACTCCCGCACTTGCCCGTCCGCGTCGATCCGGCTCACCAGCGTCGGGTTCGCCTCCCGCCGCTCTTGCAGCACCGCAACTCTGTAGAGGTAAAGACCCAGCGCCGGCAGCCGCGTGAACTTCTCCCTCAGGGGAGGGCCAGTCACCACCTGGATCGTGCGGCCGAGCACCTGCTCCACACCAGACTCGAGCGCCTCAGAGAGGACCTCGGTGGTCTGACGCAAAATGCGGTGCTGACTCAAGAGCAAGGCGGGACTCGCGTGAACGCCGGAGCGAGACGCAGGATAGGAGCCGACCCGCGAACGGGCAACATGTTCGTTGTCAGATCCGCGAGGACCGCGCCCGCGGCGCCGCCTTGACACCCTCAAACTTCGGGTGCTACCCCGCAGGGTGAGGCCGCGCGCCGTCCGACGCGTGGCGATCCCGCTCACCCGCGACCGGAGAAGAGGGCATGCGCCCGGCCCCACTACGCACGCTCGTCCTCACGCTCCTCGCCGCCCTCATCGCGGGCGCATGCGGCGAGGTCGAGATCAAGCCCGACTCCAAGTCAGGCGAGGACTTCGAGCGCGCAGGCGCGAAGCAGCTCTTCCTCGACAAGCTCGCAGACGATTTCATCAGCTTCGAGCGCGGCGACGCCACGGACTGGAAGTTCCTGAAGGTGCCTGCCAAGGGCATCCTCAAGGTCGTCGTCTTTTGGGATACCAAGAGCGTCCGCTCGATCACCGAGGTCCGCGACCGCTTCGGCGTGATGCTCATGAACTTCACCCACTCACCGGAGCTCGAGAAGGACTCCCTCGAGTTCCCGGTCGAGCCGGGCACCCACTTCGTTCGCCTCTACACGAGCAAGGGCGAGAGCGTGTATACGATGGAGGCGATCTTCCAGCCGTTCGACGTCGACGCGACGGACGAGATCATCCCCGAGAAGATGGGCGGCGATGATCTGTTCGGGGAGCCGCTGCCCGAGGCGGTCCCGAACCCTGAGCCGCGTCGGTCGGCGCGTCGACCGACCGGCCCCATCGCCCCGCGCCCCGAGGCCGCGCCGACCGGCTCGACACTCTCCGGCGTGCTCTTCCGCGTGCTGCCCTCGCCGAACGGCAAGGGGGCGACGCTCCTGATCAACCTCGGCGAGGAGAAGGGCGTCAGCCGCGCAGACCGCGGCAAGATCGTCTGCGCGACCGGCGGCGACCTGCCCAACGGCACGTTTCAGGTCACCAAGGTCGGGCCCAAGTCCTCCGAGGCGTTCACCGCGCTGCAACATACGCAGATCGGATCGAACTGCCGGGACGTGAAAGTGTTTACGAAGGCGAACTGAGGCCACCATGTCGTCCGCTCGACGCTCCCCGCTCCTCCCCCTCGCAGCCCTCTCGCTCTCAGCGCTCGCCGCGTGCGGCGCGGTCGGCCCGGGTCTGGACTCCGCCGAAGGCGACGGCGAGCGCGACCGCGCGCTCGCGATCTTCGTCGACCACAGCCGCACGGACCGCATCGAGCCGTCGAAAGGCGACCACACCGACTGGTCGTACGTCGACATTCTCGACCAAGGCCGCATCAAGCTCACCGTCAGCATCGACCGGCCCGAGGAGCTCGAGGGGGGCGAGGTCGAGGTCTTCGACGAGTTTGGCAACCGCCTCTCGCGCACTCCGGTCGAAGACAACCAGACGATCTACGTCTTCAATACCGAGGTGAAGAAGGTCCCCAACAAGTTCTTCGTGCGCGTCTTCGCGAAGGGTGGCGGCTCGCCCTATACGCTCGGCGCCGCGATGGAGCTGCCGCCCCCGCCGCCTGAGCCCGTCGTGGTCGCGCCGCCGCCCCCGCCGCCGCAGGAGCCGATCGTGCCGCGCGTCCGCACGCCGCGCGCCGCGCCGCCGCCTGCGGTCAAGCCGCCCCCGCCGCCCAGCGAGGCGCCCGTCGCGGCGGCCGTGGTCACGGGGTACGTCGTGCGGGTGCAGCCGTCCGAGGACAACAGCCAGGTCACGCTCTTCATCAAGCTCGACCAGGGTGGCTCGATCACCAAGGGCGCGCGCGGCACGCTCACGCTCAAGGACGAGGTCGTGTCGATCGTCCTGAACTCTGTTTCGAACAAGAACGCCACGGCCGTGGTGCGGCTGCCCCCGCACAAATTCACGGGCAACTTGGTCGTCAAGATCAGCGCGAACTGAGCGCCGTGGCGGTCGAGGCGGGCTGGACGTTCGAGGTCGACTTCGGCAGCGAGGGCGAGCGGCTTGACGTCTACCTGAGCAAGCGCATTCCCCGCCTGTCACGCGCCCGGACCGCCCGGCTCGTGGTCGTCGACCTCGACGCCCCCGCTCGGGGGCCGCTCAAGAAGAGCCTGCTCGTCCGCGCGGGGCAGCGGCTCTTCGCGCGGCGGCCCGTGCCCGACGCGGGCGTGGTGCCGCCGACGCCGAAGGTGCTCTACGAGGACGCGCGCCTGCTCGTCATCGACAAGCCCGCGGGCCTCGCCGCCCACCCGACCGCGACGCGGTTCGTCGCCACCGTCAAGCACTGGCTCAAGACCGAGGGCTACGACGACGGCCACGAGCCGATTCATCGCCTCGACGTCGAGACGTCGGGCGTGATGGCGATCGCGCGCACGCCCACGATGGCCCGGTGGGCGAAGATGGCGCTCGCGGAGGGGCGGTTCGAGAAGACCTACCTCGCCGTCGTCGAGGGCGCGCCGGCGTGGACGCAGCGCACCTGCGAGGTCCCGCTCGGGCCGGCGCCGGAGAGCGAGGTGCGGCTCAAGATCGGCGCGGGGCACCTGCCCTCACGCACGGACTTCACGACGCTCGGCGCCTGCGAGGGCCGCACCCTCGTGCGCGCCGAGCCCGTGACCGGCCGGCAGCACCAGATCCGCGTGCACCTGGCGATGCTCGGCCACCCGATCGTGGGCGACAAGCTCTATGGTCCAGACGAGGCGCTCTTTCTCGCCTCGCTGCAGCGCCCGCTCACGGAGGACGAGCGCGCGCTTCTGGGCGCCGACCGCCACGCGTTGCACGCCGCGCGGCTCGTGGTGCCCACACCCGACGGCGGCGCGCTCTCGATCGAAGCGCCGTGGCCGGACGACCTGCGCGCCCTGCACCCCGGGCCGGGGTGACGCTCACTCCGGCAGGGCGGGCGCGTCGGGGACGTCGGTCGGAATATCACCCGCGCTGTCGGGCGCGGTGGGCGCCTGGGGCTGCTCCATCTGCTCCATGGCTTCGAGCATCATCAGGCGCTGCTTCATCTTCTCGCGCTCGGCGCGGTCCTTGTCGGCCTGCTTGCGCTTGGCGGCATCGTCGTTCTTCTTGAGGTCGGCCTTCTTCTGGCCGTTCTTCTCCGCCTCGTCGTCCACGAACTTCTCGTTGCTCGCCTCGCCGACCACGATGATCAGGTCGTACTCGCTCGGCCAGTGAATCGGCCGCTTATGCACCGGCCCGAGCTTGAGCTGCCGCCGAATATCCTCGCCTTGGTCCTCGAAGCCCGGCTTCGCGTAGACATAGGTATTGTGGCGCGGGTTGCGGTCGATGCCGACGTCTGCGGGGGGCAGGCCCAGCTCGCCGAGCCGCACCGCGTAGCCCGCGACCTTGCTCTTGAGGCCGTCGCCGCCCGCGGCCAGCAGCTGAATCACGGCCGTGCCGGTCAGCTCCTTGAAGGCCGCCGAGCCGCGCAACCCCTTGAACTCGGGATCTTTTGCGGCGCGGCGCATGAGCGGGCGGGCTTGGTCGCTGTTGAGCGCGTGGAGCTGCTTCAGGTAGTCGATCGCCATGTCCGGCTTGCCGAGCCGCGCGAACGTCATGGCGGCCAGATACAGGGGCGGCGCGTAGGTCGGGTCTTCGTCGACGGCGATCAGGTACTGCGTGAGCGCCTCGGCCGCTTGTCCCGCCTTGAACAAGCGATTGCCCTGCGCCACGGCCTCTTGGCTGCCGCGTCGGCTCGGCGCCCGCGTCGGCGACGGCTCGGGCACGACCTCGGGCGCGGGCAGCACGCCGCCCCGCGTGCCGCCTCTGCGCTGCGTCGGCGACTCGTCCTCGACGACGGGCGCGGCGTCCTCGGGCGGCGCCTCTGTGGGCACCGCGACGGTCGCTTCGCGCAGCGCCTTCGGCCGCAGGCCGAGCCGCTTGAGCGCGGACAGCGCCATCACGGCGTCGCGCTCGCTCCCCTCGGCGTAGAGCTTCTCAAAGGCCGATTGAACGACCGAGCGGGTGTCATCATCGATCCGCGCGACGTCTCGGTACATCTCCCACCGCATCGTGCAATCACGCAGGCGCTTGAGTGACTGCGTGTGCCACGACGCGAAGACCTCTTCGCAGTCACCCTGATTGGGTTTCCAGCGGTCCTCGGCGCGCGCCCCGTCCGGGGTCGGCGCGACAACCAAAACGGTCGCGAGAGACGCCAGCGCGCCGACGCGCCGCGCAGCGAGTCCAAGGCTTCTCATCAGAGGGTGCGTGAGCATAGCAGCCCGAGTGTAGCCGAATTGACTCCCTCGGTTCGACTCGGTAGCGTCCGCGGCCATTTGGAAGGGGTTTCAAATGTCGCCGCCGTCATCCCCGCCCGCTGGGGGTCGACGCGGCTGCCGGGCAAGGCGATGGCGCTCATCGACGATGAGCCGCTCGTCGTTCACGCTTGGCGAGCCGCGCGTGCCTGCGCCCGCTTCGAGCGCGTCTACGTGACCACGGACGCGGACGCTATCGAGGCGGCCGTGCGCGCGGTCGGGGGCGACGTCCTCCGGGTCGACGCGCCCTGCGTCAGCGGCACAGTGCGGGTTGCGCGTGCCGCGGCGCTGCTCGACGCGCGCCTCATCGTCAATCTGCAGGGCGACATGCCCCGCGTCCCCGTGAGCGCGCTCGACACGCTGGTCGACCTCTTGGAGCGCGGAGCCCCCATCGCCACGCTGAGCGCGCCGTTGGCCCCGGAGCGCCGCGCAGAGACGAGCGTCGTCAAGGTCGTGACCGACCACGCGGGGCGGGCCCTCTACTTCTCACGCGCCCCGATCCCCGGCGACCACCACGTCGGCGTATACGGGTTCCAAGTCGACGTCTTGCGGCGCCTCACCGACCTGCCGCGCACCGCGCTGGCAGGCGCCGAGGACCTCGAGCAGCTCGACTGGCTCCACGCGGGGTTCGCGGTCCACGTCGCGCAGATCGACGCCGCGCCCCTCGCCATCGACACGCCGCTCGACCTTGAGCGCGCCCGCACCGCCTTCTCGATTTCTCCCCCCTCTCAGTAGTCTCCGGAGGTCTCCCCGTGGCTCCCCCTCGTGAGGCCCGCTCGGGCCGTAACCGTGGCACCAAGCACATCTTTGTGACCGGCGGCGTCGTGTCGTCCATCGGCAAGGGCATCGTGGCCGCCTCGATCGGCGCGCTGCTCGAGGCGCGGCGCCTGCGGGTCACGCACATCAAGCTCGACCCCTATATCAACGTCGACCCCGGCACGATGAACCCGCTCCAGCACGGCGAGGTCTTCGTGACGGACGACGGCGCGGAGACCGACCTCGATCTGGGCCATTACGAGCGCTTCACCCAGGCCTCGATGAGCAAGGCGAGCAACGTGACGTCCGGGCGAATCTACGAAGGCGTCATCGCGCGCGAACGCCGCGGCGACTACCTGGGCAGCACGGTGCAGGTCATCCCGCACATCACAGACGAGATCAAAGAGTTCGTGCGCCGCGGCGCGCAGGGCGCCGACGTGTGCATCACGGAGATCGGCGGCACCGTCGGCGACATTGAGTCGCTGCCGTTCCTCGAGGCGCTCCGGCAGCTCAAGGTCGAGCTCGGGCGCGGGAACGCGATCAACGTGCACGTCACGCTCGTGCCGTTCATCTCGACGGCGGGCGAGCTCAAGACCAAGCCGACCCAGCACTCGGTGCGTGACATGCGCGAGATCGGCATGCAGCCGGAGATCATCGTCGCGCGCTGTGACCGCCCCATCAGCAAGGACATCAAGGCCAAGATCGCGCTTTTTTCGAATGTGGCGCCCGAGGCGGTCATCACCGGCGAGGACCAGGCGAGCATCTACGCCGTCCCGCTCGCGCTCCACCGAGAAGGCCTCGACGGCCTCGTCGCCGACTACCTGGACATGTGGACGGGTGAGCCGGACCTCGAGAAGTGGCAGCGCATCGTCGAGCGGCTGAGCAGCGCGTCGAAGCGCGTCACCATCGGCATCGTGGGCAAGTACGTCGACCTGGTCGACGCCTACAAGAGCCTGCACGAGGCGCTCCTGCACGGCGGCCTGGAGCACTCGGCCAAGGTCGACCTGCGCTACATTGACAGCGAGCAGGTCGAGGAGAAGGGCGCTGCCCCGCTACTCGATGGTGTGGACGCGGTGCTCGTCCCCGGCGGGTTCGGCACGCGCGGCACCGAGGGCAAGATCGCGGCCGCTCGCTACGCCCGCGAGCGCGGCCTGCCGTACTTCGGCATCTGCCTCGGTATGCAGCTCGCGGTCGTCGAGTTCGCCCGGCACGTGTGCGGGCTCGAGGGTGCCAACTCGGTGGAGTTCGCGCCGGGGTCACCCCACCCCGTTGTGCACCTGATGGAGCACCAGAAGCAGATCACCCGCAAGGGCGGCTCCATGCGGCTCGGGGCGTATCCCTGCGTGCTGTCCAAGGGCAGCCTCGCCGCGCAGGCCTACGGCGCCGACGAGATCAGCGAGCGCCACCGCCACCGCTACGAGTTCAACAACGCCTTCCGGCCTGCGCTCGAGGCGAAGGGCATGCGCTTCAGCGGCCTCTCGCCCGACGGGCAGCTCGTCGAGGTCGTCGAGCTGCCCGAGCACCCCTGGTTCGTGGGCTGCCAGTTCCACCCCGAGTTCAAGAGCCGCCCGTACGCGCCGCACCCGCTCTTCTCGAGCTTTATCCAGGCGGCCCTCGCGCACCAAAAGAGCCGTGGCTGACGCCGTCACCGCGCTCACTGCCGGTGCGGCCGCGCCCGTGTTCATCGCGGGCCCCTGCGTCCTCGAGGACCGCGACACCGTCTTCGCCGTGGCTGACTTCTTGGCGGGGCTCAACCTGCCGGTGGTCTTCAAGGCGAGCTTCGACAAGGCGAACCGCAGCTCAGCGGACGCGCACCGCGGCCCCGGCCTCGACGCTGGCCTCGAGCTGCTCGCGGCGGTGCGCGCCCGAACCGGCCTCCCGGTGCTTACGGACGTTCACGAGCCCGGCCAGTGCGCGGCCGTCGCGCAGGTCGTCGATGTTCTCCAAATCCCCGCGTTCCTGTGTCGACAGACCGACCTCGTGGTGGCCGCGGCGTCGACGGGCAAGCCGGTGAACCTCAAGCGCGGTCAGTTCCTGGACCCTCGGCGCATGGGCTTCGTTGTGGACAAGGTCCGGCGCGCGGGCGGGCAGCCGTGGGTCACAGAGCGCGGCACCACTTTCGGGCACGGCGACCTTGTGCTCGATCCGCGCGCGCTCGTCTGGCTGCGGGCCACAGGCGCGCCCGTGGTCTACGACTGCACGCACTCCGTTCAGACCCCGAGCGGCGACGCCCCCACGACGGGTGGCGCCCGCGCGATGGCGCTCCCCCTCGCCCGCGCGGCCGCCGCTGTGGGTGTCGACGCGTTCTTCGCCGAGGTCCACCCCGACCCTGCGCGCGCGTGGTCGGACGCCGACACGCAGCTCGACTTCGCGACCTTTCGGCGTCTCGTGAGCGAGGTCAGCGCGATCGACGCCGCCCGCCGCGCCTCGGCTTGAGACCGGCGCTCGGTCGACGCCTGCGGCGCTCGACCCGCCCCGCTCGGCACGCGCTCGCGTTCGCTGTGGTGCGCGCGCTGGTCGCGGCGCTGCGGTTACTCCCCCTGACCGCGGCGCCCTCGCTCGGGGCCGCGCTCGGGCGCCTCGCGGCCATCGCGCTGCCCGGCGTGCG
>Ga0114972_10001812_pt1 | contig 15939 bp, 12 predicted proteins | sample M_140807_EF_Meta_FD_87354 | JGI IMG/M metagenome (GOLD analysis project Ga0114972, IMG submission 87354) | Freshwater microbial communities from Lake Montjoie, Canada to study carbon cycling - M_140807_EF_MetaG | ecosystem: Environmental > Aquatic > Freshwater > Lake | place: Lake Montjoie... | reverse complement strand
ATGCTGAGAATTCTGTCGGGAGCAATTTCCCCGGATGAAGGAACAGCAGCGTTTTCACAAGATGGAAAAGCGATGGAAGACGAATTTCTCTGGCAGAATATCGCCTTCATAGCGCCATATCAGGAATTGCCTGAGGAATTCAGTCTGACTGAATTACTCGACTTCCAAAATAGCATGCAAAGGAAAAATGTCGAATTCACCGACCACCTCAACTTCGCAGAAAAATTCGGACTCATCCCGGTTATGAATAAACCCATCCGGGAATTTTCAACAGGAATGAAACAAAAGGCCAAGTTCATTTTGGCAATGGGCAGCGGCAGAAGAATCTGGTTTTTAGATGAGCCTGGCTCCAATCTGGATCAGGCAGCCTGCAATACCTTGCATGAACTGCTCAGAGAAAAAGCAAAAGAATGCCTGATAATTCTTGCCACAAACGATCCGGCAGAACTGGCACTTGGTCCTGTGATGATTCAATTATAAGGGCAAAAACCTTTTAATCTGGTTTTATCAAAAACATGATGGACTTTATTCAACAACTCAAACACCGAAATGAACCCTTATTCTATTATGGTTTAATCTGTCTTGTTTTATCCCTTATTTTTATAAGCCTTACAAAATTTACCAATACCCAGGTTTACGGTGTAAATGCCTGGTACAAGCCTTTTAAATTCGCTTTTTCAACTTTCTTATTTGCTTGGGCTATGGCTTGGTATTGCCATTATTTACCCAATTTCAATATCCAATTATTTAATTGGTCGGTTATCATTTTACTGGGTTTTGAAATTTTTTACATCACATTTCAAGCCAGCAAAGGCCAACTTTCACATTACAATTTTAGCACACCTGTTTATGCTGCTTTATATTCCATGATGGCATTGGCTGCCTCTTTGGTTACACTTTATACAGCCTATATTGGAATTCTATTTTGCACAAACTCATTTCCCGAACTACCCGCTTACTACTTGTGGGCCATAAGATTGGGGATATTTATTTTCGTTGTTTTCTCATTTGAGGGTTTTGCTATGGGCTCAAGATTAAACCATAGCGTTGGCGCATTAAACGACAATTCAAACTGGTTCATCGTTGGCTGGAGCAAGACGGTTGGCGATTTAAGAGTTTCACATTTTATTGGAATGCACGCTTTACAATTGTTGCCAATTCTTTCTTTCTACATTTTAAAAAACACAAAATTGACAATTGGACTTTCCCTTGCTTATGGATTATTGGCTTTGCTCACACTCATTCAAGCACTTCAAGGAAAGCCATTGATCAGAGCAAAAAATTCACAAAACGAAATTAATAGCAGCATATAGCGCGACCGAAAATCAAAACCACAAACGCAAATCCGTAGGGATGAACCTAAAGGTTTACAAGCTGTAAAGGCCTGTTACAGGCGAATACCTAGTACAAGAATTCAAATTTTGATTGGCAGGAAATTTACTTCGATTTGTACCCAACTTTCTTAACGCAACGAACAGAAAAACCATGGGTTGGCATCACCTTGTCTCTCAGACAGGAGCGGGACATATTGCCAATAATTATTCTTGTCCATGGATTGTTATGGTAAATCCCTTTTTCATCCTTCTTGCTGTTTCCAGTTGAGGTCCAGAAAAAAGCGACCTCTTTTTCTCCCGAAAATTCTCCATATGGATTCCGCTGACCAGCGGGAATTGCATTAAATCCACTTGACTTAATGTTGGCAACCGAATCGCCAGAAATGTTCCAAAGATTATTATTCCCAATTAGCTTTAATCCAAGTTTCGCTTCACTTCCCCTTGAATCTTTTATTGAATTCATTTCGGCCGAATCTAAACCCAAATACTTTTCAAGGACATTCCAATCCTTGTCAGAAGCAACATTCCACCCAGCTGGGCAAACATTCAAAGGATTTGAAACTGCATACCAATTGTAAATCCTACCATACTTTATTCCGTTTGAAGAATCATTTCCATAATAACACCATGCAGGTCTTTTTTCGCTTCCAGCTGTCCTCCATTCCTCTACTGTTTTTGCTTCAAAAATCGGCGTTCGATCCTGAAAAACACTTGAATTCAAATTATTAGCCATCCAAATCTGCTTCCCAATCTGAATTGATTTGAAATCTGAATTTTGTGAATACACGGAAAAATGAATTGTCAAAAAAGTGTAAAAAAACAGCAATTGAGTTCTCTTCATGATTTAAAAATTTTCACAAATAAATAGTATTCAACCAATTCAAAATATCTGTCGAGATTAATATTTAAACCGGAATTATGGCCTGCCACCAAGACTTTAAATTTAAAGCTCCAGGCAATTCACCTTCGAGAGACAATCCGCATTATTATGCCAATTCAGAATTGACTAAAGACTTCAGCCCCAAATTTCACTTTCCTCTTCCCTCCTTTTTGCCCATTTTTGCATCCCAATTTTCCATTATGAACACAGACCAGCTGAAGTCACTTCAGAATCGCCTCTCAGACCTGAGGGGCTATCTTTGACTACGACCACAAGAAAGAGGAAGTAATCGAAAGAGAAACCGCCACCCATGCCCCGGATTTCTGGGACAACCCAAAGGAAGCACAACAAAAAGTAAAGGAAATTCAGGCACTAAAGGTTTGGACATTAGCCTTTGAGGGCATTCAAACCATGATTTCCGACCTGGAAACTCTGCTGGAATTTCGCGATATGGGCGAAATTGAAGATGGCGAACTAGATGCTGAATATAAAAAATCGCTGGATGCACTTGAGGAACTCGAGTTCAAGAAAATGCTGTCTGCCGAGGATGATCAGATGAGCGCAATTCTGGAAATTAACCCAGGAGCAGGCGGAACTGAAAGTCAGGACTGGGCAGAAATTCTCATGCGCATGTACATCATGTGGGCCCAAAAACAAGGCTTTACAGTAAAGGAACTGGATTATCAGGCGGGTGATGGCGCAGGACTAAAATCGGTTACCCTGGAAATTGACGGTCAGTTTGCTTATGGCTTCCTGAAAGCAGAAATTGGTGTTCACCGACTTGTGCGAATTTCTCCATTTGACTCCAACGCGCGCCGCCACACTTCCTTCGCCAGTGTCTTTTCTTACCCGGTTGTGGACGATACAATCAACATTGAAATAAACCCAGCAGATGTGGTGATGGATACTTCCAGATCAGGTGGTGCAGGCGGCCAAAATGTAAACAAGGTGGAAACCAAGGTTCAGCTTACACACCTTCCAACCGGCATCGTAGTGGTTTGTCAGGTAGAACGCTCGCAACTTGGCAACCGCGAAAGAGCCATGCAAATGCTCAAATCGAGGTTATACCAAATGGAAGTGGAACGCCGCAACGAAGAGAAGGCCAAAGTTGAAAGCTCCAAAAAGCGCATTGATTTCGGTTCTCAAATCCGCAACTATGTGTTGCATCCATACAAACTGGTAAAGGACAACCGCAGTGGTGTTGAAACTTCAGACACGCAGGCTGTTCTGGATGGCGATTTGATGGAATTCATCAAAGGCTACCTGTTGATGCAGGATTAATCTAACAAGCTATCGTTGCGAAGAGGAAGCTCTCGAATTTTATTGTACGCTTTGGACTTATACGCTTTTTCCAATGGCTCCAGATGTCTTGTTCTGTGACAATCAGAACCAAGAAAATGTACGAACTCATTTTCAATCATCCATTCTGCCAGTTTTAGGGCCGGAGGTCCATAATAGCCGCCAAGACTCATGGTATTAATTTGAAGGAGCACCCCGCTATAAAAAAGATCTTCCAGTTTTTCCTTTTTTGTCTGCAGGTAAACATACCGTTCTGGATGCGCCAGTACCGGTTTATAGCCTTTCAACCTGAGTTTAAAAAGAACATCCCGCAGATATGCCGGCTCATTCAAAAAACCTGTTTCCACAAGAATTAAATTGTCCTTCAAGGTTAAAAATTGTTGTCCGGCGTCCAACATCTCAATAAATCGGTCGTCGAGAAAATATTCAGCAGCGGCCTCAATTTGCAGGGATGAACCACTTTCTTCCAAGGCTTTCCGGACTTTTTCAAGCACGGGGAAAATGGTGTCTGGGGTGTTTTCGTAAAGGTCTTGAATGATGTGCGGGGTAGTTATGATTTTTTTATACCCACGATCTTCAAACGACTTTAATAATTTAAGCGTCTCTTGAATGTTCTCCGCTCCATCATCAATCCCAGGGAGAAAATGACTATGCATGTCAACCTGTAATGGTGGAATTTCAGCCTTAGGTTCCGGCTTAAGAAGGAAAGAGAAAAAGCCCATGTCTGCAAAGCTATGAATATCCTGCAAGTGACAAGAACAGAGAAAGTTCCTAAGTGAATTTTATCTGTTTTTCCGGGTCGAAAAATTTGCAGGTAGTAAAATAATTTAAAAATGTGCAGAATTCCGAGTGCCTTCCAAAACGGGATTTTTCTGTATTTCAAAGGAATAAGAAAAATGTAAAAAATGTTATGATTTTGGCTTAGACCTGATAAAAATTAAAAAACGAATTTTTCATTTGACAGGATTCCGACTTGATTTGCATAAGGCAATGGGTGATTTTTCCACAAGCCGATATTCTATTATTACCTTCTGAATTTCAAAACTTTACCATAAAAATGCATCCTTTTTCCAACGAAAACGAACCACTGTTAATCGAAAACAAAAACAGGTTCGTTCTTTTTCCAATTCAACACGGCGACATCTGGCAGATGTACAAAAAAGCAGAAGCCAGTTTTTGGACTGCAGAGGAAATTGACCTTGCACAAGATCTGGTAAATTGGGAAGGACTAAATGATGGAGAAAGGCATTTCATCTCCCATGTGCTGGCTTTCTTCGCTGCCTCGGATGGCATCGTAAATGAAAATCTGGGCGCAAATTTTTTCAATGAGGTTCAGTATCCCGAAGCCAAATGCTTCTATGGATTTCAGATTATGATGGAGAACATCCATGCGGAGACTTACTCGCTTCTGATTGACACCTACATTAAGGACCCAAAAGAAAAACAAAGACTTTTTCATGCACTCGAAACGGTGCCATGTGTCGGAAGAAAAGCAGAATGGGCGCTGAAGTGGATTAACTCAGACAATTTTGCGGAGCGCTTGGTTGCCTTTGCCGCTGTGGAAGGAATCTTTTTCTCCGGCTCATTTTGTTCCATTTTTTGGTTGAAAAAACGCGGATTGATGCCCGGTCTAACTTTCTCAAATGAACTGATTTCAAGAGACGAAGGACTTCATTGTGATTTCGCATGCTTACTTTACACCGACCATTTGAAAAGAAAACTTTCAGCGGACAGGGTTTATGAAATTATTAGAGATGCCGTCTCTATTGAGCAGGAATTTGTAACAGATGCTCTTCCGGTAAATCTTATCGGTATGAATGCCAAGCTTATGAACGAATACATTGAGTTTGTTGCAGACCGCTTAATTCAGGCTTTGGGATATCCGAAGATTTACAATTCTTCCAATCCTTTTGATTTTATGGAAATGATTTCGCTTCAAGGCAAAACAAACTTTTTCGAAAAGCGCGTGGCTGAATATCAAAAGGCAGGTGTTATGTCCGAAAAAGAGCAGAACAAATTCTCACTCGAAGAAGAATTTTAAGCGATTCAATTTCTTTAAACCATTAAAAAAAAGTCAGCCGAAAGGCTGGCTTTTTTTATCGGATAAGGGCGAAAAAACCACTCTTTTCCAGTCTTTCTCCAGATTCATCTGTAGCGATGACACGGTATGCATAATTGCCTGTTGGGGCTGGTAATCCGTCAATTTTCCCATTCCAGAATTCGCCTGATTTGTTGGAACTGAAAACAATATTTCCCCAGGAATTGTAAACCACTAGCTCAAACGATTTCAGAAAAAGTCCATAGCACTGAAAGAAATCATTAATTCCATCCTCGTTTGGAGTAAAAGTATCCGGAAAACGGAGTCTCGTTTCCTGAATTACTTCCACTTCATTCGACCAGGAACCCTCCGGATAAAATCCTGGATTTGAAGCCAAAGAATGAATCCTGTAAAAAACTCTTTTGGCAATTGTATCCTGACTTTCAACAACATGCTCTAAATCCAAACCAGAATAACGCAATCTTCCAGCCTGGCCTGGAACAGTTCGAATCAATTCATACCGCAACACACCACCTTTCCAGCCAGACATGGAAGTCCAGTCAAATTCATAAACACCTCCTTGATTTGTGTATTTGAGTAGAACAGGGCAAATGCTGTCGCTCAATCTTGAACGATTACCACAAATGTCATCGAAGGAAACTTTATAACAGTAGGCTTTTGAGGAAATTGAAGCACTTGAATCTTGAATGGGCAAGGAAGAAAAGCCACTGCCAATTTCAGCATATTCAGGCACATCGCGCTCTCTCCGGAAAAGATGATAAATACTTGCTAGTGGAGATGCTGTACCTGAAATAAGAATACTTCCGGCAGTAACCGTTGCATTCAATTTATCAACCGGATCGGGAGGACGGTTGGAAATTGCCTTTGCCTCTACCACAGCAGACACAAAAACCATGATTCCTCCACCTGGAAGCAAAACTTCGGTTCGAAATTGATAGGAATAACTAAGTCCGCAAACCAGGTTGTTCTGGTCTACATAAAAGCCATCAGAAATGGGTGGAGAAGCAAGCAATTGACCATTACGAAGAATTTCAAATTTGCTCAGGCCTATGATGTTCAAAGCCGGCCATTTAAGCGTAATCTTCTGATTTTCAGGCTCTGGTATAGGCCAGAAAATTGTCCATTCCGGTGCCGGAACCAAGGTATCAGCACCACTGCCACAATACTTACGGGTAATGCCACGAAGCCGGCCACCTTGCAAGCCATTTCCTTGCAATGCCGGCAATGAAATGGTTAAATCCGGCTTGTCTTCGTTTTCTCTGCACGTAGAAATTAAACCTGAAAAATCAGCCCCTGAGGCAGCAGACTGAAAAGCAAAATCTTCATCGGCCCTTACCCCCAAACGAACAGAATACTGCAGGGTGTCGGTTCCACTTGCCTTTAGCTCGATTGGAACAGGAGCATTCGGACTTGGATAAATACTCACCTTATCCGAAATCAAATCCTTGTTGCAGGTTGAAGGCCTGATTCCGCGAATGGAAAAAGTAAATGGGGAACCAGCCGGAGATCCGTAATCATAAACGGCATCCTTTCCGTCAAAAATCACAATGGCACTCCCATTGCCTGGATCGAAAGAATACTGAATAAAAACCGTATCAGTAAAATGGATTAGGAGTTTACTGCCACAGGTTTTCCAGGTGAAGGAAGACTTTGTCTGGGGATCAAAAACCCTTATCCTTCGCTGTGCAAATACAGGGGACCCATTTGCAAATTGTGCGATGGTATAGGTGCCGACACCATAGGTATGAACGGTATCTGCAATAAAATCTAAAGGATTAAATGGCTCCAGAGGATCATAATCATAATTATAACTGACCAGAACATTGGAGCAATTTTTCACATGCACCCGAAATGGAGCACATCCAAATGAATCCGCTTCCAGTTTGGTAACAGAATCAACAATGTTGAAACACGCCTGCTGGGCAAAAACGGTAGAGGAAAGACCAATACCGAACAAAATACAAAATATTAAATGCCTAACTTTCAATTGAGTAATTCCTGATAAAGGCTTTGGCCGCATCCATATCCGGTTTGAAGGTTTCATCCGACTGCCGGAAAGAAACCATTTCGCGGAAGTCTGAATACAATTTCTCCAGAATTGCACTGCTTGTTGCCGGACGGCGAAAATCCAATGCCTGTGCTGCGGCAAGCAAAAGAATTCCAAGAACAGATTCTGTATTTTCCACCACGCGGTAAAGCTTGAGCGCCGCATTTGCCCCCATGCTTACATGGTCTTCTTGTCCGTTGCTACTCACAATGCTGTCCACTGATGCGGGTGTTGCCAATTGTTTGTTTTGGCTAACGAGTGCAGCGGCAGAATATTGCGGAATCATAAAACCACTTTCGAGTCCGGGGTTGGAAGTAAGGAAAACAGGCAGCCCTCTTTCCCCGGCAATCAATTTATACATCAGTCTCTCGGCGATATTGGCCACTTCCGCCACAGCGATGGCGAGAAAGTCGAGGCTAAGTGCCAAAGGTTGTCCGTGAAAATTACCACCAGAAACAACCAGATCGGCCTCACGAAAAACCAGCGGATTGTCTGTGATGGAATTCAACTCGGTTTCAAAAACTGAGGCCACATACGCAATTGCATCAGCTGAAGCGCCTAAAACCTGGGGAAGACAGCGCACAGAATATGGATCCTGAACTTGCTTTTTTTCTGCATTGGCAATGGAGCTATCACCTAAAAAAGCGGCAATCTTTTCTGCAACCATCACCTGACCTTTGTGGGGTCGAATCTGATGAATTCCGGGAAAAAGAAAATCCTTTCTTCCATCAAATGCATCTACGGCAAGGGCAAAAACAGCAAGACCATTGTCGAAAGATTTTTGTGCGCGATTGAGACTTTCCAGCCCATAAGCGAGCATAAACTGAGTGCCATTCAACATGGCAAGTCCTTCTTTCGCACGAAGTTTATAGGGCTGAAGTCCTTTCGAACGCAAATAATCTGAGCCAGTAATCCGCTGCCCATTTACCCAAACCTCACCTTCACCGAGAAGTGGCAAGGTCATGTGCGCCAGAGGAACCAAATCTCCGGAAGCGCCGAGGGAGCCCTGCTCGAAAGCCACCGGACAAGCCCCGGAATTATAAAAATCCAGCATGGCTTGCACCAATTCCGGACTCGCCGCAGAATGACCCGTGATGAAATTCCTGATTTTGAGTAAAAGCATCATCCTTGAAATCCGCTCCGGTACGGGCTGACCCACACCGCAGGCATGAGAACGAACCAGATTGATTTGAAGTTGATCAAGATCTGAAGAAGGAATTTCTTGGCGACACAATTCACCAAATCCGGTGTTTATGCCATAAATAGGCTTTTCGGATTCCAGTATTTTTTTTTCGAGGAAGGCCCTGGAAGCCCTGATTTCATTCCAGATTTCTTCCGAAAGTGACAGAACCGAGTCAGAATTCAGAATCCTGAAAAATTCGGCAATGCCGAGCGTATCTTGGTGCAAAATAGACATTTCAAAATTTCATTGGCCTGCAAGGTAGGCATGTATGGGGATTTCTGCGAACCCTTCGGGCTCTAACTCTATCCAAGTTTTAATTCAAATTGATTATGGTACTTACTCAAATTCGAAATTTTTCAGATGCCGGCTAAAGTCCAATTCAGGACCAAATCCAGAATAGACAATAAAAACAGCATTCATTTTAGCAGGAAACAAGTGCCCAGCATTTTCCCATCATAGAAAAAAGCCTTTCCTTCATGCCATGAAATCTGCCAACCTGATTTTTCGCCTCCGTAATCTGCTTGTTTTTCTTCCTGTGTATGGATTGCTGGAATGGCTTTCCTTCTCCGGAATCCTTGTGCTTGACCCTAGTCTGCGGATGTCACTCCGCTACCTTCTCTCCGGACTCGCCCTTGGCTATGCCATCCGTAAGGCCAGCCTGACTCATTGGATTTTTGTTGCCATGTTGTTGGGAACAGTGATTGGTTACGATTTCCCTGAAATCGCCAAAAACCTCAATGTACTTTCTAAAATATTTATGAAACTGGTAAAGTGTGTAATCGCTCCCCTCCTTTTGGGCACACTAATAACGGGAATTGCCGGACACAGCAACATGAAGCAACTAGGCAGGCTTGGACTCAAATCGTTGATATACTTTGAATTTGTAACAACTTTTGCACTGATTATCGGACTTGCAGCCATCAACTTTACAAAAGCAGGAGCTGGAATTAAGTTGATGGAAGGAAGCAGCATGGAGGTTCCAAAACTCACACCAAAATCGCCTTCAGAAATTATTCTCCATGTATTTCCCGAGAACATAGCCAAATCAATTGCTGATGGCGAGGTGCTTCAGATTGTGATTTTCTGCATCTTTTTTTCCATCGGTTTGGCCAAAACCAAAGAAGCTTTTAGAAAACCCATTCTTCGATTTGCAGAATCCCTTTCAGAGGTGATGTTCAAGTTTACTGACATTGTGATGCTATTTGCCCCATTGGCTGTGGGCGGAGCAGTGGCATTTACTGTGGCTTCTATGGGACTTGATGTACTAAAAAATCTGGCCTTGCTTGTGGCAACACTTTATGGGGCACTGGTTATTTTTGTGCTGGCAGTTCTTCTTCCCATTGCCCTCATTGCCAAAGTGCCAATCCTGAAATTTATTAAGGCGGTTCAGGAACCAGCTACACTGGCATTTGCAACTGCAAGTTCAGAATCGGCCCTGCCAAAAGCCCTCGAAAATATGCGTGCCCTGGGAGTGCCGGACAAAATTGTAAGTTTTGTACTTCCAACCGGATACACTTTCAACCTGGATGGAACTACACTCTATCTGTCCTTGGCTTCTGTTTTTGTGGCCCAGGCCGCCGGCATAGACCTGAGTTTCGGCCAGCAAATGGTGATGGTCCTTACACTGATGCTTACAAGCAAAGGCGTAGCAGGCGTAGCAAGGGCGTCTTTGGTAATCCTTGCCGGCACAGCAGCCACCTTTGGTTTGCCAGAGTGGCCAATCGCGGCAATACTTGGCGTAGATGCAATAATGGATATGGCCAGAACTTCGGTGAATGTGGTCGGAAATTGTCTGGCATCCGTAGTTATCGCACGCTGGGAAGGTGAATTTGAAGAGAAGTAATATCATTCTTTTTCAGACAAAACATTTCCCAAACCAATGTCAAAAAAGCAAAACGATTCTTTTCCCATTTGCCGGTTAAGCTGGGTTTTATTCATCTGGATGTGCTTTTCAAACATGAGTATTGCACAGCAAAAACCCGTTTTACAAAAAGGTGATTTTCTATTCCTGGATTTAGACTGCGGTGGCCTTTGTGATGCCATTGAGGCTGTAACCGAAGGCGCTTCAGGAAAAGACTTTTCCCACCTTGGCATGGTTTGCAGTCAAGGCGATTCGCTCATGGTGCTTGAAGCAATTGGAAATTCTGTGCGCCTGAGCAGGGTTTCTTCCTTCCTCGCCTATACAAAAAAACCAGCGCTGCTGGCCAGATTAAAACCCGCATTTCAAAACCTCATTCCCACTGCCGAAACATTTGGATTAAGCTTACTCGGTATGCCATATGATGATGCATTTCTGCCTGAAAATGGAAAATACTATTGCTCAGAACTAGTGTATGATGCGTTTAAAAAGGCGAATGCGGGTAAGCCATTTTTTCAAAATTCACCTATGACTTTTCGTAAGCCAGGCAGCCAGGAGTTTTTTCCAGTCTGGGTAGAATATTATCAAAAACTGGGCGTCGACATTCCAGAAGGCAAGGAAGGCTGTAATCCTGGGGGAATTTCCCGGGCACCAGAATTGGAAATTCTTGGAAACTATCCTTGAAAAAAATCAGACAATAGACCACACATTGTCAATTCCATTAAGTGCAGGACGAACAGAAAATTGGAATGAATCAGGAAAGATTTCAACTCCGGCACATCGACATTCTGCTTGCCCATGGCTGGTTTCGAATGGGAAAGCACATGTTTACGGTAAACCACATTGGCTGGCACAGGGAAATTCGGGTTTTCTGGACACGCTACCAGATTGAAGAAATTTTACTCCCGGCCTCTGCAAAAGCAATTTTGAAAAAATCTTCTGATTTTGAGTTTGAATGCAAACTCCTCAAGATTAATCCAGAACTGGAAGAACTTTATTCCTTGTACAGGAAATCAGTTGAAATTGATACTGCAGATACGCTTGCAGAAGTCCTTTTTCGCAATGAAGCAGACGACATCGAGACAAGCCCCTTCCATTCTTTTGTAATTGAAATGAGGAAAGGTGGAAAACTTGTGGGGGCTGGAATTTTTGATCAAGGCCGGAATTCAATTATGGGAATTGTAAATTTCTTCGATCCAGAATTTCGAAAATACAGTCCGGGAAAAGCACTGATGCTTCAAAAAGTTAAGTGGGCCAGTGAAAATGGAAAAGTCCACTACTACCCAGGGTATATAGCGGCAGGCGATACCCGTTTCGATTACAAATTATTTTGCGGAAAAACTGGAGCTGAAATATATGATCCAATTACCCCGGCATGGATTCCTTTCAGAGATGGAATTGTCGATAGAATTTCAAATATTCAGAAAGACATAATCCGTCAACTGCATGAGCCTTTGTGGCTGGATCCTGCGCACACTGCAAAATTGATTCCACCAATAGAAGAATAAACCCATCCCCGGCCCCTGCCTACCGAATAATCGGTTTGGCAGAGGTTTTCCGGGTTTCAACTGAAAAACAAACAGAAGGATGGGTATGCCTTTGCTTGATTAAATCAAAAATAATTTCCGTAACAACGATGCAAGACTGAAATAATTGTATTAGTCCTCTCGGGAAACTCCTTTCAGGGTAATGAGTTTCTTCCACTCGCCATCATGAGGATCAAAAAACTTCCAAAAATTCCAGCCACTCACATTGCTTCCGCCGGTGATGACCATTGCGGCAGCGGAGGGTGACTGATAAGAAACGCCTTCAAAGAGAATCGAACCATTGCGGATTTCAGCTTCATATTTGGTACCTCCATACCACTTTTGCAATCGGGTACCTTCAGGAAGGCGAACCCCACCGAAAAGCCAGTCTTTGGTTCCATATGCAGTTTTAGGAATTACCATTCCATAGAATGGAGATTGAAAATCCTTGAACTTAATTCCTGAATCCTTCCGATCTTCTTGAAAATCGGGCTCTTTTACCCCAGAGTGACCGAAAGAAAAATCCGTAACATCGATACTCCTTTGAGATAAATAATCTAGATCAGCAGGTTTGGAATTGCTCCCTTGATTTTTCCATGAATCAAATCCTTGCGAAATTGAATGGCCATCGATTCCAAGAATCCGGCGCAGAATTTTGTTTTGACTTTCTTCAAAACTAATCCGTCCGGCCTCTATGACCCGGTAAACTTCAATGTCGATGTCGATGGATTTTGTCACAGCTTATTTGATGTTACAAATATTCTAAATTTTTCTAAAAAATCTATAGTAGAATAATATTTTTTATTTTTCTCTATTATGTGCTATAAAAATGTAAAAATAAACTTTCATGCATAAAAAAACCCCGACTTGTGGTCAGGGTTGAATAAAATCAAATATTAATCGAATCAGGGCTTTACAAAAAAGCGATGCTCCTGACCTGCCAGAAATACCTGAAAATAGCCAGGCTCAACAATTCTCTTGCCATTGGCCGAAGTAATTTCAAGATCCGAAGAACGGATGGTAAATGAAATATCCTTGCTTTCGCCAGCCTTGAGCTGGGCCGAGCCAAATGCAATGTGTTTCCTCCAAGCAGGCACCAAACTTGCTACCTCATCCCGGATAAATAAATCAAGCACTTCGCGGCCTTCCACTTTTCCAGAATTTGTAACCGTGATTTTCACAGTCAGAGAATCTCCCGATGATTTCATTTCATTCCCAGAAACTGAAAAACCGGATTGGGTAAAAGTGGTATAGGAAAGACCATGCCCAAATGGAAACAAAGGTTTGTATAATGCCTGCTTGGTATCATTATTCTCTGGAAGAACATCGGTAACCGGAGCATCGTAAGTCAAAAGGTCATGTGGATTGGCCGGATAGGTAAAGGCTAGTTTACCTGATGGATTAAACTTTCCAAAAATGGCTTCTGCGATTGCCTCTCCTCCTTTAGTACCCGGTTGCGGGGCAAGCAAGATGGCAGCAGGCAATGTAGAAACCTCTGTAATCAACCTCGGACGACCTTCAGCAAGAACCAAAATCACTGGCTTTCCTGTTGCTGCCAAACTGCGCAAAAGTGTCTTTTGGTTTAAAGGCAGGTTCAGGTCATTGATATTTCCCGGGATTTCAGCGTACGCTTCTTCTCCCAAACAAACCACAATGGCATCAGACAATTCAGCAGCTTTAATGATATCGGAAACCGGTGTGGTAAGCTTTCCTGCAAAATCACATCCAGGCAGATATCGAACATTGGGATCTCCTGCTATCTTCCTGAGACCGCCCAAAATTGTCAGGGCATCTTTCGGATACCAGCTTGGATTGTTACCCTGCCAAGTGTACGACCATGAACCAGAGAGCGAAGGCATATTGTCAGCAGCTGGACCAGTCACCAAAATTTTGCTTCCAATTTTAAGAGGCAAAACTGAAGTTTCATTTTTCAAAAGAACGAGTGATTGGCGCGCTGCTTCGAGACACAAAGCAGGTGCCTCGGTAGGATATGCATTTTTGAAAGCGGCAGGCTCCGGATAGGCATTTTCAAAAAGTCCAAGTTCCATTTTTACAGTAAGAATCCTCCTAACCGACTCATCCAGACGGGCTTCAGAAATCCGGCCTTCTTTCACAAGTTCCAAAAGGAGCGTACAAAACGAAGTGCTGTATGGCACCATGCTCATATCAAGGCCAGCATTAATAGATTGGAAAACGGCTTCCTTGTCCGTTTCCGCAACATGATGACGGGTCCTCAATTTGATAATATCTTCCCAGTCACTAACCGCAATTCCTGTAAAACCAAGTTCCTTCCTGAGAAGGTCTTTCATCACATAAGAACTGGCATGCACAGGTACACCATTAATATCGCCGCTGTTGATCATCACAGTACGAGCACCGGCTTTAACTGCTTCACGAAAAGGCGGAAGAAACACATCCCTTAGAACATGTTCCGGAATAAATGCAGAACTACGGTCTTTGCCTGAATTGGCAGCGCTGTAGCCCAAAAAGTGTTTCATACACGCTGCTACAGAACGAGAATCACTCAAACCATTTTCCTGAGCGCCCTCGATGTTGGCTTTTCCAAGGGTTTTCACCAAACAGGTACTTTCCCCAAAAGTTTCAGGAAATCTGGACCAAAGAGGAGAACGGGCAACATCCAGCACCGGGGCAAAATTCCAACGGATTCCAGTGGCACGGGTGCTCAAAGCAGCTAGTCTACCCATTTCACGGGCTAAAACCGGATTGCGGGAACAAGCAATACCAAGCTGCTGAGGAAACAAAGGAGAATCCTTCAGATAAGTGGCTCCATGAATTGCGTCTACACCATAGAGCACTGGAATACCCAAACGGGTTCCTTTCGTCGCCGCATCCTGAACAGTGCGGATAATTTCATGCCATTCGGCAAGCGTTTGCGCATGATCCTGGGCATTGTTGAGCACTGAACCTATGTGAAAATCAACCAGTGCTTTCCGCAATTCGTCCTTTTTAAGGACCATTTTGTCTTTTACATTCATGTCAACAAATGGCCCGAGAGTCAATTGGGTCATTTGTCCGACTTTCTCCTCCACCGTCATTTTCCGAAGGATATTTTCAACCTTCTCCGAAACCTGCGCGGAAGATTCAAATGATATTAAACCAATACCTGCAAGGAGGATTGCCTTGAAATTAAAGTTCATTATTTTTTTCTGTTTTGATTTACTAAATGCAAAATGGACTTAGGAGAAAAAGAAAGGGCGGGCATTGCCCGCCCTTGTCTAAGCTACCTTAATTAACCATTTTATACACTCGAACATAATCTACATCCATTTTTACAGGAAAGATGGCATCATCCACGCCCTGCGCTCCTCCCCAATTGCCACCAATGGCAAGATTCAGGAGCATGAAAAATCTCTTATTGAACGGCCAGCCTGAATAGCCGGTGTTCTTGTTTGTATATTCAAAAATCTTTTCGCCGTCAACATACCCGCGAACCGCGAAGGGCGTCCAGTCAACACGATACACATGAAATTGTGTATTGTAATCTGCCACAAACTTCTCTGAACCAACCTGCGTGCCGTTGGAGAAATTATTTTTCTCGGTATGCACTGTGCAATGAACTTTACCAGGATCGTAACCAACATGCTCCATGATGTCTATTTCTCCAGACTTAGGCCAAACACCGTATGAAAAATCAGTAGGCAACATCCAGAATGCAGGCCAGGTTCCCCTGCCTGCAGGCAACTTCATTTTAGCTTCAAAGCGTCCATAAAGAAAATCGCCAAGACCTCTGGT
>Ga0114972_10001810_pt1 | contig 15953 bp, 11 predicted proteins | sample M_140807_EF_Meta_FD_87354 | JGI IMG/M metagenome (GOLD analysis project Ga0114972, IMG submission 87354) | Freshwater microbial communities from Lake Montjoie, Canada to study carbon cycling - M_140807_EF_MetaG | ecosystem: Environmental > Aquatic > Freshwater > Lake | place: Lake Montjoie... | reverse complement strand
GCCTTGCCAGGGCGGACGACCTTGATGATATGACCACACAGGTTATGGCGGCTAGCTGCGCCATGACCGTCAACTGCGCCCGCTGCCACGACCATAAACTCGACCCGATCTCCCAAGCAGAATACTATTCTTTATGGTCCGTGTTTTCGGGAGTGAAAAGGGGCAACCGTGAAATTGACCCCAGGGAAGTAGAATTATTGGCTTCGGAAAAAGCCAAACGACAACTTGATCTGACGTCCGCAAAGAGGCAACTGGCTCAAATGGGAGACAAGGGCCTGGATTTGGCAGACATTGTTGGCGGGGGAAATGGGACCGGAAACGGGAACAAAGGCAATGGCCTGGGAATTGTCAGTGGAAAAACCCAAAAGAATAAAACTGATCGGATTGTCGCAGGATCGGAAAATCGGCCCATTGCACTTCCCGGGCCATATTTGAAATCGTTGGTGATACCAAGTGGAGGAAAATCGGGGGAAGTTCCCCTAACAAATGATGGTCTCATTGCGCATGGCATACCCAAAACATCGGGAGAAGCCTGGGATGCGGTGCGTAATGGGCCGGTTAATGCTCAAAAAGCAACCAATATTGGATTGGTTGACTTCGGGGCACCCGGACATTCCCTTCTGGGTCTACATGCCAACGCGGCCATAACTTTTGATCTGGCTGGATTCAGGAATACCATTTCCAGCGATCTGAAATTTCAGACCGTTATCGGTTATGGTGGGCGACCCGAGGGGAAAGCCTCGGCGGATGTCCGTGTTTTGATTGATGGCCAACCCGCATTCCATTTTGAAAACATTTCATCCGAAACAGGTCACATTGCAATCAACATTCCCCTGGGTACAACCACAAAATTTCTTACACTCATGGCAACTGAGGGTTCCGATGGGAACATTGGTTTTGACCAGGTATATTTTGGAGATCCACGGATTGTTGATGCAAATCTTCGGAAAAATTCGGATAAGGAATTGGCACAAATTGTGAAGTTGAAAGCTGAAGTGGAATCCCTCGAGAGACAACTTCAAACCATCACTTTTCCTAAACTCGTTTATGCTGTAGTTCCTGGCCAACCCGAACCCATTCGAATCCTTCTGCGGGGAAATCCGGAACAGCCTGGTGCCCCAGTAAACCCTGGGGCATTGAAACTAGTTCAGAACCTTGACCCGAACCTGGGGACCAGTGAAATGGCAGAAGGGCAAAGGAGGTTGGCTTTAGCCAACTGGATCACCCACCCGGAAAATCCACTGCCTCCCCGGGTTATGGTTAACCGGATTTGGCAGCACCATTTTGGAATCGGATTGGTGGAAACACCGAGTGATTTTGGTTTGGGTGGTAGCAAACCATCCAATCCGGAACTCTTGGATTGGCTTGCGAGCGAATTTAAAGCATCGGGATTATCTGTAAAATCCATGCACCGGATTATTCTGAATTCCAAGGTCTACAAACAGGATTCGCAAAACAACAATCCCAAAGCCGCCTCTGCGGATTCCTCCAACCGGTTCCTTTGGCGCCAAAATCCCCGTCGATTGGACGGAGAATCGGTTCGCGATTCCATTCTGTTGGTAAGCGGAACATTGAATCCTGAAATGTATGGGCCAGGATACCAGGACTTTGAATACAAGGAGGAATACGCACCTGTTTACCGCTATGTATATCGTGAAGATCCGGTAACCTGGAAGCGTAGCATTTACCGTTTTGTGGTTCGAACCACTCCGGAACCACTTTTGACCGCACTGGATTGCCCCAACCCAGCAAACCTTTCACCAATACGAAACATTACCACCACGGCGAACCAGGCTCTTGCATTGCTAAATGGGGATTTCGTTACGGCACAATCCAGGCATTTTGCAAAAAGACTTGGGACTCCAACCTCATCAAACAGGGACGAACAGGTTCGGAAAGGCTTCCTCCTGGCATTCGGCAGGGCACCAAGCGATCGTGAACAAATTGCATCCCGGCTTTTGATTGAAAAGGTTGGCTTGAATGAATTTTGCCGCATGTTGATAAATTCAAATGAGTTTATTTATGTTGACTAACACCTCAGAATTACCCTATTCCCCAACAAGTCGTAGGACCTTTCTTTCCCAATCCGGGTCGGGAATTGGTCTGTCCGCACTATCCTGGCTCCTTCATATGGATGGTCGCCTTGGGGCGGAGGGAGCTGCAAAAAGCTTGGAATCGCCCGTTGCCGCCAAAAGTCCACATCATCCGGCAAAGGCCAATGCCGTAATCGAGATATTTTGCCCTGGTGGAATGAGCCATGTGGACACTTTTGATTACAAACCAATCCTTGAGAAATCCCACGGCAAATCATTTGATTCGGAATTGGCAAAACAAACCTTTGCTGGAGTTGGCGGGACATTTGCCAAAAGCTTTTGGAAATTCAACAAACATGGCCAATGTGGCAAGGCAATCAGTGACCTTTTCCCCCGACTTGCGACTATGGTTGACGAAATTGCATTTCTGCCCTCCATGCGAAACAAATCGGCCCTTCATGGTCCTGCCATGTTTATGATGAATACTGGGTATGTCATGCCCGGGTTTCCAACAATGGGCGCATGGGTCACATACGGGTTGGGAAGCGAATCGGCAAATTTGCCCGCCTTTGTTGTCCTTCCAGATGTCCGAGGGCTTCCACCAGGTGGCGTTCTCAATTGGGGTTCTGGTTTTTTGCCAGCAATCCATCAGGGAACCGTTTTTGATCCGACACCGGGGCGCCCCCCGATCCAAAACCTTTTCCCATCAAAACCGATGGACAAATCCAAAGAAGCAATGGCGGCGGATTTTTTGTTTGAACGAAACGGAGCCCACCGAGAAACGAGAAAAGCAGACACAATATTGGAAGCTCGCATGGCAAGCTATGAACTGGCGGCAAGGCTCCAGTTAAGTGCACCAGAGGCGGTCGATCTTTCAAGGGAATCCAAATTTACCAAAGAACTATACCTGCTATCAGATGAGGATGCGGGGACTTTTGGCATTCAATGCTTACTATCGAGAAGACTGGTTGAAAGAGGGGTCCGTTTCGTTCAGATTTTTTGCGGCTCCGAGAACACCTCCTCAAAAAAAATCCGTCCCAATTGGGACTCACATGAGGATATCGTTCGGGATCACGGTTATTGGGGACGGATCCTGGACTCGGGTTGCACAGCGTTATTGATGGACCTCAAAGCCCGTGGACTACTTGAAACAACCTTGGTGATTTGCACAACCGAATTTGGCCGCCAGCCGTTCCTTCAAGGCGGAAACAGGGGAAGGGATCACAATCCTGGGGCATTTACCTCCTGGATGGCAGGAGGGGGAATCCGTGGGGGCGCAACCTACGGCAGCACGGACGAAGTGGGTTTAATAGCCGCCGAAAGCCCTTGCTATTCCTACGACCTCCATGCCACGGCCCTTCACCTTTTGGGTTTGGATCATGAAAAATTGAGCTATTATCACAATGGCATTCCCAGGCGGTTAACCGATATTCATGGCAAAGTTCTAAGCGAAATACTCGCATAGAAAATGATTTCAGCCCAAAATGCCCCAAATCGGCGACCATTTTTGCCACCAGCAAAGCTTGGGTATCGAATTTGAACTACAATAATTGGCGTGGGAATGCTTTCACGGGTCGTTATCCCGCTGGGGATTCTTGGATAAATCTGGATTGGATGTTTCGGTGACGGTCTGGGAATGGTTTTCCTTGTTGATTTTGATTCCGGGCCTAATCACCCTAAACGGGTTTTTTGTCGCCGCAGAATTCGCCCTGATAGCATCCCGAAAAACCAAAATGGAGTCCCTTGCAGAGAAGGGTGATCCAAGGGCCATCAAGGCATTTGGAATCCAGAAAAATTTGGACCAGGCGGTTGCCGCAACTCAACTCGGAATCACTTTTGCAAGTATCTCCCTGGGGTCGGTGGGCGAGGTTACCATGGCCTCGATTCTCCACCGCGCCATTGATCCGATTATGCACGATCTTGTGGGACAAATTGCGCTACATTCCTTTTGCAGCACAGTTGCGGTTATTGCTGTTTCGTTCATGCACCTGATTTTTGGGGAATTGATTCCGAAAACCATTGCAATCCAATCTCCGGACCGGATTGTCCTGGTGCTTGCAAGTCCCATGCACTGGTTTCTTATTTTGTCGAGACCGATAGTTTGGGGAATGAATGGGACAGGGAATTTCCTTTTGAAAATAGTTGGTTTCAAAAACCCGGGAATTCATGCCCATGCGCACTCGGTTGAAGAACTTCTGATGATTGTGGAGGACACCGAGGAGGCCGGCTTTATCGTCCCGGAACAGGCCGATGTTCTGGAAAATGTTTTCCGTTTAAGCTCCAAGACGGTGGCGGATTGCATGATTCCGGCATCAAGAATTAATGCCCTCGAACTTAACTCGCCCCCGGAATTGATCCTTGAGGATTTGCGGGACCGGGCTCATACCCGACTTCCCGTTTACGAGGGAAATCTCGACAATATTGTGGGCGTTGTGAATGTTAAAGATCTTTTGTTTCTATTCACACTTCATGGCCTAGTGATTCTCGAGGATGCGCTTTACCCACCCCTGTTTATTGATCCAGGAGAACAGGCAATCAACGCTCTCAAGCTTTTCCGAAAAAGCCGAAGGCATATGGCTATTGTTCGGGATGAATCCAAACGGACACTGGGAATTTTGACTTTGGAGGATGTGCTTGAGGAAATCGTTGGGGAAATTTTTGACGAGCACGACACAGGCTCAGTCTTTCAATCTCCTGGCGATAAACGCGGTGCCATGATCAATGAAAAGGATCCGGAACGGCGCATGGACTGAGAAATCAAAGGTCCATCCCCCAAGCAATTAAGTCCTGCAAAGTCTCCAGATAAAGAAACCACCCACCAATGCCATTAGGGCATCCGCAGCCCAAACCAATACGAATGGATCAATCTTTCCCTCCTTGGCCATTCCGGTTCCGCACAACATTAGTGGATAATAAATAACCACAATAGGCAAGAAGCAGCTTATAAAAGCGCTGAGGTAATCGCTTTTACTGAACCAAACACCAATAGGTGCACCCACAAGGATAAAACCCAGGCACCCCATACTAAGCGCTGGACGCATTAGCAATTCGACATCCATGAATAAGGATTGTTGCTTTTCATATTTTTTCCGGTCAGCAAGATTCTTCAGATGGGCTTCAACTTGTGCTTTGTCCGGGTTTTCTGCCTGGCTTTTGCTACATGTATCCCATTCCGCCTGGGTTTTTTCAGCGGCCTTTTCCCACTCATCCTTCTTTTGGAGGATCTCCTGCCATGTCATATCTCGCGCGCGCTTGTTGGCCTCGCTACTTAGATTTGTAGGCAGGGGCACATCCCAAACCCTGTCTTCGAAATATCCATGGGAACCATCGGAAAAACTTGCTGTCCCATGGCGCATGTGCACAAGTAGAAGGCCTTTGGCAAGATTTACCCGCATATCGGCTTCCCTGGCTTGTGCCACCAGGTCAATTTCCCCTTTGGAATCCCGACGCTTAAATGTGGGATGGATCAGTTTTCGTCCCTGAACCCCCTTTACAAACATTGCAAAAGGCAAATTTGCGTGACTCAAAGTACCCTGTTTGCCCAGCATTGAGTAAAGCAATTCCTCGGCATCACGAAATACAAGGGCGCGAAGCATTGCGTGGGTAACTGGGATGATTTGAAAATAAAGAAGCATGGTCATCATGCTCATTGCAAATCCAAGCACCAGACCAGGACTGATAACGGTAAAAACATTGATACCTGCCGCACGAATGGCAAGGATTTCGTTGTCCTGACTTAGCCTTCCATAAACCACACAAACTGCAAAAAGGGTTGTTGCAGGAATCGTGTAGGGGAGGGTACTCGGGATAAGGAGTGGAATGGCGGCAAGGATTTGACTGGGAGTTAATCCATGCTGCCCGGCCTCGGCCACAATGCCAGCCAAAAGCAGAATAAGGGTAATTGCAATAAGAGCCACGATGAACACACGGGTGAGTTCGATCATTACCATCCGGAAAAGGATACCACCCATAATTACCGGACTCCTGGTCGCTGAGGACTGGCGGGTTCAGGCCTGCCAAAAAAGCCTTGGCGAAACACCTTTCGAAAAGGTTGTGTCAATCCAGGCAAAACTTCGCGTTCAATCTTTGGATTCTTTGGATTTCCCTGAACTCTCACCAAAAACATCTGTTCACTTAATGTGTTGGGAAAACTGTCCATGCCTTGGGGGAAAAATTGCGCCGCCCTTGCCCAGTCTGTTCGGAATTCAAGGGCCATATCGCGGCCATCCATTGGGATCACTCCCTTGCCACGCAGGCTGATTGCGTTTCCAAAAAGGTCAAGTTGTTGAAACCTCAAAAGAGGTCCTTCCACACTAAACAAAGCATGAGCCTGTTCAAAAGCCGTTCCATCAGGAATTCGAAGCCCAAAAGTTTTGATAAGGTCAAGGATTACTGGCAGCTTGTAAAGCTTTCCCTGGGGAACATCAATACTGCCATATCCTCTTAATCCCTGAAAATCGGTTCCAATACCACTCAGGTGGAGCGTGGCAGCAGCCAAACCCTGAATCGAATTGGGATCGCCGAAATTCACTCGCCCCAACTCCTCAAGGCGAATCTGGGTTGCCTTCAGGAGCAGATCATACCTTGTGGTAGCTTGGAAATCGATACGAGCTTCTCCACCCAATTGGCCCCCATAAAGTCTCCCCTGGAGGTCAGAGAATCTGAGGCTGGTGGGCTCATCAACAGGAACCTCAAACCGCCCGGAAACTTGCTCCACCTTTTGGCCAAAAATAGTGGACTCCTCGAGGAACATTCGACCAACCACCCCATTCCAACTTTGTCCGTTATGCTTACCTCGGGAGTGGATTGATCCTCGAATACCTTCAAAACTCAAACCGGCAGCAATTTTGTTGTCTCTAAAAAAGGCTTGCCCATCCCACTCACTTACCACCGTCCTTTTGGAATCCGCAGGAAAATCCATCGCGAGATCAAATTTAACCCCAATTGGGCCTTCCACAGTTGATTCGGTTAACCCCCTCCTTATAGGCGCGGGTAAGGCCCGAATTGTTTCTGTATCAAGGGTTAATAGATCGGCATGAACCTGGTTTAGCCTCAGGTTAAGTCCTCCCTGGTCTGGATAAAGTGCGGTTGCTTTGGCCATTTGCCAACGAGAGGTGCCATGGCGAGCCTTCAAATTTTCAATGTCCGCCCGGCCTGGCTGAATCCGACAGGTTCCGCGAACATCCTCAAACAAATAGGGCAATTGTTTGGGCCGAAATTTTCCTTCATGAATGCGCAGGCTGATTTCCATTCCTTCGCCAGTTCCTGGTCTGTCCACAACATCAGCATCCAGTTTTAGGATTCCTTCCGGGCCCAACTCATCCCAGGCCACCACAGGGCTAACCTTTCGCTGGGGGTGCGGAACATCCAGGGCTGCTCTCAATCGGTTATCGGCGGGAAGGCCTTCGGCACGAAGGAGCACCCGCAAAGTAGCCGGACTACCTGCGGCAATTTCATTGGGTTGCCAGGATCTCCCATCAACAAGAACCTGGGCCCCACGATTAAATCCTTTTGCTCCCTCACAATACCAATTTCCGCCCTTGATCTTTAATGTTCCGGATACATTTTCGAGAGGGTAGGGAAAGGAACGGTATATAAGGTTGGTATCCCTTGCGCGGATTTCAATATCGGTTCTGATCTTTTCCAAACCGGGGCGCTTTTCTGCTATTACTTTCAAATCCATTCGCCCCAAAGGCTGAAACTGGTCAAATATTTCCCGATGATGTGGTTCAAGTGCTGCACGAAGTTCCCGGTCGATTGGGGCGTTTGTGGCTTCGATGCTCACATCGACCGATTCATGGCCGTTTCGCCCCTTTCCAAAAGCGATTACCCGAATGTCTCCCTCCTCGGCGGTTTTCCCCTGGATTTCCACTTGCACTTCCTTGAGGCCGCCATCGCGAATTTTGCAAAGTATTTTCCCTCTTCCATCCCGAATTTTGTAAGGGAAGGCTTTAGCTATAAAACTCATCCCTAAAGGACGAATATCGAGGTCTATTTCTGGCACAAGGTTGGCTTGGGAAATGCCGGAATCGGGCTTTATTTCGACTTTGCGCATAACAATATAAAGATCGGCTATACCCTCGGGCTGAAACCATTGTTGAACGCCGGTGACTCCGTTTCCAAAAGACAAAAGTAGTTCCTGGGTGATCTGGATCCCCTTTACTTCCGCCCGTACCTCCTTGGGCAAACCGGGTGAGGCCCATTTGGCCACCTTGGGATCCCACGGGATCTCCCATTTTCCCATTTTGGCCAACAAATCCGCACCATTCCACTTACCTCGAATTTCCAATTGGTCTATCCCGTTGGGACCACCCTCCAGTTCCCCTTCCAATTTTTCAAGACGCACACCGCCTACGGGCAACCCCCATGTTCCATCCCGGAGACTAACCAAAATGGATCGTGGGACAGGAATTGGAGTGTTGGTTTCGGTCGGAATCTCACTCCGAACATCTGCCTGGATATTTCCGGAAAGTTGCCTTAGCCAGGAGGCGATGCCCGGGTCCATCTGCTGAATCACCTGGGCCAACCCTGCTTTGATCGCGATGTTATCCAATCGCAGGTCCATCACCAAAGGCGACTTTTTTCCTGCTTTCTGGCCAACCAAGGACATCGGTCCAAGCCAGTCCCCGTGTCCAGTCATTTCAAATCGGACTTTTTTGCTTGTATCCTGCAAACCGGCAAGTTTTAGATCCCGAATTTCCAAGTTTGGGAGCCTGGAGCCATCCGTAGTCTGGAGCCGATCCTCAAAAACCAGCTGCCCCTGATGAACCGCCCATGAAGGTAGATCCGCCCCATCATTGGGGGTATGCTTAAGTACACCATCCACATTCAATGTGCCATTGGGATTCCGGATTAGCCTCAGGCTGGGCTGAAAAAGTTCGATTTTTCGAATGGCCAATCGACCTTCAAGAATGGCTTCCTTGTCGTGAACAATTTGAGCCCTTGGGATATTCAGGAAATCCGCCGCATCAAAACCATTTCCACGCCCCAATCTGAGTCCATTTGCGGTGATCCCGCCCCATAAGTTGACATGAACACTGTCCAGTTGAACCCTGGTATCGTGCAACGAATTTCGGATACGCTCCACCAACAAATTCTGAATAACTGCTGGACTCGTCCAGGTAAGGAATCCCCCCAAAAGCAAAAACAATCCAACCAGTCCACCCAGGGAGATACCCCGAATGATCCATTTTCTCAGGATTGGATTGGTGCTTCTGGACATTTGACCTGCGCGAATGGATCCAACAATTTCTGTGACATACCCATGAAACTGCAAAACTGTCAACGCAAACCGGCAAAAGCAGGGGGGAAATCAACAAACCCATTCCGTAAAAAAGTTAGGAAAGGAAGTAACACACGATGAAAATGATTCCCCAAATTGTCCAAATTATCCAAAAACACAATCAGCCTGAAGTGAATGATGTCTATGGGGAGGTCCTTAAAGCATGGATCGAGTCGGATTTCGCCAAAAGGCTTCAACCGGGAAAAACGGTTGCAATTGGTGTGGGTAGTCGTGGAATAGCCGGTGTTTCTCAAATGGTTAAAGCAACTATAGCCTTTGTTCAAAAGGCCGGGGCGACCCCATTTGTCGTGGCCGCAATGGGAAGCCATGGGGGTGCCAATGCCAAAGGCCAACGGGAACTCCTTGCAGAATACGGTGTAAGTGAAGAAGAGCTTGGAGTCGTTGTAAAGACGAATATGGAAGTTGAAGTCATTGGAACAAACAGCTGGGGGGAACCAGTTTATTGGGATAAAAATGCCTTGAATGCGGACCATGTGGTCACTGTTGCAAGGGTCAAACCCCATACCGATTTCCGCGGAAACTACGAAAGTGGCATCGTGAAAATGCTGGTTATTGGTTTGGGAAAAAGGGAAGGAGCCTCACAACATCATGTTTGGGGCATCTCCGGTCTTAGAGACATGATGCCGAAAACCGTCGAGGTAATTCTCGAGAAATCTCCTTTCGAGGCGGGGCTTGCAATCATTGAAAATGCTCGCGAAAAAACCGCAATGGTTGAAGTTGTTGACAAATCCAATGTTCTCAAACGCGAACCTGAACTCCTTCACATCGCCAGGGAATGGATGGCAAGACTTCCATTCAATCAATGTGACCTTTTGATCCTAGGCGAAGTAGGAAAAAATTACTCGGGTGCAGGAATTGACCCAAATGTTGTTGGGAGGCTCCTTATGGAAACAGTTCCAGAGGACCCAAACCCAGCAATTACCCGCATGTGTGCTCTGGACCTTAGCCCGGAAAGCCATGGAAACGCAACCGGTGTGGGAATCGCTGACCTCACAACCGAACGGCTACTAGCCTCTATCGATCCAATTCCTTTCCGAATGAACAATCTAACCGCCCGGTTTTTATGGCGTTCGAAATTGCCCCTTGCTTTTCCAAACGATCGGGAATGCATTTTGGCCGGCCTGGAATCGTGCTGGCGCCCCCGCTGGAATGAAATCCGAATGGCCATTATTCCCAACTCGCTGGAATTGGAATCCGTTTGGGTATCCCAGTCACTTTATGAGGATATCCAAACGCGTACTGAAGTAAGAAAAGAAGGAGATTTTCGGGAGCTTCCTTTTGATCCCTCGGGAAATATCAACCAAAAGGAACTTTTCCCCCACGCCCTTTGCTCCCGTCGTTCGGCCCTCAGCTAGCAAAAAAATTGTTACAGATTGGCCCCCTGTCCAACTCCTCATCAAGAGTTGGACAGGGTTGTGCCGAAAAATCCAATAGGCACACCCTTCCAGAGTGCTTTAAGCCAATTTTGGGTATTTTTCCTAAAGCCCAAAATTGACCCATGAAGTTCTGCGTGCAATGGTTGTTATGACTTGGATTGGGACAATTTTTCCTAATTAGGGAAAATTGTACCCTCAATCAGTCATCTAGGGGATTTTTGTGGGTGTATTGAGGCACAGCTTGGTACCATTTGGCCTAGCCCTGTGCTTGGTTGGTTTGGGCTGCAATAGTTCCCAAAAAAATTCGGACCCAGCAAAACCTGCTGTAACAGCAACCCCGACTTCGGGGGGTCCCAAACCTCCCCAGTGGCCACCAGTTCCAGGGGCCGTCGCCCCTGGCCCCGCACCGATCACTCCGACCACTGCTCCCTTAACCGGAACACCAACATCCCAAGTCGTCCAGGGCACGATCACCGGGATGGTAATGGATCTCCAGCAAAGGCGCCCAAATAATGCATTTGTTCAAATTGTAGATCTACAAGAAGCCAATGTTTCCGGACAGGAAACATCAAAATTTGAGGTAAGCGCAGACGCCCTTGGTAATTTCACTGTCCAAGGATTGAAATTGGGGAAAACTTATCAGCTTACCGCAAGGGTACGAGATCGCGCTATCCTCTACACAGGAACCGCAGTCGTAGCCGCTCCCAGTAGCCAAGTCGTTATTGAGATCCAGGAAGAGACCGCCACAAGCCAACCAACAACTCCCGCCTCCCCTTCCATGGCTCCATTATCCGCAGTGCCGGATACAACCGACTCAACAAGTGGAGCGGCAACCAGCACAATCAAGCCAGAGCGTATCGCACGGGATTTGGGATTGATGCCATCATCCATGCCAACTCTTTCCATACCTCCGACAAAACTGGTTCCATCCAATGTGCCTTCGACAAGCGGCCCCCAATCCAGGGGAAACCTTCCGGACGCACCGGTTCCCTCGTGCCAATTGGTTGGGAGAAAGCTAGAGAATTTTGCACTCGTTGATCTTGATGGTAATGCATGGGAATTCAGGAAGCATAAAACCGGACGGCTTACCTTAATCGATTTCTGGTTTTCCACCTGTGGGCCATGCCTTACAGCAATCCCCCACTTGGTTACTCTTCAAAGAACCTACAAGGCGTATGGTTTTGAAGTTGTGGGCATCGCATACGAAAAAGGTTCCATTCCCGAACGGGCTGCAAAAGTCAAATCCGTAAGGGGTCGTTATGGGCTTAATTACACCACGCTTTTAGGGCAAATAGGAAGCGAAGAGTGTCCCGTCCGCACCCAATTTCAAATCACATCCTTCCCAACCCTGGTCCTGGTGGACGAAATGGGCAATCTCCTTTGGCGAAGCCCGTCCGATCGTGGGCTCAATGAGGCAACACTTCGGGAATTGGAAATGGAGATTCGCCGGGGGCTTGGAATGGGCAAATAGCGGAAAACGCCCTCCGGACTGTTAGTCAGGCTTATTCATTAAACTTCGATCTATAAAATTTCACCAAAGCCCCCAATGGCGTGGCCATCAGGCTTTTTACTTAAAGCATTACCCGGGCGGACAACCCAAACAGTTTCCATCCCTGCATTCCTCGCAGCATCAATTTCTTTCACAGCATCGCTGAAAAAGCATATCTGCGTGGGAGGAATTCCAATAGATGCTGCAATTGCCAAATAACTTGCTGACTCAACCTTTGCACCGATAGTCGTGTCAAAATGTCCCTCAAAATTGGGCAGAAGATTTCCCTCTGATGTGTGGGAAAAATAGAGTTTTTGAGCCTGAATGGACCCGGAAGAATAAATGAAAAGCCTCTGTCCCATTTCCCTAAAACGCCTAACCGCCCCTGGAAAATCAGGGTACACATGGGACCGGATTTCTCCCGACTCAAATCCTACCTTCCAAATAAGACCTTGAAGCTGCTTAAGTCCTGTGACTTTGGCATCGCGGTCCATAAGGTGACAAACCGCTTCAAAGGCCAGGACCGGAGTCGGGGGAACACTTTCTTCACTTATGGAAAACCCCAAACCTAACGCTTCACCCATTATCCTTTTGCCAATTTCCAAAACGTCGGGATTTCGCCAATTTTTTGTCAAAAACTCCAATGCCCTGGCTCTTGCAAACGGAAAAAGGACATCATGGACAAAAGATATCGATGAAGTGGTTCCTTCGATATCAAACAACAAAACCTTAGTTGACGGATTCAGTACAATCATGAAACGCTCAGCTTGGGGGCCACGCGTGCCAATCCTGCCACATCCTTGGGTCCAAAACAAAGCGGCACAAAATCACCACTAATAGACTGCTCCACATAGTGTGGTGTCCAGCCTTCGGTTTCCTGGAAAAGACGAACGGCGCGAATAACCCGGTCTTTGCATAGGTCAAACCAGTGTTTAGTTCCCTTGGGGACATTAATCATGTCGCCGGCGGTTACCTGGATCGCGAAAACAGGACCATTTTCCGGGTGGACATGGAAAAGTCCATTTCCCCGGAGAATAAACCGGACTTCATCCTCCGAGTGCGTGTGTTCCGCACGAAACCGATCAAGCAGAACCTCAAGGTTTGGGGTTTCCGTGGTAATATTTACCACATCCGCCACAACATATCCTCCCTTGGCCATCAGGGACTTGATCTCGGAATCGTAGGCTTTGAGGATTTCCTCGGCAGGTGCGTTGGGGTCAACCCGCTCCTCCAAAGGCCACCGCTCAAACCAGATCCCGTGAGGAGACAAATAGGAACGAATAGCTTCCACTCCCTCAATTGTCCGATTTTCCGATGAAATGCTGATAATTGCCATGGTTAGTGCTCCTTGTTTTTGTCATTCGATTCGTGTCAACAGGAAATCAGGAAAGCAGACGACGCCTTGCAACACACTCAAACAGAAACTCAAAAATTTCAATGTGCCTTCGTGCTTCAAAAAGGTTCGCACCGTAAGTGTAAAGGCCATGATTGTGGATAAGAAACCCGTGCGCCAACGGATTGGCAGAGTCTTCCAGCCGGGCTTTGACCTTGCCCGCCAACCTTGGTATGTCCTGATCGTTTGGGAAAATATCAACCCACTTTTTTGTTTCGTGGGTTTTTATCCCGTCGAGGCCCTTGAGCATTTCATAGCCTTCTATGAAAAATCCACCCGATGACGCAAAAAGATCAGATAGCACCGTGCCCCAGACCGAATGTGTATGAAGAACCGCACCTGTTTTGGGCAATTGGGTCAGTAGTAGATGGAGTCCAGTTTCCGCGGACGGTTTTTCAGGTGCCCCATCCAATACATTTCCTGTTTCATCCACCACAACAAAATCAGATAGGCCCAACGCGCCTTTGTCTTTGCCACTCGCTGTAAGCAAAAGTTGGGTTGGTTGGCGACGCAAAACAACCGAGTAGTTGCTTGAGGTCCCAAGGGACCATTTGTTGGAATGAAATTCCCTGCCAATAGCTGCCAGGGCTTCGCGTTCTTTAATGTGGTTCATGGCCGGAAAGGTTTCCAGAAGGTTAGGCAGTTATCCTATTGACGCCACAAAGGGGTAGCAGTCCTTTTAGCTTGCATAACCGATTCCCTGTGGCTACAAAATCAATTCATCCACTACCTCCCCTCCAAGAAAAAAAGGAAGCCACCATGCGATCCTCGTTCCTGGCTTTTGGCCTATTCGTCCTTGCCGGTTTTTCTCAAGCCGCTGGCCCAAAAGTCCTTGTCATCACTGGGGATGAGTTCCACAAATGGAAGGAAACTGCCCCATTCATCAAGCAATGCCTTAGTGATGCGGGAATGGATGTGGATTTGACCGAAACTCCAGGTAAGGATTTGACCAAGGAAAACCTGGCCAAATACGATGTCCTGGTTTTGAACTATCGTGACACTCCCAATGGCGCAAAAACCAATCCAGACAGCGTTTGGAAGGACTCCAATAAGGAAGCTTTCCTTGAAGCAGTTCGATCAGGAAAAGGCCTTTATGTTCACCACTGGTCTTCCGCCGCTTTTACTGCGGATTCCAAATTGAACAAGGAATTTGAAAAGGCAATTGCTGGCGGCTGGCGTAAGCAGGGCAATCATGGGAAAATGCACGAGTTCACGGTGACCGTGCGGAAAGAACATCCAATAACCACCGGGATCACGGAATTTAAACACGGCAGGGATGAGCTCTACCAAAATTCCGTAATGTTTCCTTCAAGCGAAATTCTTGTGACCGCTTGGTCTGACAAGAAGGTGGACCCAAAAAACACGGACAAGAATGAGCCCGTGGTTTGGATTGCCAAATTCGGGGAGGGGCGTGTTGTGGAAAATGTCCTTGGTCACGATGTCGAGGCCATGAAGAGTAGTGGCGAATTCAAGAAACTTCTGGTTCGTGGAGTGGAATTTGCGGCCACAGGTAAGGTAAACAACCAAAAATAAATTAGGATTTGGGGTTTTGGAATCAACCGAAGCCAAAAATTCCTGTATCTGCTTAAAGCTTGGAATATTTTCAGGCTTTTTTTATTAGCTCCACTTTCTCCAACCTGGAAAGCCTTTTGATCGCAACCTCGCGCTTCAATGCCCCAGAATGATCAAATCCCAATTCCTCATAAACCTTCACAACAGGCAGTCTGGCCCTTGTAAATCGCGATGCCAAACCCTTTTGGTGTTGATCCAACCTCCGTTTGAAATCCTTTGTGATACCGGTGTATAAACTCCCATCCCGGCAACGGAGAATATAAATCATCCAATCGGTCGGGCTAGGGGACTGGGTATCTGACATAACAAAAGTCCCTTCACATAAAGCCGAATCAGATCATAAACTCAGGCGGTTTCCGGGGACAACTGATAATCAAATTCCAATTATCGGCTTATCGCATTTTGGAGGTGAACGCCAAAACGCATCTGCCAATACCAGTCCAGCAATACAAAACCCCGTCAAAAACCTGATTATGGGGCTGCATCGGACCACAAATAATGTTATAATTCATTTACCTGCCAGAAGATACAGTCACCTGTCTACGCATCCCCTGCGGGCTGGATTGGCTATCTTGGCTTACTCCGGCACGATTTGCCCCGGGATGCCATGCATCAATTCATAATTCGATTTGCGGTAATCCTTCTTACTATTTTTTGTGGTTCAGGTTTTGTAGCAGGCCAAAGTAAATTAACTTTCGAACGCGATATTCAGCCGATTTTGTCCCGCTATGGGTGTAACTCAGGCCCTTGCCATGGTAAAGCCCGAGGGCAAAACGGATTTTCCCTT
>Ga0114972_10001809_pt1 | contig 15954 bp, 8 predicted proteins | sample M_140807_EF_Meta_FD_87354 | JGI IMG/M metagenome (GOLD analysis project Ga0114972, IMG submission 87354) | Freshwater microbial communities from Lake Montjoie, Canada to study carbon cycling - M_140807_EF_MetaG | ecosystem: Environmental > Aquatic > Freshwater > Lake | place: Lake Montjoie... | reverse complement strand
TCGTGGGTGCCGATGCCGTTCTCGGTGACGAGCAACGGGATGGCGCCGCCGGTGTAGTCCCAGGCCCGACGGATGCAAGCCTCAAGTGCCTCGGGGTAGAACTCGTAGCCCATCTCGAGGATGTCATAGCCGGGCTCGCCGCCGATGACGCCCTTGGGGCCGACCCGCGTGCGGCTGTAGGTCTGCACCCCGAGGAAGTCGTCGCCGGTGCAGACATCGAGGTACTGGTCCTCCATGTCACGACGCAGCGCATCGAGCGTGGAGAGCGCATCGGGGTCATCGGCAGGCACGGCCTGATGATCAGCCATCGACAGGGTGAGCCCTACCGGGAAGTCGCCGGGGCCACCACGCAGGATCGGCACGACCCGTTGATGGGCGTCAATGAAGTTGTCGGTGGCCCGACGGTATTGATCGAGATCGCTCACACCGGGCGGGAAGAACGCCATCTGATAGCCGATCATGGCGACGATGTTGGGCTCGTTGATGGTGCAGGCCCGACCGATGAGGTCACCGAGCGCGCCCACTGCGACCTCACTGAAGCGCAGGAACCGATCGACGGTGCTGGCCGTGTGCCAGCCACCCTCGGCCACCACCCAGCGCGGCGTGGTGAAGTGATGGAACGTGACCACTGGTTCCATGCCGTGGGCATGACAGGCCGCGCAGACGCGTCGGTAATGGTCGAGCGCAGCGCGGGAGAACAAGCCCGGCTCGGGTTCGATACGCGACCACTCGATGGAGAACCGGTAGTTGTCGAAGCCGAGCGCTGCGCACAACGCGATGTCCTGCTCATAGAGATGCCACTGATCAACGGCGTCGCCGCTGGGTTCCTCGCAGGGGGAACCCTCGGCGTGTTCCCACGCCCACCAATCGTTGTTCCAGTTACCGCCTTCGACCTGATGCGCCGCCGTGGCGGTGCCCCAACGGAATCCTTCGGGGAAGTTCTGAGCCATGCACCGGACCCTAGTTTCCCGAGCCACGCGCAAGCGGCAGCATCGGTGCGCGGGTACGTGCCGATGTGGGAGATTGAATACGTGACCCAAGCCGCAGTCGACGCACTTCTGAACCTCCTCGACCTCGAAGAGATCGAACTCAATATCTTCCGGGGCAGTAGCCCCCATGCGGATCGCCAACGCGTGTTCGGCGGACAGGTAGCCGGGCAAGCACTCGTGGCCGCCGCCCGCACTGTCGAGGCCGAGACCCGCGTGCATTCGCTGCACGCGTACTTCCTGCGTCCGGGCGATGCCCGCATCCCGATCCTCTACGACGTGCAACGCATACGCGATGGCCTGTCGTTCACCACCCGCCGGGTCACCGCGATCCAGAGCGGTCGGGCCATCTTCAGCCTCTCGGCATCGTTCCAGGTTCCCGAGGACGGGTTCGACCATTCGTCCAGCATCCCCGACGTCCCCGCACCCGAAACGCTTCCCGGCATCAAGGAGCGCTGGGCCGAGATTGCCGCCGAACATGGCGATCATCGATTCGAACTCGATCTCCCCTTCGACCTGCGCAACTGCGACTGGGGGCCAGCCGACCGTGAACGCCAACTTCCGCCGTACCAGCGCATCTGGCTGAAGGCCACCGGCGATCTTCCCGACGACCCCGTGCTGCACGCCTGTGCACTCACCTACGCGTCAGACATGACCCTTCTCGACACCGCGCTGCTGCCGCATGCGCTCGGCCCGGTCGACAACGTGTTCATGGCCAGCCTCGACCACGCCATGTGGTTCCATCGTCCGTTCCGGGCCGACGAGTGGCTGCTCTATTCGCAGGACACACCATCGGCATCAGGGGGCCGTGGATTCGCCCGCGGTGAGGTTTTCACCGCCGACGGCAAACTCGCAGTCACGGTGGTGCAAGAAGGCCTCATCCGGCCTCCGCGCTGACCAGGCCCGATCGAGGAAACTCTCCTCCGGCCCACTGATTCGTGTTGTGCGAACAGTTCGAGGGGCGGATCAGAACCAAGCCGGCAGGAGCTGACTAAAGGTCTCGGAGGCGAGCACCGCGAACACCAGCAGCGGCGGCACCGTGAGCAGGTAGGCGAGACGAGCACTGGAGCGACGATAGAGCAGGACCGCTCCGACAATGGCTCCACCAAGGCAGAGCGCAGCGAGCAGAGCTATCGGCCAATGAGAGGTGTCGCTGGTGGTGCCGGTCTGGCGGTTCGTGCGGCCGTTCTGCGGTGTGGGCGCATAGGGCTTGCCCGCCATGACGGCGATCACCACCCGTGCTTCAGCCGTGTTGAGGGGGAAGGCACTGTCGGAAGTCACGAGCGTGAGCCGGTCATCGGTGGATGACCCGTAGAGCGAATCGATAGAGATCCGACCGGACTCGAGGATCGGCGTGTACTCACCCGATGTACCAGCGGCGCCCGACGACGCGGGCTTGCTCGCTGCCTTCGCGTTGCTCAACTGCACCGAACCCGCCTCGACCACTCGGTACACGACCTGGCCCTGAGTGGTGGTTACTGCGATGAGATCATCAACAGCAATCTTGGAGAGGTCAGCGAACGGAGCACCGAACAGCGTTGATCGACCGACGACCACGCTATTGCCGGGCTGGCCGGGCGCTGCCGTGCCGGGGACATGTCCGGGACCGTTCTGCATGGTGGGTGCGTCTGCGCCTTCGATGATCACCTGCTGGAGATTGATCGGGCCGATCTCCATGATGCCAACGGGTGAACCGAACTCAGGGGCGGTGGTCGAGACTTCAACACCGCCGAGGCCGGTGGCCTGGTTGGCCGCCTTGTCAATGGAGGATCGATAGTCGCTGAGCAGCAATCCCTGTTCGCGTTGTTGGAACAACGGTTCAACGGCGATCAACACCACAGCGACCACGAGAACGAGCGCCACCACCCACAACGCGATGAGCTTGCCCGAGAGTGCCCCCGGCCGACGCATGGGTGCGGCTTCCGGTCTGGGAGCGAACTCACGATGGGGTGGGAGGACATCGAGGGAGCCGACCACCGAAACCTGCTCGTCGATCGTCATCGTCCAACACCCCCCATGCGTGAGCGAATAGTGCTCATCGACGGGAGCCGACCGGTGGTAGCCATGGCCATCAACGAGAGCAGTCCGAACACGAAGATGATTCCACCGAAGGCCGCTGCGGCACTCGCAGCTGACCGCGAAGTGAACTCGGGAACTTCGGCGGACGCGACCTCGGCGTTGATCGACCCGGTCGCAGTGTTCGTGGTGTCAGAACCAGCGACAACGGTCGGGGTGATTCCCGGATTGCGAGTTCCACCGCCACCACCGCCACCTCCACCGGATCCGCTGCCTCCAGCAGGAGCAGGGACAGGCAAGGGATCGCCCTCGACGAAGCAATCAGGCTCCTCCGAACCCACCTTGGCAATAGCGTCAGTAGCCGTTGCTTTCAGGTCGTCAGTGAGCGGCACGTAGCCGTCGGGCAGCTTGGACTGACCGTCGGTCACGGCGTAGTTCAGCCATGTGTTGAGCAGTGACTGCGACAAGGTTCGACCCTTGCACTTCGAATCGACAAGCTTCGAGGTGGGAGCAATGGCATACTCGACGAAAGTGAGCGGATACGGTTGGACTGCGTCCTTATCGACCGTTGCTGTCGGATCCGGCATCAGACGACCATCCGATGTTCTGGTCATCGTTGGAACGGCTGCGCTCATCGACTCAGCAGTGGGCGCCACATAGTCGCCATTGCCGTTTTCAATGCTCGCCACGGCCAACCCCAGCCGATTCGCTGTTGCGAGGTCCGTGAGGTACCAGATACCGCCATACGCATCGAGATTCTGGCTTCGCAGCGTCTTCACGTAGGTCGAGTTGCCAGTGAACATGTCGACCGCTCCGTTGAACGACGGATTGGCAACACCGAACGCGACAGAGGCAGAACGAGTGAGCCCCTTCTCGGCGCCGAACTGATTGGTATCAGGAACTATCCAGATCTCTGGGCGATTGGCTTTCAGGAAGCTTGTGAGAAACCACGAGGAAGCGTCCGCTGGCGCGAATGCGCCGACCTGAATGGCTGCAGGTAAGAACACACTTGCCTCAGCGAACTGCGGGTTCGCTTCGACAAACGCTGCGAGCTCGTTGTCATTGAAGATTGTTGGGCCGCCAGAGAACATGTACGCGACCTGATCAACCGTGAGGCGGACGTCAGTAAAGGGAATCTTACGGTCGTTCGGACCGCGACGACCGTTTCCGACAGCCACCACCGTGGCATTGAGCGCAAGCGGAACCGCCGTAGATGCTCGTGGGGTGAGTGGTTCGGTGCGGCTGCCACGGCCTAGATCCGGCCCGCTCTCATAACCGAGGGCGCTGTAGGCCATGTCAAGCGTGCCGCCCGAAAAGCCGTTCATCGCGTCGCCTTCATCGGAGAAGCTCGCCCGAGAGGCTGCTCCGGGCTGTGCGCCGTCCTGATGGCATTGATCCAAGGTCCAGTTGATCCAGACATCGGTCACCCTCTCGGGTGCTGCAGAGTTCAACACTCCATCAGCCGGACCGCCGCAACCGGCAACCGGATCGTCGACGCGATATTCAAGTTTCTGAACGTACGGATACCAACGAACCACACCAGGTGCGACCGTTCCGTAAACCTCCACCACGAGTGCACAGGGGTTCTCGGAGTCGCACGTAAGACTTTGTCTCCGGCCATTTGAGGTCGCCGGCCATTCAACGACACCACTGCCGACGTACATGGAGAAGGTCGAACCACCCGGATCAGTCGCCGAGTTGTAAAGGTTGGCGTCACCGGTCTGCAGATCGGAACTGGAAGAGATCGGGATCGCTGGGCAGTTCAGATCGCCAGCTGCGAAGTCCTGCGCCGGGCGATCGCCATCGCTGGGTTGGTAGTCAACGCCAAGTTTGCAGATCTGCGCGTTTGCTTCATAGATGCGATGGTCAGTGGTTGTTTGCAGATTTATCGCTACGAGCTGACCATCAGAGAGACTGGTGTTCGGCGTCACCGACACGGTCCAGGGAGCCGTCGTTGATTCGGAAGCTTCGGAGGGAGCCACTGCGCCGAACGCGGTGAGTGCCGCAGCCGTAGCTGCGACACTCACCACTGCGAGCGCTCGTTTGAAGGAGCGGTTCTTCATTTAGTTCAGCGCCGTCACAGCTGCCGTGGTCGCAGCAGTGCTGGTCCCCTTGGCATTGGTTGCGGTGATCGTGAACTTGTACTGAGTTCCAGCGTTAAGACCCGTGATATCGCAGGTCGTGGTCGAGCCCGATGTGATGGTGCACTTCTTCGCCGTCACGATCGTGGTGGCAGAACCATTCCAGGTGTAGGCCTGCACGGTGTAGCCGGTGATAGCCGAACCGTTGCTGGCCGGAACGGTCCAGGTGATCGTCACCTTCTTGCCAGTTTTGGCGGTTGCCAGCGGGGAACCCGGTGCTGCGGGTGCCGCCGCCGGGGTTGCCGTCGCCGACAGATCCGACGCCGTGCCGCCCTTCACGTTGGCTGCGGTCACCTTGAAGGTGTACGTCGTGCCATTGGTGAGGCCGGTGACGATGCAGTTAGTGCCGGTGGCCGTTGCCGGGGTGCAGGTCTTGCTGTCGATGGCTACGGTGCCAGCGGCGTTGAAGGCCTGAACCGTGTAACCGGTGATGGCCGAACCGCCATTGGACACCGGTGCCGTCCAGGCAACAGTGACCTGGCCAGCGCCGGCGGTGACCGTGGTGATGGTCGCCTTGCCGGGAGTAGTAGCGGGAACCACGTTCTTCAGCGAGCTGGAAGCGGTTCCTGTTCCGACGGCGTTCTTGGCGAAGGCCTTGACCGTGTACTTCACGCCATTGGTGAGACCGGTGAGTGTGCAGGTCAACGTGCTTACGTTGGATTCACACGTATCGGCCGCCTCGGTGTCCAGCGGAGCGAAAGCTTGCACCGTGTAGCCAGTCACGGCGGAACCACCGTCAAGCGTCGGGGCCGTGTAGGTCACGGTGATCGACCCATTACCGGTGGAGCCCAACAGGATTGTTGCCGGCTTGCCGGGAACAGTCACAGGGAGCTTCGAGGTACCGGCCGAAGCGACGCTCTTGCCAATGGCGTTGATCGCCTTCACCGTGAAGGTGTACGTGGTGGTCTTGGAAAGACCCGTGAAAGCCTGCGACAGGGTCGCCGGGTTGGTGATGCTCTTGACGATCGGGGTCGCTCCACCAGTGGCGGTGACCTCGTACCCGGTGATCGCCGAGCCTCCGTTGCTAGGGGCAGTCCACGACGCAGTAGCGGCGCCACCGGCAGCGGCAACCACAACGGTCGGAGCGGCGGGTGCGTTCGGAACTGTGGCCGCGATGCTCACCGAGGTCGCAGTCGAAGCTGCACCGTTACCTGCAGCGCTCACTGCACGAAGCTTGATGCTGTAGGTCTGACCCTTGGTAAGACCAGTGATACTCACCGGCGAAGAGGTACCAGCAGCAGCATCAATCCAGTTGGTTCCACCATCAGTGGAGTACTGGTACTTCGTGATCGCCGAACCACCATTGGAACCAGCAACGAACTCAATCGAAGCCGAACCATTACTCGGCGTGGCAACCAGTGCTGTCGGAGCAGCCGGAGTTGTCACCGGCGTGACCGACACAGCAGCCGACGAAGTGCCGTAGCCAACCACGTTCTCTGCACGAAGCAGAACGCTGTAGGTCGTGCCATTGGTCAGACCAGTGATACTCACCGGCGAAGTGACATCGTCGATGTCAGTCCAGTTGGTTCCAGCATTGATGGAGTACTGATAATTCGTGATCGCCGAACCACCATTGGAACCAGCAACGAACTCAATCGAGGCCGAACCGTTACCGGCAGTAGCAACCAACGAAGTCGGCGCAGACGGAGCTGTGGTGAAGGTGATCGGGGTGCTCACATACACAACCCGAGCTGCATTCAACGCAGTCGTGTAACTCAACTCAGTGACCAGGGCACACGAAGTTGCAGTAGCAGGAGTACCACACGCAATAGTGACGTTGCCGTCGTACTGGGTGGTGAAGGTGTTGGAGCCAGCGCCAACCCTGAAGTTCAGCGCAGCCGAAGCACGGTTCGACGACGTTGTATTGACGGTGACGTCCTTATCGGTACCGACCGCAAGCGCCGAAGCGATGCAGTTACCACCAAGCGTCGGCGAGAAATCACCGGCGTTGCTGATCGTGGCCGAGGCCAAGCAGAGACGCGTACGCACCGAATACAGCTTGAAACCGTTGCTCATCGAAACCGACTGAGCGACAGTGTCGCCCGAAACCAAACCAGTCGTCGGCGTCGAGGAAAGCACATACGCAGCCGTGGTGGGCGTGACCGAAACAGCTGGCGAGGATGCAGTGCCATTACCGGCCGCGTTCACGGCACGGAGCTTGATGCTGTACGCAGTGCCATTGGTAAGACCGGAGATGGTGACCGGCGAAGAGGTTCCTGCGTCGGTATCAGCCCAGGTCGTGCCGTTGTTCGTCGAGTACTGGTACTTGGTGATCGCGGACCCACCATCGGAACCGGCAGTGAAAGCAATCGACGCCGAAGCGTTCCCGGCAGTAGCAACCAGCGCAGTCGGTGCAGCCGGGGTAGTAACCGGAGTGACTGACACAGCAGCCGACGAAGCGCCGTTGCCAACCGCGTTCACTGCACGAAGCAGAACGCTGTAGGTCGTGCCATTGGTCAGACCAGTGATACTCACCGGCGAGGTCGTGTCAGTGATGTCGGACCAGGTGGTTCCGCTGTTCGTGGAGTACTGGTACTTCGTGATCGCCGAGCCACCATTCGCCCCAGCAACGAACTCAATCGAGGCCGAACCGTTATCGGGAGTGGCATTCAGCGACGTGGGTGCAGCCGGGACGGAGACGATCGTGATCGGGGTGCTCACATACACAACCTTGGCTGCAGTCAGCGGAGTCGTGTAGCTCAACTCGGTGACCAGGGCACACGAAGTTGCAGTCGCGGGAGTGCCGCAAGCAATGGTGACGTCGCCGTCGTACTGAGTCGTGAAGGTGTTGGAGCCAGCACCGACCTTGAAGTTCAACGCAGCCGAACCACGGTTCGACGACGTTGTGTTGACAGTGACGTCCTTGTCGGTGCCGACCGCAAGCGCCGAAGCGATGCAGTTACCACCCAACGTCGGCGAGAAATCACCGGCGTTGCTGATCGTGGCCGAGGCCAAGCAGAGACGCGTACGCACCGAATACAGGCTGTAACCGTTGCTCATCGAAACCGACTGAGCGACAGTGTCGCCCGAAACCAGACCAGTCGTGGGTGTCGACGAGAGGACATAGTGCGAGGCGGAGGGGGTGACAGCTGCTGACGCCGAGGAGGCTGCGGAGCCACCAAGTGCGCTCGTGCCGGTCACGGTGAATGTGTACGCAGTTCCGTTCGTGAGTCCAGAAACCTCGCAACTGGTTGCCGCTGTCGTGCAGATGAGACCGCCAGGGGAGGAAGTCACCGTGTACGAGGTAACGGCCGGGAGCCCTGTCTGGGAGGCCGAGGCGGTCCAGGACACTACGGCCTTGGTGTTGCCCCAAACGGCCGAAACGCCCGTGGGGGCGTTGGGAAGTGCGTAGGTCAGAGGGAACGACTTGTAGATGACCCGACCGTTGAGGTTGTTGGCAGACATTTCGACGACAAGCTTGCAGCCGGTGGTCGAGGTAGTGCCACAGGCGATTGTCGTATCGCCGTCGTACTGGGTGGTGAACGTCTCAGTGCCAGCGCCAACCTTGAAGTCCAGCGAGGCCGAACCACGGTTGCCTGCGGTGGTGGTGACAGTGACATCAGAGTCAGTGCTCGTGGCGAGTGCCGTAGCGATGCAATTGCCGCCGAGCGTCGGCGAGAAATCGCCGGCATTGTCGATCGTGGCCGAGCTCTTGCAGAGTCGCGCACGAAGCGAATAAATGTTCCAGTTGGTGGCAGCTGTGGCGGAAACTGTGACGGTCGAGCCCGAACTGAGCCCGGTCGTGGGAGACGCAGTGATCGTCGCCGGCACATCGGCCGACGCAGTCTCTGCCTGGACCGCTGGGGCAAGTGACCCGAGCGTTGCTGCGGCAAGCAGCAAGCCCGTGGACACGGCCCCGAGGCGGGATCGGAAGGTACGAATCATCAGAATGTGACCTCTCTCAAGCGCGGGGCGCCCGGTCGATGGATGAATGGCAAAAGTTTGGACAGAAAGAGCTTCGAATACTGGTGGAGCCTCAGCGGTACGTCACAGGGATTCCTTTGAATCCGAATCCCTTTGGGTACTGCAGTTTCAGAACGATCTGGCACGGGCTGGATGCTCCGCAGGTGATGGTCGTGGGACCGTCGTATTGCGTGCGGAAAGTCGTGCTACCGACTCCGACCCGGAAAGTGACATCAAGGCCTTCAAATGGCTCGACGCCAGCAACTACGACCTTCGAGTCGGAAATCGCGGAAAGCGGCTTGTCGATACAAGCTCCACCGAGGGTGGGTGTGAACATCCCGTCATTCGTCACTGCCACGTCGCCCCGACAGAGCCTGGCTTCGACCCCGTAGAGCTTGGAACCCGGCTCCGGGCTCCCGTGGACTGTGATGGCCTGACCGTCGACAGCTCCCTCGGTCTGCGGAGCCCCATTGGATGACTCGGGAACCTCGACCTGAACGGGCATCGTGGGGGTGGTGTACGGACCGGGCGGAACCGACGTAGGAACCGCAACCGAGTCGCTACCCGCCGGATCATTACCCTCGGGGCCCGTCGTCGCGGTGTTGACCGAGGATGTGGTCGAACTTGCCTGAGATGCGCTTCCCACCGAATTTCCCGAATTCCCGCCGAACAGAAGCACCAGAACCAGGGCCAGTACCGCAGCGACTGCGACACCGGACGGAACCAGCACCTTCGGTTCAAGCCAGGAAGAATTCGAGGTCATCGACAGCCTTTCGGTTGATCCCGATCGGGGCTGGCGACTGCCAGCCCCGACCATGGATCCACAAGGTGATTAGGCGAGGTAACGACGGCAGGTGGAGCCTGCGAAGTTCGAGCCTGAGTTCACAGTGTTGGGCAGCGGCGAGAATCCGAACGCCGAGATGGTGGTCTTGAAGCCACCGCTGCACAGCGTGCTCTTCGCACCGTCAGTGATGTTGTTGAAGCCGACAAGGCTACGGGCGAGGGTGTAGCTCGGGGAATCGGTGTGGAGCACGTTGTACACCAGTCGCACGCCCGGGTAAGCGACATTGTCCCAGGAGCTACCGGATTCCTTCGTGGTGTTACTGACCTGAACCGGGTAGCCGTCAGCGTCGGCTTCGGGGTCCACGTTCTGCCAACCGGCATCCTTGAGCTGGTAGCGGCCGTCGATGGTGTTCCACACGTGAGACGTCGAGTTGTTGACGACATTGTTGTCGGCTTCGTTGCCGCTCTTACCTCGAGCCGAGCGGTTGATTCCCTTGATCATCGTGGTCACACCACTGGCGGAGACACGCTGGTCGATCGAGGGATTCACCGAGTTGTTGGCCTGATAGACCCACTGGCCGGTCGAGTAGGGAAGAATCGCCTTTTCGAGGTCGGCGGTCGTGATCCTGTCGCCGCGGTTCTCTTCGAACGCGTTCCCGTACATGTCGAGCACCTTGATTGCCGGACAAGCGACGGTATCCGTCGTGTTGGCGGTGCTATTGCCCAGAACGTCGGAAAGGAAGTACTTGCGGGTTCCCGAGGCAGACTGCGGGAGGTAGCGCTGGATCGGGCCGGCGGAACCGCCGACCTGTGACCAATCGGTGTAGGTGCAGTTATAGATCTTCTGCAACTGATCAATGGTGAGAGTCGAAGGTGCGAGGGAGCTGGGGGAAGCCCAGGAGACGGCATCAAGAGCGAATGCGTAATACTGACCCTTCGTCGTAGCTGGCGAGGCAGAGGTGAAGCCGGAGGAGCGGGCGATGTCGACACAACCCTTAACCGGGGTGGCGGCGTCATAGGCGGACTGCCCGTTGCTCGCGACAGTGACTTCAGAGCCGCCCGTGTAGCGCTTGGTGCTTGCCACATAGTCACGCAGCGCGTTGAGACCAGCACCTGAGCCGTTCGGTGCGGCGATCGCCGGGGCGGTAGGCGTGGGGATCGGAGTTGAGCCGATGGTGCGGGTGAATGTGATGTCAGGGCAATACGAGTCGCCAGGGACGGAGAAGTTTGAGGTGCTGTAGACCGGAATGTTGTACGTCGGGTTGGCGTCGGTGTTGAGCTGCGACAGGATCGAACCCATCACGTTCTCGGTGGTGTCCGAACCGCCAGCAGCGATCACATCGGCGGACGCAGCGTTGATCATCGGGATGTACGTAGCGACCGAGGTGGCGACCACGGCACCAGCGATGAGACTGCGCTTGAGAAGAGAACTCTTCACAGCTTTGGTCCTTTCGAAAAGGGGAGAAGGGGACTGCGGAACGGCGTCGGCAAGGTGCACGACACCGGGAAGTATTCAGTTTCAAGGTGAACCATCAGCCGAAACTGGTGGAACACAAGGTGAAGAACAGACCAACACTTCGGCCCGCCGGTTCACCGGTGATGCTCACCCGAGCGACGAATCACTCCGCCGACGCCGGGCGAGAATTGCGCCCACGATGACCGGAACGGCCATCACGAGCAGGAGAAAGAGAACGGCGATGCCGTTTGACGAGGCGATTGATGGTCCGACGTAGGCAACCGGAGTGGCACGGCGCCAGTCGGTGCTTCCGCCGCCACTCGAAGTCGTGCCGCCCTTGCCGGTGGTTGCGCCACCGCCCGCAGCGGCCACCTCTGAGCCCGAACCTTCGGCAACAGTTTCACCACCGACCGCAGCAAGATTCTTGAGCGGATCCACCGGTGGGCCACCACCTTCATCACCGACAGAACCACCAAACCTGGGGTTCGCACAGTTCGCTTGGCTGAGTTGCTCGGGGGCTGCGCCGGTGAGTCGGCCGATGGAGTTGGCCACCTCCTGAGAGAGGTTCGGCGGAAGCGGTGAATAGCCGATCCGGGCCATGTTCACCTGACCCTCACACGCGATATAGCGGAGCCACTTGGTGAGCGTCTCGGTGATCCCGCCGTTCGGGTAGGCACCCTGACAGGTGGGGCGATCGGCGGAAACCGCACACTGGGTCACGATGTAGCTGTACGCCGAGATGGGATACGCGATCGGGTTCGTGGAGTTGTAGACACCCGAGAGTTCCTGAGAAAGATCGGGACGCAGCGTGGCTGTCTCGAGCGCCGCCGAGATGTTTTCGGCATACGGCAGCACCGACTCGCCCGCAGCGTTCTCCACCCACGCAGCCGGAACGTCGTAGGTCTTCGCATAGCCGAACTCGTCGTAGCCGATGCTCCAGAGGCCCTGTCCGCTGCCGATGTACTGAGCGATCTGATCGGACCCCTGGAAAGCTTGCGACTTGGGGACGAAACCCGGCGAGCTATCGAGTTGAATGATGCGAACAGCGGTGGGGAAGCTGTTACGCGCGGCCCACGGACCGAAAACATCAGGCGCCACATTGGCGACGAAGTCATAGAACAGACCGGTCGTACCCGAAAGTCCACCTCGGTACACGACGTTGATCGGCTGATCGGGAAGCACCAGACCCTTGTTGTCGGTGGTGATCGCGGGGTCGCTCCATGTCGTGATGTCGCCGGTGAAGATGCGGGCGATCGTTCGCCGGCTCAGATGCAGATAGTCGACCTTGCGACCAGCGGCATCTTGCACGTTGTACATGACCGCGACAGCTCCGGCTACCGACGGCACGTACTGGTAGCCGCGGGTATCGCCAACCCCCTGGGTGGAGAGCGCCGTGAACTCCGCTTCGGTTCCGGCGAAATCGGCGAGTGACTGTCCGAAGGATGTGAGACCACCCGGGGATCCCGTGGGCAGATAATTGACCTGCAGGCCGGAGGTCTGCGCGTCGGCGACCCACTGCTGCATGGCGAGCGCCACGTAGGAAGACCCCTGACCGTTGATGCGTGCCGGGGCCGCGCCTGCAGAAGGAGCGACGCCAACAGCAGCCAGAGCGGCCGCCACGAAGACGGTGATCGCCCCGACGATTCGGTGGATGCTGGGGTGGCGGCGTGAGGAAGACATCAGCCGAAACGTCCTTCGACATAATCGAGCGTGCGGGGATCGTCCGGGTTCTCGAACATCTTGCGGGTCGGTCCCTGCTCGACGACCGCACCGGGCTGGTTCTCGGCGGCGAGGAAGAATGCACAGATATCCGAAACGCGGTTGGCCTGCTGCATGTTGTGCGTGACGATGACCACCGTGACCTCGCCGCGCAGTTCGTCGATGGTCTCCTCGACGCGGCGCGTGGAGGTGGGGTCGAGCGCCGAGCAGGGCTCGTCCATGAGCAACACATTGGGCTGCACGGCGAGCGAGCGGGCGATGCACAGACGCTGCTGCTGACCACCGGAGAGAGCACCACCGGCACTATCGAGACGGTCGCGCACTTCCTTCCAGAGGCCCGCTCGCAGAAGTGACTGCTCGACGAGATCGTCCTTCTCGTCGCATTTGAGGCGAGCAAGCTTGAGTCCGGCGAGGACGTTCTCGCGGATACTCATGGCCGGGAAGGGGTTCGGCTTCTGGAACACCATGCCGATGCGCATACGCACCTGCTGGGCCCGGGTACCGGTGGCGTAGATGTCGTCGCCATCGAGGAGGATCTCACCATCGAGCGCAGCGCCGGGGATGAGTTCATGCATGCGATTGAGTAGACGGAGGAACGTGGACTTGCCGCAGCCCGACGGACCAATGAGAGCGGTGACCTGACCGGCGGGCATCACGAGATCAACGCCCTCGAGCACGAGACGCTCCCCGAACCAGGCACATGCGCCACGAGCTTCGAGTGTGGCCGCACCGGGCGGAGGTCCGCCGATGATCGTGGCGCGGCCTACCGCCGATTGACCGGGGAGAACTGCAGAATTCGTTGACATGGGTTGCGCGCTTTCGTCGATGACGGTCATGGCGTCGGGTTCTCCTGGAACGTGGGGTTGGCGGCGACAGGCGCCGACGTCGGGCGCACCGGAGCATTGAGGGGATCATCAGGGTTGGTCTGGACGGCAGCACCGCCACCCTTGGGGGCACCCCGCCGTTTCGATCGGTCGCGTCCGATGAAGCGGGCAAGAGCGAAGAGTGCAACCACGAGCATCAGCAGCACGAGAGCACCGGCGAAGCCGCGCTCGATGGCAGAGATGTCGGGCTTGCGGATGTTGCGGTAGACGAACAGCGGCAGGCTCTCCTGCGAACCAGCGAACGGGTTCGAGTTCATGAGGTCGTAGCCGAAGGCGGTGAACAGCAGCGGGGCAGTCTCACCGACGGCACGGGCGATGCCGAGCACGACTGCGGTGGTCATGCCCGTGCGGGCGGTGGGGAACACAACCGAGAGGACGGTGCGGGCACGTGACGCACCAAGAGCCAACGACGCCTCACGGAGCCCATCGGGCACCAGACGCAGCACCACGTCGACTGTTCGGGTGATGGTGGGCAGCATCGTGATAGCCAGAGCCAACGAGGCCATGAAACCGTTGTACCCGAAGAGCGGATTGCCGCTCTTGGCGAACGGCAGGATGAGCGTGGCGAAGATGAACAGACCGGCAACGATGGAGGGGAGGCCGCTCATTGCATCGACGAAGATACGCACGGGCCGGCGCCACTTGCTTCGTGATTCGTTCAGGAACACCGCCGCCGCCAGTGCGAGTGGCAACGACCAGAGCAGGGCAAGGCCGACCTGTTCGATCGAGCCGATGATGGCGTGCGACGCGCCACCCGATGTGGAGGGCAGCACCGGGGTGATGCCTTCCTGGTCACTGATGAAGAAGTTGGGCCGGAGCGCCTTGAGGCCCTGCACGAGGATGTACCCGATGAGCAGCACGAGGGGCACGAACACGATTGCAGCGGCACTGACCACCACCACGGTCATCACCCGGTCGGTGGCCACGAGTCGACCCATCCGATCGGCGGTGACAACTCCGAAGATGGCGAGGAACGTGAAGTACGAGCAGAGCAGGAAGCCGAAGAGGCTGGCGCCGGCGGTGAGTCGGTAGAAGATCAGCCAGTTGAGGCAGAAGGCGCTGATGATCGACCCCACCAGGACCCAGACATCGAAGTTGGTGAACTCACGGGGTCGACGGGCCCGACGCTGTGGGCTGGGACGCGAAGACCCCGACGTTGAGGTGCTGGGCGTTGCGGAGGGCGAGGAAAGTGTTTCGGTGCTCACAGGTCGACTCCCGCACCTGAACGGCTCTTCGACACAACCACCGAAGCGATCATGTTGGTTGCCAACGTGATGATGAACAGCACGAGACCAGCGGCCATCAGACCCGAAGTTGTGAACGCGTCTGCTCCTGCGCGGTTGGCGATGAAGCCCGACACGGTTGCACCACCGTTCTGCAGGATGTGGATGCTCTCGCCGATCTGCTGGGGCACCTGGGGAAGCAGGAGCGCCACAGCAATGGTCTCGCCGAGCGCACGGCCCAGACCCAGCATCGATCCGCCGATGATGCCGCCGCGGCCATAGGGCAGAACCACAGCGCGGATCATGCCCCAGCGCGTACCGCCGAGGGCGAGCGCCGCTTCCTTCTCCCCCGGTGGGGTCTGGGAGAAAACCTCACGGCTGACCGAGGTGATGATCGGAAGCACCATGAGTGCCACCACCACACCGGCGATGAAGATCGAACCGGTGAGGCTGGCGTTCTGCTCGGTGTTGAAGAACGGGATGAAGCCGAGGTTGTCCGAGAGCCAGCGTGAGATCGGAACCATCTTGTCCGACAGGAACAAGAAGCCCCAGAGACCGAAGAGCAGGCTCGGCACCGCAGCGAGCAGATCGACAACACCGATGAGCCACTTGCGGCGACGAGCAGTGGAGTATTCAGTGATGGCGAGTGCACAGAACACACTGAGCGGTACTGCGAAAAGAACGGCCACAAACGCCACCAGCACCGTGCCGGTGAGCATCCCCATGACCCCGATGGCCGGGGGTTGCACATCGGTGCGCCATTCGGTTCGGGTCAGGAACCGCAGAACGCCCGTCTGGGAGATGGCATCCGAGCTCTGGATGAACAGGAACGCACCGACCAGC
>Ga0114972_10001808_pt1 | contig 15958 bp, 12 predicted proteins | sample M_140807_EF_Meta_FD_87354 | JGI IMG/M metagenome (GOLD analysis project Ga0114972, IMG submission 87354) | Freshwater microbial communities from Lake Montjoie, Canada to study carbon cycling - M_140807_EF_MetaG | ecosystem: Environmental > Aquatic > Freshwater > Lake | place: Lake Montjoie... | reverse complement strand
TTGTACGGCGAACCCTCCTCCCCATACAGCATCACCGCCACCGATCTTCGCGAAGCCGCCGAAACCGGTCTCGATCGCGAGGTTCTCCGCCGCGTAGTCGATCAGATCTGCTACCCGCACGAGGCGCTAGAATTCATGTACCGCATTGTCCCCCGTGCCACTTTCAATCGTCGCACCGTCCTCTCCCCCGAGGAGAGCGAGCGCACCGAGCGGCTCGCCCGGGTCTTCGCCCTTGCCGAGTACACCTTCGAATCCGCCGATCGCGCCCGAGACTTCCTCAACCGTCCTCACCACAGTCTCGGCAACAAAAAGGCCCGAGACCTCGCTCTCACCGAGATGGGTGCTCGCCAGGTAGAAACCCATCTGTGGCAAGGGCTCTATGGGGTCTTCGCCTAGCCGCCCAGCAATGCCCGTCCTGAGCGAACCCCTCGTCGCATACCGCATCCACAATCGCCGGTTCCCCCAGCTCAACGGAATGGGGGCGGCGATAATGGGCGGACGGTGGAATTCGCCGGGAGTCTTCGTCGTTTACGCCTGCGCCACCTTTGAAGGGGCCATCCTAGAGCGCGTGGTCCACTTCGACAATTCCGGAATTCCTCAAGACGAATACCAACTCATCACCATCCCGGCCGGAATCACCGTCGATGAATGCTCCATTGGCCACCACAAAATTTGGGACCAAAACGAATTCCGCACCGTCGATTACGGCGACGGTTGGATAAGGTCCGCCAGCAGCGTCGCGCTATTGGTTCCCGGATTTCCCGCTCGACCCTACCAAACCAACATCCTCATCAATCCCAACCATCCGGATTTCACCCAATTGAAAGTCAGCTCATCTGCATCCATGGCGTGGGATCAAAGACTTACCAAACGATAGCAAACTGGCGATAGTAAACTAGCCCGAATGGCGAACTACGTGGCAAGCATCGGTATGGAAGTTCACGCGGAACTGTCCACCGCGTCCAAGATGTTTTCTCGCGCTCCCGTGGCCTTCGGCGGCGAACCTAACTCCCGCGTCGATCCCGTCAGCCTCGGACTGCCCGGAACCTTGCCCATTCCCAACCGAGCCGCCATTGAGATGGTCATCAAAACCGCCCTTGCGCTCAATTGCAAGGTCGCCATGCACAGCATCTTCCACCGCAAAAACTACTTCTATCCCGACCTTCCTAAGGGCTACCAAGTCACCCAGTACGGCGAAACGAACCCGCTTGGCTACCATGGCTACCTCGATATCCCCAAGGCCGATGGCAACATCAAGCGCATCCACATACGCCGCGTGCACCTGGAAGAAGACACCGGCAAGCTCATGCACCTGCCCAATGGCGGTAGCGGCATTGACTACAACCGCGCTGGAGTCCCTCTCATGGAGATTGTCTCTGGCATGAACCCCGAGACCGGCATGCCCGACATTGAGGACGGCGAAGAAGCCAAGGAATATCTCACCCAGCTCCGCCAGATCCTCATTTACCTGGGCGTCTGCGATGGCAAGATGGAAGAAGGCTCCCTGCGCTGCGAACCCAATATCTCCGTGCGTCCGGCCGGAACCACCACCCTTGGCACCAAGACCGAGCTAAAAAATCTCAACTCCTTCCGCGCCGTGCAAATGGGCTCCGCGTTCGAAATTCGCCGGCAAAGTGCCGAATTGGATAACGGGGGAACGGTCCACCAAGAAACCCGTGGTTGGAACGAGCAGCGTGAGGCCAGCTACCTGATGCGGGTTAAGGAATCGGAAAACGACTACCGGTATTTTCCTGATCCCGACCTCGCCCCCATGGTGTTCGACGAGGCCTACATCGAGCGTCTCCGCGCCGAACTGCCGGAGCTTCCCCTCGCCAAGTTCCGCCGCTACCAGGCCGATTTCGGCCTCAGCGCCTACGACGCCAATCTTCTCATCGCCGACCGCGCCTGGTCGGTGTTCTTCGAGGAATGCGTGGCATTAGGCGGTGAGCCGAAGGCGATCTGTAACCTGATGAACTCTGATTTTGCCAAGCTGCTCAACGAGACGGGTATCAGCGCCCGCGAAAGCAAGCTCACTCCGGCGCATTTGGTGGAGCTGAATACCCTCGTCGCCAAGGGCACCATCAGCGGCAAAATTGCAAAGACCGTCGTCGCCGATAGCTTCGCCACCGGAGAAATGCCGGCCAAACTAGTAGAAGCTTCCGGCGCCACCCAAGTAAGCGACACTGGCGCCATCCAGGCAATCGTGGAGCAAGTGCTCGCCAACAACCCCGACGTCGTTGCCAAGTACAAAGCGGGAGCGGTATCGGTTAAAGGTTTCCTGGTCGGCCAGGTCATGAAAGAATCCAAGGGCCGCGCTAACCCCCAAATTGCAAACGAGCTAGTTCAGGCGGCTCTGGAAGCTGTTTCCTAGCTTCATCTTCTGACTCCCTACACTTGACTAGCCATAGGTATAGTTTCAATGAAACTGATAAATGCAAAATGCAAGCGAACTCGCCCGATATCTTAGATTTCGCCTTAGTCAGTAGTCTACGCAGAATGCCGATCATGAGTTTGAGCACCTATGCCGTCAATTTTCCAGGCGGCGAATCTGTGAAAGAAGTCTACGTTAGAAGAAGAGGCATCATCAAATCCATCCTTCCGAACTCAACCGATCCCAAGCGATCCGCAAGTGCGACGGATCTATCACCTGCTTCTTTCTAGCGTTCAAAGCGTTTACCAACCTAATCGCCTCATCCACCGACCGCGCCCTCTCCTGAACCGCCATCCAGTGAATCGTCGCCAAAACTTGAAGGCAGGTCGGCGTCTTAAACCTCTTAGTCAGCTGGACCACTTGGTTTATCCCCAGTGGTGAGTGTGAATTTTGAGGTTAGGTGGTCGGGCGTCTCCGCACCACTCATCTATATCTCAGTATCACGTAAGGGACTCTGTCTACGATTCCAATGATGTTGTCACCCGAGTTGTTGATTCGCCCGTCGAAATAGGACAAACTTGGCACGGGCAAGCCCGCGCTTCTGATCACGTCGGCAAGTGGCTTGCCGACCGCCGAGGTTGCGCCAACCATAGTTATCCCCGAATCGAGGGAATAAACAAAAGCATCGCCGTCACTGGATACGCTAAAGCCCCCGGCGCCATCCAAAGTGTCAGCCGACACTGTTGGCTTTCCGTTTCTCCAGGTCACGGGATGCCATACCGAAATGGACCCGTCTGAAAAGGAAGCGTATCCCACGGCAGTCGATCTGTCCTCGGAGAGAGCAGAAATCTTCATTTCCATGGCTAGCGGCGGCGTTTCAAGTGCGACGCTACTCAATGCTCCAAGATCTGGTGTTAAGGTCCAAGTTCCTTCATGGGTCCGAAAAAAGTAAGATGGCTGCGAAAAGGTGGAATCTCCATATTCCAAGTAACCCCACGAATCCCCCTGGTCAGAAATATCAAACGGTCTAATATAATTGAGTGCCTTTCCGGGCGGGGGAGCAACCGGTGAACATGACTCAGTGTTTCCTATCAACAAGACGTTAGGAAGTGTCGATTTAGTCGCATGTCCATTTCCAGCAACAAATAGACCATTATCCGAAATGCCAAATGCACCGGTAAAGACCAGTTTCGGATCAGTGCAACTGATATTTTGAACTTTGAAGTTGTTCCAGGCAATCGCGAGGTTTTTGCGGTCCGTGGTGGTAGCTTCACCGACGATTGTTCCAGCTCCAGCTGAGCTGTCGGTGGCTCTTGACGCTATCCAACCGGATTTCATCGGAAGAAGAACAGCACGCGGACTGCTCGTTCCGCCATCCCCCGAGCTACCTCCGCAGCCTGATGCCGCCATGATGGCAGCGACGAGAAACGCACTATTCCGAACGAGCTTGATTCTAAATTTCATGTTTACCTTTGTACTTCTCATCCTACACTAGCGGAGCCGAAAGGTTGCCAGTTTGTCGGCTCGATTTTGACTTGCAATGGTTGTCTAAATCGATTCTCGGCTACTTATCTATAGAGATGCCCCAACCCAAAATTCCCAGCCAAAACCAATGCGGCCCAGACCGCAATAACCGCGCTTAAATGGTCGTTACCTCCGCGAAACTCGTCAAAGTTCGCGCGTCCGACTTCCGATCACCTTCAGATCAAGCTCACACCGGTTTGAAACCTCCGCCACCGAACCCCGCCAACCGCGCCTTAACAATCCGAAGACCATAATCAACCCGTGATCGGACTCCTCGCCGCCGCCCTTGCCGTGCCGAACCTTGTCATCGTCTCCTGGGATGGATCCGCCGATTGGGTAGTGGACCGCCTGCTGGCCGAGGGCAAACTGCCGAACCTCGCCAAAATGGCCCAAACCGGGGTCCGCGCCGAATCCAGCATTCCCAGCTTCCCCAGCAAAACGGCGGTGAGCCACTACGCCATCTTCAGCGGCAGCCACCCCAGCCACAGCCAGGTAACCGGCAACGCGGTTCCCAAGCTTCCGCGCGATCAACACACCGTGCTGGAATCCACCACTGGCTTCGGCGCGGGAGTCCACCAAACCGAGCCCCTCTGGGTCACCACCGCCCGCGCCGGCCTAAAGACGCTGGCCCTTAGCGCGGCCGGGTCTTTCCCGCCCGCGCCCGATCAGGCCCGCCTTACCGCCGCCAAAGTCCCGCTGGACCGCTACATTGAATTCAGCGGGTTCGAAGCCAGTCTAGAACCGGGCCGAAAAATCGACGTCAGCCAACCCGCCGGCCAAACCTTCCGGCTCGGCGAAACCGAGTTCACCGCCGCCGCGATCGATGACCCGGCCGACCCGATTCACGGCTTCGACACCGTCGAAATCCGGAGCCAAGGCGAGACCCGGCGCATCAAGCCCGCCCCCGTCGGCAACCTAGCCGCCTGGGTCGGCGGATTTCTAGCAAAGAAGGGCACCCTCACTGGCATCGCCAACTTCCGCCTGTTCGCGCTGGATGCCAAAACCGGGGCCAGCGACCTGTGGTCCCGCCAAATCAGCGGCATGCAAGGCACCCAATCCGCCGCCGAAAACCTGGATTACCTAAAAGCGTACGGCGGCTTCCACGACGACCCGTGGGACCCATATTTCGATGGCCGATTCGGGAAAACCGTCTATCAAGGCGGCACGGGCGAGGCCGAGGCTAGGGTAGTCGAACTCGTCCAGCTAGATTGCGAATTCGCCAAACGCTCCTTCCGCTACGGCTGGAAAAAGTACCGCCCGCAAGTAGTCTTCCACTACACGCCAATGTCCGATTCCGCCGGCCACGCCTGGATGGGCGTCATGGACCCCACCTCGCCGTCCTATAACGCCGAGATCGCTACTAAACTCTGGCCTTACTACGCCGCCGTCTTCCAGGCCCAAGACGCCTGGCTGGGAGACATGATCAAGGTCGCCGGCAGCAACACCGCCTTCGCCCTGGTCGCCGATCACGGCATGGCTGGCATCAATCAGTACGTCAGCGTAAACGGCGCCCTAGAAAAAGCCGGCCTCCTCAAATACGGCGCCGATAACCAAATCGACCTCTCCCAAACCCGCGCCCTCTGCCCATCCTGGAGCGATTTTGCGGTGGTGATCAACGGCACCGATTGGAAGCAAGGCATCGTCCCCGCCGCCGACCGGAACCGGGTCCTGCAAGCGGCCGAAACCGCGCTCCGAACCCTCATCGATCCGGTCACCGGTCACGCCGTAGTGGAGCGATTCTGGCGACCCAACGAGTTTGTGAACCTCGGCATCGGCGGCCCCGCCGGCGGCGATCTCTACTTCGATTTTGCCCCTGGCTACTATCCCAGTACGCGTCGCGGCGACCTCTTCAGCCCCGCCCGCGCCATCATCGGCAACGGCGTCCACGGGTTCGATCCCACCCGCCGCACCATGCAGGCCATCTTCTACGCCAAGGGTCCCGGCATCACTCGCGGCAAACAGATCCCGCCCGTCCGCGTTATCGATATCGTCCCCAGCCTCTGCACCGCCCTCGGCATCCCCGCCCCGCCCGATGCCGACGGCCAAGCCATCCGGCTCTAAGCCATCCGGCCCTAGGCGATCCGGCTCTAAGCAATCAGGCTTCAGAGATATTCGGTGTATAGTTGCGGGCATGCTCGCAACTCGTTTCGGATTGGCTCTCTTGGCGTCGGCTACCATCGCCCACGCCGATATCACCACGCCGAAGGAGTTCCTGGGCTTCGATGTCTGCCAAGACTATCACCTAGCCAACTACACCCAGCTCACCCAATACTGGCAAAAACTGACCAAAGAATCTAACCGCGTCCGCCTCACTAACATCGGCAAAACCGAAGGTGGCCGCGACCAGTGGATGGCCATCATCAGCGATCCGCTCAACCTAAAGCACCTAGAAGATCACCGCCAAACCAGCATCGCCTTGGCCAAAGCCGATGGTCAGATACGCGCCAAAGATATCCAGGCCCGAATCAAACGCGGCAAAGCCGTCATTTGGATCGACGGTGGCCTTCACGCCAACGAAACCCTCTGCGCCCAGCACCTCATCGAGCAGGCCTACCAGCTCGTCAGCCGCAATGACGACGAAAACAAGCGAGTCTTAAAAGACTGCATCATCCTGCTGGCCCACGCCAACCCCGACGGCATGGACCTGGTGAGCAACTGGTACATGCGCAAAAAGAAGCCGGAAGACCGCTCCCTCGCTGGCATCCCCGAGCTCTACCAAAAGTACGCCGGGCATGACAATAACCGAGATTTCTACGCCAACAACCTCGCCGAAACCCGAAACATAAACCGCGTCCTCTATAAAGAATGGCTGCCGCAGATTGTCTATAACCACCACCAGTCGTCCCCGGCCGGCGCCGTTATGTACATTCCGCCGTTCCGAAATCCGTTCAATTACAACATGGATCCGCTGGTCCAGGTCAGTACCGATCTGGTGGGCCTGCATATGCACCAGCGGCTCATCGGCAAGGGAATGGGCGGCACCGTCATGCGCACCGCCACCGGCTATTCCACCTGGTGGAACGGCGGCCTACGCACCACCACCTATTTCCATAATATGATCGGCATTCTCACGGAAACCTGGGGCAGCCCCAACCCCGGCAGCGTGCCCTTCGTAAAGAATCGCCAAATCCCGTCCACCGATGGCCCCAAGCCCCTTTCGGCCGAAAAGTGGACCCTCCGCCAATCGCTAGATTACGAAGTAGAAGCCAACTACGCCGTCCTCGATTACGCCAGCCGATACCGCAATCAGCTGCTCACCAACATGTACAATGCCGCCCGATCCAGCGTCGATCGCGGCCAAACCGATACCTGGAGCGCCTTCCCCAGCCGCATCGAGCAATTCGGCAAAGAAGCCCTCACAAAACCCGAACTGCGCGACCCGCGCTACTATATTCTGCCCGCCAATCCGCGCGATCCCGGCAGCCAAAAGTGGTTCCTGGAGCGGCTTCAACAAACCGGGATCGAAGTTTCCACACTCCGCGAACCCGCCGTCACTGCCCAAAAAACCTACCCCGCCGGTAGTTTCGTCATCCGCGCCAGCCAGGCGTTTCGCCCGCATATTCTGGATATGTTCGAGCCGCAAGACCACCCGAACGACTTCCAATATCCCGGCGGCCCTCCCATCGCGCCGTACGATTCCGCGGGCTACACCCTTGCCTTCCAAATGGGCATCGACTTTGACCGCGTGCGAGATCCCATCTCGGCCGCCATCGATCCTGTCGAAACCGCGCCTATCCCGGCTGGGCCCATATTCGACGATATCGATTCGTACGCATTTATGGCAAAACCGCGCGTTGCCCTGTGGGACCGCTTCGGCGGCAGCATGGAATCGGGCTGGACCCGATTCTCGCTCGAAAAATTCAAGTTTCCTTACCAAGTCGTCTTCGGGGCCGACTTGGACGAAGGGAAGTTGCGCGACCGTTTCGACGTCATCATCTTCCCGGCCGGTGCGATTCCCGCCGCCGCCCCCAACCAAGTCCGCGCCAATCCGCTGGCGACCGACCCAACCGTTCCTGCCGATCTCATCCGTCGCCTACCCAGCCTCACGCTCGATCGCACCATTCCCGCCCTCAAAGAGTTTGTGGAGCAGGGCGGCCGCGTCGTCGCCATCGGCACCAGCGCCACCAATCTGGCCAAGCACCTGGCCCTGCCGGTAGAAAACGGCCTCGCCGGGTTAAAAGACACCGAGTTCTACATTCCCGGTTCTGTTCTGCAAGTCTCGGTCGACAGGAATGCGCCCGTCACTCGTGGGCTGGTGAATCAGGTCGACGTGATGTTCGACGATTCCCCCGCTTTCAAAGTCAGTGCCCCCGCCCGGGTCATCGGTTCCTATGCGCTCGATAAGCCCCTCCGCAGCGGCTGGGCGTGGGGGCAAGAAAAGCTGAAGGGCCTCGCCGCCTTCGTAGAAGTCCCGGTCGGCAAAGGCACGGTCTACCTATACGGCCCCGAAATCAACTTCCGCGCCCAACCATCCCAAACCATGAAGCTAATGTTTAACGCCATTTTAGGAATTAAATGATCGCCGCGCTTCTGCTTGTTACAAACGTATATGTGCTCAGCGCGAAGGACTCTACCGTAACGGGTGGAAGCCTAAAGGATGGTTACGTCACTGAATTCACCGGTAAGGACGCTGAGATCCGTTGGAAGCTAATTGCCAAACCGGGGATCTATCGGGCCCGCGTAAATGTCCGCACCGCCGGGGGTGAGAAGGGCTTCGGATTTGAGGTGAATGGCCGTCAGACTAGCGGCATGTTTAGGGCCAGTAAAGAGTTTATCTGGCAAGACGCGGGATTGGTTCAGCTAGTGCGCGGCGAGAACGCGGTGGCCATCAAACGAGGCTGGGGCTACTATGAGGTTGCCGCCGTAGACTTCGCCCCGGCCAAGATTCCCGCCATCCAACCGGTGTCTGGCCGGTTGGTGACCCCGAACCCAACGCGATCAGCGCAGGATATCATGAGTAGCTTAAGCAAAGGCTACGGAAACCGCACCTGGTCGGGCCAATATGAACTTGCCGACACCAACTTCATTCGGGAGAAAACCGGCAAGACCCCATTGATCTTAGGTGCCGACTTCATGGATTCGTCTCCCAGCCGAGTGGAACGCGGAGCTAAGCAGAGTCCGAGCATTTCCAGCTTGGCGTACGCCGCCAAAATGGGCTCTGTTCTCACTCTTTCCTGGCACTGGAACGCCCCTTCTAAGCTCAAGGACTCGGCCGAGCAGCCATGGTACAAAGGTTTCTACACTGCTGCTACGACGTTTGATCTTGCGGCCGCCCTAGCCGATCCAGACTCCGAGGACTACAAACTTCTGATTCGCGACATGGACCGAATCGCCCTGCTATTGAAGCAATTCCAAGACCAAGGCATTCCCGTCCTGTGGCGCCCGCTACATGAGGCCGAGGGTGGTTGGTTTTGGTGGGGGGCGAGAGGCGCGGAGCCCTGCAAGGAGCTCTGGAGACTCCTGTACGACCGCTACACCAAAGTCCACGGACTCCGTAATCTAATCTGGGTGTGGAATAGTAGCAGTCGCGACTGGTACCCCGGCGATGATACTGTGGATATCGTTGCGATCGACCGCTATCCCGACGACCTATCCGACGCTCTCACCAGCGACTGGACCGACCTTTTGGCCCGGTTCAACGGGAAAAAGATGCTCGCCGTCGGCGAATTCCCCGGCGCTCCCGACGTAGACCGCATGGCCAAATTCGGCGTCAAATGGGCCTATTTCGTGAGCTGGACCGGCGACCTCGGGCCCAAAGGAATGAACGAAGCCGACCTGACGCGCATCTACAAGAGTAAATGGGTCATGTCTAGAAAATAGGTCGCCCGCGGATGCAAGCGCTTGGCGCCCGGAATGTGCCGCCAGAAAGCCTGCTCCCTGGGTGGTTTCAGTCATCTGCCCTATTTGTTCCATTTCATTTGAGTGATTTAATGCGGCTCGGTGTATTATGAATTTGTGATGAAGGTCTGCTTCGCGGCTTGCTTTGCAACTGTTTTTACTTCGGCCTGCACTTCATATCCTTCGCCCAAGGTTCAGCCCACAGACCCAACGGCTCTTGAAGTCAACCGTGAAATGAAGACAGGTTTCAACCTGGGAAACGCTTTTGATCTTGGCCTTCAATCGACCAAGATCAGTGACGTTGCTCCACTCATAGACCTCTATTGGGCGGCTGGAATGCGTCATGTTCGAATCCCCGTGACTTGGGGCAATGATGTGAACGGGAACAAGCTGATGGACCCACAGGGGCGTATCAACTCCTCGAATCCACGCCTTGGTGAATTAGACCAAGTGATTGATTACGCGCTGAAGAAGGGAATGTACGTGATCATCAACACGCACCATGAGCATTGGCTGAAGCGCAGCTACGATAATACTGAAAAGTTTAACGTTCCCTTTTCTAATCTTTGGAAGGGCATCGCCAACCGCTATAAGAGTCAATCGCCCCGCCTTGTTTTTGAGGTGCTTAATGAGCCCGAAGGAGCATTTGGTGATTGGACGGGTTCGGTCAGTCCTTTCGATCCGAGGGCCATCGCGTTGACTCGCAAAATCAATGAAATTGGGTTGACGGCGATTCGGTCGGTCAGCCCAACGCGAGTTGTCATGATTGGAACGAATGGTCAAGGTAACCATTCGCTGCTAGATGATCTTTACCCAACGGTATCTAGCCTGCCGGGCGGAGGGTCAGACAAGTACCTTATGGCTACGGTTCATACCTACGATCCGTGGGAATTTTGTGGCGAAGATGGAAGGAACGTCAATTGGCCCGGAGAAAGGGCCATTAGAGCCCCGGTACGGGCAGTTGCCGCTCACGGACGAAAATTGGGAATTCCAGTTAACTACGGCGAGTTTGGCGTTGGTCGGCGCGTGCTGCAAGCGGAACGCGACTCGAATGTTGTGCGCAACTACTATCGGCTGATCAAGCAAACGGCGGAAACGGAGGGGATGTCGGTGACGCCGTGGGACGACCAGGGATGGTTTGGCCTTGTCTCTCGCGACGGACTTGGAAAGTACTCCTTTAGCCACATCATTGTCCCAAGTATGATGAGGAACAAGCCCTAAATACGGTATACGGCCGGCGAGTCACCTAACCACCGGCTGGCGGAAATCACGTTCCACCATGTCGTTGGGGTCGGTGGAAACGGGCTGATCGCGCCATAGCCACCGCATCATGTCGGGCAGAATGAGCCCGCCGAACTTTTGGCCGTGGTTGTTCATGCCCCAGCTATAGTTGACGTCGTACCCTTTCTTCACCAGGGCGTCCTTCAGCCGAACGTTTTGGTAAAACCAGTCCCACCGCTGGTCGTAGACGCCATTTCGCATCCCGCGGTTATCGTTGCGACCATCGCAAAGGTAGATCCGAATCGGCTTCTTTCGGGACTGGAGAACGCGGTCGGTGTAGATGTCGCCGCCGTGAATGTTGGTGAAGCTACCCACGTTGCTGAGCACCTTGCGGAAGGCGTTGGGCCGCTCCCACGCCACCATGAAGGCGGCAATGGCGCCGGAACTGGAACCGCCGATCCCGCGCTGTTCGGGGTCGGGAGAGATGTTGTAGTCCTTCTGCAGGGCGGGCAATAGCTCCTCGGTAATCACCCGGGCATACTTGTCGTTGGGCGTGTTGTACTCCACCCCGCGGTTGGTGAATCCGTCGCCCCAACCGTTCTGCGGGGAAGGCTCTTTCTGCTCCGGCGTTCGACCGGGGTTGATGAAGACGCCAATCATCACCGGAATCTCGCGGCGATAGATGAGGTTGTCCATCACGTTCTGGGCCCGCATGTCGGCGTGCTCATCCTTAAACGCCTGGCCATCCTGAAACACCATCAACGCGGTCGGCTTCTTGGCGTCGTACTGGGCCGGTACGTAAACCCAGTACGTGTGCTGAGTACCGGGATAGACATTACTGGGAATCACAAACGGACCGCGAATCTCGCCCTTCGGTACGCCTTCCTGGGCCATCGAATCGGGTCCTAATCGATACTGAGAATCGGGATTTGCCCGCTCCACCAATACATGGGCCACCGCCCCCACCGCGGTTCCCGCCAAAACCAAACCAATCGCCCAACCCACGCGCCGTTGCATCACGTGCGGGGTCTACCTCAAAAGAAGTGACGGAGTGTTACCAACCCGAGTTGGCAACGAGTCGCCGTACCTCTTCCCACTGGCCTTTGAGGTCGCTGAGAAGCGGGCTTTGGGCCCTGGCGATACCGACTAGGTCGAGGTCGATGTCAGCGATTAAGAGCTGCGGTTCGGCGATCGGGGCTTCGGCGATGACCTTGCCGAATGGATCGACGACCATGCTGCCGCCGATGAATCCCTTGCCGCCTTCGAAGCCGATGAGCTGGGAGTTGATCACGTAAACGGCGTGCTCCTCGCTCACGGCGCGGAACAGGCGTCGGTACCGCTCGTGATTCTCAATCTCGGCGCCACTAAATCCACGCGCCGGACTGGCGGCCGGAACCAGCAACATCTGCGCTCCCCGCACGGCGCACAGCATCGGCATCACCGAATGCCAAATGTCCTCACAAATCAGCAGGGCAAGACGTCCAAAGCGGGTTTCGATAATGGCGAGATCGCGGCCACGAGAGACAAACCGCTCTTCGTCGAACACGCCGTAGGTGGGCAGGAAGATCTTTCGGTAGACGCCATTGATGCGGACGCCGTCGGGGGTGAATTCCAGATAGGCGGCGCTGTTGTACAGGATGCCATCGGCAATCTCGTAAAACCCAAGCGCCATGTCGATAGGCCGGTCGAGCCCATCTTTAAGGCGGCCCCACAGCTCGTAGGCGAGCTTCTCCTTGGTGAGCGATGCTTCGAGCACGCCGCCTTCCAGGAAGTAGCCGGCGGTGCTGGTTTCTGGAAACAGGACCAAGTCGGCGCCTTCGCCCGATGCCTGCCGCGTGATGTCGGCGATCGTGTCGAGGTTGCGACCAGTCTCCGCTTTCATTGGCGCAAATTGAGCGCAGGCAACCCGAAACTGCATGAACGGTAGTTTACACGCGGGCGCGGGATGGTCGGATCGGGAATAATGGGGCGGTCCATGGTCGCTACGCTCCTGACCGCTCTCGCCATCTCTCCAATGGCAACAACCACTGCCAAATTGGATACCAAACCGGTCCACGAATTCCGGCTAGGAAAGAAGGATTTTCTACTGGATGGCAAGCCACTGCAAATCATTAGTGGCGAGATGCACCCAGCGCGGATACCATCGGTGTACTGGAGGCATCGCATCCAGATGGCCAAAGCCATGGGATGCAACACCATCGCGGCGTATCTGTTTTGGAACTATTTGGAGCCGCAGCCGGGCAAATTTGACTTCAAAACCGAGAATCGCGATGTCGCCAAATTTATCCGCATCTGCCAAGAGGAAGGGATGTGGGTGATCTTGCGCCCCGGACCGTATGTCTGCGGGGAGTGGGAACTAGGCGGGATTCCGCCGTATCTTCTGCGGATCCCGGATATCAAATTGCGCTGCATGGATCCCCGTTACACCCAGGCGGTTGATCGATACATCGGGCAGGTCGCCAGTCGAGTGAAGCCGCTGCTGGTGGCAAATGGCGGACCGATCCTGATGGTGCAAGTAGAGAACGAATACGGAAGCTACGGAAACGATCGCACCTATATGGAATGGCTACGGAAGACGTGGGTAAAGCATGGCGTCGCGGGGCCGTTTTACACCGCGGACGGACCGACGGAGTACATGCTCCAGGCGGGAAGTCTGCCCGGAGCCGCCGTCGGTCTGGATTCCGGTGGTCGGTTGGGTGACTGGGACCTGGCCGAGCGGATGAATCCCGGCATTCCCGTCTTCAGCTCCGAAACCTATCCCGGCTGGTTGACCCACTGGGGTGAGAACTGGGCCAGCGCCAGCACAGAGGGGATTTCGGAAGAAGTGAAATTCCTGCTGGATAACCGCAAGTCGTTCAACCTATACGTGATTCACGGCGGAACGAACTTTGGGTTTACGGCGGGAGCAAATTCCGGGGGCAAGGGTTACGAGCCCGATGTTACTAGCTACGACTACGATGCGCCGATAGGCGAGCAGGGCAATGCGACGCCGAAGTACACGGCGTTGCGAGAATTGATCCAGCGGTACCGAAGCACGCCAATTCCGGCCGTACCGGCGGCGATCCCCGCCATTTCGATTCCGCCTATCACAATGGAGAGGTTGACATCGGTTTGGGATAACCTTCCTGCCCCGCAACTCAGTCCCCAGCCCAAACCGTTTGAAGCGTACGGGCAAGATTACGGCTTTCGGCTCTACCGGACGCGCCTAGTCGGGCATCACTACGGGCGGCTATCGATCAAGGATCTTCATGACTATGCCACCGTGTTTCTGGACGGCAAATATATCGGGAAACTGGATCGTAGGCTAGGGGAATCGACCATCAGCATCCCCGGAAACGGGAATGCCCATCCTACGCTGGACATCCTTACCGAGGGCATGGGGAGAATCAATTTTGCCGACGCGCTGATTGATCGAAAGGGGATTACGGACCGGGTGACGCTTAACGGGATGACTTTGATGACCTGGGAATCTTACGGATTCCCCATGGAGTCGTCCTGGGTGGAGAAGCTAAAACCATCGCCAGCGAATGATCGTCCGGGCCAGTTTTTCCGGGGAGAATTTACGCTGAGTGAGGCTGCGGATACGTTCCTTGATCTGTCGGCTTACACCAAGGGAGTCGTGTGGGTGAATGGCCACAATCTCGGTCGGTTCTGGGAGATTGGTCCGCAGAAGCGGCTCTACTGTCCGGCTCCGTTCTTACGTAAAGGCAAGAATGAGGTCCGAATTTTTGACATTCACCAATTGACGGCAAAACCGATCCAGGGTTGGCCCACTTTGAAGTAGGGGATTCAAACGAACTTTAATCGCGTCGCTTCGACCACCTTTGTGATGCGGCGGACGCGCGTTTCGGGCGATTTGGCTTCTTCCACCGAGCGGATGTGCTCCTTCTGGTGAGAAGGGGCAAATTTCTCGAACGCGCTGGCTAAGTTTTCCGCATCCAGCGCCGATCGCAAGTCTTCCGGCAGGGTGAAGGTTCTGGGTTCGGTATCCAGCTCGATGGTCACGTCAAGGGTTTCGTCTCCGGTCAGTCCGGCGTTCCGGCGGGTTACGGCACTCAGCGGGATCATGTAGAGATCGCTCATCTTGCCGACGGTGGTCCGGAAGGTGAAGCCGTTTAATGTCACTTTGACCGCGGGCCGCTTTCCTCCTTCTAGCGAAAGAAGAAGTGGTTCGGGAACCAAAATTCCCGCCACCTGCTTGGCCTCACCTTTCCGGATAGTCGTGTTGAAGGTTACTTTCATGATTGAGATCTCACGCCGCCAATCCGACGACGAGCTTTTGTAATTGTGATTCAATCGGCGTTTTGGTTTTCGGTATGGTGCAGAGGGATTGGGTTGGGTAAAAGGGTGTGACTAGAGTCAGTTCTCGTTGAGATCATCCCATGAGCTTCCAATCATATTTGGACAACATAAAAGCTAAAATCGGGAGGACTCCCGAAGATTTTCGGGAAGCGGCGGTTGCAGCCGATGTCCTAAAGCCCGGCGTCACCGCGACCCAGATTGTTGAATGGTTAGCCAAGGACTTCGACTTGGGTCGAGGTCACGCAATGTGCATTTTTGCGGTTTTCAAGGATAACGGCTGGGTCGAACCAAAACCAAAAATGCATCCGAAATCGAAGTGAGGAGTTAGGCTCAGCAGGAGATTCCATCATCTGCACCGCTCTGGGTGATCACGACGATCGGCTGAACATTGGAAGACTCGGCCGGATTCGTCGCGCGATGCAAGGTTTTCTCCCTCACAGAAACGAACCGTGGTCGATTTGAAGCAATAGAGTTAAATCAATTGTATTGTTTTTTCGATGGATTGGGGTTTGGGCCGGCGGCTCGGTAAGGCGTTCACCCGAGAATAGCGGTCTACCCTCAAGTGAGCAGTGCGGCTGAGTTTTTTGATCGCCAAGCGGAAAGGTTCGGTCCAACCGGAATTCTGCCGCATCATGAGGCTCGAGCGGAAACGCTCCGGCGCATCGCGGGACCGCCGCCACAGACGGTCCTGGAACTGGGATG
>Ga0114972_10001806_pt1 | contig 15960 bp, 15 predicted proteins | sample M_140807_EF_Meta_FD_87354 | JGI IMG/M metagenome (GOLD analysis project Ga0114972, IMG submission 87354) | Freshwater microbial communities from Lake Montjoie, Canada to study carbon cycling - M_140807_EF_MetaG | ecosystem: Environmental > Aquatic > Freshwater > Lake | place: Lake Montjoie... | reverse complement strand
GGCGCAGAACAGCGGCAGCCCGGCTTCGACGATGCCCACCTTGTCGCGCGCCAGACCTTCCGTGACGAAGGCGGCGATGCCGCGATTTTTCATCATGCCGGCGACCAGATCGCCGATCGCCGCGGCGGCGGTGTGGGAATCATTGGCCAGCACGATCACATCGCCGGGTGCTGCTTCCATCATCGCGCCGATCATGCCGACGATATCGGCGGGGTATGCGAAGGCGGTCAGCGCCGGGCCGACAAAGGCGGCATTGTCGGGATCGACCGGCTTGATGCGCCAATCCATGGCGCCCCTGCCATCCATCGCATCGACCAGATGCGAGGTCTGGGCACCGCGGAAGCGTTCGATCAGCGCCTTGTCGGGGCGGCCATGGCCGCGATGGATCGTCAGCAGGGGCGGATTGTCGAGCATGGGGGTTCCTCCTCGGCACGGAGTATAGCGCGGGCGGGCGGCGGCGCGGTTTCCGCTGGCATTGTGGCGCCCTTCGTGATAGGATTTTTTTCTATGTTCTTTGACAGTCGAATCTCCGCCCCCCGCCGCCCCATCCATCCAGGCAATTTTTTGTTTTTATTAGTTAACATAACTAGATCGAGTCTGATGGGCTTGAGGCAAAATCAGGAAAATTGAGAGGGTTTATTTTTCGAAGTCGTTGAATTGATTGGTAAATTTCTCCTTCGCGGCAATACGTGGCTACATCTCAATCCCCTCAAATCCTCAATTTTGGAATCTCGTTGTCGTTTAGGAAAAAATAACCGGCGTCAGCCCCGCGCCGCCAGGACGACGCCTGAGAGCGTCAGGGCGAGGGCCGCCATCTGCCGCGCCCCCACCGGCTCTCCCAGCAATAGGGCCGAGGCGAGGACGCCGATCACCGGCACCAGCAGGCTGCCGATCGCCGCGGTGCCCGCCGGCAGCAGCCGCAGCGCCCGGAACCAGGCGAGGTAGGCCAGCACCTGGGCAAACAGTGCCACGTAGATCAGGCAGCCCCAGCCCAGCCAGGTGATGCGGTCGAACGCGATCCGCTCAAACAGCAAAGAAATCGGCACCACCGGCGACAGGCCCAGCACGAGCTGCCAGGCGATCTGCGGCACCTGCGGCATCTGCAAGGGCCAGCGCTTGGTCGCCACCGTCCCCGCCGCGAACATCAGCGCGGTGGTCAGGATCGCCAGCACCCCCGGCCATTTCTGCGCCAGGCCGCCATCCAGCTGCCCGCCCAGCAGCAGCCCGACGCCGGCAATGCCCAGCAGCAGCGCGCCCAGCCGCGGCAAGGTGGGCTTTTCCCCCAGCACCGGCCAGGCGAACAGGGTCGCCCAGACCGGCATGGTATAGGCGATGATCGCGGCCTCGGAGGCGTTCAGCCAGAACAGCGATAGCGGTGCGACGATGCTCCAGGAACTGATGTTGAGCAGGCCGAACAGCGCCAGGCGCCGCCACTGCCCCGGGCGCGGCCACAGCGCATCGCCCTGCCACCAGGCGATCAGGAACAACAGGCTGATCGCCATGGCCCCGGCCAGGATGCGGAAGCCGTAGGGCGGCCAATCCTGCATCAGGGCTTTCATCACGGGCCAGTTGCAGCCCCAGCACAGGGCGGTGACCGTAAGGAAGGCAAAGCCCCGGGCGGGCAGGCGCATCACGCCAAAAGTTCGGCAATCCGCGCCAGCGCCGCCGGCGGCAACGGCCCTTTGGCCACCGCCGCCAGCGCCGCTTCCAGCTGGCCGAGCGAGGCGGTGCCGATCAGCGCGCAGCTCATCCCCGGCGCGAAGACCGCGTAGCGCGTGGCGAGCTCCGCTAGGTTCGCCGCGACCCCGGCTTCGACCAGCGGCAGCAGCCGCCGCGCATGGGCAAGGTCGGTGGCGTAATCGGCCGCCGAGGCGATCGGCGCCACCTGCGGCATGGCGATCGGGTGGCGCGCTGCCTCCCCGGACAGCGCCCCGGCGGCCAGGATGCGGATGCCGAGCAGCCCGAGGCCGGAATGCACGCCCAACTGTTCGAAATCCTGGCCGGGCAGCCCGGTCGGGCGCGGCGCCAGCCAGGACGGGTTCAGCAGGTTGAAGGGAATCTGCGCCGCATCGAAGGCGCCGCCCGCCAGCACCTGCCGCAGCGCGGCGGTCTCGCCCAGCGCGGTCAGGCCGATCCAGCGGCACTTGCCGGCGGCCCGCGCCCGCTCCAGCGCCGGCAGCGCCGCCTCCAGCACCTGGGCGACGGTATAGCCCTCGGCGCCACCGATGGCGTCGTGCAGTTGCAGCAGGTCGATGCTGTCGCGCCCGAGGCGGCTGAGGCTCGCATCCAGCGAAGCGGCGATGGCGCCGGCAATATCGCCGCGCGCCGCCGGCGGCAGGCGCACCTTGGTGCCGAGGATCGGCGACCAGCCGAGCGCCTTCAGCGCGGCGCCGAGATGGCGTTCGGAGGCGCCATCGCCATAGGCGGGCGCGGTGTCCACATAGGTGATGCCGGCATCGCGGGCGGTGCCGAGCGCCTGTTCCTGTTCGGCCGCGCTGCCGCGGACAAACAGCCCGCCAACCGCGCCGGCGCCGTAGCCGAGGACCGAAAACCGCTGGCCTGTCCGGCCGAATTCACGCTGCTCCATGGACCGCGGCCCTCCTGGCAGCGTATTCAGCCGATCCGCTGATGCCCCGCAAGCCATGATCCGCCTGACCGAGTTGCGCCTGCCGTTGGACCATGACGCGGCCGCCCTGCGCGGCGCCGTGCTGCGACGGCTTGGCGTGCCGGATGCGGCGCTGCGACACGTATCGGTGTTCCGCCGCGGCTATGATGCCCGCAATCCGCGGGCGATCATGCTGGTCTATACGCTTGACGTCGAAGCCGAGGACGAGGCCGGGCTGCTGGCGCACAACCCGCAACTGCGGAAAAGCCCGGATACGCGCTACCGCGCCCCCGCCCAGGCGCCGGCGAACGCGCCGCGCCCGATCGTGATCGGGACCGGCCCCTGCGGGCTGCTGGCGGCGCTCTCTCTCGCACAGATGGGCTTTCGCCCGCTGATCCTGGAACGCGGCACGGTGGTGCGGGACCGCACCAAGGATACCTGGGCGCTGTGGCGGCGCGGCGTGCTGGCGGCCGAGAGCAATGTGCAATTCGGCGAGGGCGGCGCCGGCACGTTTTCCGACGGCAAGCTCTATTCCGGCATCAAGGACCCCCGGCATTACGGCCGCAAGGTGCTGGAGGAGTTCGTCAAGGCCGGCGCGCCGGAGGAGATCCTCTATGTCTCAAAGCCGCATATCGGCACCTTCCGCCTGGTCACCATGGTGGAAAGCATGCGCGCGGAGATCGAGCGGCTGGGCGGCGAGTACCGCTTCGGGACCAAGGTGGTGGATCTGCTGCTGGATGCCGAGCGCCGCGTGCAGGGCGTGGTGACAGCGGCCGGTGAGGACATCCCGGCGCGGCAGGTCGTGCTGGCGATCGGCCATTCCGCACGCGACAGCTTCGCGATGCTGCACGCCCGCGGGGTCTTCCTGGAAGCCAAGCCGTTTTCCATTGGCGTGCGGATCGAGCATCCGCAACGGCTGATCGATGCCGTGCGCTTCGGGCCGAATGCCGGCAACCCGCTGCTCGGCGCTGCGGACTACAAGCTGGTGCACCACGCCACGAACGGGCGCAGCGTCTACAGCTTTTGCATGTGCCCGGGCGGCCAGGTGGTGGCGGCGGCCAGCGAGCCCGGGGGTGTCGTCACCAACGGCATGAGCCAGTACAGCCGCGCCGAGCGCAACGCCAATGCCGGGCTGGTGGTGGCGGTGACGCCGGCCGATTACCCCGGCGACGTGCTGGCCGGCGTCGAATTCCAGCGCCGGCTGGAAAGCGCGGCCTTCGAAGCCGGCGGCGGCGGCTACCGGGCGCCGGGGCAGCGGGTGGAAGATTTTCTCGCCGGCCGCGCCTCGACCAGCCTTGGCAGCGTTATCCCCAGCTACCAGCCCGGCGTGACGCCAACCGACTTGGCGCGCGTGCTGCCGGACTGGGCGGTGGTGGCGATGCGTGAGGCGCTGCGCGCCTTCGACCGCGACATCCCCGGCTTCGCCATGGCCGATGCGGTGATGACCGGCGTCGAGACGCGCACCAGCAGCCCCTTGCGCATCCGCCGCGGCTTTGACTTCGAAAGCCTCAACACGCCGGGGCTCTATCCGGCCGGCGAAGGCGCCGGCTATGCCGGCGGCATCCTGAGCGCGGGCGTCGATGGCCTGCGCGTGGCCGCGGCGCTGGCGCTGACCGCGACGGGCCAGGAAGTGCCGCGGGAGATGAGCCGGGGGGCGGAGGCGGAGATCACCTACGGCTGAGCGGCAAGCACCATCGCCGCCGCCGCCATGTGCAGCCCGCAGCCGAACAGCCCCGGCCGCAACGCCGCGACCGGCATCAGTTCGACGACCATCGCCTCGCTCGCCTCACGTTCCGGCGCGCCGGCCAGCACGGCACCTTCGGCCAGCACCACATGCAGCCGGTTGGTGTTGCGCGCGGGGTCGGTGAACATCGCGCCCAGGTGCCGCGCGGCTGGCGCCGTGTAGCCGGTTTCCTCGCGCAGCTCGCGCAGCGCGGCGGCCACGGGCTCCCCGGCATCGACCACGCCGCCCGGCGGCTCCAGCACCCATTGCTTCACGCCCTGCCGCCATTGCCGGACCAGCACCACCTGCTGGTCGGGGGTGATCGCGAAGATCACCACCCAGTCCTTCAGGTGCATCACCCAATAGGGGTCGAGCACATGCCCCGTCTCGGTCACCACACGTTCGGCGCGCAGGTCTACGAACCGGTCCTGCACCACCACGCGTTCCGCCAGTACCCGCCAGGGCGGGGCTTGGCTCACTCCGCCGCCTGCAGGTGGTTCTCCTGCGCATAGGCCTCAAGCGGCGCGCAGGTGCAGACCAGGTGGCGGTCGCCATGCACATTGTCCACGCGCTTGACCGGCGGCCAGTATTTGTGGGCGCGGACATAGGGCAGCGGGAAGGCCGCTGCCTCCCGCGAATAGGGGTGGTGCCACGCGCTCGCCATGACTTCGGCCGCGGTGTGCGGGGCGTTCTTCAGGGGGTTGTCGGCCTTGTCGGCGACGCCCTGTTCCACCGCGCGGATTTCCGCCCGGATCGCCACCATCGCTGCGACGAACCGATCGAGTTCCTGCTTCGGCTCGCTTTCGGTGGGCTCCACCATCAGCGTGCCGGCCACCGGCCAGGACATGGTCGGCGCGTGGTAGCCGTAATCCTGCAGGCGCTTAGCGATATCTTCCACCAGCACGCCGCCGCCCTGCTGGAAGCCCCGGCAGTCCAGGATGCATTCATGCGCGACCATGCCGTTCTGGCCGCGATAGAGCACCGGGTAATGCGCCTCCAGCCGCTTGGCCAGGTAGTTGGCGCTGAGGATCGCCACCTGGGTCGCCCGCCGCAGCCCGGCCGCACCCATCATGCGGATATAGGCGTAGGAGATCGGGAGGATCGCCGCGCTGCCGAAGGGCGCCGCGGCAACCGGGCCATAGCCGGTCGCCGGGCCCGCTTCGGCCAGCAGCGGGTGGTTCGGCAAATGCGGCGCCAGATGCGCGGCGACGCCAATGGGCCCGATGCCGGGGCCGCCGCCGCCATGCGGGATGCAGAAGGTCTTGTGCAGGTTCAGGTGGCAGACATCGGCGCCGATCGCCGCCGGGCTGGTCAGCCCGACCTGCGCGTTCATGTTGGCGCCATCCATATAGACCTGCCCGCCGCCGGCATGCACCAGATCGCAGATATCCCGGATGCCGGCCTCGTAAACGCCGTGGGTCGAGGGGTAGGTGACCATCAGCGCGGCGAGTTTCGCCGCGTGCTGGGCCGCCTTTGCCTTGAGGTCGGCGAGGTCGATATTGCCGTCGCGGTCGCAGCCGACCACCACCACCTGCATCCCCGCCATCACCGCCGAGGCAGGGTTGGTGCCATGCGCGCTGGCCGGGATGAGGCAGATGGTCCGGTGCGCATCACCGCGCGCCTGGTGATAGGCGCGGATCGCTAGCAGCCCTGCGTATTCGCCCTGGCTGCCGGCATTGGGCTGTAGCGAGACGGCGGCAAAGCCCGTGACGTCACACAGCCATCCCTCCAGCCGGCGGATCATCGTCAGATAGCCCGCCGCCTGATCAATCGGGGCGAAGGGATGGATATCGGCGAAGCCGGGGAAGGTGATGGGGATCATCTCCGCCGTCGCGTTCAGCTTCATGGTGCAGGACCCCAGCGGGATCATGCTGCGATTGAGCGCCACGTCCTTGTCTTCCAGCCGCTTCAGATAGCGCAGCATCGCGTGCTCGCTATGGTGGCTATTAAAGACCTCCGCCGTGCAGAAGCCGCTGGTGCGGTCGAGCGCGGCGGGCAGCCCACCCTGGGGGACGATGCTCTCCAGGGCGCCGCCGCCGAGCAGTTCGGCCAGGCTCGTCAGCTCGGCGCGCGTCACGCTCTCATCCAAGGCGATGCAGACCGTCCCGCCTTCGCGGCGCAGGTTGAAGCCGCGCGCCAGGGCGGCGGCGACCAGGCGTTCGGCGCGGTCACCGACCTCGAACGCAAGGGTGTCGAAGAAGGCGTCGTGGCGCAGCGCCAGGCCGCCGCGGGCGGCCGCACCGGCCAGAATGCGGGCCTGCAACGCAACCCGGCGGGCGATGCGCCGCAGCCCCTCCGGCCCGTGCCAGACGGCGTACATGCCGGCCATGACCGCCAGCAGCACCTGCGCGGTGCAAATGTTCGACGTCGCCTTCTCCCGCCGGATGTGCTGCTCGCGGGTTTGCAGCGCGAGGCGCATCGCCGGATTGCCGGCGGCATCGACCGAGACGCCGACCAGCCGGCCGGGCAGCAGCCGCTTGAAGGCGTCCTTCACGGCGATGAAGGCGGCATGCGGCCCGCCATAGCCCAGCGGCACGCCGAAGCGCTGGCTGGAGCCGATGACGACATCCGCGCCCATCTCCCCGGGCGGGGTCAGCAGCGTCAGCGCCAGCGGATCGGCGGCGACGATGGCGAGCCCCCCCACGGCCTGCACCGCGGCGATTTCGGCGCGCAGGTCACGCACCTCACCAGTGGTGCCGGGGTATTGCAGCAGCAGCGCGAAGGGCTGTTCGGCGGCGGCGGTCGCCGCGATCGCCGCCGGCGGCGCAACCACCACGCGGATGCCCACGGGTTCGGCGCGGACCCGCACCACCGCCAGGGTCTGCGGGTGCAGATCGGCGGCGACCAGCAGCGTGTTCCCTTTGCCCTTGTAAGCGGCGTGCGCCAGCCCGACCGCCTCGGCCGCTGCCGTCCCTTCATCAAGCAGCGAGGCATTGGCGATGGGCAGGCCGGCCAGCTCGCTCACCATGGTCTGGAAGTTCACCAGCGCTTCCAGCCGTCCCTGGGCGATTTCCGCCTGATAGGGAGTATAGGCCGTGTACCAGCCGGGGTTTTCCAGCACGTTGCGCAGGATCACCGGCGGGGTCAGCGTGCCGTGATAACCAAGTCCGATCAGCGACTTCACCCGCTGGTTCTGCTCGGCCAGTCCGCGCAGCTCGGCGATCGTCTCAGCCTCGGTCGCCGGCGGCGGCAGACGGTCGAGATCAGCGCCCAGGATCGCCGCCGGGACGGTGCGGAGGGCCAGCGCATCCAGGCTCGGCGCGCCCACCACCTGCAGCATCTCGGCGATGTCGTCGGGGCCGGGGCCAATATGGCGGCGAACGAACTCGTCGCTCTCCTCCAGCGCGGCAAGCTCGCTGAGCAGGCTCATGCCAGGGTCTCCACGAAGGCGGCATAGGCCGGGGCATCGAGCAGGTCGCCCACCGCGCCGGGATCGACCGGCACCATGCGGAAGAACCAGCCAGCACCGGTCGGCTCGCCGTTGATCGCGCCGGGATTGTCGGTGAGGGCAGCGTTCACCTCGACGATCTTGCCCGCGACCGGGGCAAAAATGTCGGAGGCCGCCTTGACGCTTTCCACCACCGCGCAGGCCTCGCCGACGACAACCTCCCGGCCGATCTCGGGCAGTTCGACAAAGACCACGTCACCGAGGGCGGTCTGCGCATGGTCGGTGATGCCAACCGTGGCGATCCCACCCTCCAGGCGGACCCATTCGTGATCCTGGGTAAAACGCAAATCGGACATGGTGGCTCCTATCGGGCGTAGCGATGCGGGGTGAAGGGCATGGGCGCGACGCGCGCAGCAAGCGGCTTGCCACGCACCAGCAGTTCAAGCGGCGTGCCGTCGGTGGCGTGTCCGGGCGTGACATAGCCCATCGCCATGGGGGCATTGAGCGAAGGGCCGAACCCGCCCGAGGTGATCTCGCCGATCGGGGCGCCGCCTGGCGCATGGATCGGCGTATGCCCCCGCGCCGGCTGGCGCCCATCCGGGCGGATGCCAACCCGCAGGCGGCGCGGGCCGTTCGCCAGCTCCTCGCGCACCCGCTCGGCGCCGGGAAAGTCCCAGGCCATGCGGCGCCGCTTGCCGATCGACCAGGTAAGCGCCGCCTCGACCGGGCTCGTCGTCTCATCGAGATCACTGCCATAGAGGCAAAGCCCCGCTTCGAGGCGGAGGGAGTCCCGCGCGCCCAGGCCGATCGGCGCCACGCCGGGCTGCGCGAGGAGCAGCTTCGCCAGCGCCGCCGCCTGCTCGGCGGGGACGCTGATCTCGAAGCCATCCTCGCCGGTATAGCCGCTGCGGCTGGCGAGGACGGGTATGCCGCCGATGCGTGCCTCGGCCACATCCATGAAGCGCAGGGTGGCGAGTTCGGGCGCCAGTGGCGTGATCGCCGCCACCGCCTGCGGCCCTTGCAGCGCCAAAAGGGCGCGGTCCGGCAGCGGATTCAGCCTCACACCGGCCGGCAGCGCCGCGGCGATCCGGGCGAAATCTTCCGCCTTGCGGCTGGCATTGACCACGAGGAACAGCCGCGACCCGAGATTGGCGACCATGAAATCGTCGAAGATCCCGCCGCTTTCAGTGGTCAGCAGCGCATAGCGCTGCCGTCCGGGCTGCAGGCCTTCGACATCGGCCGGGGTCAGGCGTTCCAGCGCCGTCGCGGCCCCCGCCCCGAGCAGTTCGGCCTGCCCCATGTGCGAGACGTCGAACAACCCGGCCTGCGCGCGGGTGTGCAAATGCTCGGTCAGGATGCCGGCCGGGTATTGTACCGGCATGGCATAGCCGGCGAAGGGGACCAGGCGGGCGCCAAGCGAGCGGTGCAGCCCGCCCAGCGGGGTTTCGAGCAAGGGCTCGGTTTCGGGAAACGTTATCGCCACGGGTCCTCCGGCCGCGTTGTCGCGGCAAGGGTTGCAAGCCGTGGCCCCCCTCTGTCCGGTGACCTGAGAGATTCAACGCCCGGCGAGGACGCCTTACTCCGTCGGTGCCTTCGCTCGGGCGCGAAAGCTTTCCAGAGATCCCTGCTTCGCGCGGTCCCCTTTGCCTGAGCGTTTCCGGGGGCCGTTTGCGCCTTCGGCGGAGGGCCCATGGCGCGGGCCCCCTCTCTCCCGCGCGATATCTACGGGAAATCTCATGTAGCGCGATTCGGGGCCCCAGCGCAACCGGAGGCCCCGGCCGGCAAGGCTGCTCTAGCATTTGTTGGATCGCGCGAATCAGCGCCTTCGGCGATTCCGCCTCAACGCATCCCGCTCTAACGCGGCCCGCGGCGCCGATTGAGTTCCAGATCCTCAGGCTTCAGTTCAAACGAGACCAAAATGCGATAATCCTTCGCCTTCCGCGTCTCGGTGACCGGCAATTTGATCGTGACCTGTTCGCTCTGGCCGTCGATCCGGCTCGAATTCCGGCCGAAGGCGACGCTCTCGACAAAGGTTTGTCGGCTGAGGACCGCGCCCGTGGTGTCGTCGATCACCGCCACGAACCATGGCAGGATGACCGTCCGGCTGACCCCGCCGGGGCCCTGTTCGACCTGGAAGCCGACCGTCAGCAGCATGTCCACGCTGGCGCCGTCCCCGCCTCGGTTGCACCCTCCGACCAGGCCGGAAATGCGCGCCTCGTAATCGACATTGATGAGATCCCGCGGACCACCGGGGACATACCGGGTGAGGTCAGCCCCGACCCCGATCAACGACGGCGTGGGGCAGGCGAGCGGGAATCTCGACTTGTTGGAATTCTCGCAGGCCGATAGGGCAAACAGCGCCACAAACCCTAAAGCCAAACGGCCGACCATTCCCACCATCGCCCGTTGCTCCATCTCAGCCTTTAAGAGACCCATCGCAGCGGCTAGTCTGCGCCGCGGCCGCACCCTCTTCCCACCCCCCCGGAGCCACGGCAACCCGGGTTGTCGAGAAAACCATCGCCATGGACCAAACCCCCTCCCCCTCGGCCATCAGCAAGCCGCGCCTCAAGGTCCTGTTGGCCGGCCCGCGCGGCTTCTGCGCCGGAGTCGACCGGGCGATCAAGATCGTCGAGGAAGCCATCCGCCGCTACGGCGCGCCGGTCTATGTCCGGCACGAGATCGTCCACAACCGCTACGTGGTCGAGAGCCTGGAGACGCAAGGCGCGATCTTCGTCGAGGAGCTGGATGAGGTGCCGGACGACGCGCCCGTCGTTTTCTCCGCCCATGGCGTGCCGAAATCGGTCCCCGCCGAGGCTGCGCGCCGGAAGCTGTTCTACCTCGATGCCACCTGCCCGCTGGTCAGCAAGGTGCACCGCGAAGCCGAACATCACTTCAATCGCGGCCGGCACATCATCATGATCGGCCATTCGGGTCACCCGGAAGTCATCGGGACCATGGGGCAACTGCCGAACGGCGCCGTAACCTTGATCGAGGACGCGGAGCAGGTGGCGATGATCGCCGTGCCCGCCGACAAGCCGATCGCCTACATCACCCAGACCACGCTCTCGGTCGATGATACGATCGACATCATCGCGGCGCTGCAGGCGCGCTTTCCGGGCATCCACGCCCCCGCCAAGGAAGATATCTGCTACGCCACCACCAATCGTCAGGCGGCCGTCAAGGCCATCGCCGGCCGGGCGGAGCTGATGGTGGTGGTGGGCGCGCCCAACTCGTCGAACTCCCTCCGGCTGGTCGAGGTCGCCAAGCGCGCCGGCTGTCCGCGCGCCATGATGGTGCAGCGGGGCCGCGAGCTCGATCCGGCGATCTGCGAGGGCCTGGGGAGCATCGGCGTCACCGCCGGCGCCAGCGCCCCCGAAGTGCTGGTTGAGGAGGTGCTCGCCCAGCTCCGGGACCGCTTCGACCTGGCGATCGAGGAAGTCGTGGTGGCCGAGGAAACGATCACCTTCAAGCTCCCGGCTGCCTTACACCCGTCAGCCTGATGGCCGTCTATACCGAAGTCGGCGACGAGGCGCTGCGGGAGTTCCTGAGCGCCTACGCGATCGGGGAGCTGATCGCCTTCCGCGGCATCGCGGAGGGGGTGGAAAATTCCAACTACGCGATCAAGACCAGCACCGGCGACTTCGTCCTCACGCTTTATGAAAAGCGCGTCGATCCCGCCGAGCTGCCGTGGTTCCTCGGGCTGATGGAGCATCTGGCGGCGCGCGGCATCGCCTGCCCGCTGCCGGTCGCGGCCCGCGATGGGCAGGCGCTGCACCAACTCGCCGGCCGGCCAGCGGCGATCTGCACCTTCCTTGCCGGCGTCTGGCCGCGGCGCGTGCGTCCCGAACACTGCGCCCCGCTGGGGGCGGCCCTGGCCGGCCTGCATCTGGCCGGGGCGGATTTCCAGGCGACGCGCCGGAACGGCTTGGGCCCGGAGGCCTGGGGCCCGCTGCTGGATCGCTGCCGCCCCGGCGGCGATGCGGTGCAGCCCGGCCTGCTCGCGGAACTGACCGAGGCCCATGATGCCATCCGCGCCGCCTGGCCCGCGGCCGGTCGCCTGCCGGTCGGGCAGATCCACGCCGACCTCTTTCCCGACAATGTCTTCTTTCTGGAGGATGCGGCGCGCCGCCCCCGGGTCTCCGGCCTGATCGATTTCTATTTCGCGTGCACCGATCTGCTCGCTTACGATATTGCCGTCTGCCTCAATGCCTGGTGCTTCGAAGCCGACGGCGCCTTCAACGTCACCCGGGCGAAAGCCATGCTCACCGGCTACCAGACGCTGCGGCCGCTGCAGCCGGAGGAGCGGGCGGCCCTGCCCCTGCTGTGCCGCGGCGCGGCGCTGCGCTTCCTGCTGACCCGGCTGTATGACTGGATGGCAACACCGCCGGGCGCGCTGGTGACGCGCAAGGACCCGCTGGAATACGTGCGCAAGCTGCGCTTCTTCAGCAGCTGTGAAGGACCGGGCAGTCTTGGCCTCTGAAGCCGTCGAAATCTGGACCGATGGCGGCTGCAAGCCGAACCCTGGGCCGGGCGGCTGGGCAGCGATCCTGCGCTATGGCAGCACCGAGCGCGAGCTGTCCGGCTATGACGCCGCGACCACCAACAACCGCATGGAGCTGACCGCGGCGATCAACGCGCTGGAAGCGCTGAAGCGACCCTGCAGTGTGGTGCTGCACACCGATAGCGAATACGTGCGCAACGGGATCAGCCGCTGGGTGAACGGCTGGGTCCGCAACAACTGGCGCAACAGCGCCAAGGACCCGGTGGCGAACATGGCGCTCTGGCAACGCCTGTTGGCCGCGGCGGCGCCGCATGACATCGACTGGCGCTGGGTCCGGGGCCATGCGGGAGACCCGATGAACGAACGGGCGGATCGCCTGGCGACGGCCGCCAGGGAAGCTGGTCCGGGAGGCGCACCATGAGCACCATTGCCGATGACGGCGCGCTGGTTCTGTTCAGCGGCGGGCAGGACAGCGCCACCTGCCTCGCCTGGGCGCTTGATCGCTTCGCGCGCGTTGAAACGCTCGGCTTCGATTACGGCCAACGCCATCGCATCGAACTCGCCTGCCGGCTGCCATTGCGGGAGGAGATCGCCGGCCTCAGTGACTGGCGCGCCCGGCTTAGCGAGGATCATGTGATCTCCCTGGCCAGCCTCGGCGACGTCTCGGAAACCGCGCTGACCCGGGACACGGCCATCGGGTTTGCCGCCGATGGCCTGCCGAACACCTTCGTCCCCGGCCGGAACCTGATCTTCCTGACCTTCGCCGCCGCCCTGGCCTATCGCCGTGGCCTGCGGCACCTGGTCACCGGCGTCTGCGAAACCGATTATTCGGGCTATCCGGATTGCCGCGACGACACTCTGAAAGCGCTCCAGGTGGCGATCAACCTCGGCATGGACCGGCGCTTCGTGCTGCATACGCCGCTGATGTGGCGCGACAAGGCCGCGACCTGGCGGCTGGCCGAAAAGCTGGGCGGGCCCCAGCTGGTCGAAGCCATCCGGGCGGATTCCCATAGCTGCTACCTGGGGGATCGGTCGGTGCTGCATGCCTGGGGCCATGGCTGCGGCACCTGCCCGGCCTGTGAACTGCGGCAGGCCGGCTGGATGCGGTATTGCGCCGCACTCCCCCCGGGCCCGGCCTGAGCCCGGCGCCGTCCAGCTCAGCCGAGGCGCGGCGCGCCCGCTTGGGTCAGGTGGGACAGCCGGCCCGCGGTCCAGACCGCGACCACCTCCGGCCCGGCGGGATCGACCGCCACGACATCGGCGCGCGCGCCGGGCGCGAGGCTGCCGCGATCCGTGAGACCCGCCGCCAAGGCGGGGTTGCGGGAGACCAGGTCCCAGGCCTGCGGCAGATCCAGCACGCCACGCTGCGCCATGACGAAGGGGGCGGCGAGCAGCGCCGGCCAGTGATAATCCGAGGCAAGCACGCTCACCAAGCCGCGCTCGGCCAGGGCGGCGGCGCTCGCCCAGCCCAGATGGCTGCCGCCGCGCACCACGTTCGGCGCCCCCATGACGACATGTTCACCATGCGCGCGCGCCTCCCCGGCCACGGCCTCCTGCATCGGGAATTCGCAGATGCTGGCGCCAAGGCCACGGAAATGGACCCGATCGGCGATCTCGGCGTCGTCATGGCTGAGGATGGGGATCCGCTGCTTCTGCGCCGCCGCCGCGATCCGCGCCCGGGTCCGGGGCACTTCGGCGCGCCCCGCGCCGATCCGGCGCGCCAGCGCGGCGAATGCCTCCGACGACAGGCCGCTGCGGCCGGCATATTTCGCGAGTTCCTTGGGCTTCTCTAACTTCGAGAGAATGGACGGCGTGTGATCGTTGAAGCCGAGCAGGTGGACGCGCCCCGCCGCGATATCGGCCAGCGCATCCTCCAGCGCGTCGAGATTGTCCGCCTCGAACCGCAAATGCACCCGCAGATCGAGCGGCGCCGTGTCGCGCACCGCATCGAGAGCCAGCATGAGCTGGCGCCACATCGCCAAGGACCGCAGCCCCGGCTCCCAGGACAGGGTGATGCCGAGGAACGCCGTGGTGATCCCGCTGCACAGCAGCTGCGCGATGCTGTCCTTGAGCGCGATCGCCGGCGGAAAGCCAACGCCGGGGCGCGGTTCCAGGGCGCGTTCATGCGCATCGCCATGGATATCGACCAGGCCCGGCAAAACCAACAGCCCGGCCGCATCGAAGCGCCGGGCGGCCATCGGCGCCGCCGGCGCGATCCGCCCTTCGGCGAGCGCCAGGGGATGGGCGGCCATGGCACCGTCCCGCAGCACCTGTCCTCCGGCAATCAGCCATTCCACCGGTTCAGTTCTCCACCAGAAGCTGCATGCGGGCCGCGGCATAGCAGGCGATGCTCAGCTCCACAGGCTGGCCTTCGGTATCGGCATTGATCGCCTCGGTGACCAGGACCGGCCGTACCCTGGATTGCTCAAGCAGCTTGGCCTCCTCGACGCTCGGCATCCGCGCGCCAATCCGCGTGACCTTGCGCCGATAATTCGGCAGCCCGGACGCCGAAAGCGCCGCGGTGATCGAAGGATTGCCGGCGAGCAGTTCGGCGATGCGCGGGAAGCGGGTGATCGGCAGGTAATGATAGCCAATGGCGACCGGTCGCTGATCAGCCAGGCAGAGCCGCCGGGCGAACAGGACCGGCTGCCCCCGCTTCACCGCCAAGGCGTCACTGAGCATCAGATCGGCGGGGATTTCCTCGATCTTCAGCATGATCCCGGCGGGCTCGCGGTTTTGCCGCCGGATGGATTCCGAAAAGCGCGTGCGGGGCCCCAGGGGATAATCCAGCACCTCCTCGGAGACGAAGCTGCCCCTGCCCTGTTCAATCCGCACCAGGCCCTGGGCAGCGAGATCTTCCATGGCGCGGCGAATGGTATGCCGGTTCACCTGGAAATGTGCGGCGAAATCCCCCTCGGTCGGCAGGCGAGTCCCCGGCGATAGCCGGCCGCTGCCGATGTGCTCGCTGAGGGATGCGGCGATCTGTCGCCACAAGGCGACGCCCTGGCCACGGCTGAGGGATGCCAGCGGCAGGGCCGAAATCATCGAACTGTCATCCGAAGCGGGGATCATCCACGGCATATATATTGGTAGATTACTAGACATCCGAATGTCTAGACCTTATTAAGCCCCAATGGGCGAGCAGGCAAAAGCGATCGCGGCGCGGCGGCATTGGATGTCGGTCCTGGCACGCGCCAGCCACGAGGCCTTGGCCCACCACTTAGCCAGTTGCGCGGCGCTTCCCCAGCACAGCCTGCTCCGCGGGCCGGAGACCGGGCTCGTGATGGTGCGCGGCCGGGCGGGCGGCGACGGCGCCCCCTTCAATCTGGGCGAGACGACGGTGACCCGGTGCACGGTGCAGCTGGCGGGCGGCCAGATTGGGCACGCCTATGCCTTGGGCCGGGACCCGGCCCAGGCGGAACTCGCCGCTCTCCTCGATGCTGCCTTGCAGCACCCGGCCCACAGCTCGGAACTTCTGGCGCGGGTGGTCGAACCGCTCGCCCAGGCGCAAGCGGCGGCGCGCGACGCGGTGCTGGCGAAAGCCGCGGCGACGCGGGTTGAATTCCTCGCGATGCAGACCACGCGATGAACCCGGGCTTCGCCGACCCCACGCTTGATGCGCAAACCAGCTTCCGGGCGGTGTTGCACGCCATGGCCCAGCCAGGCCGCATCCTCCGCCTGCCCGCCAGCCCCGCCCAGCCGCCCACTGGTCTGGCCCCCGCTGCCGCGGCCTTGCTGCTCGC
>Ga0114972_10001804_pt1 | contig 15965 bp, 21 predicted proteins | sample M_140807_EF_Meta_FD_87354 | JGI IMG/M metagenome (GOLD analysis project Ga0114972, IMG submission 87354) | Freshwater microbial communities from Lake Montjoie, Canada to study carbon cycling - M_140807_EF_MetaG | ecosystem: Environmental > Aquatic > Freshwater > Lake | place: Lake Montjoie... | reverse complement strand
GGAAGTTACATGCAGCAGCTTCGCAGCGAGTGGCAACCTGTGGTTAACCATGCAGGGGCTGCACTTTTGTAGTTTTCTCCCACCCCCCCCCCTCCTGTCCCCATGGCGTTCCAATCTCCATTGACCCGGCCCAATTCTGGAGTCTCAAGGACCAGGAAACCAAGCCAGAAGTCATTGGGGCGCCTTGTTTTGTCGGCAACCTTGGCTGGTCTCGCCGTCACCCTGGCAGGCTGCGGCGGTACCACCACCCTGAATGGATCAGGGGCCTCGTTTCCGGCGGCGATCTATCAACGCTGGTTTAAGGATCTGGCGGACAAAGGGGTGCGGGTCAATTATCAGTCGGTGGGATCGGGGGCGGGCGTACGTCAATTCATCTCCCGCACGGTGGATTTCGCCGCCAGTGATGTGCCGATGAAGGCCGAAGAAATCGCCAAGGTGCCCCAGGGGGTGGTGCAGATTCCGATGACGGCTGGTGCCATTGCCGTGGCTTACAACAACAAAGGCTGTGATCTGCAGCTCACCCAGCCCCAGTTGGTCGATGTGTTCCTCGGCAAAATCAACAATTTCAGCCAGTTGGGCTGCGCCGCCAAGCCCATCAAGGTGGTCTTCCGCTCCGATGGTTCCGGCACCACTTCTAATTTCACGGCCCACCTGGCGGCCATCAGCCCGGCCTGGAAAACTGCGGTGGGGGCTGGCAAGAACGTCAAATGGCCCACGGGCATCGGCGCCAAGGGCAATGAGGGGGTGGCAGCCCAGCTGACCCAGGTGGATGGCACCATCGGCTACGTAGAGTCGGCCTTCGTCAAGGAGCCCCTGCAGGCAGCGGCCATCAGCAATGCCTCCGGCCAGAAGCTCAAGCCCTCCCTGGCGAGTGAGCAAGAGGCCCTGGCGGCCATCGACCTGGGCCCCGAACTCACCGGCAGCAACCCCAACCCGGCCAAGGGCTATCCCATCGTCACCTTCAGCTGGATCCTGCTCTACAAAACAGGCAATGGGCCACGGCTGGAGGCCCTCAACAAGGTCTTCACCCATAGCCTCAGCGAAGAAGCCCAGGCGATGGCCCCCGACCTGGGCTTCATCAGCCTGCCCGCCGATGTGCTCGCCAAGAGCCGCCTCGCCCTCGGCTCGATCAAGCCCTGACCCTCCCACCCTTGGCGATGCCGGCAGCCGATCTCCCCATCCTTCCCCTGGACGATGATCCGACCATTGGGGACCTGGCCCTGGGCTTGGTTCAGCAGCAGGTGCGCCGCCTCGGCCAGTTGCACCACCAGGTGTTGACCGATGAAGACCCCGAAGCCCTGCATAAGCTGCGCATTAGCTTGCGCCGCTTGCGCACGGGGCTGGAGGTTTTTGCCCCTGCCCTTGTGGTTCCAGAGGGGGTCCAGGCCACCCGCCTGGCCCGGGTGGCCCGCCGCACGGGCCTGACCCGGGACCTGGATGTGTTTCAGGAACGGCTGGAACATCCCTGGTGGCCCCCCTTGCCGGAAAACGAACAGCTGTCCCTGGAGAAGGCCATGGCCCGGCTCAAACGGGATCGGCGCCAGGCCTTCGACAGCATGGTGGAAGCCCTCAATGGCGGCCGCTATCTCAAGCTGCTGGCCCTGCTCAGCCAATGGCAGGCGGCACCCAGCTTCAGCTCGCTAGGCCAGCAGCGCCTCAGGCCCTGGCTGATGGACTGGATGGGCCATCTGTGCCAGGGCCTGTTTCTGCACAACGGTTGGTTTGTCGAGGATCCGGCAGCGGAGGCCTTGCATGAACTGCGCAAACGAATCAAGGGCCTGCGCTATGGCCTTGAGCCGTTTATTCCCTTTCTGCCAACAACGATTCATGGCTGGATTGGGGAGCTCAAGCAGGCCCAGGCCGTCCTCGGCGAACTGCATGACCTCACGGTGCTCGAAGACTCGCTGCTGACCCATCCCTTACGTCGTAAAGCCAGCCCCATGCCCACGTTGCATTTGGCCATCAGCCAGAGGCAACAGCAATCTTGGCAACAGTGGCAAGCCCTGGGGGGCCAGCTCAGCAGTGATGCCAACCGCCAGAACTTGCATCGCCTGATTCTGGCGCTGTGACGAATGTCACATCTGCTGTGATCCACACCCCAGGCGCCTACGCAGAGCCATCAAGCCCTGTTAGGAATGAATTAATGCCCTGCCGATGGGTTGCCTAGCCCTGGGGGCCCATGACCACCCTGCCGCCAACCGACCTCAGCTGCCACCGGCCGGAGTCGGCCCCCGCCCATGCCGGCGCCATCAGTGTGGCCCTGGTGGGCCTGCCCAACACCGGCAAGTCCACCCTGTTCAATCGGCTGACGGGCGGCAATGCCCATATCGCCAACTGGCCTGGTCTCACCGTTGATTTGCAACGGGGCACGATCCGCCCAGGCCGGGATGGCCGCCCCTGGGATGTGGTGGATCTGCCTGGGATCCACGATCTCAGTGGGGGCAGCGAAGACGAAGCCGTCGTGCATCGCTTTTTGACCAGCACGCCCCCCGATCTGCTGGTGGTGGTGGTCAACGCCAGCCAGATCGCCAGCCAGCTGCGCCTGGTGTTGCAGCTGGGTTCGGTCGGGCTGCTGATGGTGTTGGCGCTCAACATGAGCGATGAGGCACCGCGGTTCGGGGTGGCCATCGACAGTGGCGCCTTGACCGAGGCGCTGGGCTTCCCCGTCGTGCCGATCAGTGCCCGCCACCAGCAGGGGCTGGCCCAGTTGCTGGATGCCATGCGGGCGGTGGCCCATGGCTCCACCAGCCCCTGGCGGGGTCCCACCAAGCTGGAGGGGGAGGCCCTCGAGGCCCGGCAGACCGACCTGATCAGCCGCTGCGTCCACAGTGCTGGGCCGCCGCGCAATCACCGCACCCGCCGTCTCGACAGGGTCCTGCTCCATCCCCTGGTGGGTCCGTTGCTGTTTCTGGCCATCGTCCTGGCCATGTTCCAGGCGATCTATGCCCTCGGCGCCCCCCTGCAGGAGCTCACGGGCACCCTGGTCGATGGCGTTGCCAAGGATCTGCTTGCGCCCCTGCTGGTTCGTCTCGGCACCCCCGATTTACTGCAGCAGTTTCTAATCGATGGCGTCTGGATGGGGGTTGGCACCGTCTTCAGTTTCCTGCCGATCATTTTTATTTTCTATTTCGTCATGGCGCTGGTGGAGGACTCGGGCTATCTGCCAAGGGCCGCCTTTTTGATGGATGGCTTCATGCATTGGCTGGGGCTGGATGGCCGGGCGTTTGTGCTGCAGGTGATGGGATTTGGCTGCAATGTGCCCGCCATCATGGGCACCAGGGTGATCCGTGATCGTGGCATGAGATTACTGGCGATCCTGGTGATTCCCTTTGCCCTCTGCCAGGCCCGGCTGACGGTGTTTATATTCATGGCGGGGATCTTTTTTCCGAAACCCTGGTGGGCTCCGGGCCTGGTGGTCTTCGGCTTCTATCTGCTGAGTTTTGCGGCGGCGATCATCACCGCCCTGATCTTCAAACGCACCTATCCCAGCCGGGAGGCGTTTGTGCTCGAACTACCGCCCTACCGCCGTCCCAGCCTGCGCACGATGCTGAAGCGCGCCTGGATGGAAGTGGGCCAGTTTGCCTTTACAACCCGGCGCTTCATTGTGCTCGGTGCCGCCCTGGTGTGGTTGCTCACCCATCTGCCGGCGGGGGCGGCCCAGGGGGGCCAGGCCACGTCCGCCCAATGGATCGGCCACCTGTTTCAACCGCTGCTCGGTCCGATCGGCATGAATCCCGATCTCACCGTGACGCTGTTCTTTGGTTTTATCGCCAAGGAGATCCTGCTGGGGGCCATGGCGGTGGTCTATCGCACCAGTGAAGGCAACCTGGGGACCACCCTCCACGCCGCCATCACGCCGCTGCAGGCCCTCAGTTTCATGACCTTCACCCTGCTCTACACCCCCTGTCTGTCCACGGTGGCGGTGCAGATCCGGGAGGCCAAGAGTCGCCTGTTCGCCCTGCGCTCGATCGCCTGGTCCATGGCCTTGGCCTGGCTGATGGCCTTCCTGGTGTATCAGGGAGGCCAGCTCTGGTTCGGTTGATCGGCGGGGGGGATCTGGACTGGGGAGATCTGGATCTGGGCCGCATGTTCGCGGCGCAGCATGAACTCCATCACCCCATGGGCCAGGTGCAGGATGCCGCCGGGTTGGCCGCGCCGCCGCACCTCTAATTCCACGCCGGGGCGAATGCCCATGGCCACCAGCCGGCTACGCAGGGCCGGATGCTGGGGCAGGGTTTCAATGCGCACCCGACTGCCATCGGCAACATCGCTGAGGGCAACACTCACAAATCCAACTCCTTGGCGACATCATTGCCACCGCCGCGGCGGTTGTTGATTAGGAGCCCCAGACCAGAAAACGCCAGAATGATGGTCAAAACACCCAGCAAACTGGAATAGAACGATTGCAGGTTGATCAGCCCAAAATTGCCGGTATGAAGCTGCATCAACCAATCGGCTTTCATGTCCAGAGATTCAAAGATCGGATATAGCGATCCGGTCAAGGCCGTCAGCAAAAGGGGTACTGCGGCGATCGGCACCAGGAAGCGATGGGTTTTGCGGAAATTGCGACGGGGGGCCATGGTTGGCGATCAGGACAAGGGGAACGGACATCATGCCTACAGGACTATCCTTTTGGTTCTTATGGGAAGCTTGAAACCCGATGCGGTAATTTTTGTTACGACCGCAGTGAATTGGCGTCAAGGGTCGTCAACAACGCCGTAACAACAAACGCCAATCTTGATACCACCCCAGCGATTAACGGCAGTCCATCACCCTCTTTTGAATTGGCCTGGCCCTCGGCCGCCCTTGCCAGGCCCGCAAGCGTCGTCAAGACTGTCAGAGGTGCGCTCCCTCCCTAACGATCCCTGGTGATGATCGATCTGTTCACTCCCCTGGCCCTGGGGTCGCTGCTGCTACCCAACCGGGTGTTGATGGCCCCCCTGACCCGCTGCCGGGCCACGGCCGACCATGTCCCCACGGCCCTGATGGCCGAGTACTACGCCCAGCGGGCCAGTGCCCGGCCTGGTGATCACCGAATGCACCATGGTGCTGCCAGAAACCTCATCCTTCGGCAGCGAACCCGGCATTTACAGCCCCGACCAGATCACCGCTTGGCGGGCGGTCACCGAGGCGGTGCATCAGGCCGGCGGCCGCATCGTGTTGCAGATCTGGCATGGGGGCCGCGCCTGCCATCCCCAACTCAATGGCGGCAAGCAGCCGGTGGGGGCCAGCCCGCTGGCGATCACTGATGGCCAGGTCCATACCCCCCAAGGCAAGGTCGACCATGGGGTGCCCCAGGCGCTGGAGGACAGCGAGATCGCCGCGATTGTGGTCGCCTTTGGGGCGGCGGCCCGCGCAGCGGTGCAGGCCGGCTTCGATGGGGTCGAGATCCATGGGGCCAATGGCTACCTCATCGACCAATTCCTGCGCAATGGCAGCAACCAACGCCAGGGCCCCTACGGCGGCAGCATCGAAAACCGGGCCCGACTGCTGCTGGAAATTCTGATGACGGTGCGGGCCGAATGCCAGCTGGTGGGCCTGCGCCTCTCCCCCCTCAACAGCTTCAATTCGATGCTGGACAGCGACCCGCTGGCCCTTTCCACCTGGCTGGCCGACAACCTCAACGGCCGGGGCCTGGCCTACCTGCACCTGATGCGCGCCGACATGGCCGGCGTTCAACAGGCCGATGTCATGACCCCCTTCCGCGAGCGCTTCCAGGGGGTGCTGGTGGCCAACATGGGCTACACGCCGGCCGAAGCCAACGAGGCCATCGCCGCCGGCCTGGTGGATGCGGTCGCCTTTGGCCGCTCCTTCCTCGCCAACCCCGACCTGCCCCACCGTCTGGCGATTGGGGCCCCCCTCAACGAAGCCAATCCGGAGACCTTTTACACGCCAGGGCCGGTGGGCTATACCGACTATCCGGTGTTTGGGGGGTAGGGGGCCTCACGCCGCCCCAGGGTTTCCTTGAGGCGGTGCAGCACCGGCTCCAACTCGCCGCCAAGTCAACTACTGATAAACCATCCCGTTGGACTTCAACCAGCCCGAGACATGGTTGCCATTTGGGTCATGGTGCGTCCAGTGGATGACACCGCCTTCCGGATTCGATTCATATTGGCCATAGAACTCAACTCGGTCGCCACTCTTCAAAGTTTCGATGCGGCTAGCGATGTCTATGTTATGGGCAATTAGTAGAGTCTGACCCGATGCAAGTCGGAGGATAAACCGCTGATGGCGACTGCCTACATTGTCGTCGGGTAGAACTCGAACGACCACACCTTCGCCGCCCATCTGGACGCCACTTTGTGGAGTTTGGTAGGTGTTTAGGCTTGCCTTGTCGGCACCAGAGGTGGAACCCTCAAGCGACGGGTTGGGGCTGATGCTACTGAACCAGAAATAGATGGATATTAGGCCTAGCAGGATGAGCCCTAGAGCCTTGACAGGAAAAGCCGCAGGGATATTCTTTATTTTTATGGGCTGTAGTTGTGTAAGTTTCTGATACTGCACCTCCTTCGCCAGCAACCTTCCCTGCTCGTCGCGACCAATCGTGTATGTGAGCAGATCATTAAGACAGGGACGCCGATTCCTTTGCTGGAATTGGCTGATAGGAACGAAGATCCGCGGACCTTTTGCAAGGGGCGTGATAAAACCGTATCCCCTGGCATCATTCCATTGTGTGAGCCGGCCCTGTTGTTCCATTGTTCGCCTAACGACATAGGGCCAGGTTCCGTGAACGGACATTCTGGGTCGATGAGCTGGGGGCGGTGAGGATGCCTGTGCCGCTGGTGTACGTCGAGATCCTTCAATCCTAATCTGCCCAGCCCTGCCCCATTACCCCCGCCTCCCCATGACCCTGGACCATCTCAGTTTTGGCACCCATGACATCAGCGCCACCCGTTCCTTCTACGAGGGAAAGCTGGGGTTTCCGGTGCTGATCCACGAGCGGATGTTGATGCGGGAGGGCGGTGCGGTGAATCACATTTTCTTTGATTGTGGAGGCGGCTGCGCCCTGGCCTTCATGGAGTGGCAGGCGGTGCCCGGGGTGCCAAGCGATTACGACAGCGGCATCAACCGCGGCCTGGGCGTACCCAGCGGCACCTTTCACTTCGCCTTCCGGTGCCCCTCGCTGGCAGCCCTTGAGGCGCGGCGGCACGAGCTGATCGCCGCTGGTGTGGTGCTGGGCGAGCTGCTGGATCTTGATCCTTACCGCTCCTTCTTCTTTGACGATCCGGTGAACGGTTTGCGGCTGGAATACACCACCCGGCTCCGCGATCCCTCGCCCGCAGACCGCGACCCGGAGCAACGGCAGTTTCCCGCCAGCCTGGCCCTGTTTGAAAACGCCTCGCAGCCCGGGCCGGGTGATGAGGTTGGGGCCTGTGAGCAGCGAGGGGATCAGCATGGCCCCGGGTGACCCCCTGGATCGGCTACCCGATTCGGAGCGGGCCCTGTTGCGACTGCTGGCCTGGCTGGCCGCCTGCGAAGGTGATGCGGTGCCCCCGGAGGAGCTGGAGCTGCTGGAACGGCTGGTGGCCCTCAGCCTGCTGGCCAACCACACGGGCGGCGATCCTGAGGGCGCCGCCGCCCGGCTGCTGGCCAACGCCCCCCATGGGGCCGCCATTGCGGACCTTGTGACCGCCCTCGAGTCACCGCGCCAACGACAGCTGCTGGCCTACCAGGGCCGGCGCATGGTGGGCTGCCACCGCAGCAACCCGGCGGCGCAACAGGCCCTGGAGCAGCTGCTGGCCCTGCTGGGTCACCACGGCAGTGGCATCAAGGTAAGCGCCTGCGTCGAACCCCGGCTCCAGCGCGAGCAGGGTTCCCCCCTGCTGCCCCCCCTGCCGGAATCGCTGGTGCGGCTGCACTCCGACAGGGAGCTGCGGCTGGTGACCCCAACCGGGTTCTGCATCCAACGTCTGCGCTGGCAGACAGGCCTGGGGCCCCTGCCCGCCAGCCTTGGCGAGATCGGTCTGCTGGGTCAGCAAAAACTGAACGCCTACTACGCCTACCGCCCGCGCACGGCCTGTCCGCTGTGGGGGCTCCTGCTGTTCCCTGGGGGTGGTGTCGATTTTCGCGCCTACGCCCCGATCGCCCGTGAACTGGCCCGCTGCGGCCTGTTGGTGGTGGTGCAACATGTGCCCCTAGGCTTCGCCCTCTTCGACCACGACCGCGCCTTGGGGCCGGAAGGCAACCTGCGCCGCACCTTTCCCCAGGTGCGGCAATGGGTGGTGGGCGGCCACTCCCTCGGCGGAGTGGCCGCCGCCTGCTATGCCCACCGCCAGCCCAATGATCTGGCAGGGCTGGTGCTGTGGGGGGCGTTTCCCAGCCCCACCCACTCGCTGGCCGCCCTGCGATTACCGGTGGCCAGCCTCTGCGGAAGCCAGGACGGTCTGGTGCCGCCGCGACTGGTGCACAGGAACCGCCATCTGCTGCCGCCCGATTCCAGGCTGGTGGAAGTGTCGGGTGCCAACCACACCCAGTTCGGTGACTATTGGGATGGCCGAGATGAGGCTTTCGTGCAGAGGGGCGACCGCCTAGCCCGGATCAGCCGCCGCAAGCAGCGGGACCTGGTTGTGGAGCACACGCACCGTTTCATCACCTCAGCCCTCAGGAGCGGCAGACCATGACATCAACCCATCGACCCCTCTGGTTTGGCCTGATTGCCCTGGGGCAACTGGGGATGGCGGCCCTGGCCCTGGCCCAGGTGCCGCAAGGCGCCGCCATCGCCGGCGGCATGGCCGGGGCGATCGGCCTGGGACTGGGCCTCGACAATGCCGTGCTGGCTGCGGGAGAACCGCTGTTGGCCCGTGGGCGGCTGGAGGCCTTCAGCCGTTGGCGCTACCGCCTGCATGGGCTGATCACGCCCCTGCTGCTGCCCCTGAGCCTGCTGGTGGCCAGCCGGGGCGAGCTGGCCCTGCCAACGGCGCTGTTGGCCTTGGGCTGGGCGGCGGCCCTGGTTTGGATCGCGGCGAACTGGTGGCTGGGCTACCGGCATCTCGACCTGGCCCTGGTGCGGCAGGGTGCCCTGGTGCGCCACCACAACCGCGACCGCCACGGTCAACCCGGACTGCGTCTGGCCCTGCTGCTGTTGGTGCTGCTGATCCTCAGCCTGGGCCTGCTGGCGCCGCAGCCGGCGGTGGCTTTGCCCCTACGGCTGGGGGCCGGGATGATGCTCGCGGGGGCGATTCTGGCCCGGCCCCTGGGCCTGGTGCTGGCCAACCTGGGGGAATTGGCCCTGATGGGCGGCTTCAGCGTGGCACTGATGGGCTGATGGTTGGGCTGGGGCCCTGCCAGCCGTGGGTACGGGGCAATCCCAGCAAGCCGGCCCGGGTGGTGACCGCCCGCTGCGGGGTGCGATCCCACCAGGGGGGCATGCGCATGGCCAGAGAGGTGATCACCAGGCACAACACCTGCAGACCAACGAACAACGCCGCATTGCCAAAGGCCCCCAAAAACAACAGACCACTGGCGAGAAAGGGCACATGGCAACGCCACACCTTGCTGCGGTTGGAAGCCGGGGTGTCGTGCTCGGGCGTCACATGCACGCCCCAGAAATAAGACTGCACAAGGGCCTGCCATAGGGAGATCAGCGCGAATGCAAGCAACAGCGCAGGCACGCCGGCAGCCCCATGGCCCGGCAGCCAGTCACGCGCCCAGCGCACCAGGGTGAGCATCCACAGGCCGAGGGCTAGTCCCCAAGCCAGGCCGAAACCAGCCTGGGCCAGGGGCCGCAGCGGACGCTCGAACCGCAGGGTGTGGCGCGGCCAGTAGAGCCCATAGGCCTCGACGGTGAGCAGCACACAAGACAGCAGCAGGGCCCACCAGCGCGGATCCGCCAGCTGGCCCCCCGTAGTCAGGGGCTGGCGGATGAGCCACTGGGGGGTGCCCGCCAGCCAGCTCAAGGTGGTCAGCAACCCCAGGTAGGTAGCGGCCAGGCGCCAGGCGCGTAGGGGGTCGTAGTGGCGTGGCGGTGGCAGCAAGGCTCAGACAGTCAGAATTGCAGATGAAACGGGAATGCAACGGCGCCGATGCAACAGCCAAAACAAGTGGATGGGCAGCCCCTTTGGCCCTGGAATAAGGCGCCGGCTCGGCCCAGTCTGGTGCGGCTGGGGCAGGATGCCACCGCACGGGGCTGGATCCTCAATCTGGTGCAGCTAGGGCACTGGATGGTGCTGCTGTCGGTGCTGCCCGTGGCCTGGGTGGCCTTCAGTCGGGCCGATGGGCTGGCGGCCCAACTGGGGAGCCGCTGGCAGGTGTTTGCCTTGCTGATCAGCATCGTGCTGCCCGTGGCGGCCAGTGCGGGCCCGATCATGATGCATGCCCGCGAGCAATGGCAGCTCACCCCGCCCGCTGGCGCCCACGGCATCCAGGACGGCCACGACCCCGTACTGCGCCGACTGGCCTACCGCACCTTGTTCAGCGGCCTGACGCTGGCACAGCTGCTGCTGCCCCTGGCGGTATTCGGGCTTCAGCCCGCACTAGTGGCGCTGGTGCTGGCCCTGGGCCTGGTGGTGGTGGCGGGCCCGAGCCGGCCGCTCGTGCCCTGGCGCCATGCCGGTGTGCACCTGATGCCTGTGGCGCAGCCACTGGCCCTGGCCATGGGCGCCTCGATCGTGCTGTCGGTGGCGGCCCACTGGACGCTGCTGGCTTCGGGGCTGGTGGCCAAGGGCTGGCCCGCCGCAGCCTCCCTGCTGCCGCTGGTCTGTAACGGCGCCGGTGGGGCCCTGGAAGCCACCCAGGCCGAAACCACCTACAACCAGTGGTGGCACTTGGTGGCCGTGGTGGTGCTTAGCGGCGGCAGCCTGCTCTACGGCCTTCTGCTGGCGGTGGCGTCGTGATCGAGGCGGGGGCTGGTATCTGGCACCCAAAGCCAGCACTCTTGACGCCCGCAACGCGATCGAATGGGTAAAGCTGGAGGCCCTTGGCCAGACTGACGGGAATGTTGGGGCTCTCGGGGTTCCCATCCACGCTCTGCAGCTGGGGGCGCAACACCAGATCCATGTCTTCCATCGGGATCGCACCGAACAGCACCTCATGGCCCAGCACCATGGCACCGGTGAAACAGCGGCGGTTGCGAAAGCGCACTTCCACCGGCCCCACATAGGGCACCGTGCGGCGACGCCCATCCGCCAGCACAACTTCACGCCGTTCCAGTTCGGCCAGGCTCAGCTGGATTGACAGATGCTCCGGGATGCACAGATGCACAGCCCCGCTGTCCGCCAGGGCCGACACCTCCAGCCATCAACACCTGGCAGCGATTGTGGTCAGCGATGGTGCTCAACAGGGAATAGATCTGTTGCTGACGCAGGATCTCCAGGTGGGCATCGGGTTCATCCCATCAGCACCGAGGGGTGCTCCAGGGTGATGCGTCCAGAGCTGCGGTAGCTCTTGAAGGTACTGATCTCCAGCCAGTGCAGGATTCTCACCCCAACGCCTCCAACACCGCCAGCCCATCGCCTTGGACTTCGCGCAGAGGTTCCAGAGCTTGGCGGCAATATCGTGGATAAACCTGTCGTGGGTTGTGGTTCCTGCCATCACCATGCCTCCAGGCTGAGTTCGGCCACGTTGGCAAAGGCCTGATCGGCCGTCACCAGGGTGTCGCACCGCCTGGCTGCGGCCATTACGGAACAGCTTGGCGCGCTCCGACCCCATTTTATGGATAATAAATCTAGGCCTAGGCGCCATGGTCAGGCCGCCTCCCACAGGGCTTCATTGAAGTGGTGCAGCACCTGCTCCAGCTCGCCGCCGAACAACTTGTTAAGCCTTGGCCAGCCGCCGCCCTCGCGGCGGAACAGCAGGGCGTCGTCATCCAGCGCCTCACGGTCCACGATCGTGATTGCCTCGGTCTGGTTGTCGATGCGCTGCAACCACTGCCGCTGTGGCGTGGTCAAGCTGCGGGAGGCCAGGATTTTTTGCAGGGCCTCTCCACACGCTGCTCGTAGGGCACCAGCGGATCGCCCAGGGCCGCCTGGCGGATGTAGCCCATGATCGAGGCGGCCATTTCCTGGTTGGTGGTTCTCGCCAGGCGGTGGCCAGGGTGGCTTCGTTGTAGCCGCGCTCAATCGAATGCAGGGCGTCTTCGTGGTCGGAGATGAACTTGGGATCGGCAGGTCAATCCCACTGGGCATCCAACAGTTCACCCAGGCCTGGGATCGTGCCCAGCCAGCGGCTGGCCTCGGCGATCGGCAGTTGGCGCAGGCGGCTGATGAAGGCGGCCGGTTCTTCACCGGTGAGCAGCCGGAAGCGGTCTTCGGCCAGTCCACTCAGGCGCCCCTTCTTGCGGTGCAGCTTGGCGATGAGCTGGTCCACCCAGCAGCTCGCAGTCCTCGCCTTCGGTGCTCTCCTGTTCATGAATCAACTGGCTGAAGCTGATCTTGGGGTTCACCACCACCGGCCGCATTTGGCTGAAGGGCTGTAGCGTGTTGTAGATGCCCACCGCATCGAAGATGCGGAAATAGCTCTTGCCGATGGGATCGCACAGGCGCGTGGCACGGCCGATCATCTGGTCAAGAGAATGCGGCTGTTCATGCGCCGCAAAAAGACGATGTTGCCGATCGTCGGCACATCCACCCCGGTGCTGAGGAGGTCCACCGTGACCGCCACATTGGGGAAGGCCTCATTCTTGAACCGGCAAATCAAGCTCTGGGGCTGATCGCTGACACCGGTGATCTTGACCACGGCGTCATCGGCGAAGTCGCCATAACGTTCTCGGAAGGCTTCCTTCAGCAGCATCACCACCAGATCGGCGTGGGCATCGGTGACGCAGAAGATCAGGGTTTTATGGGGCGACAATGGATCCAGTTCATCGGCCAAAACGTCAAACACCACCTTGTTAAAGGGTTCGGTGATCTCATCCCGTTTGAAAGCATCCACTGCGTTGATTCGGATGAACTTATTTTCTTCTGAGATGGCCTAAAGTTATTTCGCAGCAATTGGCTTGATTTTAACTTTACATCCGGACAATGTTTCTAAGGTCAAATACAAATGTTTCAAAACTAATGGTTTCCTCTGACTTTAGAGTATCAGCGTCGTTCAGATTTTCTGCATCCTCAGCCAGACTCTGGTGAACAGCATCATTAACTATCTCCCTAATTAACCGATCAGAGGCAGCTACTTTAAAACGCAACAACCTATAGATTCTCACGTCAAAATAAATGTAGCGTAAATTGTCTTTTTAATACGCAAAAATTAAAGCGATGACATCAATCCTTTTGCCATTATACTTCATTACTGGCTCCATGGTGACTCAAAAGACCACATCGCAAAGCGGCATTTTCACTGCAATTGAGGGCAATGGCTTGGTTAAAATAATTATTGCATTAAGATGAAAGAAATGGCCATAATAACTAGTTTTTGGGTTCACCGACACCTCTTAGGCATAGAGCTGGAACCTTTCGCCGATTACATTACGCCCACCTTCAGATTTATTCTGATTAACTCAAGCGGCGTACGATTAAATATTCAGGCATACAGGACTGAATACGAATCGACCTATTTTACTGATGGCCTACACAATCGGGACAATTATTCGGCGTGGAGTATTGATAAAATTTCCTTAAGCACGCCTCGGCAAGAGTATGTAAACTATCTCGGGAAGAATGTGTCAACATGGTTTGCAGTATCTATACCATCTAGCTTTGTACCAGTCAGTTATATTGCAGGCTATCAGACTTACCTATCGTTTTCCTTTAATCTGGGCACATCATTATCTAGTGACTTCAACAATGATAGCCAGCCTGGTCTGATCTTGGCCAATCCAGCAGCAGGCTGGAGCGGAATATGGACCATGAACGGGACATCTCCGTCGGGATGGACCACTCTTCCTTGGGCGGGTGGAGCTTTACCGGTTTAACACTCCCACACAGCACTCCTTGTCGACGCAAATTATGGATGGGGTTTTCAACCTCATCCAACGCATCAGCTATAGGAACGTCCTAACGCCCATCCATATCTACTGGGGCAATGACGAAGCGGCCCGCCAGCGGGCCATCAATGCCCTGGTGGAGCAGATTGTGGATCCGGCTTGGGCCGCCATGAGCCTCAGCCCCCTGGATGGCAACGATCCGGCTTAGGGCTTCCAGGCCCTGGAAGACGCCCGCTCCGCACCCTTCATCGGTGGCACTCGCCTGATGCTGCTGCAGCGAAGCCCGTTTTGCAGCTAGTACCCGGCGGAGCATGCCACCGCACTGGAAGCATCACGGCCCTTGATCCCCGATTCGGTGCACCTGGAGTTGATCAGCACGGGCAAGCCCGACTCCCGGCACCGCACCACCAAGGTCCTCAGAAAGGAGGCCGAAAATCTGTCCTTGGCCCTGCAGGCTATCCGGGGCGGCGCGGCGACAGCCGGAGGCAAGCACTTGTTGAAACTTTGAATCAACCCTGGGCGACTTCTACTTGATAGGACTAACGCTCAAGGTCAGAGGCAGGCGATAGTTCTGTGCATTGAGAGGTAGTCTTACCTCCCCACCGGTTGGATCTTTAATGTAAAGCCTAACACCGCTGGCCTAGAGATCCGCCTGCAGGGAGTCCAGCAGGGAATAAGTTGGCCCGCTGGGTAAACTACGCAAACGTGGTTGTGGTCGCGGTAGTCGGCACGAGTCACTCAGGCGTAAATCAGGCTGGACAGGGTCCGGACGCTGAGGCCTCCCCATACAAACCCCGTAATGGTGTCTTTTTAATAACAGGGGATGAAATCAGGATTAGAATCCAGGCCGTAATAATCTCGATCCACAAAACGATAACAGATCCCAAAAGCACCGGCCTCGTCAAGTGTCGCAGTTTTAGCGAGCATGAAGTCATGAACATCTCTAAGGTGCATCTCCGCAGCTAGAAACTGTTGAACGAATGAACGATAGTGAAGGGCGAAGAGAGGACGAGCTAGGTACGCCTTATTCCAGCCACATAAAAACATCGATAATTTATACTTGTTTTGCCCCAAGAAGGAAAAGGCTGCTTCCGTGAGCTGCGGGTACATGGGATTGAAGAAGTCGTCCAGAATTAAAATTCCATCGTTCGCCAAAACCTGCTCACAAATCTCCAAATCATTCCAAACCGCGCGGCCGGTGTGCTCGCCGTCAATATGGACCCAGCGGCAAAGATGGCGAGTTTCTTGTAAGTCCTCATGGGTAATTTCATAGGACATTTTCTGAGTGTACCGCCCACGCTGAGCTAAAACCTGTGCAAGATGTGCCTCTGCTTCTTCCAAAAAATGAGAACCGTCAATCAGATGGAACCGTTCGGATTCCCGCAGATGCAAGGCTGACAAAAGAGCAGAGCGACCTTTATAAACACCAATTTCAAGGAAATCTCCTGAAATGCCTTGTTCAGTTTGAAACGAAAGAAGCGCATCCCACAGGGCCGCATTTTGGGCAGTAAAGAAGCCAGCAACCGGTCCTTCTAATTGTCCAAATCGTTTCAATTGGGAATGTTGGCTAAACTTTACTTGAGTGTCCATGAGAGGGAGTCTATGAATGGAGAATTGAAGCAACCAATGAAGGCATACAATCAAGCCCTTGGTATCATCTCAGTACCAGCGTAACGCCAGTATCGTCTTACAATAAAACAATACAAAAATTTTTGCTTGATTTGATTTGTTGTATTGCTTATTGCTAAGCTATTTAATTCTTAATTGGAAGGTTACGAGAATTACAACCATTTCTTGGTCCTTCAGCATACCACGCCCAGGAGCGCTCATGGCCTTCAACTGAAATGAAAGCAAGAATAGGGTTTGGAGTAATGGATCCCTGAAATTACATGTGGTTTGCTGGTCCGTGAACCACATGTTCCTAATGCTACAAAAGATCTGCAGGGCTGCGCACCCCGAGAGGGCCGCAGTTGAGCACACACGTGACAATCACGTAGGGACTACTGAGAAAGCCAAATCGACTGCAGCGCAACTTGTCTCAGCGATCGAGAGGCCTTAAACTGGCGACGAACAGGGCAATTGTCGGTTGCTGTAACTGCTGATTGCT